>JAABUL010007442.1_pt1 | contig 11824 bp, 14 predicted proteins | sample 5559151 | NCBI WGS metagenome assembly JAABUL01 (sample SAMN10711876, study PRJNA513368) | rock metagenome | isolation source: Antarctica rocks | place: Antarctica: Victoria Land, Pudding Butte sud | reverse complement strand
GCGCTGGATCGCCTGGGTCTCCAGTGCCAGACGATCGAGATCCAGACCGGCGGGAAGCCGCGCCAGCACCTCGGCAAAACGGTCGGTCAAAACAGATGCTGCGTCCTGCATCTACTCCTAGAATCAAACCGATCCGCGTCGGGTCAAGCTCTATTTTAGCGCGCATGGGCCGGGAACCCCCTCCCCTGTCCTGAATGCTGCTCCGGCGGCTTCCTCGGAGGCTTACAAGCCTGGTGCGCTGGCCGTCGCCCATGCTGCGCCCAAGGACGTCAACAGCCTGTCCGAGATTCCGGCCGACAGCGTGGGCGGCTTCGTCTACCAGGGCGGCCCGATTGCGTTGACCGACATCCAGGTGCGCGGCGTACGGTTTGCCGGACCGGTCGGCGTGGAACTCCAAGGCTGGCTCAAAGCGAAGGAAGCAGGGCGCTCCCAGATCGGGACCGATCTCACCGCTCACTTCGGCGTCGGCACGATGTTTGCGCCGACCTGCTTCCTGCAAGCCTGGCTGGAAGGCCATAGCCTCGATCAGCGCAGCGTGCTTGTCAGCCATCCTGAGAGCAACAATGCGGAGGCTTCCCTCGTGCTGGGTGCTGAGCTGCAGCCCGGCATCTACCGGTTGCGCGTCTGGACCACCTGCACGGCACTGGTCAGCGTCACCACCACTTCCGAACTGCTCCTAAAGGCCCCTTCTGAGCTGAACCTGCGGCCCGTCACCGGAAGCGATTTGCTGCACCGTAAGGGGTAAAAGTAGGCCTGGGCTGGTACGGTAATCTCCAAGCTAGCGACTAGCCTAGATGGGCTAGCAGCTACCTACTATGGCCTAGCCTGCTCATCGGTCGCGGTGAAGGCTTTATGCGTTCGGGAATAGGAGCGGGCGATGGCAAAAGGGTTAATGCCTCGTCGTCCACACGTACCTTCGCTTCTGGGTAGGCAGCCAATGTCAATGCGAGAGCATCGCGCGCATGCGCCTTGAACTGACGAGGTAACGCGAACCCCGCGCCAAACTGCCTGTAGATGGCCGGCCAGGGCACCCGGGTAGGCCGTGTCAGATGGTGAAGCCTGTAAGCAAGCCACACATAGAGATCGATCGCCATGCTGCGACCAGCCATCGCACGAATTGCGCTCTCTCTGACCGGTAGTGGATGGCGGACCAGTGATTCAAAGAATATCTCGTCAAGTACGACAGTCTCGCGCCACAAGGAGAGTTGGCTACCGGCATCCCGCGTCGGCAAGATTGCTTCACGTACGAAGCTGCCGTTCATGACCGCCTCCCCGCCGTCAGCAAGTCGGTAGAATGTCAATCGACAAAGGCTCAGACGTCGGCTCTGCTCTCGTACAGCTTCATAGCCTTTGCCACCACTGTTAAGCCCCATGGCCTTAAGCCAGCTGTGCATTGACCGACCGAGTTCGACTTCGCGCGATTTCGTTTTGATGGCCTCAGTTTGCAGGTACAGCAGGATCAGTCGTGCCACGTAGCCGAACGGAATGCCTGCCACGGTGCCGTCGTGGCTTTTGCCGCTTTCGATACGCAATCGGATATCGGCCCCGTCGCGCAACCATTCCAAGGCATCGGTACGTTTGTGAGGCAACGCCGTCATCGCAAAGCCGGCGTGGATGTATCCGGGTGCTGCTTCTTCGTCGGTTAGAACGCTGTGAGCCGCTTCGACGCATCGCCGGTCCAGCACTGTCGAAGCCAACCCGAGCGCCTGCTGTATGCCGAGGGCTTCAAGCTGCCTCTGCAGCTGCCCTTCTAAGGCGCCTTCCGCTCCGATCGGCACGCTTAGGGCGGTATTGGACTCGTGCATGTTGTCAGCCTGCCGTTCAAAGCGGTTCCACGCAATTCGTACTCTGCTGACGGTCCTAGAAGGTTATTTGAGTTCTATTAGGATGCGTCACCAGAGTACGGTGGACGACTCGCTTTTCCGTCACCAGAGTACGAGAAAGCGTCACCAAAGTACGAATTTCCCTGGGGATAACTTTTTCTGTCGGGCGAGTGCAGCGTCACCAAAGTACGAACCCGAGGTTCCCACAGACCCGAGTCGGCGTATTGCAGCGGAAGCATCCAGTCGGCAATGCCAGCTTTCTTTTAGCGGTCGTCGCGAACGCACCCCGCAGCTCCTACGCATTCGTACTTTAGTGACGCACTATAGCGACTAGCTGCCATGATCTAGCGGCAATTTAATAGTAGCTATTGGCTAACTGAAGCTGCCCCACGACGGCGTGGGGCAGGCGTTGCCTTTAGATCGTCCGGATGAACATCGAATCCGGCACCGGCAAGCGCGCGGCATATCAGCACCTTCTGTGTGGTGCTCTCGACGCGGGCACGGTCAGCAAGCTGATCGCCCAGCAGTCTGCGGACACGGATGTTGACCTGCACGAGTTCTACGTTTTGGTCTGTGGCGTTCGCGGACGTCTTTATTTGCACAACCGGCGACAACGATGCCGGCGGCAAGCCGGCTTCCTGCGCGACCGTGTTGGCAGCCGCCAATGATTCCCGCGCGGAAGGGCGCGCGATTGCCGACTTTAGGCCCTTCATAGACATCCGAATCACCTCGCTATGCGCTAGCTTTTATGAGCTAGCAGGTAGTGCTTCCTTGGAGAGAGTCCGCTTTTTCGGGAGCCAGCCTAAAGCGCGAAGCTCTGCAATCAGAATGGTGACCTCCTGGCCTGCCTCGCTGGTGGCCAAGGGCACCCGGCCGGAAAACGTCATCTCCGCGAATGCTACACGGTCGCCAATGGCCGCGGCCGTGCGGGGCAGCTCTGCCGCGTCCAATTCAGCAACAGCGTGCTTCGAAACGGCCGTCGAGACTTTAATACGAGATGGTACCACGCGGGCTGGAATCGGTCGTCGTGCCGCTCGTGCCGCGCCTTCGATGAGCTGGAGAGTTTTCGCGGCTTGCTCGATGTCAGCGCGGCTCGGTGTACAGGGTACCAGCACGGCATCGGCGGCGGCGATTGCCAGCAGGGCTGCTCTATTTCCAAACCCAGCGGTGTCGATCAGCACCAAGTCCGCAGTCGGCGTTAGATCGTCGATTGCATCGGCGAGGCGGGTCTCGTCGGCTTCGGCCCGAACATCCACCTGCGCGCCTTCGTAAGCCTCGCTGGCCCAAGACGCATAGGCCCGATTAGGGTCGGCATCGACCACTGCCACACGCAAACCCTCGGCTGCGAGAGTTCCAGCAAGTGCCATGATGATGGTTGTCTTCCCAGCTCCACCTTTTGTGGACGCGACTGTGAGAATGCTCGCCACCATGTTCCTCCGAGTCAGCGAACCTCTCGCTTTCAGCAATCTAGCAGCAATTTGCTAGTGGCTACAATGCTAGCTGCTACAAAATAGCCCCTACGGGAAGCTTGTGCGGGCAAACTTGCCCGCCGTCTTTTGTCCCGGCCGCGAAGCGGCCCGCCGCATTTTCGGAGCGTTGTTCCACATCCGACTTGTCCGGAAGCACCGAGGCGGCTCGCACCGCCCCGGCATTGCTCAAGCAGCTCGGGGTTGCCGGAGTGCCGTCTCTTGGGCTCCGGCCTCCTGCTGCGCGTGCATCCAATCCGCCGCCCCCTGCGCCTTGGCTGCTGCGGTGAAAATCGCCCGCTTGTCGCTCCGCAGCACCTTCAGCCAGGACGCGACGTAGGCGGCATGATCCGGCCGTGGCTCGGGGGTCAGCGCCAGGTCGGCACAGAGAAAGGCTGCCCCAAGCTCGGCCACCAGTTCCTCGGCCGCATACGCCTCCTCGCCGAACCGGCCCTTGAGGTCACGCGCGCACCGGCTCGGGTGTCCGGTGGCATGGGTCGCCTCGTGCGCCAGCGTGGCATAGTAGGCCACGGCGTCCCGGAACGCCTCGAACGGCGGCATCTGCACCCGATCTTCGCTCGGACGGTAATAGACCCGGTTGCCGCCGTGGCGTACCTCGATGCCGGTTGCGGCAAAGAACGCCTCGGCGTGGCCGATCCGCTCGGCTTCGGGCAACACGGGCAGGGCAGGGGCCGCATACCCCTCTACCTGGGTGGCGTTGAACACAGCGTATCCCCGCGCGAAAACCCGGGATCGGCGACCGTCCTCCGCCCCATCCTCGGTGTCGTCCTGCTCCTCCTTGTCGCTGATCTTCCAGAACACCACGGGGCTGGACTTCTGGCCCTTGCGGACCTGCGCGCCAAGCTCGGCCCATTGCCGGTAGGTCGCCCAAACCGCGCTCGGGTAGCCCTCGGCCTGCGCCGTCGCCCATAGGACGATCGTGTTCACGCCCCGGTATGGCTTGCCCGTTGCCGCGTTGACCGGCAGCACGGGAGCTACCCCATCCGCGCCGGAGTGCCAGGGCATCCGCCATTCGCCCGCGCCTGCCTCGATGGCGGCGGCGATCCGGTCGGTGATGCGCTGGTAGATGTCGGCCCGCTCGATCGTCTCGACCTGCCGCGTAGTGGTGTCTCCCATCTCGCTGTCCCCTTCGTTGATGCGAAGCAGCGCCTCGCTGCTTCCCGGGGCCGCGCGAGCGGTGGGGCTGGAGGGGAAAAGAGGCTTCGCAGGGACCCTGCTGCACGGAGCCGGAGCGCAGCGCAGCGCAGGCGGAGGAAGCTGGGTGGAAGCCTCTTTGGGGGAGAGAAGGGGCAAAGCCCCTCGGCCCCCTCTACGCCGCGTCGGCGGTGATGACGCGCGTCAGCGATGAAAGCCGGATGGCCGAGACGCCGCCCTACAGGCGGCTCGGGGTGTAGCCCGACAGCGCGGCCCCGAAGGGGAGACGCCCAACCCCGACGCTTGCGCGCATATTCCCATTTAGGTATAAGACGACGGTGACGGACACCCCATCCCTAAAGCCGCTCGTATGGGTTGCGGGCAGCAAGCGGGATCTGATGGCGATGCCGGACGAGGTGCGGGACGTGTTCGGCTATGCGCTGCACCTGGCGCAGGCCGGCTCCAAGCATGACCAAGCCAAGCCGCTACGCGGGCAGGGGTCGGCCGGGGTGTTGGAGGTGGCCGAGGACTGGCACGGCGACACGTATCGCGCCGTGTACACGATGAAGCTCGGGGCGGCGGTGTATGTGCTGCACTGCTTCCAGAAGAAGGCCACCAGGGGCATCGCGACGCCGAAGCCGGAGCTGGACCTGATCGCGACCCGGCTCAAGGCGGCCGAGGCGCACGCGAAAGGAGCAACGCCGTGACGGAGGAGGTAGTAATGGAGATCGAGGAGGGCAGCACCAACGTCTATGCCGACCTGGGGCGGCCGGATGCGGACGAGATGCTGGTCAAGGCGCAGCTCGCCAGCCGGATCAGCGAGGTTATTAAACGGCGTAAGCTGACGCAGGCGGCGGCAGCCGAGATCACCGGTCTGCCGCAGCCGAAGCTGTCGGGCCTGTTGCGTGGTCAGTTCCGGGGAGTGAGCGAAGCGAAGATGCTGCATTGCCTGACGCGGCTGGGTAGGGATGTGCGGATCGTGGTCGGCCCCGCGCGCCGGCGGGCCGGCGCCGGCCGCATCGAGGTGCTCTCTGGCTAGGGCTGCGCGCCGGCGCGCTCCGCGACGCGCCCAGCTCGATCCGACCTGGGCGGGGGCTGGCGGCTCGTTCTACCTGACCCGGACGGAGCAGGGTACGGCGATGTTCCTGTATGGCTGGGACGAGACCCAGTCCGCCTGGGGTCCGGACCGCATGAAGGCACACCGCTTCGGGTCGCCGCTGTCGGCAATGGACATGGCCGTCCGGTGCGGCGGTCCAAATGACGGGGCGTCTCCGATCACGATCGCCGAAGACTGACGACCAACCTGGCGCCAATACGGTACTGTGCGGCGCTGCCGTTCTGCCCTGCCTACTCACGGAGGGACGGAGATGCCATCCACGAGGATAAGGTCGCGGCTGAGGGCGGCATCCCGCACTTCGAGTGCCGACGCATATTCGGGAGAGCTATACCACGCGCGTGCCTGCTCCATGCTGGGGAACTCGACGATGATGATCGCGCGTGGCTCCCACGTCCCCTCAAGAGGCTCGATCGCGCCGCCGCGGGCAAGGTAGCGGCCACCATACTGGGCGATCGAGGCGGCGGCCCGTGTCCGGTAGATTTGGAACGCCTCGGCATCCCGCACGGTCACATCAGAGATCAAGAGTGCAGTCATGCCGGGCTCCGCTGTGCGGCGCTGCTGCGCCGCCGTTCATGGTCCGCCGGCCGGCGTCAGTTTTGCGCGCCATGTACATGCGCTGCCCGGGAGAAGGAAGGGCCGCCCCCTTACGGGACGGCCCAAGTCGGACAAGAGGGAGTGAGGATTACTCGGCCGCCATCGGCATCGGCTCGGGTGCTGTCCCGTCAGCGTCACCAGAGTCCACGGGATATGTCGCACCCGGAACACGCAGCACCGCCGGAAGCCAGCCGGTCCCGGCCAGCACCTGCTCCGCGTCCACTACCATGACCTCCTTCTTGCTCCTGGCAATCCGGTTGGCGACACCCGCCCCGGCACCCTCGCGCACTGCGTCCAGGATCAACGCCTTGGGCACCCGGCCAAGATAGCTGTCCTTGGTCGCCGTCCAGCACTGCCGCATGTCCACCCCCGCCGCCGTCGCCACCTGGGCGGCAATGCACTGCCCGCCCGCCGGACTTGTCCAGGTGCGGCTGCCCGCGTTCACGGTGCGCGCCACGCACACGGCCAACAGGTCCAGCAGCGTCGTCGCGTCCTGGTCCTGCAGCCATCCCCACAACGCCCCGTGCTCACGCGGCAGGCGGCTACGCCACCCGTCCTCGGCCTTGCTCATGGCATGCCGGGCCGGGCTGTCGGCGATGCCGGGGCAGGCGGAGGCGAGGGCGGGCGGGTAGGTGTGAAGGCACGCGACCGTCTCGCCATACCGGCTGTAGAAGGCGTCCGTCGCCAAGGCGTGCAACAGCACCCGCACCGCAAGCTCGGACTGCCGGGCAATGGCAGATTGCAACCCCGCCGTCCGGTGCGCCTGCAACTCGGCTTGCAACGTGGCGGAGAGGGAAGGGGCCTTGTCCTCCGCCTCGGCCTCGCCCCGGATCGGGGTCACAGTGCCGCCGCCGGTCGGCGTCTCGCCCGCGTCGTCGTCCGTTCCTGTTTCCCCGATGCCATCTCCCTCGCTGCCGTCCACGTCCGGCGTGACCGGCTCGGGCTGCGGCTCATCCTCCGCCCGCACATAGCCGCGCTCGGTCCGCAAGCTGCCGTCCGCTGCCAAGGTCAGCACCACCCCGGCCATCGCCACGTCCTCGGCCTGCCAGGCTTCCCGCTTGGCCTCCAACGCCGCCAACTCGGCCTCGATCCGCTCCAACTCCGCTGCCACGTCGTCGGGCAGGTCCTCGCCGTTCCCGTTGTGCTCCTCGACAAGCTCGTCGTAGCGGTTGCCCAACTCGCTGCGCCGTGCCTCGTCCGCCTCGGACAGCGCCACCTTGGTCGGCCACACCCGCCGGCAGTTCCATGCTGCGGACTGAGCATCCGGCCCGATGGCAACCCAGCGCCAGCCCTCGGCCCGGATCGCCTCGGCCTCCCGCCCCATGCGCTCCGCCACTAGCTGCTCAAGCAACGCCGCGTCCATGATCCAGCCACCACGGTCCTCGCTGAACAGGTCACGCTGCACCGTGCCGCCCGCTGCCGTGTAGTCGTCCAGCCCGACAAAGATCACCTTGCGGTCACTCGCTGGAGTAAGGGCGTGGGTCAGCAGACGCCGGATCGTGTCGGGGGTGCGCTGCCAGTCCTGCAACTGCCCGAACACGCGCTCCTGCGCTTCCCGGTCCTCCGTCACGGCAAAGGCGGTCAGGTGGTCCAGGGTCAGCACCTCGTCCCGGTATGCCTGGACCAGCGCCGGGGAAAGACACGCCAGCCGCAACCGCTGCCGGACGGTGTGGGCAGAGACGCCGAACCTGGCCGCAATATCCTCGATGCCGGTGCCGCCCTCGTGCAAGGCCTGGAACGCCTCGAACTGATCGGCCGGGTGCATGTCCTGACGCACCACGTTCTCGGCCAGGCTCGCCTCCGTGCCGTCCACGCCTTCGCTGTCCAACATGCGGCACGGGATGGCGATATCCTTGGTGATCCGCTTCTGCTTGGCCAGCAGCTTCAACGCCGCCAGCCTGCGCCCGCCCGCCACGACTTCATAACGCCCGCTCGGCTCTCCGGTGCCGTTCAGCTTGGGCCGGACCACAAGGGATTGCAGCAGCCCATGCGCCCGGATGGAGGCGGCCAGGGCCTCGATGCCTGCCCCGGCCCCGGTGCGCCGGGTATTGGCGGGAGAGGGGACCAGCTTGGCAAGGCTGATCTCGGTGGTTGTGATGGTGGTAACGGCGGTGGTGGTCATCGTCTTTTCCCCTTCGTTGATGCGAAGCAGCGCCTCGCTGCTTCCCGGGGCCGCGCGAGCGGTGGGGTTGGAGGGGGAAAAGAGGCTTCGCAGGGACCCTGCTGCACGGAGCCGGAGCGCAGCGCAGGCGGAGGAAGCTGGGTGGAAGCCTCTTTGGGGGAGAGAAGGGGCAAAGCCCCTCGGCCCTCCTCTACGCCGCGTCGGCGGCGATGACGCGCGTCAGCGATGGACGCCCGCAGGGACGAGACGGCGCCTATCAGCCGGCTCGGGGCGCAGCCCGACAGCGCGGCCCGAAGGGGAGAGACGCCCGGACCTAACCAACAATTTGTTGCCCCCGGCCGGCGTTTGGGTTAGGCTGTCAAGTGAACTGTCAAGTCCGTGAGGAGGCGCAAATGGGAAAGAAAATGAGACATGCGCCGGTCTACTTCACCATCGTGCAAGTTCGCTTCAATCCGATCATGGCACTCGACGACTACGCCCCGAAAATCCAGGATCGGATGCGGCGCGATGGCTTTCCCGACCTGCAAAAGGGCATGCTCGCGACCTTCAACCTTAACATAGCGTCAGGTGAGGCCGGCCCTGCCCAGGTTCCAGTCGCGCAAACTGCCCGATACACGTTTTCTAATATGACCAAGACCGCCGGCTTCATCCTCGACCAGGGATCCTTGTCGTTTCAGACGACGGACTACGATGTATTCGGCACGTTCTCCGAGACCTTCGTCGCAGGTCTCAAGATCGTCCATGATGTCGTCGGCCTCGGCTACGTAGACCGCATCGGCGTTCGCTATCTCGATGCAGTTTACCCCCAAAAAGACGAGGAGCTTGCCAAATATCTCACTGAGTCTGTTCTAGGTCTCTACGGGAAAGTCACCGGAAGCATCGGGCATTCGTTTTCCGAAACGCTCGTCAGAGTCGAGAATGTCAATGTGATCGCGCGGACGGTCATACAGGATGGGCAGATTGGCTTCCCGCCCGACTTACACCCTACGGCTATGTGGCTGGTGGTCAGTGATCGCTTTCGGACCCTTAGCGGTCTTCATGCCATCCTCGACACAGACGGATCGTATGAGGCAAGAACAGCGTTTGATCTCGGCGAGGTGGCTACCCGGCTGCAGATTGTTCACTCAGCGGTGACAACCTCGTTTAAGGCAACCGTCACTCAACATGCGATCGATTCCTGGGAGTGAAAAGAATGGCGCCCGCCCTGGCATATCCGACAATCCGTCCGGAGGCTTTCCTCCTTGCGGGCTTTATCGGCCTAACCGCGACCGCTCTCTCGGTCGGCACAGGCGGCCAACCGACTGCGGACTATTACCGGCAGCGTGGCGTGAAGGGTTATGCTCTTGCCGCGTATGATTCGGTGCCGGATACTCAGCCGCTTCCAGTTCGGACGTCAGCCGAGGATTTGGCTCACGTACGTGCGACGCTCAAGCCTTCCGTAACAGAATTGGCGAATGCACTCGGCGTGTCTCGGCAAGCCGTATACGATTGGAATCAGGGAAAGCCTGTTGCACCGGGGAATGCTGCTCGTCTCGCGGACCTCGCGAAGGCGGCAGACGTGCTGTCGATGGAAGGTCTGACAACAACGGGAAATGTCCTCCGGCGACCGATAATTGCCGGCAAGTCGCTGTTCGACATCGTGCGCGATGGTGGTGCTGCGGAGGGCGCTGCCCGCAAGCTCCTCCAGATTGTCCAGCGCGAGCAGCAGCAGCGCGAGAGGCTTGCGTTACGGCTTGCCGGCCGGCGGCGTCCAGCTGCTTCCTTCGAGGACTACGGCTCGCCAATGCTCGACGAGGTGGGCTGACGGTGCATGGTGGAAAGGGCGCGCGACACGCCATGGCGCCAAGGGCATTTGCTTCCCGCCGATGCAACGACGGCACTCGGCGTTGCATCGGCGGAGCAGCGGAGTGACATAGTCGCAGTTCTGGTCTCCCATGACTGCGACCTTGCTCAGTCCCCCGATATCGAACCGGATGTCGAGATCATCATGGGTCGTCGGCTGACGGCTATTGACGGCAATTACAGTCACGCGAAGAACGCTCGGCGCCTTCACCTTCCCTTCAGTGCAGGCAAAGAGAGGTTGGCCGCGGAGCTGCTGGCGAACGGTAAACGTCGAATCGCGAAAAGCGATCTCGCGGCCTTCACGCCGCTTCTGTCAATCCAGCTCGATCCCAATGAGCGCGCGATCCTGCAACGATGGTTGGCTGCCCGCTACAGGCGACCTGCCTTTCCCGATGAATTTGACAGACGGCTCGGCGAGACTGGTCTTCGCGATCGCCTCGACAAGATACTGAAGACCCACGGCGCCTGGATTTCAGCCGTCTTTTTCGATGTCGACAGCGGTCTCGATGTTGCGCGATCCGGCCAGAACGACACATATTCAGTCGGCATATATCTGCTCTACAGCACGGAAGTAGATCCGGATGCTGCCGATAAAGCAGCCAACGCCGCTGCGACTGCCATCCGCAAAGCTTTTCTCGAAAGGTGCTCCGGCAAGGATGGTGTGTGGCTGCACATCGAATTGGTCGAGTGTGAAGCCATCGCCGATCGTTCCATGACAGTCCACGAAGCGGAGCACCTGAGACGGTGGTCGGCAGACCATATCAGCCTCAGAGCAGGACCGGCTCATCCGATCCTTCGCGAGGAATAAGCGGGGTAGCAACGATAACTGCAGTATGCTCGACCAATGAATGGAGGCGGAATGACGCTAAAGCAAGATTTCAGCCAGTAACGCAAGACGCCGCACGTGCTGAGTTGATGTTCTAGCCGTGGGAGGTCTGATCGACCGTTACGTGCTTGGCGCCCGCGTCGCTCCGGTCGTCGTTGTAGCACTCTCGTTGTTCCTTGCCGTAAGCGCTTGGATTCCACTCAGGCCTTGTCGTAACCTCCATGCCAAAAGTGCCGATCTGAAAAGCGTGTTATTTCAATGCTATGCGCCACATGCCGCGCGATAATATCCTGATATAACTGGATAATCAGCTTTTCATTTCGATGCGCGGTCGTCGTTGGTGACGGGTGCTTGGCGAATCAGGCTCGATCCGTACTGTGCGAGATCAAAGTTGAGGATGCCACGCATGTTGATGTGCTTGTGTCCGATAGGTGCAATCCGGCTCAGCACCGCAGCACCGCATCGGTATGATCGTTTGGCGCTTGGTCGATCACGGCCTGGAGGCGATGGGTGTTCCAGGCCATGACGATGTTCGCGAGCAACGTCAGCGCCCCCGAGATGGCGCCGAGCTGCTCTGTCGTGCGGCCGTGCTTCGCGGTGATCATCCCGTTGTGGATCGCGCGCTGCAGGCTGTGGACAGCCTCGCCCTGATTGAGCAGGTCGAGAATCTCTGTTCGGAACACCGGGTTGCTGAGATAATCGCAGAGATAGAGGCTGCGAAGCAGCTTGCCCAAGGCGTCGCCGGCCTCATAGGGGCGGAAGGCCCATCCGCGTAAAAGTGCACGGTAGCGGTATTGCACGCAAAGTGATGGGTCGGTTTAGCGGCGGCTGGGAAGCCGGCTGCCGAGAAGTGCCTGAAGACCGAGCTCGACGTCGCTC
>JAABUL010007441.1_pt1 | contig 11826 bp, 9 predicted proteins | sample 5559151 | NCBI WGS metagenome assembly JAABUL01 (sample SAMN10711876, study PRJNA513368) | rock metagenome | isolation source: Antarctica rocks | place: Antarctica: Victoria Land, Pudding Butte sud | reverse complement strand
CATGAAGACCTAGGAGCTTGTGCTTTCAGTCGGAGCCACAGAGCGTCCATGCTCAATGTAGTGGTGCAAGATGTTCTGCAGATGTCCGGCAGATGCTTATAAGCGCAAACAAGCGACTCGGCATCATCTCGCCGGTGCTGTTTCTATTTACACATCCCCGTTGGATTCGTCGCCTGAATTAGTGGGAGAAGTTCCGTTGCCCACTTGCTTCCGGTTCATTGAACATCGAACAAAGTCATAGAGACCCTGTTGGAGAAGACACCGAGAGGATGCCTTACCCTTGAGTCATGCTTTGCCATGTTGTGATGGACTACATGAATCACGTTTCTCCTTTCGATGAATCACCCTGTGTCCCACATGGTGGAACTAGTAGGTGCTGAGTTTCGTGGGAATCACTGCAAATGTTCTTCTCTGGTCCTTTTCTCAAGATTCTCCGATAGTGTTCCTGATGTGCTTTGATGATCTACCGCTTTAGCAATGGGCCTTCACTACTTAGAGTACTTATTTCATCGGGCTTACGTGAATCCGTTTGCTGAGAAGCGCAAGGCGTTTTCTCATACTTGGTAGCCCTTGAAGTCTAGCATCCTGCCAAGGCATGGGATAAAAATACTGCATCCTCGCTAGCTACTCCGTGGAAACAGCCTGGTCGAGCCGAACGAGATTTGGTTGAAGTGGGCCATTGGGAGAATTTTGCTCTTTTGAAGAATGGGAAACTCATCACAGGCACAGAAAGTCATTCGAGGAGGACAGAAATAGTGACTTTAGGCGTTTGAAGGTGACAGCCTCGTTACGGACCACCTTTTGTCTTTCGCTTCGATGTCGACATGTGTCAAATGCTAGATATGCTTGAATTAAAACTTCGGAACTGAATCCTTCAGCAACAGTCTCCCATACCCAAGCGGTAGCTAAAATCATTTCAGATACCCAGTGGGCCGACGCAATCACGCATTGACGTGTAGGCTCTTACAACCAAGGCAGGCAATGATCGGCGATAAATGTACATGCGAGGACTCTTTATCGAAAGAAGTCATGGTGCAGAAGAGGTATATTGGATCTGATGGCATTTCATGGTCGATTGTTAATGTACATTTACTGATTGCGTGTCCACGGGCAATACCGTCAATACGTGATTACGTCGGCTTGTTGGGTATTCGAGATAATTTTAGCTGCCGCTGGGGTACGAGAGACTATTGCCGTAAATCTTTTGAAATTCTGGGAGGGAGATCCTAAGGAGTCTCGATTAATCTCCGCTGTGGCAACCACTTGCGGCCGAAAGAATGCTTGCTTGAGTAACAACGCTTAATTGTTGCGGACTGAAAATCGAACTTAGTTTCGCGCCGTGAGCGTGATATGGTGTTCCCGTAGGCGGCTACGTAAATAAGAGATCGACAAGAAAGTCGCGGATATTTCGACCGAATTGATCCTGGAAAATTGGGACGCCCCGATCCTCAACAATGGGCCAGGAGGGGTGAAATGAGAATGCTCCACCATTTTATCAAGCATGATCTACCTTATCGTATATCAATATCCCTCGGTTAGAGAAACAAAGTACATGTAAATGAAGGGGAACTTAGGTACTTTACTTTTCTCTAGCCGCCGGGACCCTTGCCAAGACCAAGAAAATGCTCTTCCATCTCACCGATTCTCTCGCTGCTGCTTCTTGCCTCCTACAATGCTTGCACGCATCATCGATTCTCCCCTTGTTGTGCTCCAGACTCCCATTGTTGTGATCAATTGCACGGACCCGTCTTAGTTGGGTGGTGCTGAACTGGTTTCTTCCAATCACAGCGGCCGCCGCGTCACTTGGTTTGTTCAGATAGCACTCTGTCAGTGGCTCGCTCTTCAATCCAATCATTCACCAGTCACCAGAGCTCCAGTCACAGTCCGTTCCCCCACCAGAAGATCTGCTACTGCATTGCGATACGAACCTATCGCTTTGCAGCACACTATCCTCGACTCCAGTCGTCCGTCAACACCCAGGACTCAGGACGCCTTCCCACTGGTCCCCACATCCCACCAAGCATCACCTGACCAGACTTCGTCCCAGGCCCACGTTTCGTGCACACTGCACAGCGAAAGCCTTGTAGCTTCAGCCAGTCACCGCATTTTGCGAGAGCCTCAGCGTGTGTTTCAAAGGTTCGCTCTCAATCTCCTCCAACCCTTATCGAGCTCGGTGCGCTTCCAGAGGCCAGGCTTCTCCGATGCTGTTGCCAACGCGACGACGATAGATGACGCAACTGACAGTGCAGCGCATAGCTCCCTCCAGCCACAGGCCTATCCACGCGCCTTACCCAATCCCAAGACGGCTGTCGCATGAGATCGAAGACATTATTAGATCGAATACCCGACCGCGTTACAAGCGCTTGTATTCAGCTAATAAACCCCGCCGACGCGCCCACTCTGCCCAGCTACTACTGATATCTACATATATACACCCTCCCGAATTATTGAGAAAACGTCATTGTCCGTTGGCAGATAATACGGTGAGTGCTCGGTCGGCACGAGAAGGCGGGACTTTGCATGCATGATTTCCCGGCTACGATATGCACGGCCAACGCATTGATACCACTCGCGGCATCATTGCATCTTCCCATTGCTGTCCAACCTCCCAATTGCATCAAAAAATAAGAAAGGCGACCAATGCTAACGAACATGCCATTAGAGAACTCCTCGCTTCACTACGTATTGCGTCTAGACTACAAGTGGCGCAAACCCATACAATTTCGAGTGGCTGCAACGAACGACACTTTCCACTCGCCCAGCGAACTTGCAGCACCGCCCCATACCCACTGTACATCACGGCCTACACAACACCGTCCGGCTGGCACTAAAAGATCCATAACACAATACTAGGATTTGCTGCCAGACCGGCCACCATTTCTCAGACGCGCCCCCGGAAACTCTCTACGTCGACCGGCTCCGAGCCCCACAGGAACGTGCTAGCGAGGGCTCTCTGACAACGCACTTGAGAGCAACGCCGGTACCGCTGCACAGGGGCCCAACTCGGAACGGAGCCTGACAGAGCAACGGTTGTAGAAGAAGGCGAATATTGTCTGCTGGAGACGTCTACAATCCTTCAAGACCATCAACAATTCGAACACATTTGCAATTATCTGGTCGACGGTTCATCTCTTTAGATTGAAGGCCGTTTCCTCATTGGTACGCCCTTCCGGAAGACTCAATACCCAGATTCCGACACACGGGTTGCAGACAGGGCTGCATTATCGCGCAAGGAGCTCATCCAATCTGCTTCCTGGTACGTCCCGCTTCGCAGCCATCTTCTGTCACTGGATATCTTGTCTTCCAATCAGTGGGCTACTGCTGCTCGTGCACCACTGAAGCAGTTAACGGATCACTACGTTCTGACTAAACCTGACTCCAGGCTCGCACCTGTCAATCGTGCACCATAGTCCTTCGCACCTCGAAGTTCTCTGTCCCTTTATTTGTCCCTTAAAATAGTTGAACCCCCCATGATGGATTACGCGCAATACCAAGCACCCCCTCATGGGCAGCATTCACACGCGCCGCACATGCAGGGCGGTTATCCAAGCGCGCAACAAAACAGTGGCCCTGGACAGTCAATCACATCACCTCCGAATGCCCCATCCCAGATGCATCAACAGCATCAGCACCAGGCATCGCCAATACTGCCTTCTCAGGGATACGCGTACCAGCCGCCGCCCCCTCAGCCAACGCATCCCGTCCATCACGGGCTCAACTATCCCCAACCTTACGGTGTGGCTCCAGCGGCCATGCATCCTCAGTATGGTATGTCGCAGCAACAAGCGGCAGCAATGGCCACTGCGTCCGCCTCTGGACAAGGTTCATATCACATGCCGCAAACCTCCATGGCTGATGGGATACGAGATTCTCCACGCGCAATGACCGCTGTCAAGAACGAGCGAGGGCCTCGATCCCCGCAACAGGTGTCAAATCAGATGCCACCCCTACCCTCTCAAGTTCAGGCGCATCAAAATCATCGTTTGCCGCAGAATCATATCGGCCACGGTGTCAGCAGCCCACACGTGCAGAGCGCGCAAACGGCAATGATGAATCATCGTAGCTCAGTTCCTCCGATACCGCCACCACCTCAGCAGCCGCAGCATCAGCCATCACCCGAGGTTCAAGCCAGTGGCGTTGAAGAAGCCCCTTTGTATGTGAATGCCAAACAATTTCATCGAATATTGAAGCGGCGGGTCGCACGACAAAAATTGGAAGAAGCCTTACGCCTTACTTCCAAGGGCCGAAAACCATACCTCCATGAGTCGCGACACAAGCATGCGATGCGCAGACCTCGAGGCCCGGGTGGTCGATTCCTCACAGCCGACGAAGTTGCTGCTATCGAGTCTGGCAAAGGTGGGGAACTTGGCGAAGAGGGTGGAGACGGAAAGAGCCCCGACACACCAGCGAAAGGAAGCATGAGTGGATCACGCAGCTCCGGAACAAAGCGGAAAGCAAGTGCTCTTGGTGGCAAGGATGCATCTACGTCGAAGAAGGCCAAGAACGAGAGCCTCCGCAAAAGCACGAGCGAAGAAAGCGAGGAGCCGGAAGACGAGGATGAAGGCGAGGATTGAAGATCCGGCGGTGTGACGGGGCCTTCGAGGAAGACCCTCGCGGCTTTTTTTATCCCACTATTACGATTCACGCAGCGACATTATCTTCTTCCGGAGCACAGGTGGCCCAATCCTTGTTCTATCAATTTCATTATATTTATCAAGCTTGCCAGCGTTGCATGTTGCAGATACCCATGTTCTTTTGCATACAGGAGACCTGGCTTATGGAGAGGGGGATCTCAACAGTGTTATCAGAACCTAGATTGGCTCCTTCAGAGGAACAAAAGGCGGACGGAATGGGGGGATTCAATTGCGCTCATTTCGTCAACCATGCGTCACGAGTCTCCTATATAGCGATGTCTCTACATAGCGGAACATCTTGGAGAAGGTGTACTATCAGTACTTAACAGGGGTCAGAACATATTCTGTCATCTCCGCCATGCAGCCTCTTACAAATATCAAATGCGCTCCGAAGTTGCGCCGCTAGCCCTGATCAGTATGTACTTTACTTTGTAGCAGCTTGTCGATGGGATACATGCTCTGCAGGACCCGATGGTGGTGGAGGAGTACGGTAGCAGCTGTTCAATGATCGTTTCTTGACGGGCCGACGTTGTTCCGAGCCAAAAGTGACTGCCTCTATGATCTGTTCAGTCAGGTATCTGATGATCTCGTCATCCAAACCTTCAAAAATGCCTTCTTGGAGGTTTCTCTCCACAATGCTGTTCTCTCTCTTGTTACAACTGCTGTGCTTCAGCACCTTGGCGACCGCAAGAGACAAGAGTCCGGTCGAGGTCAAAGAGCACGAGTTCGAGGGCGCTGCAGCTAATCTACACTACTTTGAGGACAGCGATATCGTTCTGATCCATGACCGTACTGACGGCCTGATCCTTCGGTCAGACGATGCTGGGAAGTCCTGGGACCCTATCGACGGTGTCGAGAAGGGGGCAGCGCTTGAGTTGTGGCCACATCCTTACGACCAAAAAGTGGCATACATCTTGGGAGGCCGCAAGGACCACTGGGTCACGAAAGATAGGGGCGAAAGTTGGCGAAAGTTCGATACGAAGGACCCCCCTACCCTTTCCAGACCACCGTTCACTTTTCACGCTGGCGACAGCGACAAGGTCCTTTATCATGGACAAGAATGCAGGAATATGCTCGACTGTGAGGACGTCAGCTACTACACCAAGGACGCTTTCAAAACCCAGGCAATGATGCGTGAAGATACCAGGGGCTGCACTTACGCCCACGCGACGCCGCTTTTCGAAGCCAGCAATGACGATACCGTCATCTGCGTGGTGAAAGGGAAATACTCCCCATGGCCAGAGGATAATCGATTGCTTGTTTCGGAAAATTATTTCAAGGATGAGATGGAACCTTACTTGGAAGGAGAGCGGACGGTGCAAGGAATCATCAACATCGCGCCCGTCAAGGGCTTCATCGTGGCTGCTGCCAAAGCAAAGGGCACAACCGAGCTAGCACTATACGTCACGAGAGATGCGCAGAGATGGCATAGGGCGATGTTCCCAAGCGACCATAAAATAGACGAGGATGCATACACCATTCTAGAATCGACGAACTACAGCATCCAGGTGGATGTCATGACAACCAAGCCAACGGAGTCTATGGGCGTTCTTTGCACCAGCAACTCCAACGGCACGTATTTTACCCAAAATATCAAACATACGAACCGCAACTTCCATGGCATCGTCGACTTTGAGAGAGTTCAAGGGATTCAGGGCATAGTACTGGTGAATGTTGTCGATAATTGGGAAGAGGTTGAAAAATCGAGGAAGGATAAGAAGCTCGTGACTAGGATCAGTTTCGACGATGGCCGGAATTTTCAAAGCCTCACCGTGGATACGAAAGATACCGTGGATACGAAAGATTTACACTTGCATTCAGTCACCGATATGGTCAACATCGGTCGCGTCTATTCTAGCCCAGCACCTGGCTTAGTGATGGGGGTTGGAAACACTGGAAAACACCTAAAGAGATACGAAGATTGCGACACATGGGTATCTGATGATGCAGGTATCACCTGGAGACTGGCTCTCAAAGAGGCTCATAAGTATGAGTTCGGCGATCAAGGGGCTATCCTTGTGGCTGTCTATGACGAAGGCCCAACCGATGAGGTTAAATATTCGATCAATCACGGCAAAAAATGGGAGTCTGTGGATCTAGGAAAGAAAGTCAAGGCGCACGCTCTTACTACCACGCCTGACTCCACGAGCCTCAAGTTCCTGTTGTTAGCTACGACTGGATCTGGGGAGGACGTGAAGCATTATTCGTTCTTCCTCGACTTTGAAGGCGTTCTTGACAGGAAATGCAAAGACGACGATATGGAGGAGTGGTACGCACGAGTCGATGAGGATGGTCACCCTCGCTGTCTGATGGGCCACGAACAACACTATGTTCGGCGCAAGGCCGATGCCAAATGCTTCATCGGTCATGAATTCAAAGAAGCGAAGCCTCAATCTAAGCCCTGCGCGTGTACGGAGGAAGACTACGAATGCGATTTCAATTTTGTCCGCAGCAAAGACAGGAAGTCTTGCGAGCCTGCAGGTAGCTCTCGCCTTCCCCAAGGCGTATGCAAGGATGACGAAGAGACGTACATGGGTCCTTCGGGTTTTCGGCTTGTTCCTGGTGACGACTGCATTCGCAACGAGGGGGTTAAGTTAGATGAGGATATCCCACGATTCTGCAATCAGACCAAGAAGACTCCAGTGAGTGGGAAGATTACGCATGAAATTAGTTCCTTCAAAGCGAGCAGTTTCCAGGACTGGCACTATCTCGAAAGGACAGCATCGAGTAGTGGTGATGATGAGACGGTCATCATGCGCACGGATGAGAAGAAGGTATACATGAGCAAAGACCATGGTAAGACCTGGGATCGCATACTCAAAGGCAAGGGAATCACCGCAATCTACCCGCACCAGTACATCAATGATATTGTTTACTTCCTTACCAGTTCCGAAAAGGCCTGGTACTCGATCCATCGGGGAGACAACATCCGAGAGTTCAAAACCCCCGCTGAGCCAACTCATGATAAAGTGCAAACCATGGCATTCCACCAAGACTACAAGGATTGGATCATCTGGACTGGCGCCCAAGATTGCGGCAGTAAGGGCGAATGTCATTCTGTAGCCCACAAATCCGAAGATCGAGGCGCAAACTGGGATGTTCTGCTTCGCTACGTGAAAAAGTGCGAGTTCATCAAGAAGGAAGGCCGTGGTGCAAGCGAAAAATTGGTTTACTGCGAGCAATTCAAGGATGAGATGCTCGATGGGCCCGTGGAATTACTGTCGAGCGACAATTGGTTCGCGGATGCAGAGCCGAAATTCTCGAATGTAGTCGATTTCGCGACCATGGCAGAGTTCATCGTAGTGGCAGCAAAGAACCAGCAGGACGAGAAGTCTCTCAGCGTGGCTGCTAGCGTTGATGGCAAGACCTTCGCTGCTGCTGAGTTCCCGTCGAACTTCAATGTGCCTGTCCAAAGGGCTTATACCGTACTCGATAGCTCCACTCACGCTGTGTTCTTGCACGTTACGGTTGGCAGCCGCCCGGACTCGGAATATGGAACTATTATCAAGAGTAATAGCAATGGGACCTCCTACGTCCTAAGCATTGAGGGGGTCAACAGAAATACAGCAGGCTATGTTGATTTCGAGAAGATGTTGGGTCTGGAGGGTGTTGCGCTCGTGAACGTGGTTGATAACGTGAAGGATGCTGAAAGAGGAGAGTCGAAGAAACTCAAGACAATGATCACTCACAATGATGGAGCGAAATGGGCGCCTATCCACGCTCCATCCAAGGATACCGAGGGTAACGATTTCAAGTGCGAGGTTGGGGACGTCGCCCAATGCTCACTGCATCTACATGGCTATACCGAGCGCCTTGATCCTCGAGCCACTTACTCGTCTCCTTCTGCCGTCGGTCTCATGATGGGCGTTGGCAATGTCGGCGAATATCTTGGTCGGAAGGGTGAAGATGATACATATACATTTATCACGCGAGATGGCGGGGTGGAGTGGAAGGCGGTCAAGAAAGGCGCCTACATGTGGGAATACGGTGATCAAGGCTCCATCATCATCATCGTCGAAGACAAGAAAGCCACAGATGTCGTCTTCTATACTCTTGATGAAGGCGCAACGTGGACGCAATACAAATTCACAGAGTCGAAGATGGAGATCTCAGCCGTAACCACAGTCCCGTCTGACACTTCACGGAATTTTCTTCTCTGGGGTCGAGACGTTGAAAGCGCTAGCGAGATTACAACAGTCAACCTTGACTTTACAGGATTATGGGACCGACAATGCGAGCTCAATGACAAGCACCCTGAAGAGAGTGAAGATTACGAGCTCTGGGAGCCGAAACATCCCCTATCCGAGGACAACTGCCTCTTCGGCCATATCGCGCAGTACCACCGTAAGAAAACCAGTGCACATTGCTTCAATGGTCGCAGATACGAATCTCTTCACAACATCAAACAAAATTGCTCCTGCACGAGGGAAGACTTTGAATGGTAGGAGCGCCCCTCCTGATCATGATGCTTGTCATCATAAATGGAGCTAACCTTACGACGCAGTGACTTCAATTTCGAATACGCCTCCGACGGCTCCTGCCAAAAAGTCCCCGACCTCCCCGACCCCGACCATTCCCTCCAATGCAAAGAGAACACGGACCAAACTTTCTACTACGAGATAACCGGCTACCGCCGCATCCCGCTCACCACTTGCCAAGGTGGTCTCGAACTGCAGTCCACCAAGATCCCTTGCCCCGGCCACGAAGAGGACTTCGAAAAAGAGAAGGCCAAGGCCGGCATCGGTGGCTTCTGGCTTTTCATTCTGGTGGTCATCTTACCGATCGCCATTGCTAGCGCAGTAGGCTACTGGGTCTACCGCAACTGGAACGGTGGCATGCAAGTTGGGAGTATCCGGCTTGGCTCGGGCCCGTCGTCTGGTTCGGGCGGCGCATTCGATTCGGAGCAGCCATGGATTAAGTACCCGGTAGCTGCTCTGGCGGGTGTGATAGCCGTATTCGGCGCTATACCTCTGTTGTTGGGCAGCGTGTGGAGAAGTGTCAGTGGCCTTTGGGGAGGCAGTAGAGGTCGGTACAGCGGGTTGGGAGGACAACCGAGAACATACACGACGAGAAATAGCTTTGCACGGGGAAGAGGGGACTACGCGGTTGTGGATCCCGACGAGGACGAGCTGTTGGGGGAGGATGAGGATGAGGATGTTTGAGCGCGGGATTCCGGGTCAAGGGAAAGGGCGTTGGGCTTGTATAGTATAGGGACCGGCTAGCAGCACGATGGGAGATTATGTACTTAGATACCATTCATTCACAGCTCGGATTGAGGTCTTGGAATACTATCTATAGATCATTTTGCCCTACAAGAAGCGCTTTGGTCTCGGACTTCCGTCTCGAAGGTCACCTCCATCCCACTTGTCCACCCAATCGATACATGATTTTGTCTTATGACTGCAACGGAGTAGACCATGGCGCCCGAAACACTTCACACGTCATACGAGTACTTCGCCGGCTTCACCAAGATACCAAAGGAGAAGCTGGTTGCCATGGGCTCCGCAGCCGTCAAGGCGAAGGAAGCGGCATACTGTAAGCTGCCCCCGTTCTCAAATCATTAGCACCTGTTTTTCACCACAGCATCCATGACAGTAGCTCTTCGAATTCCCGCCGAGCAGGTGGCTCGATCTCCTTCTCCACATCCACTACTTAACCTCCTGAACTCTTGTACTCTACTCTTACAATATTATCCCTCCCCGTCATTTCAAGCCATAGAACTCCTATCATCTACTCCGTCACTCATTGTCTCATTCCTTCCATCCCTTCCCGTCCCTTCTCCATCTCATAGACTCCCTCCTCCCCTAAACCTCCCTTCGTTCCCCCCTTCTCCCTTATCACCCAAGAACCCCATTCCTAAATCCTATCGAATTCCAGGTCCCTACTCCCACTTCCGTGTCGGCTGCGCTGTCCTCACGGACAACGATACCATCATCACCGGTGCGAATGTCGAGAATGCCTCCTACCCCGTGGGGTTATGCGCTGAGACGTGTACCGTTGGGAAGATGGTTGTAAGTCCCTTCTTTGTCACCCTATCTATTGCATGTGTTTCTGCTGGTTGCGCTGGACGGGGGAAGAGGGGTTAGGCGTGATGGAAATCGAGAAGGGGGGGGTGGTTACGTACCAAGACTGGGATGAGGAAAGACTTTTGGCTGTCGTTGTTTGCCAATGGTCGCAAGTGTATTCGAGGTTCATTGTCGACTACGAAGCGGTACTAACACGTATTTTCTGCGTTGACGTAGAGCGAAGGCCACAAGAAGCTCAAAGCCATCGCCGTAGCGACCGATATCAGCCCTCCCGGTCTGTTCTACCACTCTCCGATTTCAGCATATCATCGAATCCCCATCATGTGGATGTGTTTTCCTTGCGAAATGACGAGGAAGCTGATATTGGGGTTCTACAGCGAGCCCTTGTGGGAAATGTCGGCAGTTGTACGTTTCTCCCCTCTTCCCAAGTATCAAAGGGCCTGGTCTTGTCCAATTCTTCCCTGTTTATCGCTACGGAGGGTTATCCAACGTTTGATTCCAATATCTGAGGGCTTTGAGTCAAGGGATCGGGTGAGGTGAGGCTGATATCCATATCAGTATACGGGAATTTGCGTCCTCTGAGACGCCGATCCTTATGTATGACAAGGATGATAAATTTGGCATGAAGACGCTGGAGGAGGTACGTTCGCGCTCTGTCTCGACTCCCTGTTGCATCCAAATATTACTTTTCTTGGTATATCGTTGCGATCTATACGAATGGATTTCTTTTTCCTCTGGTTCGGAATGAAGGGGGCGCTCTATGGAGTCTGCGCGCCGGCTCCGGGGTACGGGAGAGATTAAGGGGCTTTTGGCTGATGAGGGATGTAGTTGTTGCCTATGAGTTTCGGACCGGAGGATCTGGAGGGACGATGATGGCCTCAGGGTGGAGAGGGAAGGCGTTGTTGGTAAGGAGATGGCGAAAAGAGGAAGCATAGAGAGGGGGAGGCTTGAGACGTAGGTTAAACGCTTGAAAGGGCATGGATTCTTTCCAGCATACAAGATTGATCTTCTGTGTTGGAGTCTATGCAAGAAAAGGAGTATCGGGGTATCTCCCGGCACCAACACCATGCTATACCCGCTCCCACAAGACCTGCCTATAAAGCACATCTTCAGCCGTTCCCAGACATCCATCACTTTCCCCTCCTTTACCTCTTCTTCCACGTTCA
>JAABUL010007440.1_pt1 | contig 11827 bp, 6 predicted proteins | sample 5559151 | NCBI WGS metagenome assembly JAABUL01 (sample SAMN10711876, study PRJNA513368) | rock metagenome | isolation source: Antarctica rocks | place: Antarctica: Victoria Land, Pudding Butte sud | reverse complement strand
CACAGACGTTTCTTACAGGCGTCTCCCTTCACTCAAGCCTTTTTGCCTTGAACTCTCTGGATATTGTAATGATCGCTTTCGGACCTCATTAATAAGCCCCAATTGAGGTAGAATGGAAAGAATCCTTGTTGAAAGATTGTGAAAACACACATACGGAGGCTGACACCAAAAGTCTTGATTTGGCGTAAATCTACCGGGAGCAGAGCGCCCGGGACTATTGGGCTTGCTCCCGGGGGTCTACGTACACTTCGGTGCGGTTTCCGGGGTGACCCTCCTACCCCCTCTCCAGGAGATTGGGGTCCTTCCCATTAGCGCCAAATCAAGACTTTTGATATCAGCGTACGGAATGTTGGCTTCGTAATGTATCTGGAAGATGCGTCCTATCCATATGTGCTGGACTTAGCTCGTGTCCTACCCCTATTCAACTGCCCTCATGTCACTCCCATTGCTCACTTACATAGCCGCCTACGCAGTAAGCACAAAGTGTGCCCCGCACTTATCAGCCTCAACAGCCCACTGGGGCTGGGTATGTAAGGCTGCTTCAGGTGGGGCACAAGTAGTCTTCACTCTCTTTCTGTCATTATCAGCGTCTCCTAGCGACGAATGCTGCAACCGGCTTGTATCATCGAGTCTGAATTATTTCTCTGGCATTGGTCTTCAATACGCTTATGCTAATGCCTTGAGCTTTGTTTCCATTACGGCAGATCAGCTACGCCTCGTGTAGGTCGTCGGCTTGTTTTGCAGTGCGTTTCGCTACCTACCAGTCTGTCGTGCTGTATATTGACCCATTGCGTATCCATGGCAACGTGTCAACTCATGCTTCCTTGACGGACTGCCCTTCATGTCCTTCGGATTTTCTATCAGTGACGCCATTCTCCTTACTCAATTAGCTCGGAATACCGTCCAGAATGCACGAAAAGCATGTGGCGAGTATGACGAGCTTACGCAGCAAGTGTCGGCCTTACACATCGTCCTCAGACGCTTCCAAAAAGAGGCTTCGGTCGAAAGAGGCGAGGGTCAGTCCGATAGTCCCAAACGTGAACACCAAGATAGCTACAATGCTGAGCTTCACACTATCGTCAGTGGTTGCGAGAAGGTGCTAGGTACCCTGGACAAAATTCTGAAGAAATATAACAGCCTCAGCGAGCGCGAACGAGGCAGAAGGCCGAAAATGCTATGGAAAAAGGTGCGTTTTGGGAACGGAGAGATAGCCGATCTGGGGGAGCTTAGGGGTAAAGTGGTTTATCACGCGTCCTTGCTGACGTTTTTTCTCAATCTGCGCTCTACTGGTTCAATTGGGAGAGTGGAGCAGCAGATGAATGACGCGGGAGGCCATTTGAAGGAAATCAAAGGCATTGTCAATGGCATAGCTGCGGTGCAACTGTCCCAACCCCACCAAGAAGGTTCGATATTGTCGGCACACACCAATGACGACAGGTCTGCGTGGAAAGATATCAGGAGGGAGTTAAGGCATGAACATGGTTTTCATGACGCTGATTTGCGCAAGCACAAGGCTGTGATTGTCGACTATATCACCGAACTCGGGCGTCGAGGGGTTTTCGATGAGAGAGATCTGAACGAAGACAAAGAAGAGCACGAAGGCCATAATCGAGCTGCTGTCCAGGCAGACGTAGCCACCGATGAAGATTCCGAAGCGCTACGAGATACGGACGATAGACATCTCGAGTCGGATCTCGGGCATCGAGGGGCTTTCGATGAGAGAGATCTAAACGAAGACAAGGAAGAGAACGAAGGCCATAATCGAGCTGCTGTCCAGGCAGACGTAGCAATCGATGAAGATTCCGAAGCGCTACGAGATACGGACCATAGACATCTCGAGTCGGTTCTTAATGTCCCATCAGATATCACTTCCGAAGATGACGCTTGTGATGAAGGCCAGAGTCTGGCGGGTTCTGGAGATGAAAGTCTACTCGAGTCACTCTTTGCACTACAAAAACGGTTTGATGAGGACTATATGCCTTCATGCCTGGAATTTCTAAGCGCTCCTCCCAAGGATGAGGAGTCTTGTGTAGAACGCCATACGTTGTTGAGTGATGGCATATTGACGGACATTCTACTCAAGTTTCCTCCAATCGATCTAGACAGCAGCGACAGCAGCGACAGTCCCAAGGCGCAGATCCACGACTTTTCGAATCAAATCCAGAGGTGGCTTTCGAAGCTAGATGAAGCTGTGAAAGAGAACACAACCGAATGGCTCGTCCAGCTCAGCGATAGACTTTACAACGGACTTGTTGTACAATTTATTGATGCCAGTGTACGGCAAGATTCATATGAAACACAGAGGAAAGAGGCTTATGCCATGATGAGGAAGAAGATCTCCCAAGATCTGATACTGTTAGATGACATTGAGGTCGATGGCTCCCAGGGCCTTAGAATCGTCAAGGCGAATATCAAGGGAGACTTGAACGCGATGCGGAATGCCATTTCGAAGGTTGAAAAGACAGCCAAATGGGAATGGAAAGATCAGCGCTCCCATCCATCTCCGGCACTAATACCAAGGGTAGTATTGAAAATCAGCAACGCTCGAAACGAAATCGTCAGCCGCGAAGTTGCCAGCGTCGATCTTATCCGTTATTCGTCCCTCAATTGTTATGGTGCAAACAAGAGTGTTCAAGACGTATGCATATCCTGTCGGCGCGCTATTGGGGATTCTCGGCGGGAACTCTGTTTCCCTTGCGATCACGTTTGGTGCGATTCCTGCACCTTCGTTCTGCTCGAATTTCCCTTTGCAGATCCGGGATTCATGCCTCTGCAGTGCTGTGGAGAGGGTCCGCTTGCCCTTGACCCGGTCGCCAAATGGTACGATGCCACGTTGGACCAAAGATGGTGGAATGCATTTCTTGATACTACGGGACACACGCCTTACCACTGTCCACTGAATACATGTGGAAATCCAAGGGAATCTTACGATTTTCATTGGTTCGAACGGCCCACTGAATGCAGGGGGTACAGTCAGTGCTCAGATTGCAAGTCTCTTCATTTTCTAAAAATGACAATGAGAGAGCATAGTATGACTGTAGAACATTATTGCTATGACCAACGTCCCACTTTTACACCGCCGAATGCTCACTCCAAAGCAGTTATTACAGTAGGAACATCACTTCCGCAAGGGTTGTGAATCTTTGGCGCTGAAGTTGTCGCCTTGTTGGCGCTTTCAAGGATTCCATGTCTCAGTGACAGGAGCCACCGACATACGCCGGACTAGCGTTGCAACACAACAGATATTTCGCAGTGGAAGACAATTGCACGATGGAGTGTTAAGGACGACGGGAAGTCAGCTCCCAATCCCGCTCCAAGCCTTACAACCTCTCGTCCCTACCAGTGGAATATCTTGGAGATTGGCTGTGACAGCCATATTGTAGCGGCTTCGCATTCATGTAAGATAGCCTGCTTACTTCAACTTTCGTTTACAATCATCAATCAAACCAATAATCCTAACATGATATGACTTCTCGAGTATCTCGTGTCCATCATCATGACGCAAGACAAAAGGACTACACAACGCGACTCAAATGTCGGACTTCTCGTTCCAGAGAAAACTTGTGGTCATGACGCTAAACCATTATCAGAAGAAAAGTCCTTCCTCCAATATGAATGAAAACCAGGAATATTCACCAGCACACCATACCCCATCAACGACCACTTCCCAAACATCCACACGAGCACGAAGCAGCAGTCATGAACGGCAAAATGATTCAAGTACCATCATAAGTCATATATAACACAGTTACAAGACATCCCCAACGAGAAATACCAGCGACTCAACATTCCTCCAAAATCGAGATTTCAACATCATCCATCAACGCTCCACCATCTTGCAAACAGACTCCCATCAGCTAATCCAGCTCTATGGGAACTCGGATTTGCTGTGTGTAAATGAGCGGTTTTGCATTACGAGCTAGTGGCTTAGATTGATGGGAGATTTCAGCATATGAAGTCGATGTTACACGCTGTAGCACATACCATCACTTCCTCGCAGATCTAGCGTGTATCTCATGATCGTGTGATTCAGCTTTATAAGTATTCAGCACATCCCGTAAAGTGCCGACGTCTGCCTGCAGGATGAAGCTGCAACATGTCACTACTAAGTGGATGGCATTTAGCGTCTTCACATTGGGCATGGATCAACACAATTCCAGAGAGCTACTTAGGTGCTAAAGACTGTATCCACTGACAAGAGCAAGTACTTCATTCCCTCAAACAGAAAAGGAAATCGCTCTCCCGTTCAATTTATTCGAAACCACATCTCCCACAAATCTTTCCAACCAACACAGCCACGATCACACCCCTGGAAGAACCTTACCCGACCAAATCTACGAACTCTGCAATAATCTGCTGCTCAACCACCGTGTTCTGACACTGAGTTTGGCAATACGCGTCCAGGCCATCACTAGTTTTGCTTCCGGTTAGAAGCCGTTCGCGAGATAGGGGGATAAATCATAGGGTGAAGTGAGAGCATGGGTATGACTTGCCAGGATGTACCTTGCAAAACAGACAAGAGGCTAAGAACCGGTCCGGAAGAAGCTGAGTCACACGTGTTATAGCTCTGGATGCAGTCGTTTAGGCATGTGGTATAATCATCGCGTTTGACGTGGGGAACGGGGGTGGAGAGTGCGTAGGCGAAGCTAAGAGTGGTGAGGAGGAGTGGGGAGAAGTGCATTCTTGTGGCTGGTTTAGATTATTATTGCAAGAGGTTGGTGATATGTACGGCTGTGGTGTAGTGTCCAGGGATTGCGATGGATAGTTGTAAAGGCTTGTGGTAGGAGAGGAAGATGGTGTGAATTCTGGGTTGGAACAGACACGGAAACCGAGAGCTCTTATAGAAGTTAAGCCTACCTCCAAACGCTTTTCTTCCCCTTCGTGACGATACTCCCTAGTGGCAAGCAAATTGGAGACTCGGACTTCTTCGCACCGGACATCAACGAAGGGTGGCCGTCGGCCGAGCATGACCTTCCATTCGCGAGTCAGAGTCTCACATTACCGTACACTTTGACCGGAAATTGCTGTATACAGAATCGGCTGATTGATATTTGCATCACGAGCTGCACGTGAGCTAATGCGAGGTCATATGCTAAAGTAGGCAGATCTCATAGCATCGATCATGAGCGAATGGCGAGCATACCCGTACGCGTTTCGTAATGGTGATCCTGCAAAATATGATCTCCTCGGAATGGCACTGATGACTCGGTGCCTCAGAGTCGAAAGATTTGCGAGTATACATGATCGAAATTTGATGGTGTTGACAAATACTTCACCTAGATCTTGATCTGACCCAGCCCTTGATACTGTATGCGACGGGTACCCAGGTGGAAAGCCGAAGTAAAGCGATGGCTACTCGCAGGTGAATCTCTCTTCAGCACTCCGAAGGCTCGAATATGCTTTCGAGATCGATGAACGTACTTTCACTGACAATCTGCGCGGTCCATAGTGATCTTGCTGTGAAGAGTCATGAACTTGTAGGCTGAAAGCTGGATCGAGTATATTGTAGACAACGCAGAAGGTGGGAGAGTTCGCCTCCGCTCTTGTGCAGACAAGGCAAAGCAACATCGCGAACTTCGATCCAGCGACTAATAAGCCGCGTATATTCCTGGCATATTGCTTGAAGCCGGCTGTGGTACAATTTCTATTGTTCTGTACAAGCGTACAAGCCATGATGCTTTCCAGAACAAGGCTCCACAAGCCGTCGACGGCGTTGTAGGCCTAGAATGGGTGCCTGACATGAGAGAAGAGTTGCAAAGTAGAAATGCACTCCAAAAGTCTTTGCCGTAAACGCCTGTTGCGATATTTGGCTTTCCCCATGCACTGATCCAAGACAATGAGTATGTGGACTGTCGCTTGACCAAAGAGGCTGGGTTGGCGAATGTGCACTGCATTCACAAGCCTGTAAGCCCAACTCCCATGCCACGCGTACTCGGCCCTGAACGATACGAGCACGGCTTCCTAAATGCTTCTGATCCGACTGCTAGTCCAGAACTTGCGAGGAGACTATTTCACATTTGGGGCAGGGAGGAAATGAAACTTTGGCTGGATCCGGACAAGTATACGCAGAGTTTTGCTGTCATGCCTGAACCGATGAAGGCTAAGATCATGCCAAGATCGACAGCGACGGCGGTCGCTATCAAGCGGCTATGGGTCGAAGCCCAGGGTGAGTTTGACACACGAAGTGGACAGTGATAGGAAGAATGGAAAGGATAGCTGTACGTTCCTAGTGTAAGGTAAGTAGACTAGCGTGGCAGTTCCCCAGGGTTAAAGGGGCAATCTCGCCGTAGATTATTCCCTCCATATTCCCTCCATATTTCCTTGAGTCGTTTGGGAGCCTCATAAGTGTATTAGTGTCGGCATCGGGTTTATCTCATCATAGCCTTCACTTGTAGTTAACAAAATATCGAAGTACACACCTGCCTAGGCCAACGGTGACTTATTATTAGCTGTAAACGCGGATAGTATGTGTGTAATTGCCATGGTCTGGACGCCGTTTTACGAGACCTTCTCACTTGGTATCCTTAGCGCCTGAAATGCTAAATCGATCTAACGGTATTGACCTGTAATTTTTAGAACGATTTGATGTCTGCCTAGACTGCTACCTACTACGTATTAGATGTTCTGTTAAGGATTCGCTCTCGAGGGGTAGCGCGGCTGTAAATCCCTTTCGTTGGGTCAGTATTCTCGTCACCCGCGAGCTAGGTAAGGTATGTAAAGAATAAATGAATGGCTCAGCGAATCTTACAAAGCGCTGGAAGGGTGTCACTCTCCCGTTACCTATCGCTCAAAAAATGTCCGAGCTCAAAAAACGGACACAATTTTAGCGTTGTCCGTATCTTCCTCTGGTACAGCATCTTCATTGTCTCACAACGAAGGGTAGTGCCGTGGGAAGTTTTGCTCCTCGTTACTATGACAGCGCCAGGTCCATTTCAAAGTACAACATCTGATCACCATTCAAGGACTTCGTCAGCAGCTGACGACAGCATGATGACAATACGTACTACTGCCCACGGGCAACAAGAAGTCTTCGGAGGCAAGAACAATTTCTGGCTTTACTCCAAAACCCATGGCTACGATCTCACTCACCCTCGTACACCAACCTCGCCACTCGTATTTCCTCGCGTACCACTTGAAACAACCAAAGGCCCAGTCGCAATCGATCCGACGAAAACCGCACTCGTGGTCATCGACCTACAGAACTATTTCCTATCACCACATATCGGCCGCCCTTCTGATGCTGTTGGCTTGAAAGTGGTAGACAAGCTTTTGCAGCATGCAATTCCAGCTTGCAGAAAAGCCGGCATGCCTGTCGTGTGGATGAATTGGGGCTTGACGGAGCAGGACATAGAGGAGATGCCACCTACGATCGTGCAGGGTTTCGCCACAGACAATAATTTCGACGGGCAAAGACGGATTGAAGGACTGGGCTCGGATGTTGGGTCTGTGAAGTTGGAAGATGGTACTATCATTGAGGGCGGCCGGGTTTTGATGCCAGATCAGTGGAACACGGCCTTGTATACACCACTGGAAGAGAAACGGCAGCCCCAAGATATCCTGATTCACAAGAATCGCCTCTCAGGATTCTGGGGTGGGACAGCAAGCGAAGGGATTCTAAAATCTCGTGGAATCAGGAGTCTGATTTTTAGTGATGCGAACGTTGATCAATGTGTAGGAGGAACACTTCAGGACGCTGTCTCCAGAGGTTGGGATTATTTCTTGTTGAGTGATGGGTGTGCGACCACGAGTCCAGCCTTTGCACAGCAATGCATAGAATTCAATGCTGAGCTGGGATGGGGGTTCTTACTGTCTTGCGAAGATCTGGAGAGGAGTGTGGAAAATCTACAGACGAGCCCTGGCACCGGGACTTGAGATGTGGTAATGGAGGAATCAGTGGCAAGCTTTGAGGGCTTCCGATGTTCATGCCGCACTCACACCTGCTAGAATATCAGCGACAATGCAAATAACTTGAAATACACAATCATGAAACCCCTTTCGTTGTTTGTCTCAATGATTCTGCATCTGATCGGACAGGCAGAATTGCACTACAATCCGTCTCATAGAGGCTGTATACGGGCAGCAGCTACCAATGTAGACGAAATTATCTTCCAGGCACAATGCAAGTCAAGAGATCTGAGATGAAGTTTCAAGCTTTGCGGCGTCTGCCGCTTTCGACTTCGGAGGACCGGATCCAACCTTAGTGCGGTGTCGTCTTTCATGGATATCGCTGTAGACATGTCGTTGAGTCGCAGATATCCGTCACGTGATAAGATACCTTACCAACGATGTTGATATGTAGTCATCTCATTATTTGGCCGCTAAGCGACTAGTCTACTACTATTAGCCTATATATAATAAGTATAAGGCCTTCTAGAGTAGCTCTAGTACCTAAAAACCCCCTATATCTAGGCGACATAGTCCTAGGGTAAGTAAGCCTAGTTATGTATATATAAATTATCTAGAGGTAGGGTAGTAAGAGTAACTAGATATATATAGTTTAAAAGTCTAAAAGGATAGAGAGTAGGAGTAGGATCTAGTAGGCTAATAGTATTAATACTACTTGAGTTCCCCTAATCAACAGCCAACCCCACTCAAATGCATCATCGTCGCTCAACTATTGCTCCCATTGGTTGGCAACCATACCAAGCTCAGCGGACGACGGTACAGTCCGTTGAGGAATTCTAGCAAGGGGCGGACTGCATAGGAGCCAAGACGGCACACGACCGAGCCAGAATGCTATGACTTCGAATGAATTATTGAAATTAGCAGAAGCCGTCCGTATAGCTGTTTGAAGTAGGAAGATCAGACAGGAATGGAGTGGCATATCGAAGCCCAAACCGTGGACTCGATTAAGCCTAGCTCAGCTTCCTAGCGCGGTCCTTCCACCAATTAGCATATGTAAATTAAATAAGAATCCTTAGTATAGGTACCTAGTATCCTATCCCTATAAATCTTATACTTTTAGAGAGTAAAACTACTCTAGAACTACTATTTCTTACTATTTATAATTATAATTTATAGGAAAGATACTCCTAAGAAGATACTTTAAAAGGTAATTTACTTTTTAGGAGATTCTTAAATACTTCTTAAAATTCTAAATTTATAGTTAAAGAATTAAGCCTTATTAAGTATAAGAAGTTAAATATAACTAAAAAAATTTATATTTAAGAACTCCTAAAAAGTAGACTACCTTTTAAAGTAGCTTCTTAGGAGTATCTTTTATATAAATTATAACTTTAAATAGTAAGAAATAGTAGTTTTAGAGTAGTTTTACCATCTATATATATAGATCCGTAGGGATGGGATGCTAAGTACCTATACCAAGGATTCTTAGATAATTTGCACACGCCAAAACAGCCCGCTATCTCTTGGCCCCGAGCAGCCTGAGCGGCGGCGGACCATAAAGTGGGGGATGGACCCTGTTGGGTGTATGTCAACCTCTCTTCGCTCTGATCAAGAGTACCGCTGCTTGTTCGGAAGCTTCGACAATCTGTCGCAATGATGAAGTGGCCGCTCAGTAGCAGCGAAAAGGCCGTCGACGACTCTTCGCCGGAACGCAACGAGGTCACGATACATGGCGCACCTCTGGAGGATCACCGGAAGAGTCGCTGGGAGCGCAGCTGGCCTACGATTGCATGTGGCGCCGGTCTCTTCTCGGACGGCTACCTGAATGGGTGAGCTTCCGTCTTTTGCAATGATAGAATGCGTCCCGTCGCTGACTTCTATTCACAGCGTCATTGGGCAAGTCAACACGATACTGAAGACCCTCTATAAGACACAATACACCAACTCTCCAGCCCAGAGCAATGTCAACTCCATTGCCTTTGCCGGCACTGTCGTTGGACAGCTATTCTTCGGATACGTGAGCGATCACTATTCGCGCAAATGGGCGTTGGTCATCTCGACCATCATCCTGTTCATATTCGCAGCACTCAGTGCAGGCTCCTACGGTGGAGGCTCAATCAATGGCATGCTCTCGGCCCTCACAGCCTGGCGATTTCTGTTGGGCATTGGCATTGGGTGCGCTCCACCACCAATTCGGTCCATTCCGTAGCTAACAGCGATACAGTGGCGAATATCCAGCCGGCAGCGTTGCCTGCGCCGAAAGCACAGGAGAGCTCAAGGAGGGTCATAGGAATAGATGGTTCATTATGTTCACGAACGTTCAGATCGATATCGGATTCGTCATGTCGAGCTTTGTGCCCATGATTGTAGTTCTGGCCTGCGGGGATGGCCATCTACGAGCAGCATGGAGGATATGCCTAGGATTGGGTGTTATCCCGCCGCTCAGTCTGATTTACCTTCGTCTGAAATTGAACGAGCCGGAGGAGTTCAACCGCGAAACCATGAAAGACACTCGCACCCCATGGTGGCTAGTCATCAAGTACGAAGCATCCATCCCATACCAAACTCAACTGCACTGACACTCAACAGATTCTACTGGTTCCGCCTCTCAGTCGTCGCCCTAATCTGGTTCATCTACGACTTCCTAACCTACTCCTTCGGCATCTACTCCTCCGCCTGGCTCGCCATCATCCTCGGTAAATCCGCCCCGATCTGGAAATCCTTCGGCTGGAACACCATCATAAACCTCTTCTACCTCCCCGGCGCCATAGGCGGAGCCTTCCTCAGCGACATCATCGGTCCCCGCTACGCCCTCGCCATCGGTGTCTCCCTACAAGGCATCGTCGGCTTCATAATGGCAGGCTGCTACAGCGTCCTCGACAAATCCGCCAACGTCGCCGGCTTCGTCGTCGTCTACGGTATTTTCCTCTCCCTAGGCGAAGTAGGCCCTGGCGACAACATCGGACTCATCGCATCCAAGACAAGCGCCACCGCCATTCGAGGCCAGTACTACGCCATCGCCGCCGCCTTTGGCAAAATCGGTGCTTTCGTCGGCACCTATGTTTTCCCTATCATCCAAAACCATGCACCCGGCGGCGCGGAGGGTACGCGGGGCGGTCAGGATCCGTTCTTTGTGAGTTCGGCGTTGTGTTTCTTTAGCGCGATCTTGGCGCTTTTCTTTTTACCGCATATTGGGCAGGATACGATTACGGCGGAGGATATCAAGTTTAGGGCGTACCTTGAGGAGAATGGGTGGGATACGAGACAGATGGGGACGAAGGCGTATCAGATGCGGAGTGCGGATGGGCATGATACGAGGATTGATCGGGATCTTGTGGGGTCGGTTGAGAAGGTCTGAGGTGTTGCTGGGGAAGGTCTGTACATATTGGGGACGGTGGAAGGAAATGTAGGGAGACGAAGCTTGCGTTTTGCTGGAAGATACCCCTTTTCTATTGAACGTCACTATACCGCACGCATCTTGTGAAGTAAATATCCGGGTAAATTCTTATCCGTTTGGCAAATATTGAGAAATCTATGTAGCCATGCAGCCTCCATCTATAGCTCTATGCATTTCAACACCCATTTGCTTCATGCTCATGCTCATGCTCATGCTCATATCATAACCCATCACTCCTCCCCCCCACCCTCTACCCCCCATCAACCCACTCATCCCCAAACAACCACCTCAACCTCCCCACCCCCTCCTCCCCCCTCCCATCCCTCTTCCCCAACCCCATAACCCCCCCCCTACTCCCCCCCCTCCACCTCTCCCCCCCCACCACCTCCCCCTCCCCACTCAGCACCTCCAAAACCCTCTCAACAGCCCTCTTCGCATTCCCCCCATTAGCGCCCATATGCCCCATAACCATCTCCACGCTAACCCCCTCATTAACATCATGCCAGCTGTCATAATCCGTACTCATGCATATGAGGGCGTATGCGATCTCGGCTTCGCGAAAGAGTTTGCATTCGGGGACGGCGG
>JAABUL010007438.1_pt1 | contig 11828 bp, 10 predicted proteins | sample 5559151 | NCBI WGS metagenome assembly JAABUL01 (sample SAMN10711876, study PRJNA513368) | rock metagenome | isolation source: Antarctica rocks | place: Antarctica: Victoria Land, Pudding Butte sud | reverse complement strand
GCAAAGCGTATCATGCTTTCTTGACTGCTCCCTGGATGTATTCGATGGATCAGATGAATCTATCGTAGTGTGTAGAGGTTGGAAGTACAACATAAATACTCGAGCGATAAGCACTGATAAGAAGAGCCTGATACAGTAAGAGAGTTCAGCATTGCTTGCAACTAGACAGAAAAAAAAGTTAGTCGAGGCCACTTCGACAAGCGAAACATCCTTTCTCTACACCTCTTCGTGATACCGGCAAACTGTAGCACTGCAAGCGACGTGCTGTCTCCTTACCAAGAATAAGGCCCGATGCTTGCTGTGGTGCCCTGAAACTTCCATTCTCAACGATATGAATCTTCCAACCCTTTTGTTCTTTACATCGTGACCATCGCGTCCTTCCACTCCTCTACACATCTGGTCACATCCCCAAGGCTCTTCTTGCACTTTGCATACGCCACCTCAGCCTGACGAGCCGCCTGCTTCGCTTCTTCCATTGCTTTCTCCGCATCACGAGCCTGTGTGACAGCATCCACCATGATCGTGCCCAGTTCCAACAAACGCCGTTGCTTAGGGGTTGACCGCTCTGTACGAGCCGAGTCGAGGATCTGCATTGCCAGTGTGGTGGTTTTGGAAACCTCGGATGGTATAGGTGAGGCAAACGATGGGGTTGGTGGATTTTTCATGCCATCGTTCGCAGCTGCTACTGCTTTGGCGCGATTCATGGAAGCTAAGGTCGGGCGATGCATCGGGTGAACTTCAGAAATTGATGGAAACGGGCTTCCATTAGAGGTAACGCGGACTTGCTTGCCCTTTCTATTTGATCTCAAGGAGGATGGCTCGGTGTTTTCAGAAGAACGCTTGTTAAACAGGCCTCGGAAATTGGAGAGCATGCCCTTTGATAGCGATCCCTGAGATTTGTTGGATTCGCGGGCTGTCGAAGCACGCTTCATCGTTGGGTTGGTCGTATCGATTTGAGACGAAGCGAGACCTCCAAGACTACCAAGATTGTTCTGGCGTGTGTTGAACTTCGCGGCCGTGCCTGGGTCTATGTCATCTATTCCTAGAAAAGTCCGAGAAATTCTGTTCGTTCTACTCAGGGGAGATAGTGGAGAAACCTTTGCAGAGCCATCAGTCGTATAGTCAGGATGAGCTGTGTGGGAAGAGCTCCTTGGTGGGAAGCTGCCGGAACTGAAGTTTTGTGCAGCATGTCCAACCTGATCTGGGGTCGCTGGCAGGTCTAATGTTTCATCGATCTTGTTAGGCAGCTCAGAAGAACCACAAGACAGGTCACGAGCTTGGCCGCAAGGTTGTCTCGCTATAGGCTTCTCGTAATTTGCCTTGATACCTTTGCCGAGATGCTCCTGGAGAGTGATTGGCAGATAACCGGAAGTAACGGGCGTCGAGTCGCTGTATGCAGTACTGCTATCAGGATTTGGCATTGGGAATATCCAAGGTTCGTCCTCGGCAATTCTGACGTGCTCATCGTTACATGTCTGAGTTACAACTAAGTCCGTGGCGTCTGCGCCAGCCACACTATCGTCCAAGCCCTCAGTTGCGTCGAAGAATGGATCGTCTCCGCCAGATGAGCCGGTATTGTTATGACTGCTTTTGGGCGTCTGCGCCATAGAATGCTTCTTCGCGTGACTGTTCGGCAGGAGGAAGCTGACATCAATACTTCTGGCCTTCTTCTCCCTAGAGTTGATATCAAACAGGCTTTTGCGCGAGGTAGACAGTGGGAAGCCTTGGCTTGAGGATGGACGTTGCACTGGTGTATTTAGTGATGCGCTCGACACTTTGTCTTTTGCCTTTACCAGCTCGCTGGCCACAGCGGCACGCCGAATTTCTTTGCTCCTATACTTGCTCGATTTTGGCTGATTCTCTTTGTCCGGTCCAGTACCCATAATCAGCCTATCCGCTGATGGCGAGATCCTCAGAGTGGGGCCATGTTCTGGCGAAGTCATAGAGAGTCGCTTGATCTCATAATTTTGCCTTGGGGACTCTTTGATCGACTGGAGAGCTACCGAATGATGAGTACTCTTATCTTCGTAGATGCTGAATTCGTCGCGGAAGACCTTCTTAGGCTGAGCAAATTCTTTCTCCTTAGATTCATCTTTTGAGTTCTTGATAGGATTAGATGTATGGCGAAGTACTGGAATCGAGCTACGCCTCTCTCCAATGATCTGGGACTTCTCACTATCAACCGTCACTGCCACGGGTAATTCGTGTGTTGCATGTGGAACGTCTGGCACGGAGCGAGCGGGTGGCTTAGGTGCAAACAACGGGCTCGAAGCTCTGGATTCACTCCGGAGGCTGCCACGACTACTTGGACGACGATGGGTTGGGCGCCGGCTGCCAGCGACAAACTGTGCAGGAGCCCGGTTGCCGCACAAAGAGTCTTTAGACGACTTCGATGCAGGAGGACGAGCATTAGAAGGACTGACTGAGCGATAAATAGGACCTTTGGAAGCACGCAAGCTACCTTCGCTATCTTGAGTAAATGGTTCTTTTACGTTGGTAAAGTCAGTGAAGCCCATGATTTTGCTCCTTCCGGTTGGATCCTTGATCAATTTGCCAGCTGAAAGGCGAGCACGAAGAGATGACGTCCGGGTCTGGCGTGGTTGGTTGGTTGGCTTTGACTCCTCGGCCGATTTCTCAACAGCTGCAGCACCTGCTGAACGGTCAGGAACATACGTTCCCAATGTATTCGGCTTTACTAGCTGAGCTGGTGCAGTGTCACGGTTCTCTGTCTTCTGATCCGGATTCACGGCAGGGTTTCCCGTATCGTTTACGTCAACACTAGTGTTGAATAGGTTGGGTGCATTTGTAGAAGCAACTTCCTTGCGTTCGACCTTCGGCATTGACGAAGCTTTCATTGTGGACCCTTCTGGCTTCGATATTGGGTGGTAGGCTGCACTAGGCAAGACCGGGTATCGTTCCCCTTGACGGTGTGTTAACTTTGGGGATCCCCTACTGCTATCCTGGTGATTCAGTTGGCGGAGCGTATCGGGCGTCGTAGGTTTCTCTGGGAACAGGACTGGCCATTCCTCCTCATCGTGAGGCATACCCGGTGGGGAACGGCGTAAAGGTTTCTCGCTTGCATCGATAAGGCTTCGAGCCTCTTTGGTTGGACTGGCTTTGACCATTTGAGCGATTGGAGGGCTGGGAAGGGGCTTGTCAGCTATGGTGGTGTTTGAAGCTTGGGCCGAACTCGAAAATGGAGAGTCTGGAAGCTGCCCGCAAGAATGTATAGCCAGCTGGTCGTCAAATTAGTGTTGATCCTCGTTAAGACACTTACTCGACAAAACAAATCATCACGTACCTTATCTGGAAAGGTAAGTGCCGAAGGAGTCTTAGGATGCTTCAAATTGCCTTCCTTTCCGGATCGGGGCGTGGGGTCTCCTGTACGATTAATACCTACCCGCTTCGCAGCTGATACCATCCAGCCGCTACCCTTGCTAGACGTGAGCGACGACGGGGTCGGAGTAGTATCGTAGGCTTTCTTGGATGATGGAATGCTTTGTTTGGAAGAGGAAACTGTCGGTGTCATGAAGTGAGGCGATTTGGATTTACCGAGGTTTTCGCTTGATGCTGGTGACTTTAGGGCTTGCGAAGCCATCATGTCACCCGATTGACGCTTGATGGCATTATTTGCCTTGGCCGTGATATCGGTCAGTGTACCCATTTTGGTCGAAGGAGGGTTAGACACGTAAATGTGCTCCGAAGACGTAAGTGTTCTTGGGAATTAGAGGGCACTGTTTCGAGTACTTGATCTTTTGAGTACAGAAGCTCTTTAAAGGAATGTAATGAAGGCTATTGCTGCCAGTCAGGCAACAGTGTCCATGATGAGGAACATCGACGGCTTAACCTGAATGTTGTGAAGCTGGTTGGAGAGAGAGACATGAAAAATAAACAAAGGGGAAATTCTATAAACAGACGCGCCCTACGCCTACCAACGATCGATGATGAAGAATACCCAAGGCTCGGAAGGGTATCGAACTGTGATTGGTTGTGGCTTATGGACATATAACACAATCCGCACTCACGGCACCCTAAACATGCATGCAATCACCGAACTCTTGTACTTTCCAACGTGTTTCCAGAGTCGAACAGCAACCAGCAACCACATTTCATGAATGGTTACTCAGTTCCATGTCTGCTAGCACATCAGCCAAGAATACAATATGCCATCACTAAGTAAACCATGGATCTATCTCCTCTCTATTTCACTTATGAACAATATCATGAGATTGTAAGGAGAAGGTTAGAATGCCAATAGACAGCTGCCATTGCAAGGATATTGCAACTTAGCTTGTTAGCCCCAATCCCAGCCCATAAAAGCAAACAATATCCCCAAGATGGAAGATTGTCTTGAATCACGCATCAGGATCGATTCAGGAATCCTCATCAGCCGCTCCCCATCACAAAATCATCCCCTTCCCCAACTCTGTCTAATTTTCTCTTCTCGCCACCTGTAAGCCCGCCCTCTTCATTGTCGTCGCCAAATTCCACGACCTCCCACTCCACCTTCGTTTTGCCATCTGCGCTAGTATGTCCCCCTCTCCTTCTCTTCATCCTGCCCAGTTCGCTGCCTTCGATCATCTCCTCAAACCACGGCGTGCCCCTTATTTCCCTACCATGACCTGTCCTTGTAATGTTGGTGTTTTCATCTGCTTCTCTATTCCCTGACAAGAAACCTGCGGTCTCCAAAGCCTCCACACTCTCAGTTCTCAGGCTGCCCAGACTAACATAAACCCATTCGGCCTCCTCTATGGGGTCTTCGCTCCAGTATGTTAATGGAGTACCGCAGAAGCCACAGAAGTGCCGCTTGGTACGAGGCGCGTGTTGCGGGGTGAACACCCGGCGGATTGTATTATGTGTCTCATCAGGGTAGCATGCGTGAGTGGTACTGCGTATGTGCGAGAGTGGGATGCGTAGGGTAGGCGCTCGACCTACACTATTCGTTAATAATAAGGAAGGAAATGATGGTGGAACTACCTATTTACCAGACGCAGCTTCGTCATGGAGGACCAGTTGTAAGGAGTCGTTGGCCAGTAATGGGGTGAAAATCAGATACTGGTTTCGTCCGCAGGAGCAACCTCCTTGGAGCGGAGATTCTTGGGTCATTGTATGTTGTTGCGATGCAAGAAGCCAAGTTATGGATGTACGCTTTATCTTTCATCAACTGAGCTTTGGATGGATCACGGTAAGTCAAGTGAGGTGCATCTGATGAGGAAAGACGGTGACGTTCGAAAGGCGAGTGAAGGGCAACCCTCGTCCCGCATTTTCTGTGCAACTAGATATCATCAAGTCTCCGCGACAAAATCACAGTTGGTCCTCTCGTTGTAATACGTTGAATTTAAGGGTTATATCGAATTGTTCCAGACTCATTCTAAGACGTGGTGATGAGACTAGTCTCGGAAGACATTTCGGGATAGATACGGTAGCATTCCTGCGTACGGAATAGATACTACGGGCTACGTGATCTGACTGTTTGCCAACCAAATCTCAAATGGTACTGTTCTCATGTGGTAGGTAGATACATGATTGGCGAGAAACCAAGCTGGGAACAAGCGATGGTCCTAAATGTGCTCCCAGTGTTCGTAAGGTACTTCGCTATGGGGGTTCTTTTACCAGCAATGCTTTAACAGAGGTATGAAAGATATAGCAAGGAGCCCCCAAGACCATAGACCGAAATGCACTTCTACGATCTGAACTACTACTATTGTACCAGATAGACGTGAAGGAGAGTAAGACAATCCAAGCGCAGAAAATTTCAAGCAGCGGACTGGTTCCGCGCTGTCCCACCGAACTCCTAGTGGACAGGAGCAATAAGGTTTTCACGTCTCGTCAAACATTCCGAACCGCTGAGAAGGTCAGCATGGCGCAGAGCTACAAGGCTCTGAAGGAGGGTTTTGTCTCTAATCTGTCAGGAGGAGAAGTTTCAGAGGTCAACTATGTGACAGCTGTAGCTCCAGTACGTTCGATTGGAGTTTTGTCTTTGCTAGAGCTGATAGGAAAATCTCTCTAGGCAGCCGTTCTTCTTTGGTCAACTCTTCAAAGCCGTCAAGGGCTTTTCGTCAACTATGGCCCAGCAGCATTCGTGACCGACTTTCTCCTCAACGTCGGAGCAATTCTCCTTGCAACGACATTGTATTCTTCAAACCCAATATTTCTCAACATTTCCCTCATAATACCCGCCTGCTTGCTTTACATGCTTCCTACAGCGTCCGCTCGCCAAAAGATGTCCTCAAAGCCAGACAGTAAAGTGACAGGGCAAGACCAACCAGATCCCCTACCAGTCCGGCCTTTTATCACGTCATATAGAGGAACGATGATTGTTATTACTTGCTTAGCAATCCTGGCGGTTGATTTCACAATCTTCCCAAGACGCTTCGCTAAAGTCGAGAATTGGGGTACCTCATTGATGGATATGGGAGTAGGGTCTTTTGTGTTCTCTTCCGGGGTCGTTTCAGTTAGGCCAATCCTGAAAGATCGGCTTGCAGGCAGAACACCGTCTTTAGGGCTACAGCTGTACGCAACAGCGAGGCACTCTGTGCCGTTACTCGTTCTTGGCTTTATCAGACTATATAGCGTCAAAGGTCTGGATTACGCAGAGCACGTAACGGAGTATGGAGTGCACTGGAACTTCTTCTTCACTCTTGCTCTTTTACCGCCATCAGTGGCACTGTTCCAGTCATTGAATTCGTTGGTACCCTCAATTGCACTACTTGCGCTACTTCTCAGCATGGTTTATCAAGCATTACTCGAGTATACCGGCCTCAAAGCGTACATTCTTGCGGCACCACGCACCAACCTACTGAGTATGAATCGTGAGGGTCTATTCTCGTTCCTTGGATATCTGGCCATATTCTTGGCAGGCCAATCGGCAGGCTTCAATATACTTCCACGCAATTCAATCGGAAGTACTAGTAAAAGTGACCCTTTCAAACAGAGAAAGCAGCTGCTCGGTCGCTTAATTCTTTGGTCAACGGGCTGGAGTTTGCTATATTTTCTTGCTACATCATATAATTACGGCCTTCATCTCAGAGTGTCCCGCCGTCTTGCAAACCTTCCTTACGTACTTTGGGTGTCGGCATTCAATTGCGCACAAATCACATGTTTCTGTGTTATAGAAACCTTGGTATTTCCCCAAGTCTATAAGGCTACTCACCGCACATCGGAAAGAAAAGAGTGCGATAGGGCGACCAGTAAAGTGTTGAAGGCTTTTAACAGGAATGGGTTAGCTATATTTCTACTGGCGAACTTACTCACAGGTCTAGTCAACATGACTCTAAATACTCTCAGTATGGGCCGAGAAGAAGCTATGAGTATATTGTTAGGGTATGCCTCAATTTTGACCGTCGTCGCTGTCAGTCTGGATTACATGGATCTTTCTATCAAGTTGTGATAGAGTTGTGATCAAACTCTCGTGTTCTCTACTGTCTGCATAGGCCACTAAGGTAGGTCGCCATCTTGCAAGCGACATACACGAACTTTGACCTTGGCAGCGGCCAAGAACAGAAAGTGACACAGCAACAGCTCTGTGGGTCAAGGTTAAGCAGAAAATCCTATTCTCCGGAGACGCATATACCAGATGAAATCTGAAAGAAGAGTGCTATACATCAAATTCCGTCCACTTCCGGTACAAGTTGTAGATACCGACTTCTTTGACCATCACTGCTAGTTCCGACACTCGAGATTGTGCTAGCGCTGCTAGACCTGCGTCTGGCTATGGCGGCTTTAATGTCATCTGCGGTGGGCATTGCGTCTTCGATGTGTGTGCAACGGTCCGAGTCTTTGAGTGGCCGTGGTTTGGGCATCACATATGTTGTGGCAGGAAGAAGTTCGAGGAATTGAGTGGACGGAGCTCTGCCGGATAGAGTATGGGAGGATGAGGTCATGTTGAAAAGCAATCCGTAGTGACAAGTGGTTGACTAGGGGAATGGCAGCGCTTGTGACAACGAAAGGCTTTCTTGCAGGCCTGGAGTTCTATTGCGAGGGAGATGCTTTAAAAGTGTATCACATGTGTAGAGTAAAGAGCATGCAAGGACGAGCGGATCTTATATGCATACTTGAGACGCTACGTCCAACTGTTGCTTGGTGGTATTGTGGTCAAGAAGTGGCTGTGACCTGTTTCGGTTTGGTCTTAGCCCAGTACGGGTAGGTATGTCAAACAAAGGATTTAGGAAGACAGGAGTTGTTTGGAAGAAAGTGTATGGGGTAGATGGCCTTGTTGCGGATCAAGGGAACAGGGAGCAAAGTTTCGTGTGGAAGGAAGTCGTAGACAGCATCGCATAATGCCAACGACGATGGGGCGCAGTATCGCTATCTTAAGCTATCCAAGGAAGTAGATATACCACAGCACCATCCATAGAGGGGCGGTATCAGCCAGGAAGTGCGGCAAACGTTTCGATGCTGAGTTGGTGACTCGTAGTGGTGCCCAAGATCTGGCCCACGTCTTTGATACAAGGATGCGTTATCCCGCACCTCCACGATTCACGGAGGAACGGTTCCACAATACCAACGTCCGCTGTGCCTTTGAGTTGCGATCCTCCTGTTGAGTCGTATATAGGTGTCATCTTAAGAATGTGTCGCCGTTGGAGTTTGGACCAGTGACAAACCGGTGAAGCTGCAACGCAATGCAGCCACCATCTCACAGAATACGATCACGGTACACAGCATACCCGTAGCCGTTTGCGATGACGGGCACGTAGGAATACGACATTCGGAAATCTGCTTTATCTCTACCGGTTCCTCAGGTTCTGCAGCCCTTCCATGTGCCCAGATCTCCAGGTCTCCGTGGCCAGCCTGGAGCCAGGCACCACGATAGCGACATCAAAGGCTTCAACGTCTTGCAAGTAGGCTATCAAGTAATTAGCCTCAAAGTCACAAGACTTCACATTGATGCGTGTTCTTGCGCAGATCTGATCCTAGACCGACGCCAGCAATTGATATTCGAAAAGCTACAGGGAATGCAGTAAGGCTTCCAGGCTAGCTGCCCTGCCGTGGACCTCATCCATTCAGCAACAACAGTCTATACACGAATCACAGCAATCAGGAGTTCATTGCGGAAGATATCGAGCGCCAAATTCTCTCACACTACTGAGCCCTTTTGAGATTAGCTTGCACCAACAGTCTGCAGGTTCGCGGGCCCCCGAAGTCAAAGATTCAACATGGCAAACGCAGATTGCTCCTGCGGCTCACTGCTATTCGTCCGAAGCAGCCGCCTCCAGAGTGACACAGCTGTCTTGACTCTTGATGTTGGCACGACTCGGCCGAGGACACAGCATCCTCTAAAGCATCGACACGGCACTGTCAAAGCCTTGTTGGACCTCATAGGCAACGGTCATGACAGCAAACAAATTCAATGGGACGGTAACGACATGTCTGTCCTGACCGCTCAGGCTCAAGGAAAGCTGTTGCCCAGAGATGGCGCTTGCATTGGGAGCGGCCAATGGGGTTGACCGGTCGCTCTCTTTGACCTCCTGCAATAGCCCCCTCGATCTCGTTCAGCAGCACCTATCAAGCCCAACAAACGCCTTGTTCTTCAGATAACTGTAGGTACCTTTGGGGGTACTTCTCTAGGTAGACTACAGTACGTCAAGTCCATCCTTACTCCCCCCCCGCAGAAGCCTACTCTAGCGAGACGCAAGGACATCCCTGCCGTGCCCTACCTTACCTACAGATTATGATCCTCCCGACCCATCAAATCACATTGACCGAACACAAAAGTCTCTCTACTTACCTCTGTACTTCTCATTCCCGTGTTACTATATTATAACCGGTCCATATTTCTCCAGGAATTTCTTCGTCACACCATTTCAGATCTTTCTATCCTTTCAACTATGTCTGCGGCCGCTTGTTGACTGAGTGTGATTAGACCCTTTGTACCACCTACAGAATTGCATTAATCCTGTGAGACATCTATTGTGATCTAACACATGTTAAACCCTTCCTCTGCTTCTTTTAATACGGCCTCTTGCAGTACAACGTCTCATTGCTGGCCCGCTCTTTTCATGTTCGTGTTGCGAGACGTCAATCGCTTGAACAGCAGTGAGCCGTCTGACCGGGTCATGTCGCCACTGGTTATATAAACTTCGAATCCGTTACCTTGATTCAAGAGTGGATCTAGTTTTTCGACTTTCTCTTTCCCTAGCATCCAACGGAGAAGTAAGTTTCTATTCATTGCGCCGAGCCCACAAGTTAATGGCTGACGTCTTTTTGCTTTAGGTTAGTCTAAGCTCAAGAGCTTCCCAACAATATCTTTCCAATCCCAACCCTGGGAACTGAAAGCCAACATGTGTATTAAAGTTGTACATAAGTACAGCTGCGGGCACCGTCTTGTCGAGACTGCGAATTGCGCCAATTGCAAAGCTGGTGGATGCAAGGGAACAAGCGAGAAGGTCGTCACTCATGCGGAAAAATGCGATAAGTGTGGAGGATAGTTAGTCATTTTCTAATGCTCAACGGTTTTAACTCTCAGCTTACCAAGGTTGTGCAGATCCACCTTATAGCTCCTCTGGCATTGGCTTATGATACCCGAAATCGATATGAAACCAACAATTTACCGCTACTTTGACAACGAAACGATTGACGAGTCTTTACGAGCATGGACGATTGAGCATCGCAAGCATGATAGGCGCTGGGGTTACGATACCGTTGGATCATCTGGGTGGACCTGGGTCAAGAGAAGCATGGGCAGAAGTACCTCTACATCTCTGGCGGGGACCTAAATCCTTTTATTACATCCACCATACGCGAGTATTTTTGTCTCGAAAGCGGCCTTCCTCTTACATAATTTATGCAATCAACATGATAAGCGTTTCCACATCTACCATAGGCGCTGTGGCTCTACACCTCAACAAGCGCCATAGGTGGGATGCGGTGGATGCCTACGGAGAAATTCTCAAGAAACCCTAACGCATGTCCATGTACAATGCCACTCTTTATGCATGGCCAACGGAGTTCCTGCCCGTTACGGTCACACCCGCTCGGCAATGGTCGAATAGATAGATCAGATGTCACAAGATCCCTACGGATGCATGCAGAATGAAGCTTGGGCTTATGCAGCCTGGTCGGCCAATCGGCTCCGTAGCCTACGGCAGCATACTACGGCTTACGTTCTGATATGCCATTGTGCTCGATCAATCGCTGTGAGGCGCACGTCTAGTCTAGCCAGAAGATTGAGATGTACCCCTACGAAGAGGACTACTGCGGAAGAGCTCGTACGACGCAAGAGACATGTCTCTGATGATAGGGGACACAACATGGCGGGAACTTGCGGCGGTTCTCGGTCCCTCCCGAGACGATCCATGGCATCCGGTCCATCTGCGGTGCGAATCGAAGCCGCAATAGTGGTCAAAGCTCGGATTGTATGACGAGTATACTGTCTTGACCGAAGAAGCGACCTCACATCGCTTCCTCGCAGGCCGCCGCGGCTATTTCAAGAGAATCGTGGGCTGCAGAAATCCTTGACCGCTTGTTTTTCCTGCATGGGGTTCACAATCACACCCACAACACTGACCGACTTCTTTACCCGGACCATCCGAGAGATGCAATGGCTGCCAGGCAATGCACCCCCATACACTTTCAATACGCTACCAAATAAGGGATCAAGGCTAAAAAACTTATGGCAATCTGAATCAATTGAAGATGCGATTGTGGTGAACAGAATAGAGAATATTTATGAGAGCATAGGAGTATACAATGCTGCTACATCCGAACACATGTGAAATGTTGATTGAACAAGATTTGTACTTTTCCAAAATATTCATCACAGCTGTCTCAAAAATAGTTGCGAGCAGTTGATATCACGGAGTTTAGCGGGATTAATAACCTCAGCCTTA
>JAABUL010007437.1_pt1 | contig 11829 bp, 10 predicted proteins | sample 5559151 | NCBI WGS metagenome assembly JAABUL01 (sample SAMN10711876, study PRJNA513368) | rock metagenome | isolation source: Antarctica rocks | place: Antarctica: Victoria Land, Pudding Butte sud | reverse complement strand
GGAGCAGAGCAGCGCCGCACCGAATATCATGTCTGCAGAGAAGCGTTTGGCCTCGAATTCGTTCGGGACATCTCAGCTGGTAAAACGCCAGAAGTCCAATGTCGACTTGGGTGCAAACAGCGCCGTGGCTGTGACGAATGCGAATGCCGGAAATGGGGCTCTCATTCAAGCCGTAAGTTACCTGCTGATCGGAAGCGCTTTCTCTTGCAACGTGTGCTAAACAGCTCTCTCAAAGAAGGCCCGCTGATGCAATGGTTCGAGTAGGTGCCACGCACAAGTGGTCTGCAAGCCCCGATTATGGAGCTCAATGGTGATCAAAACGCTCAATCACCTTCCCTATCAGACGCTGACAATTTGCAGGTCACTCTGGCGAGGTATTCGCCACGCGCTTCGACCCTGCTGGGCACCTCATAGCAAGCGGCTCTATGGACCGATCGATAAGTAAGGAATTGCGTCGCGCATGCGCGCCCACCAAAGTTGACAGTCATCCAGTGCTATGGCGGACGTACGGGCAATGTGAGAACTACGGCATCCTTACAGGACACAAGGGAGCAGTATTAGACTTGGGTTGGTCGAGAGACTCGAATGTCATATTTTCCGCATCCGCAGACATGACGTTAGCCAGCTGGGATCTCAAAACTGGATTGCGAATACGACGGCATGAAGGGCACGAGGAATTGATTAACTGTCTCGCTGTGAGCCGGCGCGGAGAAGAGATGCTTGCGAGTGGCTCAGATGATGGCTACATTGGTCTTTGGGACCCGAGGCAGAAGCGTGCAGTGGACTTCATACCAACAGATTTTCCCATTACTTCAGTCGCTATCGCCGAAGCTGGTAATGAGCTTTATTCCGGAGGTATAGACAACGACATCAAAGCGTGGGATATGCGCAAAAAAGAGGTCGTATTCACTATGAATGGGCACACTGACACTGTGACTTCGCTCGAAGTGTCGCCTGACGCTCAAGCGTTACTCTCATACTCGCACGACGGCACTGCTAGAACGTGGGATATCCGCCCATTCGCTCCCGTCGATCGGCAGATAAAGGCCTATGTCGGTGCACCAGCCGGCATGGAGAAGAACCTCATTCGGGCGAGTTGGGACGCTAGCGGTAAAAGGATTGCGTCTGGAAGCGGAGATGGAACGGCCATGGTATGGGACGCACAGAGCACAAAGATGCTGTATAAATTGCCCGGTCACAAAGGTACTGTGAATGATGTACGCTTCGCATCGGGTGAGGAAACAATAAGTAAGTTAAGACATGACAATTTAAGACTTGGACTGCATGCTGAAAAAGTCCTAGTTGTTTCCGGTTCATCAGACAGGACATTATTGCTTGGGGAGCTCGGCAACTAGAATTTGTCCACCAGGCGCACTAAGGCCGTTTTGCCTGGACACCCATAGCTGGGTCCATAGTGACCTTGAATGATCCATGAGACCTCGAGTGAAAGAGATGGAAGCCTGGGTTGGTCAACGCTTACACGACTTTACGTTGGGCATCTTGACCAACGCGAGACGATGGACAAATAGCTCTTCCGTCTTCTTCATCCTAACCGAGCTCAAGACCTTAGTGTCTGATTTTGGCTTGGCCCTGTGGATTCTAGAGAGCAGCACCTTTGGCTGCAACGTCCTTGACGTCATGGAACCCTGGCAGTGTGTGCGAACTACCAACTTGATACAACGGTGAAAACTGTGTCCATGGTGGTCAACCGTCCGGATCGCGAGCACAGGTTGCCAAATACAATCAGACTTCGAGATACGTCCTTTCGGCCGGTCAGTGTACCCCCATCCATTCGAGCGCAATCTTGCAACACAGCTCGCACAAAATGCTGCAATATCACTTATTAGCTTGGGAAGCGGTGGCAGCGCCGTATGATGTGGAGGACTGTTCGGTCGCGAGAGTTGACCTTTTGAAGAGTCCGTGCCTCACATGTGCGTCGCTTCAGACACTGGGGTGCCTGGGGCCGGAAGCTAGTTCGATGTTGGTTCTCTTCGGAAATTCAGCGTGGTTCGGTCGTTTCGGAAACCTGGTTTCAGGTTTTAGGCTGACCTTAGACAACCTTTTTTACGCCTTAGCGGCCCGCAAATATCTCCAGTCTGCAGCTCAAGTTCTACGTTAAAGGTCTTCTAATACCACCCAAGTTCAAAATCTTACCAGAAATCATTTCTTGCAACACGATGCTCATCAATCGTTGTTTTCATTGGTAGCCATGCCGCCTCCGCACTCAAGATGCTCCAATCTGCCTTACAACCGTCGGCGGCGCCATGGTACTCTGCATGCTGTTACTTTGGCGGTTGCGGCAGTGCCAACGAAGGGAGATGAGAAGGGTTCTACACAGCCACTGTTGCAACATGCTCAAGCTTTTCTATTCCACACCTGATGGCGGCCGATGGCACAGTTATATACCTGGCTTTGGTAATAATCTCCTTGGGCGAAAACCCCCTCATGAAACTCTGATTTCTATATAACCGTCTTCAACCCCTTTGCTATCTGCGTTGATCAACTATCCAAGTACTCGTAGACGTTGCTATCTCTCACATCGTTTCCCTTTTCCACCTCTCATCCTCGCTGTAATCTATCCTCAATCATGCCTTTCTACACGGTGAGATCTCATCTCAGTCAATACTAGACGAGGCGTCATAAACTGACATGGCACTCAGCAATTCCTCCCCCTAGGCTGTCTCCTAGTCATCGCCCTCGCGGCCCCAGCACCGCAGAATAATCAGGACCCATCGTGGACTACAACATCTACCGTTGCGAGCTCGTCAACATCCACCACGAACACCATGACTGGCACTACAGCTACGAACACTTTACCCAACACAGCAACAAACACCGCGACCGGCAGCTCTCCAACATCGACCGCCTGCCCAGCAAGCCTCCCCGCCTTGACATGCTACCGCTACGCCGCCGACTTCCCTCCCTCCAGCGCCTGGCTGTCCTGGGAATGCCTCACCGCGCAGAACTACCCCTCCATGCTGCTCAACAACAACGACAGCCCAGACGAAGCCAACAACGTCATCTCCGCGATCAAGAGCGTCGCCGAAACAGCCGGCATCGACCCGTAAGCCACCCCCCTTGGTTCCCCTTTCTCCCCCCCCCCCTCCCTACTCTCTGCTGACCCTCTCCGCCTCCCCAGCCGCATCGCCTACGCCGTCGCCATGCAAGAATCCACCGGCAAAGTCCGCCCCATCCACGGCGACGCCGGCAAATCCGCCGGCATCTTCCAAGTGCAGATCCCCTCCCCAGCTACCTGCGACGGCACCACCTACGGCACCTGCCCGCTATCCACCATCACCACCATGGCGCAGGAAGGCATCTACGGACACAGCGGCACGAGCACGGCGCCCACGGCCCCTGGACTGGCGTACTTGCTGAATGCCGAGGGTGGGGATGTGGCGTTGGCGGTGAGGAGGTATAATACGGGGGTTATCACGGATAGCAACGATTTGACGGATATTGCGACGGGGACGCCGGCGTATGTGAGTGATATTGCGAATCGGCTTGTGGGGGGCTTGGTGGGGAGTCCGAGGCCGTATACTTGTTAGGGGGGGCTGGGTCGGGGACGGGGTTTCTGGGGTATATATTTTGGGATCTGTTGATGGAGTGGATCTACTAGACATGTTCAGCATCGTATGTTACTACAGTCGAAGAATTATTATGTTCTAGTTTCGAGCGAGTTTGCTAGATACGTTCAGCGTTGTCAATTGATTCGATGTTTGACCATCAGAATTCCGATGTCGGATGACTTCCAACATTATCAGTTATTTCAGGTTTGACGTCTTCTTGCTCTGATGCCAGAAATGTCTCCTGGACTTGTCCAGAATGGTCTCCTCCTTGCTTGAGATCTCCCATCTCCGTCTTGCGGCGAGAGGGTGGATAGTTCTAATAAGGGAGTAAGGAGGTGGAAAAATTGATGGAGCTGTCGGAAGGGATGGGGGTGTCAGCAACGAACTGATCCTAGAGAAATCTGAGGGAAAGGGGAAAGCGTGGAGGACAAGGGAAAGATGCAGCTGTGCTTACTTGACAGAGAGGCTCTGCTCGCCCATGAACAGCAACAGCCACGCCGGCATATTCTAATCTTCTCAACTCCGCAATCCTCCCAATCGGTCTATCGGTACCCTTTCAATGCCTCAGTATCTACAATGATCTTTGTTGACGTTAGCTTGCTTGCATTTCTTAGACATCACAACTATATACCTAGTTCGACAACTGCTCAGGCTCTCATAGCCCTAGTTCGACAACTGCTCAGGCTCTCATAGCCCGGCTTCCACGTTCTCGAAAGGCGCGAAACTCCTCCCGGTGCACCTCTGTTGGTAAGGTCTGCCTATTAGTACTGTAATCAAGGCATGCGTCCACATAGGGTGAGCTTTGAAGACGGAGGTCATACCATGTTATTTTTATGTGCTAGATATCTTTCCAGCAGAACCTCTATCCCGGTGTATTGGTAGAATTGTGCCATCTCTAGCGGTGTCCTTGAAGCGTTGTCCTGCATGTCCGCGATCGCATTTCGCTCAACTAACACTTGAACCATGCGCACATGCCCGTGTCGTACCGCTAGCCATAACGCCGTTTGACCATACCTGTTTTGAGACTCAATCTGTGCGTTGCGTTCGAGTAGTACTTGGACCGATGCTTCGTGTCCGTTCTCTGCCGCCCAAAGGAGCGGTGATTGACCAAATATATCGTCTTTAGCCTCGATGTCGTGGTCTTCTTCAAGATACTGCTCAACTACCAAATCAGACCCCTTTTCTGCGGCTTCCGATAGGGGTGTCCTAGACCAATTTTGTTCCAAGTTGATGTCGACATTGCGGGTGAGGAACTGGACTATAACTGTCTTTTCACCTAGGTACTCTGCCAGCTGCCATGCCGTCCGACCATCCTGAATTCTACAATCTGTCTTGACGTCGTGCTCAAGCAGTTGCCTGATTGCCCCTACCCACCTATTTCTTACGGCCCATAGCAGTGGGGTCATATCGTCGCTGTCTTTGACTTCTGCGTTGGCACCGTGGTTGAGAAGAACCTCTACCACTGCCTCATTCGCATATGACGTCTCTGTTGGTCTCTCTCGAAACCCTACGGCCTCTAATAACGCCGTTCTGCCTTGGTTGTTTCTGGACTCTATATAAGCGTTGTGTTCCAACAGCAGGTCAACCACGGTGGCTCTGTGAGCTTTTACGGCCCACAACAAAGGAGTTGTTTCATCATCACTCCTGGCTTCTATGTTGGCATTTCTTTCGAGTAGAAACTCGACCATGCCTTTATGCCCCGCATTTGCTGCTAGTGATAATGGTGTCAAACCTCCAGCAAGATTGTGGTTGTAGGATACGCTCTTAGATTCAATACTGAGACTTCTTTTCTCAAGCAGATATCTCATCACATTGATGTCCCCTCTTTTTGCAGCCTCTTGGCAGATCATCAAATCTACAGAGCCATTTGATGTCATTGCCGCACCGTGTTCTAGTAGTAGCCCGAATGCACCCCAGAGGATTAGCGGACCATTATCATATATAACAAGTGCTATGGATATCGCGGATCGACCAGCGTTGTTCTTCGCTTCCAGGTCGGCATCGTGGTCTAGAAGGAATGCCACAGTATTTTTATGGGTTTTCCCAACAGCATGCATCCAGGGAGTGTTTCCTTCCTTATCTTTAGCTTCTATGTCAGCACCAAATTCTAGCAGCAACTTGACACTTTCCGGGCTTCCCTGGTGTGCCGCCCAAGCTAAGGCAGTCTTGCCAGCCTCATTCTTGAATTCTTTGTTGACCCCGCGGTCTGGCAGTATCTTGACCACAGCTACCTGCCTACTGCCCGCTGCCGAGATCAATACCGGTCCAAAAAATTTGTTCTTGGACTTCGACCAGGGATTTCGCTCTAAAAATAACACGTCTATGTCTTCATGCCCATTTTTCGCTGCTTTCATTGCTGCGGTTTCATTGAATTGATCTGTGCAATTTGTTTCGGCATTGCGATCAAGTAGCAACTCTACCACACGCTTGTGGCCATTCTTGGCGCCTAGTATCAGCGATGTCTGGTCTTGAGCGTCGGCGCTATTGACGTCGATATCAACTTTCGATCTGAAGACTGCCTTGATCCTGTTTCTATATTCGTTAGTTTTCCCTCCCAAAACACTTTGACCTCTCTTCTTTCCAATCCGATTAGTACATCGGTCGAGTAAGAGTTCGACCACCGCCTCATTTCCGGCTTCTGCCGCCCATAACAATGCCGTTCGTTCCATACTAGCTAGGCTGTTTACCATCAACCCGTCTTCTAAGAATAGCTGAACGACCGCATCCAGTCCAAGATAAGACGCCACGGTCAAGCTATCAATGTTATGAGGGTAAAAGGATTCATATGCTTTTGACATAGTCCAGTACACTGGGAACCAGTTCGAGAACCTCACGGACTGGGTGTCACATTTTTTGAACGACACGGACTGCAGCAACCCAACATCAATGTCATCTTGCGCTTGTCGGAAATGTAAGGCCCAATAATTTGCCGCGTAACTCAAAAAGGGATGTGTGCTCGTGTAGTCTAGAATATCTTTCTTGGAAGGGGCTCCACCCCGTCTCGGGCCACCGCTGCTGTTTGGTGGCGGTTTTAGATGTTCAACCTCGAATACAGCAAAGAGAAGATACCAGATGCATATCCGTGCGAGAATGAGATTGGATGCTTCTAATGTTAAGGAGTGCTTCCAGACACGAGTGTAATTTTGATCTTGAGAAGACATGACGGGTTTGCTGTTGGAAAGCAAAGAATTCCCTTGCCGTTTGATGAATCAGGTAGATTCTCGAGTCTATAATGGTCACAAACAGACCACATAGATTCCTTATTATGACTTTGCATTTCTCTTCTGGGATAAGGTCAAGGTCGTTGTACGAAGTGCAAGTTGCCTCTATTGTCATAGCCGTATTCATCTCTCGCAACGTTAGTGGTCTCACAGCCGATACGGTGATGTTTAGAAGTCTTTTGGCACTTTTCTTGTTTTCACTCCGTTCTAAAATTGCTGTGTAAGCTTTGTCGACGGTTTCAGGCACTGAGCTTAGTATATCTCGAATGTTTTTCTGAGATACGGTCTCTAAACGTCGTCGTACCACCTCCAAGATGAGGTGTAACCATAGACAAGTTCGGTTTCTGAATTTTGAGAGTCCTTCTTCTAGAATCAATCGAACAGAGTTATCAAGCTTCAATGTCTCTCCAAGCTTCTTGACCTCAACTTTGATGACCAGGTTTATCTCACGACTGATCGAAAGTGTCTCTGCTTCGCCCGCAAGCCGGATAACAGGATGTTTGCATATGAGGCCCTGTAAGTTGCGCTCGATGTGGAAGTATGGCCGGCTGGTTATCAAGAACTTTAGTACCATGTTTTTCCGGTCATTACTGGTGGTGTCGTTATAGAAATGGTCTAGGTAATTGAGCAGTCTAGTTCTGCCCGATTCTTCACGTTCGTCAAGTGCATCGATAATGCATACGACCGTTCCAGTTTCCGCATCCGCTGCTGCTTCTTTTAAGATGCTCCAGAGCCTCTCAAAAAGCCTATGGAGATAGACCCCGTTACTACGGAAGTCTAACATAGCATGCTTAACAAGGGGCTTTCTGTGTTCGAATAGCTGATGCAGCAAAGCGCACAAAGCATCGGTAGCACTTGTCTGTTCGACATTGTCGTCTTTGAAGAAAAAGTAACAAGTGGTATGAATATTGGTACTCTTCAGCTCTCTAGCCACAAGAGACTTAGCCAAGACGGATTTTCCGCAGCCAGGGTACCTACGTGTGGGATGGCTCGCGGTATTCCTGACTTCTCCCCATAGAGCACGGTTGTACACAAGTTGTTGTCATCTGGTCTTACGGCCTTCTCATTTCTGTGAACTGTGGTGTTGGAATATTAGTTGAGTGTCCCTCTACCGACGATGGTAGGGAGCTCCCTGACCATTCCCAGACTGGGATAAAGACATTCAATCTTATCTCTATGATTCGGTCTTCTCGTTCAATGTTACGTCCTCGAAATAGCCCTCTGGAGACAGTGCAAAGGTTTTGGCGATTGCTGCCTGTGCAGGCGTAATTGATATTTGCGATGGAAACCTTCCTCTTTCGTTTGCCATACGGTGAAGATGGATTTGATAAAAAGGGCTTTTGGGGTATTCCTGTCGAGATATTCGGTTTTGACGGACTTATTGAAAAACCGATTAAGGATGGGTTTGACAGTCTGAGGATTATACCTCAGACTATGAGCACGAAGGGTATCTAGTTGGTATGGTGAGGGCTGCTTATGGTGGTGATTGTAATGATAGGTCACACTTGAAGGTTACAGGACTGTGGGTGATCTCAATTGACTCTGTCATTTCTTCTTTCTCTTGCAGTCTCGTGCCGCTGGATGTTGGGTCTTTGATGTCTTACACTTCAGACTTTCCCCAGTCCGTAAGAGCCGACTCAGTCTCTGAGTTCAAGATAAAACCAGATTGTAATCTGAGGAAGAACAGCGTGGATTACATTATGGCTCTCAAAGCAGGGTTTCCTCCGGGGTCCACGGATCGTATGTAGACAATTGACCTATCTTGATTTGGTTGAGATGATGCTCCCTTCGCAGTTGAACAGCTTGCTCAGACCTCCTCCAGTGGTGCTATGCAATATTCTCGACAAGTTGACATCAAGGAAATGACTCTCTTCTTATATGGAAATCTTATTTGTGGGCCATCGCCGTGGCATCTCTGTTTTCCCACTACGGCTGCGGAGAAAGGGATAGGACCAAGTCGGAGGCAAAAACAGGTTTGAATGAGATGGAGAGAAGTACTACCCAAGGTAGTTTAATGCTTTTGCCCCTACAGTGGCCTCAGGATTCTCAGCTTGAAAAGAAAGAAGCAATTTTTCTCCTGATCTGTAAACGTGTCCTTTGCGAAACTTATACAGATGGATCCATGCCTGCCTCCATTATCTGCCTTCTGAGACTCGTTTTTCAGGCATCTCGGTTAACGCTAGCTGCCAAAATACGTGGTCATGGTCTGGATTAAGGGCTCAGACGAAACAAACAGTAGGCTTGAGAAGAGAGCCTTGTAATGCTTATCGGAACTACTTCCGATAGTAACGAGTCCTGTTCCAGATCTTCTTCATTCGTAGCCTGTTTGAGGAACAAGAGAAAGGGACACGGACTCCCGGAAAATCTGCCATGTCAATTAGCGTACGGAAGATCGCATTGCCATTCTTCTGCTGTGGGTTGTCAAGTGGCAATTGATTGACTTCCGAACCTCGGAATGCGACTTGACGGACATGTCGTAGCACACTGCTACTCTCGGGCCGGTGAAGTTACTTCTACTATCGAGCATGTGCTGACTCTGGGATTGTATAGTCGCTACTAGCGAGGATCCTGACTGGGCAACGCATCACGCCAATTCACTTGATCTTATTATCAGCACGGTATCTTCAGGCGACATGCCATTGGAGAAGTATCTCATGCTGCTCCGGGTCAAGGGCACTTTTATCCAGGTCGGCGCTCCTGAGGAACCCATGCCTGCTTTCAACGCGTTCAGTCTTATAGCCAAGGGAGTTAAAGTTGGTGGATCTGCTATTGGTGCTCCACACGAAATTGATGTGGGTCTCTGCTTCGAGGGAACAGCTCTGCGAAGCTGCTAATCAGTGTGTAGGAAATGCTTCAACTCACTGCCAAGAAAAACATCAAGCCGCGGATTGAAAAGCGGCCTATGAAAGACGCCAACAAGGCCATAATGGACATGACAGCAGGCAAAGCGAGATATCGCTACACTCTTGTGAATGAAGCACATGCTTAAGGATGTTGCAATGAAAGCTCACCTAGCACTCATGGCTTCCTGATTGGTGCAAGACGTAGATCGAAGCATTTAAGACTTTAGGTCTTGTGGCACTTCACTCCTCAGTCACATAACAATTATGAGCAGCATAAATTTGATGTTGACACCGAAATTGAAGTAGAGAGCCTCTCAGCGATGTACTCCGAATATCCATGGTGAATCACCGGTGGGATTTCGATCCACGTTAGGGCAACATTCGAGATTTTGAAGTGAAAAGCTATTGAATCTCGAACTTAAGACTCGGACATACCAAGAACAGCGATACCTTTGTACAGTAACGCGCGATAATTTTGATCAGGAGAAAGGGGAGTCTAGGGGTTTACTCGGTCTTTCTAGCCTTTTCAAGGGCGTCTTACCTTAATTGGATTAGCCTGCTCTTCGTGCTTGCTGAAGTCTCCCAAACAGGGGAATTTGTCAATACCCACAATTTACCTTGAACGTGCCATAAGCAACTGAACGACGTTACTTCCCTGCGTCCAAAATGGATCTGAACAGTCTCCGGGATCAGGTCAGCAATCTGACCCTATACGATGTAAAATCTGCTGTACGGAAAGTGCAGAATGGTAAGCTTACCTTTGGGGTCGAGGTCAAGAATCGTAGAGCTGACCAGTCTTTTATAGCTGTAATGAATTACACCGAGATGGAGGCGAAAGTATGGCAGTCATGCCTGCAGCCCTACGACGTCCATTGACGACTGCCTCTGCAGGTCCGAGAAGCGACCAACAACGAGCCATGGGGAGCATCGTCCAGCTTGATGCAAGAAATCGCCAATGCCACTCAATCTTAGTGGGCCTCACCATCCATTGTTTTGTTTCCTAGAAACTGATGCAGGCATACAGCCAACTGCTCAACGAAATCATGCCCATGATCTATAAGCGCTTCACCGACAAAGCAGCTGAGGAGTGGAGACAGATATACAAGGTATACTAAGTCACCAGATTTTAAGAAGAAGCTTCTGATACTGCTTCTAGGCTCTCCAACTTCTCGAATTTCTGATCAAAAACGGCTCAGAGCGGGTCATCGACGACGCCCGATCCCACCTCTCCCTTTTGAAAATGCTGAAGCAGTTTCACTTCATCGACCAGAATGGCAAAGACCAGGGCATCAACGTACGGAATCGTTCGAAAGAGCTGGCAGAACTACTGAGCGACATTGATAGGATCCGGACTGAGAGAAAGAAGGCAAGGACCAATCGAAACAAATTCGGAGGTGTGGAGGGTGGGGCAATGAGTGGAGGGGCTTCGGGCGGCAGCCGGTATGGGGGATTTGGTAGTGAGGACGCTGGAGGCTACGGAGGCTACAGCGGAGGTGTTTACGGCGATGGGGGCGGGTTTGGCGGTAACACCTCAGGGTTCCAGGATTCCTCTGGCCGGCGAGATCGCTTCGAAGAATACGATGAGTACGATGAGGGTGCGGTGGCAGCTCCTGGGCGACGAAAAGCAGAAACTTCGTCTGCTGCCAGACGCGAACCCAAAAAGCCCGAACCACCCAAGAAGAAAGAGCCTGAGATAGATATACTGGGCTTCGATGACGATATTCCTCCAGAAACACCGCCAAAAGAGTTTGTTCCGAACGGCAAGAAAACCGTTTCCAACCCACTAGACGAAGGCCCCGGCGGAGCAGACGACGACGATTTCGATGATTTCCAATCCGCAACGCCAACAACACATACCTTCTCCAATCCCTCGATACCAGGGATTGCCCCTTTGACGAACACAAATGCTCCACAGTCGTCCACCCAGTTCGCCGCCCCCAAACCTGTTTCCGCTTCTCAAGGACCCAACCTCAACGACCTCGTCGGCTTCAACTCCATCTCGCCCGCTCCCAGCACAAGCAGCATAGCCTCCCCACACCCCAGCGGCTTCGCTGCACCGCCTTCAAGTACAGTGACGTCCCCTCCGACAAGCGCCTTCGCATCTCCAGCACCACTCGCCCAACAGCAACCCCCTCGGCCTACAGGCTACCAGGCTGCCACACCCAACTACTTCACCTCCGTCCCCGTATCCCAAGC
>JAABUL010007436.1_pt1 | contig 11829 bp, 14 predicted proteins | sample 5559151 | NCBI WGS metagenome assembly JAABUL01 (sample SAMN10711876, study PRJNA513368) | rock metagenome | isolation source: Antarctica rocks | place: Antarctica: Victoria Land, Pudding Butte sud | reverse complement strand
CACCCCCCGCCCCTCCACCCGCGCGCCCCACCCGGCGCTACCGCCACGGCACGCTGGGGGCAGCACCCTAGCCGTGCCCCCGCCCGTTTACAAAGTGAGTTTTGCATCATGCGCCGGCGGCGCTCCCGCCCCTATCCTGGTAACGGATAGGGGGCAGATAAGCCGTTGTGGGGACGCCGGCTCATCGGCCCCTTAGACGTCTCGCTCTCCCCCCCCGCACGCGCCGCCAGCGTGCGGCCTGCCCAGAGCCATCCATCCCCTGCCCGCGCCTTCCGACGGCGCCGCACTGGGCGTCACGCGGCGCTGGCCCTCCCGCGCGGACGATCGCCGCGTCTGTGGAGGTACACCGTGTGCGACATCGTGCAAGAGCGCTCGGCCGGCCGCTTCGTCATCGTCCCCCCCGGCCAGCCCCCCCTCCCCGTTATCTTCGACTCCCCCCGCGAGGCCCAGGACTATGCCGCCGCCCTGTCCGCCCAGGATCGCGCCGACGATCCCGCCCCGCCCCTGCCCCTCCGACAGGACAACGAATAATGTGGCGACGGTCACTGACACCCCCCGGTGATCAGACCGGCTGAAGGCGTCAGATTAACTGCGCCATCCTCCATCCATGCCCTTTTCAGGCCCCTCCACCTCTCTTTTTGAGCGTAAATACGCCTCTGCACCGTTTCCATGACGCAGACGACTAAAGACACACCTCGCGCGGATCGGCGCACCTACTGTGACGTTTCGAGCCGTTCCACGCGTGAATCCGGCGCACCTAATCTGACGTCTTACAATGCTGTATGCGTGTTCACTGAGACAGGGTGCCCCGCTCTCCCCACGATCGTATCTGAGTGTGCCGTGACGTGCATGGCCGCACCCGATGACAATGACCACCACGACAACGGCTGCCTGCCACGCACTCGCCGCAGTGACGCGCTATAATGGGTAGCATGATTGCAGCGATTCACTGGATGCGCCTGCTCAGCCTCCTCGCCCAGCTCATCCTGGCCCTCACGCTCCTCACCGCCATCGCCGCCGTCCTCTGGCTCGCCGCCGCAGCCGTCACCCCGCTGCCCCTCCTACGTTGAGCACGCCACCCCCCACCACTGTCCAGCGTCGCCGGCCCACACCCGCCGCCTGACACTCCGCTCGCTGCCTAGCGCACCGCGCGGGCCGCCCGCGTCGTGACCAGCCGCCCCTCCCGTCGTCGCATCCCTCGCGCCTCCCTGTCCCTCTCGTCGCACCCTGACGACACCCGCCCGCACCTGCTATAGTCCCCCCAGCAGCCTCCCTCGTTTACGATCCGTGTCGTCCCCGTGCCGCCGCTCGCCGTACCGGGGGGCGCCTAGCACTACTTTGGCGTGATGCCATTTTCCCAGCTCAACGTCCGGACATAGTAGCTGGTTGTGAGGTACGGTGAACCGCACAACCACCGTTAATTGCGCTGCTAACTGGTCAATGTGACTGGCGATTTTGGAAGTCGCCAAAGTAGTGCTAGGCCGACGCCAAAGGCTGCCGCCATGCGTCACCCCTGCCCGCGCCCCCCCTGCCCCGACTGCGGCGCCGACGACGCCCTCGCCTTGCGCGCCATCTGCCACTATCACCCGCCCCTGCCCCTCCGCTGGCTCGCCTCCTTCTTCCCTCTCCACCTGACCCACGCCTACGCCTGCGCCACCTGCCACCATCTCGTCCTGATCAACACCATCCGTCCCCACGCGCCCCTCCGCGCTCCTCGCCCGCGTCCGCCCCACCGCCTGCCCGCAAGCACAGATCGACACGGGCCCTGACCATACGTCGCTCGCCCGACGCGCGGTTGAGGACCGCCCCCCGTGGCCGCCTGACGGCCGCGACGTCACCCGTGGTAGCGCGCGTGCCGGAGACCCCCCTGCGCGTGACCACTGACCGCAGGTGCGGGGGCACACATTAGAATCACAGATGCGAATAGATGGTATTCTCAATGACACTATTGCGTCACGTACGGTTTTATCGCTATACTAGTCGCACAGGGGCCATCAGCCCTGATGATCCGATGGACGCCCCCTGGGTGGATGGCGCCCACGAACAGGTGGTTGTCAGTCGCGCCGCGCGTGACGGGCGGCCCGGGGTGGATGCCACTCACGCGCGGTGGTCCACCGCACACCCGCGCACGCGGGGCAGCGGCGGTGTGCGCGTGCCGTGCATCGTCTGTCACGGCTGTCGTGGACCGGGGCGCGCGCCGTCAGCGCACGGGGGCTAGCGCGCTAGCTCCGGCGTGACCGTCCACCAGCGGGCGGAGGCCGACTGGCACCTGGGGATTTTGTCGGCGGGAAGAAAGGGAGGGACGCGGGATGGTAACGCACGCATGGCAGACAACAGATGAGGGGGACTGGGCGGAGGCGGTGACCACCGTGCTGGCGGCCGGCGACCCGCGCGGCTGGACGGCCACGGAGCTGGCGGCGACGCTCAATCGAGCGCTGGATGTCCAGGACGTGCAGCGGGACCTGGAGGGCCTGGTGGCCCGCGCCCAGCTCACGCGCCACGGCATCGGGCGGAATGCCCTGTATTCCCTCCCGCCCCACGCCGACCGACCGGACGCGCGCGCACGGGACGGAGCGACGCTGCGCCACGGCGCACGGCGCACACGAGTCGGGGGCCGCGCGGACGGGGTGACGGACCCGCCGCTCGCCCTGGAGTACGCGACGGTGCGCACGGCCTACGAGGCGCTGCGCCGGGGGGTCGTCGGGGCATCCCTGGAGGGTGCGGGCGCGTGCCCCCGCCTGGCGGCAGAGATGCGCGCGCTGGTGGCGCTCGCCGCCGCTCTGCACCAGCATGAGCACGCGGCGGAGCGGGGCCGCGGTCAGCCTGAGCGGCGTCGGTCTGACCGGCTGTGGGCGGCGCGGCCGCGGGGCGACACCGCCGCTACACGGCCCCCTCGGGCACACGCGCCCGCCGCGACGAGCAGGTGACGGCGGCTGCATCGCCTGCCTGGGCGGGCGGGGCTGGGGCACGTGATGCGGGCTATCACCCGCTGATCCCCGCGGTCCCGTCGTCGCGGCAGACGGACGGGGGGGTGGCTAGCCGGCGCGCGGCGGGCGGCGCGTCACGAGAGAGGAGTGCACGGCACGCTCTCGCATCCTCACATCGGACCGGGCCTTCTCGTCGTCCGGCCGTGACCATGGGCACCGGACCTGTGCTCCTGACACAGCTGGCCGTATCGCCACGCATGGAACGTCCTCTGACGACGTACGCTGGCTGGTGCACCAGAGTAGGCGCCCGAGGTCATCTCAGGAGGTCACGGACGCAGCGATCCGTCGCGCCCTGTTCCACCCCCGTAGTCGGACGCCCGATCATACGAGATCGCGGACACGCTAGACCTGTGCGCGATGAGGAGGGGCCGATCGTCCGCCCGTACCAGACGCCCCCCACCGGTACACGAGCGCGGCAAGGTACCGCATGCGTTATGCGACGACACGATGCCCGGCACTGAGGGGGGAGACCGTGACCTCCTCGTGCGCATCGCCGCTGGCGAGCCTGCGGCCTTCGAGAAACTCTATGATGGGCATAGCGCCGCCGCCTACGGTCTGGCCCTCCGTCTGCTGAGGGATACTGCCACGGCGGAGGACGTCGTGCACGAGACCTTTCTGTCCGTGTGGCGTCAGACGGCCCTGTACCGTCAGGATCGCGGCACGGTCCGCTCCTGGCTGTTGACGTGTGTTCACTATCGCGCCATCGCCCATATCCGGCGGCGACACGACGACCCCTATCAGGCGATCAACGCTGTCGACGCGCTTCTTGACGAGGGTGACACCGGCGTGCAGGCCCGCCACCACCTCACGGGTGAGGCTGTCCGCGCGGCGCTCCGGCAGTTGCCCGTAGCCCAGCAAAAGTCCATCACCCTCTCCTACTTTGGGGGCCTGACGTGCGCGGACATAAGCCATCACCTCGGCATGCCTATCGCCACTGTTAAAAGTCACATGTGCCTAGGGCTACAAAAGATGCGGGGGGGCTTGCACGCCGATGAGGGGATCGGCCGCGCGTAATGAGAGCGCATAAACGTCCGCACGCCCGAACCGGCTGTATCAGGATAGGTCAGGATTCGGCGCGCCAGCGCGTTGTGGCGCGCATGAGCCGGCGATGGTGTGCGTCTGATCGTGCCTATGTGGCCTGCGCCAGCGCGCACACCGCGCCCCAGTGGGCCTGGAACAGGCGGCGCTGAGCGGCTAGGGTCGCCCGCAGCCTCATGCACGCCGCAGGGCCACGGCCCCCCGTACCCCCCGCGCCCGCTGCGCGCACGGCGCCTGTGAGCTCCCGGCGCACACGCTGGCCGGCGTCCAGCCACACGCGCATGCACGCGCGACAGCGGATAGGGGCGTTTGTCTCATGAACCGACGTATGCTAGGGTGAGGGCACGATCAGCCGGCTCAGACACGCGGCAGCCTCCGGCCTGATCGACATCGACGCTCCCGCTGCCGCGGAAAGAAGACAGCCCCATGCGTCTCCGAACCCACCGCGCCCTCGATCACCTCTCCGACGCTCGCCTCCACGCCCTGCTCACGCGCGTCCAGACCGCTCTCTTCAACCGCGCCCCCCCAGCCCCGCCGGCTCCGTCCTCGCCGTCGAGATCGTCGACCCCGCCGAGGCCCGCCTGCTCGCCCTCTATCGCGCCCTGTCCCCCGCCCGCCACCCACACGCCCTCGCCGCCGTGGCTACCCTCTGGGCGCACAGCGTCCCACCCCACGCCGGGCGGCGCATAGAGCGTCCCTCTGGCAGCCTCCGGGGCAGCCTGTAGCCCCGCCCCCGGCCACCGGGTGCGCGGCGCCTGATGACCGCGCGGCCACCACGCGCTCCACCTCACGCTCCACCGGGCGTGCCACCTCACGAAAGGTCATGATGTCCCACTCTACCTCACCAACGCAGGACATGTCCCCCCCTCGCTGCGCTGATTGCCACCGCCCCTTGATCCCCGGTCCAGACCCCGCCGGACCCGTGGCCTATTGGACCGTGCGCCACGACGACCGCTACGTCCACCTCTGCCACGCCTGCCACGCCCCTGCCGCACGCGGCGTCTATGTGGTGATCCCCGCCACCGCCGATGATCGCTGGGTCTCCTTGCACCATCCTCACTAACGCACGGTGCCCGTGACGCCCGCCGTTCCGCGTGGCACAGATCGTGCTCTACTTTTATGTCAACGGCGCATCGCCGGCGTCGCTTAGACGGAAGATGGAAGGAGGCTCGAACGCCATGAGCATCGCAGCCACTCGTCACGTCGGATACACACGGGTCGGCTCGACCGATCTCCGCCTCGGTGAGACGCGCGCGGGCTGATTAACGCCCCCAGAGGGCGTCGTCAGTTAGACGAAGGTATAGGATCGGAGGGCCGGCTCGACGCGCACCATAGCGCGGGGTCGGCCCTTTACTTTGGCGGGACCGACCCGTTGACCCCGCCGCGCATGCCGGTCATAGGGGCGCAGTTGGACACGCGGCCGGACGACGGAGGAGCGCGGGGGACATGCACGCATCGCGCCGCTTACTCACGGTGTTGGCGACCTTAGAGGACCTGAGTGATGACGAGCTCCAGGCCGTGAGTGCGCGTGCCCTGTGCCTCCTGCTGGATCGGCCCGTCGATCCAGCAGGCTCCCTGTTAGACGTGGAGGTCGTCGCGCATGAGGAAAGCCGCTTGCTGGGGGGCTACCGCGCGTTGGCCCCGCGCGCGCAACGCCGCTTACGGGAGCAGGTGCGGCACCTCCAGGCGCGGGCTCGCGCCGCCCTTCGTGGGCATGTGCTGCTCCACCCGCGTCCCCGCACGCCCGACACGCGCCGCAACGACCCCTAGCATAGCGCCCTGGCATCCGTGCAGGGGCCACCGGATAGGTCTACCGGCCGCGGGCGCGGGCACACGTCCCCAAGCAGCGCGCGACACAGAGCGGTGCAAAAAGGACGATAGCGTGATCAACGACAATCTTAGCCCCGCTCGCGCCATGAGCTCCATAACGGCTAGAGAGAGACCATACGTCAAGGCGCGAAAGCTATGCGCTATGATTGCGACAGAGCGCGACATGCGTTCTGGGCATAAGGAGAGGCACACTGTGATGACGCCCGAGACAACCTACGCGACGCACGACGAGGACTATCCAGCGTGGGCCATGATCCCCACATGGGTCGCGCAACAACCGCCCACCCTTCCGACCCCTCAATACGACGAGCAGACGCAACAGACCCGCGAGGCTTTAGTCCAGGTGGCCCGCCAAGTACGTGCGCTCCACGCGTACTGCCCCGCCGCATCCGATGAGGTCGCGGCTCAGATGCGCGCGTGGTTAGCCGCAAGCGGGGCGTTGGAAGAGGCCCTCCGCCGCCACATGATGAGCCTGCGCCAGACTCGCCCCCCGACGGTCTCCCGTCGCTCCGATGCCGGGTCCGTACAGACGCACCAGCCCCAGGTCTTCACGCTCCCTTAACGCAGGGGCCACCCAGCAGCCGCGCACGAGGCCGCAGGCTCACCGCTACTCTCCCCCGTTCGCCGCCTAGCCGCGGCGGGACACAGCTTGTGTCCGCGCGGTTCCAGGCGACACCCCCTCGTCTACCGTTAAAACGCCGCACTCTCGGCTGTGCTCGCCGGTTGGCTCATCTGTGCGGCGGTGTTTGCTTTACCGCCGCACAGATGAGCCAACCGGCGAGCACAGCCGAGAGTGCGGCGTGCAACGCTAACAGAACGCTGCGGGTGACGCGCCGGCGAGCGCGTGCACCCGCGCGATCGTCCCGCCCAGAGCCCCTATCAGTACCGGCGGGGCCTGCCCCTCATTGAGGAAGGCGCGCGCGGCCACCAGGTGGACCAGCAGCGTCGTCTTGTCGACCGGGGCGGCCTGCGCCTGCTCCAGGGCCTTGGCGACCTGGCGTTCGGCCTGCGCCACGAGCCCAGGAGCACTGTCCCTCGCCGTCGCAGTCTGAGCGAGGGCGCCGGCGAGCGCGGCGATGGCCCCGGCAAGGTCGGCCGGGGTGCGGACAGGGAGACGGTCGCTAGCGTCAGGGGTGAACGCGCACAGGCGTTGGGGATCGTGGGACATCATCGTAGCATTCTCCAGTAAGCAGGATCGAGGGTGTCCCAGACGGGCATCCCTGTCGTGCGTGTCACCACGAGGATAGGACGCGAACAGGGGGACACCCATAGCCCGAAAGTACTGAGAGCCGGCGACGCACGCGCGGGGCCGTGGGCCAACGTGGCCGCGTGGTCGGCGCGTATCCCGCTGTGCGTCCGCCTATGTCGCCTCCCCTACCAGGTCGCGCACGGCCTGACGGCGACGGGCGCCCGGCCCCTGGGCCTGGACGTGACACGTGACGTGGGCCAACGTGGCCGGGATCAGGCACACGTCGCGCAGCGCGCCCTCCGGCAACGTGTCGGTGGACGTGTCCCCCCGCCAGGGTACGGCGGCAGACGGGTCTATAGCGGCCGGGGCTGCCTACAGGGGATAACCTGTACCCTTGCGCCCAAGATCCGCATCGCGGGTCCGCGGGATGCGCATAGGCGACGGGTTGTGGACCGCTCCAGGCGCGACGGAGCCACCCCATCAAGACGAGGCCGCACTAGCCGCTGGCGTAAAGCAGGGCGCGGATGGCGTGGATGTCACTGCGCAACCGCGCGTTCTCGTCTTTGAGTTCCCGGGCGATCTTGGCGCAGCCATGCATGATCGTGCTGTGATCGCGTCCCCCGAGCAACTGGCCGATGCCTGGCAACGAGGCGTCCGTCTCTTCGCGCATCAGGTACATAGACACCTGGCGCGGCAGTGACACCACCTTGTCGCGCGCGGGGCTCTCCAGCACCGCGATCTCGGTCTGGTAGTACTGCGCCACGGCCTTGAGCACCTCCGGGGCCGTCACTTTGCGCGTGTGCGCGGGCGAGAGCGTGTCCAGCGCCTCGGCGGCAAGCGTATCGGTCACGGGGACGCCCAGGGTGAGCGCCGTGTGGATGACCTTCTTGAGCGTGCCCTCGAGCTCGCGGATGTTGCTCTGCCCCGCGCGGCGGGCGATGTACTCGATCGCGGCCGGCTGCACCGGCACGTTCTGGCGCTCGGCTTTGGTGCGTAGGATCGCCACGCGCGTCTCGAAGTCGGGCAGGTCGACCTCGGTGATGAGGCCCCACTCGAAGCGCGAGCGCAGGCGTTCGGTCAGCGTGCTCATCGCGTTGGGCTTGCGGTCGCTCGTCATGACGATTTGTTTCTGATGCTGGTGCAGTTCGTTGAACGTGTGGAAAAACTCCTCCTGCGTGCTCTCTTTGTTGGCCAGAAACTGGATGTCGTCGATGAGCAGCACGTCGACGCTGCGGTAGCGCTCACGGAAGGCGTCGATGGACGACTGGTCTTTCTGCACGAACGACTGGATCAACTCGTTGGTGAACTTCTCGCTCGTGGTGTAGACGACCTGCTTGTCGGGGAAGTTTTGGCGTACTTTGTGGCCGATGGCATGCAGCAGGTGCGTCTTGCCAAGCCCGACATGGCCCCAAATGAAGAGCGGGTTCCACTGCTGGCCGGGGTTGTCGGCGACGGCCGTCGCCGCGGCGTACGTCAGGCGGTTGCTCGCGCCGACGATGAACGTCTCGAATACATAGTCGGGCAGGAGCGAGGACGGGGTGTGCGGGAAAAGAGTCATAGCCGGTTTCTCTTGCTGCGGGCGTGTCGGCATGGACACCGCGTTGTGGCTCGCTGGCGCGGGACCGTCGCCGTGGCCGTTGGTGGACGGGGCAACGATATAGCGTATAGCGCGGTGTCCCTGGCCAACGCGCTCGAGCGCGCCCGCGATGCGCCCCATCAGTTTATGCTCCAGCCAGTCTTTCTGGAACGCGGTGGGCACCCCGACCGTCAATGGCCCCTCAGGGAGCGCCCCCGTCTCGCCGGCCCCGTCATCCGCGTCTCCCGCGACGACGTGCGCATCTCGCAGCCATGTGTCGTAATTCTCCCGTGTCATGTCGGCCTGCAACTCACCGAGGGTCGCTCCCCAGATCTGTGCGTCGGTTGCGCGCGTCATCGTCCCCTCTCGTCGCCCGGTCTAGCGCACGCCCACGTCGGCAGCCGAACAGGCCGTCGACGGGTGTATCGTCCAGGGTAGCAGGCCGACGACCGCATGCACAACGAGTTACCCCCGACGGATCACACCTAGGCCCGCGCACCGTGTCGACAGCTGACAGCGACCCCGCCCATCCAGGGCACCCACACGTCGCACGCCCTGATAGATAGCCGACGCGACCAGTGCGCCTGCGCCTACGTGTTCACGCGGCGGCGGAGATCTCCCCCTGTCCTGATCAGGGAGCGACACACCCTTATCCAGGTGGCGCACGACAGAAGGACGTCCAGATTCCATGTCAAGTAGGATAAGCAGCCTGGTGAGCAAGAGGAAAAGGCCACGCGCAGACGAGCCCGTGGAGCGGGAGGCCGCAGTACCTTGCCACAATCATCCCCCACGACGGTGACCCGGACGCGTCCCCGACTCCTACATGCCGGCGCATGGTGCATGGTGACGATGATACGCCTTACGACGACTCGCCGACGCGGCCGCCGTTCCCATCGACGTGGCTGATGGCGTGCCGTGCCGGGCGCAACGGGCCACCCTGGCGGAGGTGCAGGCGATGGCACAGGCTCAGACGATGCGTCAGGATCACGCCCCGGACGGTACGATGCGGTATCATGTCGCCGACGTCAGGCCACGTGCTGACGCTAGCGACAGAAACGGGGCGTCGCGCGTCGGACAACCGCACGGTGTACGACGGACGCTTGTTCTATACTGACGCGAGGAGACAGACGTCCTATGACCCTGTAAAACGACGACTAACGTGACGGAGAAAAGACATGGCCGGCAGCTACAACAAGCTCATCATCCTCGGGAACCTGGGCCGCGATCCCGAAACACGGATGCTTCCCAGCGGCGACAACGTGGCAACCTTCAGCGTCGCCACGACCGAGCGCTCCAAGAACGGCGACGTGACCACCTGGTTTCGCGTCAGCGCCTTTGGCAAGCTCGCCGATACCTGTCAGCAGTACTTGCACAAAGGCAGTTACGTCTATATCGAGGGCGGGCTCTCGCAGAGCGAGTATACGACCCGCGAGGGCCAGGTGCGGCAAAGCCTGGAGGTCCGCGCCCGCGAGATGCGCATGCTTGATAAGGCCGGCGACCGGGGCACGGAGACCGATGGGGGCTATGAGGCGGCGCCCGCGTCTAGTCGCCAGAGTGCGCCCGCGTCAGTGGGCGCTAGCGATATGGACGAGATCCCGTTCTAAGACGCCGGCGAGGCAACCGGGACGGGCCGATGCGTGGTGACTTCACTGGCTTGTCGGCAGACTTCCAGCCGGCTCGTCTGTGTGACGGACGGGCAAGGCTTCGTGCAGGAATGAACGACACGGTCACACAGGGAGGATGGATGGATGGATGGATGGATGACACCCGCCGGCATGAACAGCGGGATGCCCTCGCGCACCGTGTGCTCCATGAGTGGCTTGCAGCCAACGCGCGGCAGCAGTCCCGACTGCATCAGATCATCGACTGGCTGGACGAGCGCGCGCACGACACAGGCGATGAGACGGCCTACGAAGCCACGCAACGCCTCCTCGACCTGCTGCGCCTGCTCGGGGACGATCAGCAGCACGCGACAGCCGCGCACGCTGCATTAGCAGCGCTCGAGGGGCAGGACAAGGCGAGATAGCGTCGGTCTGTCAACGCCTGCCCGTCGTGCCCGGACGCGCCAGCGGGGCAGAAGGGCTGGTTGGTCTTCGGCGGCACCAGCGTCGCCTCCCCCATCATCGCCAGCGTCTACGCCCTCGCCGGCAACGCCGCGAGCGTCACCTATGGCTCGTACCCGTATAGCCATACGAGCAGCCTCAACGACGTGACGTCCGGCAGCAACGGCAGCTGCGGCGGCGCCTACCTCTGCACGGGTGGCACCGGCTACGACGGCCCCACCGGCAACGGAACCCCCAACGGGACCGCCGGTTTCTAGTCGCCGCTGGCATGCATCGGCGGTTGATCACCAGCACAGGGGCGCTCTTAACGTGAGACCGCCCCTCTGTGTGGCTGCCGTAAGCCACAGTTCCCCCTGCTCTGCCCCCCGCCCTCCGATAGATGCGCGCCAAGGGATAGCCGAAAGGGGACCGATGGACGCCAACGCGCCTGACACCTTACTGAGCCTGCGGGACGCCGCGGCCCCCCTCGGCCGCCGCCCTGCCACCGTCACACAGGACATCCAGAAGGGCCAGCTCGCCGCCGTCCGCGTCCCCTATGGCCACGCCACCCGCCTCTATGTCACTCACGTCGAGATCGACCGCTACCGCCGCGCCTCGCTCGGTGCCCAGGGCTGGGACAAGCGCAGGAAGCACGAGCCGTCGGTGCCGACCGCCGCCGACGAGCCTGGAGCGCGTTGATTAGGACCTCCCGTGTAAGGCGTCACAGTAGCTGCGCCATCCTCCCCCCCCCGTCCCTCTGCACGCCCCTATGTCCCTCTTTTTGAGCGTAAAAACACTTCTGCTCCACTCTGACAACGCCGCCGACGACAGCCACGTTTTATGCGGATTGGCGCAGCTACTGTGACGCCTTACAGCGGCCCCTTTCAATCGCTACCGCACGTCACGTCGGCGCGTTTTACTGCGAGCCGCTGGGGTCCCCCTTGATGCACGCATGTGTCAACGGCCCGCACAGCCCTACGCGTGCGCGACGGCGGGGTGATCGGGCGCGCGCAGCGGGCCCTCGCTCAGGAGCAAGGCGGCGACCTGCGCGCGCGGCAACGGCCGCGCGAAGTGGTAGCCCTGCCCCAGCGCGCAGCCCAACTCGCACAGCTGCGCCGCCTCCTCCGCCGTCTCCACCCCCTCCGCCACCACCGCCAGGCGCAGGGC
>JAABUL010007434.1_pt1 | contig 11834 bp, 10 predicted proteins | sample 5559151 | NCBI WGS metagenome assembly JAABUL01 (sample SAMN10711876, study PRJNA513368) | rock metagenome | isolation source: Antarctica rocks | place: Antarctica: Victoria Land, Pudding Butte sud | reverse complement strand
TTTGCAAAAAGCGAAACTCGCGAAACGGTCAATTCGCACTACAAGGAATTAGAAAGAATTATCAAAAAGGCGAAAAACATAGTGATGTATATCGACGCATCGCAAATTCGGAAAAAGATAGCAGAGGCCGAAACAGAAACTGAAACGACAGTGATATTCACGCATGAACTCGTCAGATACAGCAAAGCGACAAGCGTTTACGACAAAATAACCACAACGGAAGCGAAACTGCAAGCTATTAGCGATGCAATCGCAATATGCAGCGAAAAAGCACTCAAAAACAGCGAAATTTGAGTGTACATGAACAGTCAAATGACTTTGCAAAGACTAAACGCAAAGAGCAACGTCAATGCGAAGTTATTCGATGACATACGACAAAACTTGACCAATTTACGTCAGAATCAGTGTCAAATTCGCATACAGTGAATATCGAGTCGCAAGAGCATTATTGGGAACGAAAAAGCAGACCAATTGGTCAAAAGCGCTGCTCAAGAATTACCAGTTATCGACAACATGAAAGCAATCATCATAAGCTTCGTCAAAAAGCAAATTTGCAAAGAGGCGGAATTGCAATGGTTAAATGCCTGAAAAAGCAGCACCAAGAAGGGAAACCAGTATCAAAAGCACATATCGGATGTGAATCTAAGTCATAAATCACTAAAAGAGATGAGAAAAATCGATAGACTAACGTTTTCAACCTTTATTCAGCTGAAAATGGGACATGACTATTTCAAGAGCTATTTGCATAGATTATCAGAGAATAATTCGAACAAATGCTATGAAATATGCAATGCGAGGCAAACGCCGAAGCATTTACTGCTGAACTGCAGACATTATAGAGCAGAGCAGATAAAGCTTAAGGAAAAAGCTCAGCTCAAAAACACAGACACTATATTGACACTGTTCATCATCAAAATTGAAAGAATCGCAACACTAGAGTATTTGAAAAATACTCGAATTGCGACGAGAAAATGACTATTAGAAACGAAAGAGTAGAACGCGAAGAGTGCGAAAGAACAAAGAAAAACGGAAGTACGATGACGAGGGTTGAGGAAGAGCGCTTGTATGCGCAAACTATCGATGTGATTGATCAACGAAAAGATATAAAGCAGCGACTTTGACCAGATTACATGTAACTTAGCATACATACAGCGTCTAGACAGTGTCATAGTCATAGGCTGCATGCACTTAATGAAGAAATAAAAATAAAAAAACACAGCTGAAATTAACGATAAGCTGCTGAATTTTGATCAAATGAAAGACAGAAAACAAAGATCAGCTATAAACGCAGTACTAAACCTAGTACATGATGCGCAAATGGCGAAAAGTTGAGAAAACACGCTTATTTGCTTACTTCTAGATGTCAAAGAAGTCTTTGACCATGTTGCGTTGAAACAGCTAGTCAAAATATTGATTAAATTAAAAATATCAGTCAATTTAATCAATTGAGTAAAATGTTTCTTACAAAATCGAGTTATTAACTTAGCATTTGACGACGAACGTCAGAAACCAAAGAAAATAAGCACAGAAATATCACAAAGCTCATTTATCTCGCTCATTTTATTTCTAATTTATATTCGATATCTGTTTTCAAAGATTCGCGCAAAGTTCGAAAATTTACAGTCACTCAGCTATATTGACGACGTGATGCTATACGTTGAGGGAAGAAATATTGACAAGAATGTGAAAATACTGAAAAACGCAGCAAAAATCACTTTCACATGAGCTGAGAACAACGCAGTGCAATTCGATGACTCGAAATCTGAATTAATACACTTTGAAAGTCACAAGACAACACTCAATCAAATGATTATTCTACTCAATAACACGATCATAAAATCAAAGACATGCGTATGATGACTAGAAGTCTGACTGAATCGAAAGCTCAACTTCAAAGTTCATGTGCAAACGAAAATCGCGACAGTCACAAGAACGCTACACTCGTTATTTAGATTAATGAATAGCGAGTGAAAACTAAATGTTAAATCAGAAAAGCAGTTATATTTGACATGCGTTACGTCTATTAGCAATTATGACGTCGAAATATGGTGAAATAATCAAAAAAGCTACTTAGTCAAATTTCGCAAACTGCAAAACGTTGCATTACGAAAAATTCTGAGTGTGTTTTGAACATCATCAATAAATGCTATGCAAATAAAAGTTGAAATCTCGTCAATGAAGATGCAATTAGATCAAAACTGCAAGAACTATGCAATTTGAATAGTTGAATTATCGAAAAAACACTCTATCAGAAAAAGAACATTTATTTCATACTCATCTCAATACTCTATTGAATTAAATCTAGATTTGAACGCATCGAAATATCTGAACTGAAACGAGATGAAGGCAAACTTATCTTGAAAAGTCAAGAAGTGCAAAGACAGACTCATGCAGATATATTGAATATTGAACAAAGTGCAAAAAACACTGAATTCAATAAAAGAAATCGAAATTTCTCACTTCAAGAAATCATGAGATCAAGAAATCGAGCATTTAGCAAGAATTCAAACCGAATTTGCAAAAAGCGAAACTCACGAAACGATCAATTTGCACTACAGAGAATTAGAAAGAATTATCAAAAAGGCGAAAAACATAGTGATGTATATTGATGCATCGCAAATTCGAAAAAAGATAGCAAAGATCAAAACTGAAACTGAAACAACAGTAATATTTACGCATGAACTTGTCAGATACAGCAAAGCGACAAGTGTTTCTGACAAAATAATCACAACGAAAGCGAAACTGCAAGCTATTAGCGATGCAATCGCAATATGCAGCGAAAAAGCACTCAAAAACAGCGAAATTTGAGTGTACATAAACAGTCAAATGACTTTGCAAAAACTAAACATAAAGAGCAACGTCAATGCGAAGTTATTCAATGACATACGACAAAACTTGATCAGTTTACGTCAGAATCAGTGTCAAATTCGCATACAGTGAATATTAAGTTGCAAGAACATTATTGAGAACGAAAAAGCAGATCAATTGATCAAAAGCGCTGCTCAAGAATTATCAGTTATCGATAATACAAAAGCAATCATCATAAGCTTCGTCAAAAAGCAAATTTGCAAAGAGACGAAATTACAATGATTAAATGTCTGAAAAAGCAGCATCAAGAAGAAAAATCAGTATCAAAAGCACATATTGAATGTGAATTTAAGTAATTGTAATTGTAATTCATACATTCTTGTGACATCGATTTAGACTCGACTCATGAAAAACTCTATGCTATTTATATCAAGTGAACAAAACTCTCTGAGAGAGAAAATCACTCGTCATCTATACGACTGCTTTGCGCAGTCAAAACAATGAGATTGACACTGTGTTATCAAGTAATGAATCTATAGCTTCTATTCAGCGTGTGACACTCGAGTAAACTCTTGATGAGAATGTCTGTGCTGTTTGATTATGACGCATCATCTTTGCTCTGCTTTTCATTGACGATATTTTATACAATGATGTTTCAATTCAATTCTTGATTCAAAGATGAAAGATGTTTTCTTTGCATTCGTGATGCTTGTGATTGTAACGTACGTAGAGCTGTGTTTTCTTACTCAATGATTGTCATTCATTGAGCAGAGAAATATGTGATGAAAGAGAGATGCATATGATGAAAAGATAGAGTGTGATTGTACTGAGTAATTCTTTTCTTCTCTTGATTTGACTTGTGTCACGTAAACGTTGAATGAATTGTTAGTATAAACGTGCGATTGCAATCATTTGATGTTTGACTCTGATCAATGAAAGAGAATGCGTTCTGATTGTTCTCTTGAGCTCTCAATTTTTCACGTGAATAAATGAATGACTTGACGTCAAGTAAAGAAGGTGAGCTCAAGTCTTCTCAGTATATCAGCGTGATCAACGAGTCACTACTTCTTCAAGCACTGTAGTCACGTCTTTTAATACTTAAGACGACTATTCTATCTGATATCTTTTCATCAATTACTTGATGACATTGTCAATGTGATAAAGACGTTTTGATATCGACGCAGTTGACGAGTCGCAAATTCTTCAATCACTTGTAGTCACAACTTGCAGACTCTTCATCTGAGTTGTCTTTTTCACTAGTAGTATCTTCTCATCTTTTACTAACATTGACATGTCATTAATCTTCTTCGTAGATCAATTGTGACTGTTAGAGAGAATGTTGTCGCATGAGTGAAAACTCTGCATGATGACTTTTCTGATCACGCAACGTTCTAACATCATTTGAACTGCATCGAATTGAGATCTCTTGACTCTTTTGACTTCTATTTGAACACAGAATAGAATCAAAAGATTCGTAGTTGACATCACGTACAGGTGAATCTCGTTGTCAATCATGTGAATCTAAGTCATAAATTACTAAAAAAGATGAGAAAAATCGATAAACTAACGTTTTCAATCTTTATTCAGCTGAAAATGAAACATGAATATTTCAAGAGCTATTTGCATCGATTATCAGAGAATAATTCAAACAAATGCTATGAAATATGCAATGCAAGGCAAACGTTGAAGCATTTACTGCTGAACTGCAGACATTATAGAGCAGAGCAGATAAAGCTTAAGGAAAAAGCTCAGCTCAAAAACACAGACACTATATTGACACTGTTCATCATTAAGATTGAAAGAATTGCAACACTAGAGTATTTGAAAAATACTTGAATTGCGACGAGAAAATGACTATTAGAAAACGAAAGAGTAGAACGCGAAGAGTGCGAAGAGACAAAGAAAAACGAGAGTACGATGATGAGAATTGAGCAAGAGCGCTTTTATATGCAAACTATCGATGTGATTGATCAACGAGAAGATATAAAGCAGCAACTTTGGTCAGGTTACATGTAACTTAGCATACATACAGCGTCTAGACAATGTCATAGTCATAGACTGCATGCACTTAATGAAGAAATAAAAAAAAATAAAAAATCAATCGTGAGAAAACTCTCTGAGTAATCTCTCGAGCCTAAGAGGGAAATCAGCATAGAGATTGTGCTCTATGTATGTTGCATGCAACGTATACAACATATTTTTGATAGACACTTGAATCAAATGATATGTCATTCGTAATTGTACAGCAAGCATACAAAAGTGTATTGAAAATTTTCAACCTGATGTATTTGAATCTGATCAAAAGTGACTATCATTCAAAAATATGACGCAAAGACACAGAAATCATTCTGAAAAATTTGAATAAATTGAATTATTCAATTTCGAAGACATACAGAATTATCACACTGCTAAACTGCTTAAACAAGATAGCAAAAAAGCTAATAGCGATGTGACTGTCATACACAGCGAAAACGAATGACAAGCTGCTAGACTTCGATCAAATGAGAGACAGAAAACAAAGATCAGCTATAGACGCAGTACTAAACCTAGTACACGACACGCAAATGACAAAAAGTTGCGAGAACACGCTTACATGCTTACTGCTAGACGTCAAAGATGTCTTTGATCATGTGACGTTGAAACAGCTGATTAAGATCTTGATCAAACAGAAGATATCAATCAATTTGATCAACTGAGTAAAATGCTTCTTACAAAATCGAGTCATTGACTTAGCATTTGATGAAGAACGTCAGAAGTCAAAGGAAATTTTCACAGAAATATTGCAAGAATCATCTATTTCACTCATTTTGTTTCTAATTTACATTTGACACTTATTTTCAAAGATTCGCGCAACAATTGAAAATCTACAGTCACTCAGCTACATCATCAAAGGAAAAAGCATTGACAAGAATGTGAAAAAGCTGAAAAGATGACGAAAATCGCATTTACATGAGCGAATGAAAACGCAGTGCAATTTGATAACTCAAAATTCGAATTAATTCATTTTGAAAGTCACAAAGTGACATTCAATCAAACGATTATGCTACTCAATGACACAGTCGTAAAATCAAAGATCTGCATACAATGACTAGAAGTCTGACTGAATCGAAAGCTCAACTTCAAGATGCATGTGCAAACGAAAATTATTGCAGTCATAAGAACGTTACACTCACTCTTTAAACTAATGAATAGTGAGTGAGAATTAAACACGAAGTCAGAAAGACAGTTGTATCTAGCATGTGTCACAATCATTAGCGACTACGATGTTGAAATCTGATGAAACAATCAAAAAAGTCACGCAATCAAATTTCACAAGCTGCAGAACGCAACATTATGAAAGATACTGAGAGCATTTTGAACATTGCTTATAGAAGTCATGCAAATAGAGGCTGAAATTTCGTCAGTGAAAGTACAACTAGATCAAAAATGCAAGAACTATGCAATTAAAATAGTTGAATTATCGAAAAAGCATTCAACAAGAAAGTGAACATTCATATCATACTCATTTTAATACATCATTGAATTAGATCTGAATCTGAACGCGACAAATTATCTGAATTGAAATGAGTCAATGACAAAGTTGTCTCAAAAAGTCAAGAATTGCAAAGAGAAGCTCACACAAATATATTGAATATTGAACAAAGTGCATAAAATGCTTAGTTCAATACAGAAGATCAAAATATCTTACTTTAAGAAATCATGAAGTCAGAAAGTCAAATATCTGACAAAGATGTAAATTGAATTTGCAAGAGATGAAACATGTGAAACGATAAATACACATTATAGAGAACTGAAAACAATAGTCAAAAAGACGAAAAACATAGTGATGTACATCAATGCATCGCAAACTTGAAAAAAGATAGCAGAACTCAAAACAGAAATCAAAATCATGATGATATTCACGTACGAGTCTGTTAGATGCAGCAAAGCAACAAGTGTGATCGATGAAATAATCATAACGAAAGCGAAATTGCAAGCTATTAACGATGCAATCGCGATATGCAGCGAAGAAGCATCTGAAGACAGCGAAATTTCAATGTACACAGACAGTCAAATGATGCTGCAAAGATTAAAAGCAAAGAGCAATGTCAACTTGAAGTTATTCAATAACATACGACAAAATTTGATCAATCTGCAACAAAATCAATGTCATATTTGCATACAGTGAGTATTGAGTTGCAAAGACATCGTCGAAAACGAAGCAGTGAATCAATTGATCAAAGACACGACATGAAAAAGATCAACAATTGACATCAGGAAAAAAACAATCATGAGCTTCATCAAAAAGCAAATAAACAAAAAGATAAAAGAGCAATGTCTAATTGCATGAAACGACAGCATCAAAAAAGAAAATCAGTATCAGAAGCACACAGCGAGAGTGAATCTGAGTTACAGATTATTAAAGAAGCTTCAAAAAATAGACAGACTGACGTTTTCAACGTTTATACAGCTAAAAATGAAACATGATTATTTCAAAAGTTATTTGCATCAATTATCAGAGAATAATTTGAACAAATACTATGAAATATGCAAGACGAGATAAACGTTGAAGCACTTACTACTGAACTGCAAACATTATAAAGCAGAACAGTTAAAGCTTAAAGCAAAAGCACAGTTCAAAAACATGAACATTATATTGACGTTGTTTATCATCAAGATTGAAAGAATCACAATGCTAAAGTACTTGAAAAGTACTCAAATTGCAACAAGAAAATGACTATTGAAAACAAAACATTGACAAATTTCATTGAGTGTTTAATCACGTAATTAAATGATAAATTAGATGATTTATTATTTTGATTGACTCTTCTTCTTATAAGATTACTTTGACGTGATTAGCTGCAGACGCATGCTTAATAGCTTAAATGACATGAATCATCAAAATAACACTGCTGACACTGATTATTCTGATTCTATATGCTCAATTTTATATGCTCAAGCGCATGATCAGCGATGAAACTCATCTGTACGCGATGCTGACTACGAATCTACTGTTTAGCTACAGTAGAGTCTAGAGATTATCAAAAGTTTGAATGACATCGAGACGCTGCGTGATGATGAAGCACTGTGCGTTGATCGCATGCAGAGTTTTCGCGATCGCGCAAACTTTGATAATCTCAATGTGCATGCTACAAGCAATCTGCACGCAGATGAGAAAGTCAAATAGAACGCAGAACTACGAGGGAAATCGCTTATGAAAATCATTCGATTCAGTATCTTGTCGTCGTGACAACAAGAACTGAGACAGAACACTTTTGTGTTTGATCTGTTGAAGATGATTAGCAGAAAGAACTTGAATCATGAACATTCTTTAAATCTACGTGCTAACTACGTATAGATCTTGTTAAGACTGCGTGTCTGTTACTATGACATGAACAACTCACAAGACTCGTTAAGTTCAACATGAGCAAACTCGAGAGTCTTGTTAATATCGTTTAACAGACGTTCAGACACAGACATTCTATACATAAGTGATACGCTGACGAGAAGACTTTGTTAAGAGAAGAGAAACACAAGCGAGTTAGTAAAGAATGATTGAACTATGCTGTTTGATTAGAAGTGTAGCATACAAACATCTTTGCAAGATATGATCAATCTGCACAAGAAAGATTTCTACAGATAACATGAAACAGATGAGTTGCACGTCTTACAAGCAAAGCAAGCGTCTGTGAAACGTGATATACAATGACGATGACTGTTGATCTTGAGAATCTCATCTCTTCACTGAGCTCTGACTCTCGAATGTCTTGATGATAAAGTCAATCTCTAGTTGAAGACATCATCTGTATAGCTTGAGAAAACAGTAGCGTGTGTCGATGTGATTAAAGAAGAAATCGACTGCAATACATTTGCAACTCATGCTTAAGAAGTAAACTGTCGAAATCTGAGCAGTGAGAAATCTCGTTCGTCTTGAACTGTGAATCTGTCGCGAGAAAACTCTCTGAGTAATTTCTCGAACCTAAGAGAGAAATCAGCATAGAAATTGTGCTCTATGTATGTTGCATGCAACGTATACAACATATTTTCGATAAACTACGAATAACTCTATGACGAAACAGTCTTTTCTACGAATTCTACAGTACAACATCAGAAAATCATTAAGAATTCAAGAATCATTTCTAATTAACAGAAAAGTTCGCGAATTCAACATAGTAGCTATACAGAAGCAAGATTGCAACAACAATGACTTGCAATCATTTAGTGAAAAACTCGTCATCTCAATCAAGAACATGCATATACGTTAACAAACGTCTAAGATTCGATCAATGAATAGTAGAAACAGCTGAGTCAGACATTTGCTCAATCAGAATATTAACTTGCAACACAGACAACGAAACGCAGACGTTAAGACTTCTAAACGTCTACAACTCATGCTCACTGTCTACTACATTTACAGAGAAACCTTTAATCATTTCTCGTTTGAACGAACTACTCAAGAATGACTGCAAACAACTGATTGTAGAAGATTTCAATTTACATCATTCTCACTGAGAAGAGCGAAGATGCTTCACTCGTCATACGACGACTGATACTCTACTAAACATCATTACAAATGCAAGACTGAAATTATTACTGAAATCAGACACTATTACTTGCGAAGCTCACAATCAATTTACGACGATTGATCTAGTCTTTAACAGCGAGAAAATACAGTTCATGACACGCAAGTGCAAGGTACGAATCAATCTGCATCAGAGATCGAATCATCTTTCGATCATCACAGAACTATGTTTACAAACAATCTCAGTGCAACTCTCGACTTGATGACTTTGAAAGAAAATGAATACAGAAGCATTGAGTGCTTATCTGCAAATACATCTATCTTTGAAACACTCTCTAAACGACAAGACTATGATGAATGTCAGAGTGTGCAAGATTATCAGAGTGCTACAGAAGATCATCGAGAAATCTACTTTCTTGACAAAGTCATCAAATTAAGCAAGAGACTTTTGAAATCAAAGCTGCTTCGAAGTAGTAATGAAATCAAGACGACTGTAAATCATATGAAAAACGCAAAACACATTAGAAGCGTGAAATGAATATCTGAAGCACAACGATCATAAAAACAAGATCATTCGACAAACGAAATGTGCACACTTCAGAACACAAATGCATGAGCTGAGTGAAGCACTCAAATCGATATGATACTTTGCAAAATGAGCTAGAATCGAAAGTCAGCTACCTAAAAAGCTTTCTCAGTTTTCGTCACTGAAGTGAAGCGACATTGATTATATGACAACGACGTTCGAGAAAAAAATCAAGATACTGCGAGAAAAGTTCTTTCTCTCATTTTCTCAAGCGAATGTCAGTGACATCGCAGAATCATTCATATCTCTGACAGTCTCATTCAATTCACGCATCACAGAAAATGAAGTGAAGCAGACAATCAGACGAGTAAAAGCAGACAAAGCGTCGAATGCTTCAGATATTTCAAACAAAGCGCTTCAAGCGAGTCTCGCAGAACTGATCTCAGTACTGACGAGTTTATTCAACGCATGCATAACACACAAGTATCATTTGAAGCAGTTCAAAAAGACTCAGACAATAGTACTACGCAAATCAAAGAAAAGCGACTATATTGATTTGAAGATGTATCGACTCATTGCTTTGCTCAATATCATGAGCAAAGCGCTGAAGTCGATCATGATCAAAAGACTGAGTGACATAGTCAAGACTCATCAGATGCTATCAAATGCTCAAATGAAAGCGAGACGCAAGCGATTTGTGATCTCGACGTTAGATCTACTAATAGATCAAGTTCACACAGTGTGAAGCTGTGAAATCAAATATGTGATCTTCATGCTAAGCTTAGACGTCGTCGAAGCGTTTGATTGAGTCTCACACGTCAGACTTCTGCATACGCTGAAAATGAAAAGAATGTCAAGCTACATAATCGAATGAACATGCAGCTTTCTAGAGAATCGAGAGACGTCGCTAATATTCGACGAACAAACGAGTGACATGCGCGAGATAAACGCAGGCATATCGCAGAGATTTCTCATTTCATCGATTTTCTTTCTATTCTTCAACGCAAGTTTAATCAAAAAATGCGAAGCACTGAAAATTAAAATCGAAGTGCTTAACTTCATAAATGATATTAACATTCTAGTTTTTTTTTTTTTTTTTTTTTTTTTTTTTTTTTTCTTCATTAAGTGCATTCAGTCTATGACTATGACACTGTCTAGATGCTGTATGTATGCTAAGTTACATGTAATCTGGTCAAAGTCGCTGCTTTATATCTTTTCGTTGATCAATCACATCGATAGTTTGTGCATACAAGCACTCTTTCTCAACTCTCGTCATCGTACTCTCGTTTTTCTTTGTTCTTTCGCACTCTTCGCGTTCTACTCTTTCGTTTCTAATAATCATTTTCTCGTCGCAATTCAAGTATTTTTCAAATACTCTAGTGTTGCGATTCTTTCAATTTTGATGATGAACAGTGTCAATATAGTGTCTGTGTTTTTGAGCTGAGCTTTTTCCTTAAGCTTTATCTGCTCTGCTCTATAATGTCTGCAGTTCAGCAGTAAATGCTTCGACGTTTGCCTTGCATTGCATATTTCATAGCATTTGTTCAAATTATTCTCTGATAATCTATGCAAATAGCTCTTGAAATAGTCATGTTTCATTTTCAGCTGAATAAAGGTTGAAAACGTTAGTCTATCGATTTTTCTCATCTCTTTTAGTGATTTATGACTTAGATTCACATTCGATATGTGCTTTTGATACTGATTTCCCTTCTTGATGCTGCTTTTCCAGGCATTTAACCATTGTAATTTCGCCTCTTTGCAAATTTGCTTTTTGACGAAGCTTATGATGATTGCTTTCATGTTGTCAATAACTGGTAATTCTTGAGCAGCGCTTTTGATCAATTGATCTGCTTTTTCGTTTTCAATAATGTTCTTGCGACTCGATATTCACTGTATGCGAATTTGACACTGATTCTGACGTAAATTGATCAAGTTTTGTCGTATGTCATCGAATAACTTCGCATTGACGTTGCTCTTTGCGTTTAGTCTTTGCAGCTT
>JAABUL010007432.1_pt1 | contig 11837 bp, 9 predicted proteins | sample 5559151 | NCBI WGS metagenome assembly JAABUL01 (sample SAMN10711876, study PRJNA513368) | rock metagenome | isolation source: Antarctica rocks | place: Antarctica: Victoria Land, Pudding Butte sud | reverse complement strand
CTCTCTACTCTCTAGACGACGGCGTTTTGCCCTCAGTATGCCCGATTGCCGCGCGTCCCGTCCGCCCGATTGCCCCTCCGACCCCCTTCGACAATTCGCCAACAGTATCAAAATGTGGCGCGCACCCGAAGGCATCTGGAATCAAGTGTGCTTCCACGCGCAACAATGCGTAGAAAAACTGCTCAAAGCTACACTAGCCGAACAGGGGACTACGATCCCACAAGTACACCGTCTAGTCGATCTTCTTGGGCGTGTCAATCCTACAACGGCGACCGCGCTAACCCCTCATGCGAGCGATATCCGGTCCCTTGATCGATTCTACATCCCGACACGCTATCCTGACGCTTTGCCGGGAGCCTTGCCAACTGGTTTACCTGGTGAGCAGGATGCTACAATGGCGCTAGCCACGGCTACAACCATCGTAGCGATCATCGATCAAATCCTCAATCCCCCAGCGCCATAGACGCCACAGGACCTAATAGCCTCTATAACAAGCCAGATGATTGTCCGTGAGCGCGCGTATACCGCGTATACTGGGAAGGGCGAGACGTGGCGCCGACGGGCCACGGGCGCCTATTATTCTTATCTGGAGAGGTTGCGGCATAGCAACCCGGATGCGCCGCTCATTAGTGCTCTATGCGCGGGCGGGGCATCCTATATCTCTACTGCCGCCCGAAGTCGACGGTTTTCCGGGAGTTTTTAATGATCGAACAGCCACAGGCGGCTCCGACTCATGAGCCGCACGTCCAGGGACAGGTACTGAAGCGGCCCGAGTGGCTCAAGGTGCGCATGCCCTCGGGCAAAAACTACGTCGAACTCAAAACCCTTATGCGCGACCTCGACCTGCACACGGTCTGCGAGGAGGCGCGCTGCCCCAATATCGGCGAGTGCTGGGGTCATCGCACGGCCACCTTCATGATCCTCGGCGACACCTGCACGCGCGCCTGCGGCTTCTGCGCCGTCAAGACTGGCCGCCCCGGCACGCTCGACCTGCTCGAGCCCATGCGTGTGGCCAGCGCCGTCGAAAAGATGGGCCTCAAGCACGTCGTCGTCACCTCGGTCAACCGCGACGATGTCCCCGATGGCGGCTCCAGGATCTTCGCCGCGACCATCCGCAAGATCCGCGAACGCGTGCCCGACTGCACCGTCGAGGTGCTCACGCCCGACTTCGAGGGCGTGCGCTCCTCGCTGGAGACGCTCCTGGCGGCGCGGCCGGACGTGTTCAACCACAACATCGAGACGTGCGAGCGCCTGACCAAGCTGGTGCGCCGCCGCGCCAAGTACCGCCGCTCCCTTGAGGTGCTGCGCAACGCCAAAGATGTCGCGCCCGGCATCCGCACCAAGTCGGGCATTATGGTCGGGCTCGGCGAGACGCGTGAGGAGATCACGCAAACGATGCGGGACTTGCGCGCGTCGGACGTCGACGTCCTGACCATCGGGCAATACTTGCGTCCCACGCCCGAGCACCTCGACGTGGTGCGCTATTACCACCCCGACGAGTTCGCCGCCCTCAAAGAAGAGGCGCTCACGCTCGGCTTCAAGCACGTCGAGTCCGGCCCGCTCGTGCGCAGTTCGTACCACGCCCACGAACACGCGACAGTATAGTAGTCAGTAGTCAGTAGTCAGTTCACCGTGCGGAAGTGCGCGGCTATGGTCATGCAAGCCGTGTACAACAGAGGTAACGAAACGACATATGCTAACTTGACTACTGACTACTGACTACTGACTACTGATTACTGACTACTAGATAGGAGGCTCCCCATGAAAGTCGGCATTCTCACCGGCGGCGGTGACGTTCCGGGCCTTAACCCCGCGATCAAGGCTGTCGTCAACCGCGCCACCACGCAAGGACACGAGGTCATCGGTATCCGGCGCGGTTGGGCCGGCCTGCTCAACTACAACCCCGACGACACCTCGGACGCGCATGAGTGGATCGAACCGCTTGACCACGAGCGCGTGCGTACGATCGACCGCTTCGGCGGCACCTACCTGCACTCGTCACGCACCAACCCCAGCAAGGTCAAGCCAAAGGATGTCCCGGCCTTCCTGAAAGATCGCTTCCAGCCCAGCGCCAAGGGCGCGGTCGACTGCACCCCGCATGTGCTGCGCGTCGTCGATAGCCTCGGGATCGACCTCTTGACTCCTATCGGCGGCGACGACACCCTGAGCTACGCCCTGCGCATGCATCAGGAAGGCGTCAAGGTCGTCGCCATCCCCAAGACGATGGACAACGATGTCTATGGCACCGACTACTGCATCGGCTTCTCCACCGCCGTGTCGCGCTCCGTCGAGTTCATTACTGCTCTGCGCACGCCAACCGGCTCGCACGAGCGCATCGCCGTGATCGAACTGTTCGGCCGCAACTCCGGCGAGTCGACGCTCATTTCGTCCTATCTCGCCGACGCCGACCGCGCTCTCATCCCCGAAGTACCGTTCGACATCCACCGCCTAGCCGACCTCGTGATGCGCGACAAGCGGTCTAACCCCAGCAACTACGCTGTCGTCACCGTGGCCGAGGGCGCGGTCATGGAAGGCGGCGACACAATCGAGAGCGGCGAGGCCGATGCCTACGGCCACCGCAAGCTGGGCGGCATCGGCAAGATGACGGGCGACGCCTTGCAGGAGATCACCGGCCAGGGCATCGTGGGACAGCAACTGGGCTACCTCATGCGCGCGGGCGCGCCGGACGCGCTCGACCACATGGTCGGCTTCTCCTACGGCAACCTGGCCGTCGACCGCGGCCTGGCCGGCGCCACCGGCGAGATGGTCGCGCTGCAAAAAGGTGTCTACACGACGGTCCCGCTTGAGGTAGTCGGCCAGGGCTCACGGCGCGTCGACGTGACCGAACTCTACGACAGCGAGACCTACCGTCACCGCGTGCGGCACCTCATCGGCAAACCGATGTTCCTGTATTAGCGTCAGCTATCAGCTTTTTAGGGTTGCGTTCCGCTACTAAAGGCCGGCAATCGGCCAGTTATGTACCAGGACAACCGGCCGATTAGCCTCCAACCCGCTACAGGCGCGTGCGCCGGTAGAAGGCATCGATGGGTAGGGTCAAGCCTATGGCTTCCAGCGTGACGCCCTCATCGGGAGGGTAGCGCTGATAGAGCCAAAGGCCGCGTCCTGTCCGCCGGAATCGTTCGACGGATCGTCGACGCGATGCTACAAGTAGATACTCTTCGAACGTGTCGAGAGTCTGATAGTTGGCAAACTTGTCGCCACGGTCATTAGCTTCGGTCGAATCGGAAAGCACTTCAACGATTAAGCGCGGTGTGGTCAATTCGTGTTCGCCGCCATCGATCGTCGCATCGCACGTCACCAGCGCATCCGGGTAGTAAGAGATACTCGGGTTGATGCGGACGCGCACATCCGGACCCAAAGCCCTGCACGACTCGTCGCCAACTTGTGTGACGAGGATGGCCCTTATATTATTGGCAATAGTATCATGATCAATGGTGCCGCCTGACATGGCATAGACGTGGCCGTCGACGTACTCGTGCTTGACCGGACTTGTTTCCTCCAACGCCAGATACTCTTCGACGGTCATAAAAACATCGTCAGGTTTAGCAACCATTCCGCCGCCCTCCCAGATCCAACTCCGGTAACCCGCATACGCTTCAACACCATTTGTACGGATATCATAGCATGCGCCGCGCCTGTCTCTCCCCGACCGCGCCCCCGCCCTCTACCGCTGGCTGCACAATACACTGGCTGCACAATACCTTGACATGGAGCCTGTAGCGCACCATACACTGCATAGAAACACTGTCCGCGATGACAAGACGGGTCGCACGGTCGCCACCCGCGACCCAACCTGCCGGAAGCTGGCGCAGTGGGAGGGCAACGTGGAGCGTTCAGTGCCTCCGATATATCTGTCGTACCTCATCTGCGCCACGCCCAGGACGGGGAGTAATTTCCTCTGTGAGCTACTCCGGGCCACCAGAGTCGCTGGGCATCCTGACGACTACTTCTGGAACCCACCGTTCTGGCGCCAGCGGTGGGGCGTCGCCGGATTCCCGCCGTACTTCGAGCGAATTCTGCGCGAAGGAACAACGCGCAACGGCGTCTTCGGCGTGAAGATGATGTGGGACTACCTCGATACTCTCCTTCCCCAACTCGCGACATTGTCCGGCCTGACGGATGCGAGCCCTCCCGAGATCTTCGCGGCGGCCTTCCCGAATCCGTGCTACCTGAGGCTCATCCGACGGGATAAGGTCCGGCAAGGGATCTCCTTCTATCGGGCGCTCAAGACGGACCTGTGGCGGAGCACCGACAGCGATAAAGCCGGAGCCGCGGAACCGGCCTTTGACTTCAGCGCGATTGACCGGTTGGTGCAACTCTCCGTCCGAGAAGACCAGGCCTGGCACGAGTATTTCCAGCGGTACGGGATGCGGCCATTCACCATCGCCTATGAGGATCTCGCCGCAGCTCCGGAGGACGTCGTCCTGTCAATCCTGGAACATCTCGGCATCCCGCTACCGGGTGGCTTACCGCCTCTGCATTGGGCGCATCAGCGGCAGGCGGACGATCTCACTGAGGCATGGGTCCAGCAGTACCTGACCTTCAAAGAAAAGGAGAATGGTCTTGGTTGACGCGTAGGAGAACCGCCGGCCCATTACTGGGTCCCTCGGCTTCTGAAAGAAGGCTTTCGACACGCAGGAGCCCAATGGTTACGAGCGTTGGGCGCAAGGGTAACAGCGGCGAATTGCCCGAGTGATCGTGGCTGCTGATGCTGCCTCCCGCACAGGCCCCTCGTTATTGGGGCCGGGCATGCATGAGTATGCAGGGCGAGAGCATCTATGCCTACCTCCGGGTATATCACTGAGGGCGGCGTCCCGCCGCGTGTGGATAGCCCGCTATCGCGTGTCGCTGGCGTGCATATCTTGTGCGACACGAGGTCTGGCATTACCCCGAAAGCGGGGCAACGCGACGTACAATGTGCTCCTTCAGAAAGTAGGCGCCGACGGCCCTGCCGACTTCACGCGGGGCCTTCTTGTCGATCCCGAAGTGGTCGAGCTTCGGGAATACCCGCATGTCAGATCGCGGGAGGACCGCCGCCAGCCGTCGCATCGTTTCCTCCGTCTTCGAGGCGTGCCCTTTCCCGCCATACATGAGCAGGACGCTCGCGGATATCTCCCGATAAGCGGTATAGGTATTGTCAAGGCGAGCTACCTCCTGATGTTCGCGTAAGTTCTGCTCAAGGAGGCCCAAGAGCTGCGTGCGCTCAGCGGAACTCAGGAACAGCGGGAGCAATCGCTTCATGAGCCAGGGCGGTGTCTTGCCCGCCGACTCAGGGTTCATCCCTCTGATGAACTCCACGAATGCATCGAGGTGCTTCTGCTCGGCGAGTTTCTCCTGGTAGCCGCGCATCCAGCCCGTCGGGACGGACCCGTCGATAGAGACGCCCGGTTCGTAGACGGCGATTTTGGCGAGTGATGCGTTGTCGCGGGCCACCTCCAAGGCGACAAGCCCGCCGAAGCTGTGACCGACAAGGAAGGACGCGCCGGTCTTGCGCTGCAAGGCGAGCACATCCTCCCGCTCCGTATCGATACTGTAAGCGGGGCCTTGCGGGCTGCTGAGACCACGCCCGCGGCGTTCGATGATGTGGACGGTGAATTGCTCGGCCAGCGCGGTCGCGAAGGCAGTGTAGTCGACGGCCACGGAGAGAGCACCGGGGATAACAATCACCGCCGGCCCAGTCCCCATCGTGAGATAGCTAATCCTGACCCCATCGGGAGAGATCATGGTAAGGGCGGTATCCGCAGACGTGCTCATGGGGCTTGCCATCATGAGTTTTCCTCCTTCTGCTTGACGATCAGGGCCTGGTACAACCGCTCAGTGAGCGCGCGGTACTGTTGGCCGTCAACGCCGGCCCTGACCAATAGCTGATCGAAGTGCTCGTCCAGCATGTGCCTCCCTTGCGCGACCACCTTGGTCCCTTTTGGTGTGATGGTCACGAGACGCTTACGGCCGTGCGTCGCGCTGGGTGTAATCTGGATATAGCCATCCTTGACTAACTCTGCCAGCATCGCACTGACGGCGGGATCACTATAGCCCAGGGCAACCGCCAACTCGTGTTGGGTGACCGTGCCAGAATGCTGCAGGACGATCAAGAAGAGGGCGCGCTTGTACGAGATGCCCACCCGTGTCTGCAACAACTTGTCGGCGGTGCGGTCCAACTCGAACATGAAGCGGCCCAAGAGATAGCCGGTCGAGTCTCCCATCGTAGTCTTAACTCCTTAATATTAATAGGTTAACAAAATGCGTCCGAATACGCAAGCTATGATCGTGGGAGAGCGTCCCTTACGCGTGTTGCACTATGCATCGACCGGCGCTGGGCGCGACAGGCGTGATTGGCAACCAGCTACCACTGCCTTGGCCAACGACATAGACATGTGCTATTTCGCACATCAATCCACGTTTCGACGCTTCCCAAGCTATCACAGATGCCGCCCCACGCTATAAGCAACGGACACGGTTTTTGCGGTTCCTACCGAGGTGCTCGATGCACGCCTTCGGGGCGAGGGTAACGACACAGGGCACGGTTTACGGCAAGCGGGGACGCAGCACGGCGAGAGCCGGGACATCGGCGTAGGTTATGCTGCCGATTCCTCATCCTTGTGGGATGGTTGCCAGCCTCGTGGCCGGGCAACCCCTCGACGAGCAGCAGGCTCACCACAAAACGGGTCGTGGGACTTAACGCGCAGGGTCCGCCTGCACCCGTCGTATCGGCCCCGCGGCGGCCATGGCGCGCAGGCGCCTCGTCTACACCGAGGGCACGACCGGGCAGGGCGCGCCGGTCACCGCGGCGCGCGCTGTCGCCGTCCGCTGATCGCCGCGGCGATCAGCCCCGGATAGTCGCATCGCCAAATACAGTTACGGCGCCTGTGCGGTGTTGATGCTGTCGATCTCTTGATCCAGCGTCATCGCCTGTCCCTCTGTCCAGACCTGGTTGGCTGACGGGGCGCCGAGGCGGGCGCGGGCCTCGTTTATCGCGCGCTCGTAGGTCGCGCGCGCTTCCGGCGTAACGCCCGCGTCCGCGACCGTGCCCAGGCTGTCCGCGACCCCGGCTAACCGGACAGCCTGCTCCCAGTGCCGCGCGACGACGGCCTCCTCCGCCAGCGCCATCAGGCATTCGGCGATGCCCGCCCTGTATCCCAGGTCGCGACGGAGAGCCAGGCTCTCGCGCACGAGGGCGTGCGCCTGGGGGAGAGCGCCCTGGGCAAGGGCGACGCGCCCCGCCCCGAGCAGCGCCCGTGACAGGCCCCAGGTGTCACTGGCCTGACGCATCAGCGTGACGCTCTCCTCGTAGAGCGTGCGCGCGGTCGCGTTGTCGCTCGCCGCGGCCAGGTCATCGAGCGTCAGGGCGAGGCCCCAGGTATCCTCCGCCTGTCGCCACAGCGTCAAGCTCTGTTCATACACGGTACGGGCCGCGGTTGGGTCGCCGGAGCGGAACGCCACCATACCCAGCACCCGCAGCGCGAACGCTTCGCCCCAGGTATCCCCCGCCTCCCCCAGCAGGGCCGCGCTCTCGTCGCCCAGGGCCCGTGCGCCGGCGGGATCGTCCCGCGCGAGCGCGGCCAGGCCTAGCAAGGCGAGGATGTGGCCAGCCCGTTGCTTGTCCCCCCCGTCGCGGGCGAGGGGCAGGCCGGCCGCGAGACGCGCCTGCGCCGTCGCGGTGTCGCCCTGGAGTAACGCCAGCAAGCCGGCGCCGTAGAGCGCCCGCGCCCGCGTCAGCGCGTCCGTCACCGGCGACGCCTGCGCCAGCATCGTGTCGAGCCAGCCGCGCCCCTCGCTTAGGTCCCCACGGAAGTACCAGAACACGGCGAGCGCCCCCGCCAAGCGGAGCCCGATCTCGGCCAGACTTGTGTCCTCCCGACACCACCACAGCGCCGCGCGCAGGTTGTCGTACTCTCCCCCCAGGCGCTCTTGCCAGGTAGGGCGCTCCTTGCTCAGGAGTCGCGGCGCCGCTTCTTCTGCGGCGCGCATGAAGTAGTCCGCATAGCGCCGCGGGATCGCCTCTTTGTCCGCGCTCGCGGCCAGGCGCTCTAGCCCGTATTCGCGGATCGTCTCCAGTATGCGGAAGCGCGGCTCGCCGTCCTGCTGTTCCACCGCTTGCAGCAAGCTCGCGTCCACCAGCATGGCCACCCCGTCGAGCACATCCCCTGTCGGGTCGTTCGTCCCCACTCCGGTGCAAACCGCCTCCGCGGCCTCCAGGGTGCAGCCCCCCGCGAACACGGCGAGGCGGCGGAACAGCGTTTGCTCGTCGGACTCCAGGAGGTCATAGCTCCACGCGATCGCGTCCCGCATCGTCTGCTGGCGCGCAGGCAGGTCCCGCGCCCCGCCCGTGAGTAGCGGGAGTCGCTTCTGCAAGCGGGCGAGCAGCGCCGCTGGCGGCAGGACCGTGAGGCGCGCAGCCGCCAGTTCGATGGCTAGGGGGAGGCCATCCAGATGGCGGCAGATCGCGGCGATGGCCGGGGCGTCCTCGTCCGTGAGGACGAACGCGGGCCGGGCCGCGCGCGCCCGCTCCACGAAGAACTGCACCGCCGCGACGTGCGCCAGGTCCGCGGCCGTGGGCGGACGGCCCGGCGTGGGTGGAGCGGAGAGCGCGAGCGGCGGCACGCGCAACTCCTGCTCGCCGCGCAGGCGCAGCGGCACGCGGCTGGTGGCGAGTACCGTCAGGCGCGGGCAGGCGTCGAGCAGTCGGGCGACGAGCGGGGCGGCGGCGATCACCTGCTCGACATTGTCGAGCACGAGCAGCAACTGCTTGTCACGCAAGTAGTCGATCAGGTCGTCCTCGACGGATTGACCGCCGCGCTCACGTAAGTCGAAGGTGCGGGCGATGGTCGCGGCGACGAGCGTCGGCTCGGAGAGCGCGGCTAGCGCCACCAGGAAGACGCCATCGGCGAACCTGTCGCGCATGGTGGCCGCAACGTTCAGGGCCAGGCTCGTCTTACCGACGCCGCCCGGTCCGGTCAGCGTGAGCAATCGCCCGTCCGCGCGGGCGAGGAGGGCGCGCGCCGTGACCATCTCTTGTGCGCGCCCGATCAACGGTGCGCGCCCCGCCGGCAGGTTGACCGGCGAGCGGGCGGGCGGGGCGACGGTCAGGCGGGTGGCCGCCGCGGTCGCCGCGAACCGTTCGGTGAGTAGCAGGGCCAGGTCGTCCGCGATGAGCCCTTGCAGCTCCTCGGCCGTCGTGAAGGCTTTGTAGCTCGCCGTGTCATCGGCCTTGATCCGCGCGAGGAGCGCCTCCAGGCGCGGCTCACGGTCCGGCGCCGGCCCCTTAATGTACATCAGTTTGGGCAGACGACCCGAGAGGGCGTACTCATCCTCTAGCCCCGAGATGTCCTCGTCGGGCGCGACCCAACCGTAGCGTTGCCAGTAGAGACCGACGAAGAGGTCACTCTGTGCGAGGTAGGCGCGGTACAGCGCGCGCGGAGGATGCGCCGCGGCGCCGAGTTCGAACAGCACGGGCGTTAGCCGCACTTGCGCGATGGCGGCGCGCGCCGCCGCCCGCTCCGGCGCGAGCTCTTGGAGCGTCGAACTAACGAACACGCGCAGGCGCTGGTCCGGCGTGCGGATAGGGGTCGGGATGGCCTCGCTCATGAGCATCAGTATAGTCTAAAGGCGGCGGGCGCGCCCCATTAACGGCTCCAAGTCGCGTGCTGGAGAGTCATGGGGCGCGCCTGCAACATGCCCATCTAGCTGGCCGCGCCTACCTCCGCTCGACGCGCCGCCGTCGCGGTCTCGGACGAGCGCGCCCGCGCGAAGGCCAGGTAGAGCGCGCCTGCGACGATGAAGCCAACGTAGTAGCTGATGTCGGCCCCTTGCAGGTAGGTCTTGGCGATGGGGCCGGTGAAGAGCTGCTGCGACATGAACGGAACCGAGACGAGGAGGCCTGCGGCGTACGCGCCGAGTCCGACCCAACGTACCCCGTTACGCCGATACAGCGCGGCCGTGTCGTAGCGGCCCCGATGCAACAGGTAGTAGTCGCCGATCACGATGGCCAGCCACGGGGCGATCCAGTAGGCCAGCAACAATAGGTAGCTCTGGAACTCCCCCTCCAGCTGCAGCGGGTTGGTCCCGGCCACCAGCAGGAGCGCCGTGCCCAGCGCGCCGATGACGACCGCCGAGACCCAGCGCTTGAGCGGCACGTCCAGCACCAGCGCCGAGAGCGCCCCGCTGTAGATGTTGAGCGCGTTCGACGTGCCCGTGCCCAGGATAATGGCGATCAGCATGGGGCCGGCGAAGAGGCCCATGATGCCCGTGAGCTGCGTCACGGGGTTGGCCGAGGCGGTCAGCGCCATGGCCGCGATCAGCGCGCCGAGCGCCTCGATCCACACCGCTGAGATGAAGCCGGCCAGGAAGGTCAGGTTGAAGACGCGCCCCGGCGAGGTCGCGGTCGGCAGGTAGCGCGAGTAATCGGCGCCGTAGGGGGTCCAGCCCAGCGCGTAGCCCAGCGCGGCGGCAACCAGCGTCACGAAGCCCGCCGGGTGGAAGCCGCCCAGCGCCAGCGCATGTCCGTGCGACGCGCCGAGCCGGCCCAGCGTGAGCGCCGTCGCCACCAGGAACAGCGCGCCGAGCACGTAGGTCATCCACTTCTCGTAACTATGGATGAAATTGTGTCCGTAGACGGCCAGCGCGACCTGCCCCACCACCATCAGCGCGACCGAAATGATATAGGGGACGTGCAGGAGTTGCTGCAAGGCCAGCACACCGAGGATCGTGTTGACGGCGAACCAGCCGATACAGGCCACCCAGTTGAAGAAGGCTGGCACGAACGTGCCGACATACCCGAAGCTGGCGCGCGTCAGCACCATCTGCGGCACGCTGGAGCGCGGCCCCATCGCCGAGACCGCGCCCAGGCAGACCATACCCAACAGATTGCCGACGACGATGGCGGCCAGCGACTCGTAGAGCCCCAGTCCGAAGATCGCGCCAAGCGCTCCGACGACCCACTTCGCCATGCATAGGTTCGCCGCGAACCACAGCGTAAACGCCCGCACCGGAGAACCATGCTTGTCGCGCTCCGGCACATGCTCGATGCCGCGCGGCTCAATCTCCAGGACCTCGTCCCGGTAGGCCGCCTGCCGTCCCTGTATCGCTGCCATTATGTCTACTCTCCCCGCTACACCAGTGTTTGACGCGGCGCGCGAAAAACGTCAAAACCCGGATAGCCGATTCCATACTCTATCAATCATTGAATCGAGTGGAACCTACCATCCGGGCTTTTATCCCCTATGGTGTAGCAAGAGACGTCCCTGTCACGGGAGCGTAGACCCCTGCCTGCATCGCTCGGTCCAGACCGCTCACGCCCATCGTCTATACCGTATGGTGGGCGCGAACGCGGAGCCCTAGATGCACTTCCCTCGTAGCCAGGCGGTTTACGGCCGCCAGTAGAAACGCCGGGCCAATCCCCAGGCTTATACGAGTTGTGCGCCATCTTTAGTATATCAAACGCGTCCCGCCGCCAGCGCGGGTTTTCCCCAGTGATCTCGTGCATTATCGGCGCCGTGGGCCTGCGACTGCAGTCGCAGGCCCACGGCGCCGATAATGCACGAGGATAGGTCCGCACACCGCGAGCACCGGGCTCAGGGCGAACGGCCGCAGGCTTCGATGTCGAACGCTGCGGTAGGATAGGGGGTATAGACAACGCCATTGATCGAGGAGGAGAGAAGCATGGTGGAGACACTCGCGTGGGGTATTCTTAGCTAGATGTCTTGAACAGGGACATATCGTGCGATTGCGTCAAGTTTAGGCGGCAAGTTTGGCCTGGTCGATCCAGCGGTCAAGGGCTCCCTCCAATCTGTTGAAATAGGGCTGCAGCGCCGTATCGC
>JAABUL010007430.1_pt1 | contig 11838 bp, 7 predicted proteins | sample 5559151 | NCBI WGS metagenome assembly JAABUL01 (sample SAMN10711876, study PRJNA513368) | rock metagenome | isolation source: Antarctica rocks | place: Antarctica: Victoria Land, Pudding Butte sud | reverse complement strand
GCTGCAGTGCATAAATGTGCAGAAGGCCAAGCAAGGCACCCAACACAACATGCCAGTTTTGTTGTGCATTGTGTACACACAACATGATCAGCAACAAAGATGGAATGCTCACCAAACATCTTTGCCATCTGCTGAACAATACAAATCTCTCGCAACTTCCCACTTGCGTCCAGTTTACTGTCACAAGACCTAAGGGTAGCGTCTGTGGTCATGCGTGCCAGCAACATCTGGCCTAGAGTAGTTAGATCCAAAATTTTCAACCCATAGATTGACCAGGCCTCCAGTACTGGCAGAACACCGCTTGTGAACACCCTTTGCATGTTCAGCTTTTCATCCAACAAATGCCCAGCTGCAAGCCGGTAAATCAAGGCTGCAATGTCATGCATCAGGCATTGGGCATCTGAGTCATGAGCATGTGAGGCATCAGCCTTCAGGGAATGCTGTCTAAGCAGCCACTCTAAGGTGAGGAATGCCCTGGTCACAGTTGTCTGGATGTTATCCCATGCAGTAACAGACGGTGTTGGCCAACATGGCAAGATGCCAAAAACTGATCCTCTGAGTCCCCATCCCTATCTGACAGCTGCCCTGTGCTTGAAGCGTCTGGTCAGATGCTGTAGTATCCACCGCTCTGATCTGGGAAACATGGCTCGCAGCTGCGCTGTCATGACTGGTCTGGCTAAGTGTGCCGTGGGGAGTTGCTTGCCTTGGCCTGCAGCAGTTGCTGCCCTGCTGCCGCTCTTGTCTGTCAACCAATTTGGCCATGACACATATCACAAGGCTCATGTTCGTGACATTGGATTGGCTTTTCTGTGGCGCAGCTGTGATGAAGTCAGGCTCATATGCAGAACTTGCTGCAGTCCACACACCTGGTCTTATCAGATTGTCACATGTGTTGCAAGCACCACAATTGCTATGCCAGCTATAGTCAGATAAATGCGCTGACATCATATCAGGCAAAGATGCGTCATGGTTGGCGTGACCAATCATCATGCCCTGATTGCGGCCAGAAGTTTGGGCAGCGTTTTGGCAGCACTAGTCACAGTGTCACTCAAGCAAAACACACTTCCTCAGCCCAACATGCGAAGCTGTCTGTGACAAAAAGCCCCTGACTTACCCCAAGAGAAGAAGGTTTGGCCATGCAGGGCTTTCTGTTGAGGCTTTAACACTTGCTCGTAGTCAAATTCTGGACACAGAAGGCCAGACAGATGGCATACAGCTTTTGCAGAAATCAGTTGGTCCTCTATGTTGGCAATCTGATGTTCAGGTAGCTGGCAATTCATCATGCTGAAGATTGCATGACACGCAAAGCGTGCTTGTGGCCTGCTCTGGGCTATTCCTTCAGCCAGTGCTGACAGACCTCCTGCATTGCAAGCAGGCTCCTGTCAAGGACAAGCATTGTACACATGGTGGCAGTCTAACAAATTTGTTCAATGACACGTCTTATAACTATAGGAAGTATGACATGCACGTGGCAATGACATCTAGGGACACAGGGGCGCTATGGTACATGTTTCTTGTAATGTCTTGCCTGTGTTGGCAAGCTTGCATGCAACAGCCTGGCAAACGACCGGCTGTTGCACTTGGTGCATGCAGCCTGACAGCAGCTCGCATCCTGCCAGACTGAGTCCTCCAGTGTGAGGTTCTTGCGCATGATAGGCACAACCAGCTGAGTCAGCTGCTGAGACAGCTGGCATTCCTCTGTATCTTCATTCACCAGAACAGATCTCTCGGAGAACTGCCTGCCTATAATATCCAACGTGTGCCACAATGCCATGCTGACATCAAGCATGCCTGTGACATTGCTCATCAATGAAATGAGCTTGAGCGTTATCACACAAGCCCGCAGGACATGAGTAAATGTCAGATGTGGGGTGCTCACATACTCTATTGCAACATCTTGCACCGGACTAGCTGCTGCAGAGGTGCTAGCTGATTGCCTGTACACTGCCATGTCAGCTTTCAAACACTCAATTGTGGATAAAAATAGGCATTCTCCTCTATTTTGCTCCAGCAAAGAACACTCGCTGTTATGTCCATAACATCTGCAGACTGGACAGCGCCCTGCAAACTGCAGTGATGGGGGTGCCATTTGCTGTGAACCACGCAGCCTTAGCATCTTTGCTATGTCTGCTGAGTTTGCTAGATTAGACCTGGCCACTGTCAGTACAGATGGATACCATTCTCTTCCTAAGGCTGATTGATCTTTCACACATCCCTGCCCAAGACTCAACCATACATGAAAAGCAGCCGTAATGTTGAAAGTTGCACTCAGGCGCAGTGCAGAAGGTGCTGTGCTTGCACTGTGCACCTACAAGGCAGCAGGTGTGAGCATGTTGCCAACAATGGACATATCCCTCTCACGCGTGTCGGCAGGACAATCTCACCTTTTGTAGCACCTGGCTGGGGTGTAAAGGTCCACGCTCGTGCTTGAGTTGCGTACCAGTAAAAGACAAGCCATGGTATCGGCATAAGTCCGCAAGCACTGTGTTTACAAGCGTCAGCTCAGCGTACTCGGACTCCCAATCGTCAACATCATCGCATTCCTGAGGCAATACACGCACAGAAGGTTTACGAAACCGGAGACAAGCACTGTATTAAGTTGATCAGTACAGAGGTGATCGGACGCACCTCCAGCGCAATGCGCAGCTGCATTGCACGCGTACTGCTTTAAGCAGTCAGGAGCATTCAAGACGGCTAATGGTGAGCTTGCAGCTGGCTCCGATCATACATGTGTCTGCTGCTGACTCAGATACCTGCAAATCTGTTGAATGCCTCAACATGCTTCTTCACCTGAGAGGAACAAGAGCCAAAATGACAAGGCTTAAGTCCTGATTGCAGCGCATGAACATGCTGTGTCCTTCCTCTCCTGATATGTTGGTGGCTTGAATATGTCGTCCAACTGCAACATCAACAGGCAAGCGCCAGCAGCTGCCAGCATAGTACACTAGTGTTGATTTTCATTTAACAATCACATGCGGCAGGCAGGTCTAGTCCAGCTTGATGCGCTTTGTGAGCATCATAATCTCCCCTTGCTGAATAGCATATCAAAATGATCAATGATAGTAAACATGATAAGCGTGATCCACAATTGCTCGTAGGCTGACTTTAGGTCACCTCGTGTGGTGTTGCTTTGTAACAGCTTGACACAAAGGACTTCAGGTCCTTCAAGATGCAACACTCAGTGTTGCTAGTTTAGCACAACAAACAAATATGGCAACAAGCGACAACAACACTGCAGTTCATCAACTCATCAACTTGCAAGAACACCTCTCAAAAGTCTGTCGAACTCTAGCATGACGAGCAATATCATATAGCATAACGGTGCAACCCATGTCTCCAGGGCATGACGTGGTCCCCCAGAGCAAGCCAACTGTGCATACATGATGGTCTCCCTACTGGACAAGCGCAACATGCTCAAATCGCCTGCAAAGCAGTGACTCAACTTTGGAATGCTGTTGACATCTCAGCGGCTACTTGACTGTACATGCAGCATCGAGTGTGGACATGGACATTGGAACTGCCAGCAGCACATGGGACGACTGTTTTGCTCTGCGTGCAGCAAGTCTGTCTTGCTGCTCCAAACTGGATGCCTACAATGACATTTGAAGACAATGACTGCGTTAGGTGCTTGTCAGTTGGGCCGCACATATACGTCAGAGCACAAGGAGGACGCTGAATCAGTGTACAACATGCTCATCAGCTGCACAGATGCTATCAGAGCTTACCGACGCAGGGCACTCGCTTGGTTTGTCACAGCATCTGAGGCGCCATGAGTAACAAGACTTCTGACAAGATGCTGCTTTACTGCATGCGCAGCGTCCTCCTCTGACCCCTGAGACCAAGAGTACTGCATGAGCTGTTGAACGAGACAAGTACTGGTGCAAACACCCTTGTGAACTGCGTGTAAGCATGACAAATACCCCTTGACTTTACACGAGACAGGTCTTTGTTTTGCTTGGGAAGCTCATGTAAAGGCCTGAGAAGCCTATAATCATGCGCAGAGACAGACGGTGTCACGCAGCAACCACAGGGGTGCTGCGCTCCACACAGAATTTGGGCCCAAGGCATGCGTTGAGCACAGAAGCTCTGCAGTTCACAACGCAAAACTTGCCTGTGCTTTGAGCAACTCAAACCTGCCTAAATTGCATGCTGGATGCAGCTGAGGCTCTGCTAGCACCTTTGGAACAATATCAGCAGGTTTGGCCTCAAGCAAGTAAGTCAAGACTGTGCACACCTGTTGCAAAGAATGTGTGGGCATCACAACTGTGGCTATGATGAGCGCCTTGTATGCAGGCACTTGCTTGCCACTGTCTTCAAAGTGCCCCAGCTCTGACAGAGCATTGATGAACACTGGCAGCAGTGCTGGAGGTGTAGACTCGATGCCTTCCACAATCACCACTGCATGACTGCATTGCTGCAGCAGCATCACCAAGGCTTTTTGGGTATGCCCTGCTAGCTCTGCCTCTTGGGCAGGGCTGTTGGCTGCAGCCAGACTGGGCATGTCAAAGCGTTGCAGGCAGTGGCCGCAGCTGGGACCCAGGGAGGTGGCCACCACCATTGCAGCTGCTGAAGAAGCGTTCTTATCACCACATGCCAGTAATACTCCATCTGCCTGCAACCGTCATGTTGCCAATTCACATGACAGCCCAGAAGAATTGAATCTGCAGTCTGCCAATAAGCTTGATAACAAGGCCACTCAAAGCATGACAGCTTACAGCGTTCATTACATGCTGAATCTGTTATCCGCCCCACAGCATATTACCAATGGACACTTGTTAGAAGGCCATACTGTGAATCAAAGACATACAAGAAAATCACAGTGTTTGTGCACACCTGGCGCAAAGGGACACTTGGTTGAACCGGGCACAGATGTCATGCTGTCAAACTCTCACGGCAGACCTTGTTGGCCTGTCACAGGACAGCATGCAGGCTGCTCAATGTGTCCTCAACCGGGTAAACAGAAAACCGTATTTATCTTGCTTATCCTTGAACGTGAGATTTGCACACACAGTGACGAAGCCTGCTGAGGACACATTGAGCAGCCTGCATGCTGTCCCATGGCAGGCCAACAAAGTGTGCCATGAAAGTTTGACAGCATGGCGTCTGGACCAGGTCCAACAAGTTTTCCTTTGCGCCATTCATGCACAAGTCAACATGTATCAAACTCCAGTTTTGACCTTGCCTTCTGGGGATCTGCAGCCTCCCCACTCCAGAGCTCTGCCAGGTGCATCCGTGCATCTGAGTGTACCAGCAAGGGCTCTAGTGCTTCAAGGTGCATCTGCTGGTTGCACCTAGGGCCAACGTGAGACATGTGAGCCTGGCCCCTTGACCGCATCACATGCCTGCAAACACAAGGCAAATTGCCCTCTGCTAAAAAGCATTGTACCAAATCGTACCAAATAGGCACACACAGGCAGGTCAGCCTTCAAAGTGTTATGCTTCAGAAACATTGTGGCAAAGTTGCAGTCATCACAGCCAATTGTCAGGTCCCCATCCTCAAATGACGCACATGTGTGGTGACTGACTTCACAAACTGATGTCGTTACAGCCAAGCAAGGGACATACGATAGAGGACTGCTGTACAGAAAACGCGGACAGTGCGATGAGGATGAGGCTCACCAGCACAATCCTGACAGCAAAAGTAGGCACAGAAGCCAGGGCCACTGTTTGCGAAGCCAATGCCGGCTAGCCTTGCTTTCTGTGCCAGGCTGTTCCTGCAGGACACATGGATCAGAAAGTTGCTGATGCAGCAAGCAGACATCGACTTTGTGCTGGTTGGCAAGCACTGTGATGGGCACCAGAACTTGATGCAAACTGTTGTGGAATGCATATCCTGCAGTAGATATCATTGTGCCAAATGCAGTGGGGATTGGGTTTGGGGAGGGCCATGCCCCTGTCCCTGTTTCCCCATCCTATATCTCATGTGACTTTGTGACTGTTGCAGTTGACAACATGTCCATGTTCCACGACTGGATTGCACACCTTGTTGTATGCAGCCACAATCAAAAGCATCTTTGCCTGTCAAAGTCAGACACAGCAATGAGGCACCATGTGACCATACATCAGGATAGCTGTACCTGTTTCTGGGCGTTCTCAGGCTCAGACCCTGCAAACAAGTTTGTTGGTGACATTTTGCTGCTTGCATCGTCCAAATCCTCTGGAGGGAAAGGCTGTTCAGACAATGTGGGCCTTAGTGAAGGGAGCGGTGTTGCTTTGGCTGCATCAAGCGCACTTGACTTTACAAACTTGCCCTGATTGACATCAGGCTGCTTTTCTGCGTTGGCAGCTGTTTCTGTGGCAGGAGCCTTCTGGTCTTCATTGAGCTTGCTCAGCTGATGCGTATGCGACAAAGTAGCATGTGTATGGTCACCCTGTCAGAAGCAGCACTATTTGTCTAAAATTGACTGTCAGAGGTGACATAGCACAGCCTTGTTGCACTTACACTGCTGTGTGAGCTCTGCGCTGTTGACTGCGACTGTCTGATGGCTTTGTTGCCGGGCACAACATCGCCAACTGCAAGCTTGGGTGGGCTTGCAGGTAATTCCACTTCTTGTTGCTCAACCAACAGCTGCTTGAGGTTAGCTCGCAAGATGCTTGCCTTCCTAAAGAGGCATTGGGCTTGCTTCACACAGTCACAATGCGGGTAGATACCCACAACACATGCAAAGTCAAGAGAAACAGCTTGTACACTTACCCCCTTGCAGGAAGTCCAAGCTCTTTGCATCTACGCTGCAAAGCTGGATATGATAGACTGTCAATCTCTTCTTCACGCATAGACACAGTTTGCAATATTTCAAAATTTCCCCTCAGTTTAGCGTAACAGCACACAGATCAAAACAGTCACAGCCGTCTCAGTGCAAGTTGCAGCTGGAGGTGCGATACAACATCTTGATGGAGCACGGCACAACTGCACGCATGACCGCGCATGCCAGTAGTTGATGTGTACAGGCCAATCGCGCAGCAAGAACAATTTTCGAAGGCAATTGTACAACCGTTTGTCAGCAGCTGCTATCGCCGATTCAACTTCCATCATTCAAAGTGGTGGCCATCATCATGCAGGCAAGGTATGACAGAACAGTCCGACATGCATACCCAACATGTCAGGTATGGAGCATCTCTACGACTTAGTCGATACCAGAGTCTGCATGGACACAAGCATTGATTGCTGATGTAGGGTGAAAATGGGTGGACTGGGCTCCCACATCTAAGTGGTCAATCAGGCTCATGAGATGCGACTTTACTCTGTTCAGTGACATGTTACATCTCCACACGTGGTCAGGGATAAGCTCTGTGATGAGACGGGTACCACATCAAATATATACCCACACTATATGTGGTGTCATTCAGAAGAATTGGCAGCAGGTAGACTGCTTGAACAGTGTCAAGTCCTCATCGAGATCACACAACAGACATGTTAAAGCTGAGCATTGCTCTTCTGACTGAAAGAATGACCTACACGGATAAAATGAACCTCTTATGTCAGAAGTGCAAGGGGCTTGAGTGTTGCTGCTGCAACATTTCTAATCACCCCACTCACTCTCGCTGTATGTGCTTTCAGGATACATTGACTGTCTGTTGGCCTGCATTCTTCTGGCAACAGCAGTGTCCATCCCAACTGTGCTGCCTGAGTTGCGCCGGTTGCGTGAGTAGGGACCTGTAGGGGGTAGGGAAGCTAGTGTCGCTGCCTGCCCTGACGCACTCCCCTGTGAGGTGCTTGCTCCTTGAGCATTACTGCTGCTGGCTATACCTGCAACAGCATGCATGCACTTCGGGAAAAGCAAGGACAGCAGACCGAGCTGCACACAAGATACGTCATGATTCTGAAAGAATGGTGTCAGCAGGAACAGCATCACTTGGTCACTGTCAATGCATCTGCCAGGTTGACTGTCATTGATTGATACAACAGATTTGCTGCTACTCAGAGCCAAGTGCGAGGTTACAGCAAATCTTTGTGAAGGCACATACGCAAATCAGAACAGCATGACGTCACTTCTGACAGCAGCACTTACCTTTCCCATTGAAGGACTGTGACATCTTCCTCAAGTGGAACTGGCCAGTCTGGATGGAGGCCAGCAGAGCATTTGGAACTCCAGCCGGCAGTTGGGGTGCTTGTGGGGTAGCAGGAGTGAGCTGGCTGGGCGTAGCAGCAGCAGGGCGGGGGGAGGGAGATCCAAAGCTAGAGATAGACTGGTGGCTCAAGGGGCTCTGATACAGGGAGGGCTCCTCACGCAAAGCCAGTGCACCTGTTGTTGAGCTCTGCAGCAATGCTGTGCAGTCTTAGTCATCAGTATGGTAAATCAGCCATCAGCAGGGAGGAAGGAGTTTAGTCACTGGGCTGGCCAACATCATGGGGAGTGAGTGTGCATCAGTATTAAGAAGCAGTGCTGCATGCCGGCATTGGCATTGGTGCATAGATATGGCCTACTTGCTGTTGGGATGCTGCCTGGGGTGCTGCAGCTTGGCTGCCACTGCCATGCCAACCAGCTAGGGCATTGGATGCCTGTGACTGTCGCTGCCCTGCCAATCCCTGCATCTGAGCTATACCCGCTCCTGCAAGAGCAATGAGTGTGCTTCACCAGCTAAACAGGTGCAGTCTATCCACGACGTCTTGCAAGGAGCTTTCAGCCATAATTTGATTCTTTTGACTAGGCTGCCAAGGGGATCTGCATATGCACCTCGCAGCTGGTTGATGCCAAAGAAGAAAAAAGGCACAATCAAGCATGAAGGAACCCATGAACACAGCACCAGCTGTGCTGGTGACAGCAAGGCTACGACATGTTGTCTTCAGTGCATGAAGACTTTGTGCAATCCCTCCATGCTCCGAACAAGGCTCTCTGCAGCATCAACTTTCCATCCCCCTGTTCTGCAGGGTATGTGACAAGCTGCTGGGAGGCATGGGTCCTTGCTGCATTTGGATGATCAGGACCTGATGGAGGAGGTGGAGGAGGCGGCGGCATGGGGGGTGCCTGCCTGGGTCCCTGCTGCTGTGGCTCCCCTCTAGCCCAGGCCTCTTCCAGGAACCTGGGCACGCTCCTGTTTGACAGGCTTGGCGTGCTCTGGCTGTCCTGTGAAGAGCGCTGGCCAGGCAGGAAGCGGAACTGGCCAGAGCTGTCCTGAGAGCCCACAGCTTGCTGACTGTCAATGATGACGCTGCCCTGCTGGTGATGTGACGGCATGACAATGCTGTTTGCGGCGGTCCATGAGTTGGTCTGGGGGTAGTTGGGGGTGGGGCCGGCCACTGCTACCCTTGGCAGCACCACAGGAGGGGCGTTTGTCGCCCACTGAGCGCTGGAGACAGGTTGTACGATGCTAGCCGGATTCTGCAGGTGAACGCCGTAACACAATTAAACTTTTGACATCTGTATTCCATGTGTGCGCGATGCTGCTGAATGGCCACTGTTGAGTGCCATGCATTCCAAAGCTTGTAATCATGTAACAGTTAAATGTATCCCTTGGCTCTGTATGCAATTGCTTGTCATGCAACTGATGTTGTCAACACTGTCATACAGTGCATACAAATTTGGACACTTGATACATCACAAGGCTCATCCAAGCCTCAACGTCGAGTTTGCAAAGCACACACATAACATGCATGCTACACAACTGCTATGCTATGAGTTCGCTTCAGCATTGTGAGAGCAGTGGAGTTCTGTGTCCACCTGCATTGATGTAACTGCTGAGCGCAGATGTGCAGGGAAGGCTGGACCCCTGCCACTCCTCCTGGGCGGTGTTGCACCAACCTGAGTCTGGCCTACAGCAACCAGACTGGATGACCTGACTGCTAGCCTGTCTGTTAAAGGGCTTTGCAGTGCAGACTGGTCACCACATTGTGACCAGCATCAACGGCAAGCCATGCTTTGAAAGACTGCCTGTGTTACCAGCAGGTGTTTGGGAAGAACACATCTGCTGGCTTGCAGGTGGCTGCATGTAAGTGACAGCATGTCAAGTCCAGGAAACAGGCATAGCAAGCTGTTCAAGCAACTACAGCAATGTGAGTCCTTACCTGGTCCTGGATACACTGGCGCCATGGAGAAGGCAGGAGGGCCTGGCATGGGCACAGGCTGAGGTAGCGGTGTGATATAGCTGGTCACCACCGGCTCTGTGTTGAAGAAGTAGGAGACAGGAGGGACAGCAGGGGTGGGAGGAGACTCAGCCCTCTGTGCTGGCTGGGGCTCACTTGCATACCCCTACAAACGTCAAAGCCCTTGCATGGTCTGTCCATATTGCACTGGACATGAGACGGCATTGAGAAGATAAGTCAGCGCTGCTGCAAGCTCAGCATGGGCTGAGCATCACTGTTGGCAAGCCAACATGGGCTCAAGATGTGTGATAGAGTACCAGTATGCCAGTCTTGCCAGGTGCATGCATGACGTCGGCTATGGCACTGTACACACTGAACACAGACTCACCTGTTGCATGTCTCTATCAGACTGGTAGCTGTTGTTCACAGATGCATCTGCATTGAGTGAGGACCGTGACACACGCCCAAAAGCCTCCAAAGCACGCTTAGCATGCACTCCACCAGTCTGCTGCAGTGCACCAAACTGCATTTGTGCCAACCCATTTGATCTGCTTGCGTTGGGATTTATATCCCTGGCCATTTGCCGCATGCCGCCACTGGGGCCAACCACTGACTGAAGGGGCTGGATGCTGTAGCCCTGGGAGTGCATGACCAGTGGCTCAGTAGTCACAGCTGCTGACTGTTCGCCTACAACCACTGGGCCTTTCACTGGCTGGATGACTGCGCCTTCATGCGCTGTGACGCCAAGCATGGGGTCAGCCATGGGCAGGGACACCTGATAGTTTGGCCTCTGACCAGGTATCAGCGTCTGCTGGGACAGGCCACCCGATAGTGGGCCAAGCTGTGGGTACATTTCCCTGCTGTGTGCAGCAGCATGCATGGAGGCTGAGCTGGGCAGGGACACCTGTTGGTACAACTCACGCCTGACTGGGAAGCCGGGCTGGGTCAAGCCCCCTGTGAGGGGTCCAAGTTGGGGGTACACCTCCCTGCTACTTGAGACAGCAGCAGCACGCAAGGCTTCTGGGCTGGAAAAAGAGGACTGCTGGTACAGTATCCTGCTGACCGGACCCTGCTGCTGTCTGATCTGGCCAGGCTGCTGGTACATGGCCCTGCTGGCTGGAGCTGTGACAGGAGAAAACTCCCTGCTGGTGATGACTTGCTGGGCAGCAGCTGCACTGGCAATGGGTTGTGCACGCGCGTAGGCCTCCTGCTCAATTGCCAGCTGTGGGACCATGACAGGAGAGGGCTGTGAAGGTGCCAAGCTATTCCAGCTTGGCTGAACACCCATGCTGAGAGGCCCATGAACCTGTGGTGCTGCCACAGCTTGACCAGGCTTGGCTGGCTGCAGGACGCCAGGTGAGGGCGACCAGGTGTTGCTGCGCAGGAACTGGGTAGGGGAATATGCTCTGGGGGCTGGCATGGGGACGGGTGGGGGTGCAGCCTGCTGGGGAAACCCAACGTCAATGCTGGACATGAAGACAGGAGCCTGCTGCTGTACAGATGCAGTTTGCACCATCTGTGGGTAGCTGGTCTCAAGGCTTTGCACCACATAAGATGTCTGCTGTTGCATGGGCAAGTCTGCTGAGCGCTCAGCTGACATGAGGACAGGTGCAGCCTGGTCTATGGAGACTGCCCCTGGCGACTGCTGTGGGGAGATCTCAAAGGAGCGTGACTCCTGCACAAGCAATGGGGGCAGCGGCTGCAAGGTCTCCACCTGAAGTTGCCCAGGCTGCTGTGCTTGCAAAGGTGAAGTAGGCACTACAATCTGGACTTGCTGGGCGCTAATAGCAGGTGCAGGGGCCAGTGGCATAGCAGGC
>JAABUL010007428.1_pt1 | contig 11842 bp, 10 predicted proteins | sample 5559151 | NCBI WGS metagenome assembly JAABUL01 (sample SAMN10711876, study PRJNA513368) | rock metagenome | isolation source: Antarctica rocks | place: Antarctica: Victoria Land, Pudding Butte sud | reverse complement strand
CAGCAATCGAGATGGTGACCGCCTCAGCGTGCGCAAAGTTGACATGTGTGGTTAGCTGCTTAATATCCAGCAGTCAGCGGCGTTTTGACAGCAGATTGTGTATGGAATAGCAGACTGTTTAAATGTTAGCGGGCAGTGACTTATTCAAGAGACTGGTTTAAGCCACTGATTCAAGAGACTGGTCAACCAAGATGATGTACCTAGACTTTGCCACGGTCTCAGAGACATACCGAACAGTCAGATTTTCATGCCCAAAGAGTGCACCACATACCTGACACTTGGCAGAAGCACTGTTGTTGTAGACCTGGGCGCTTCTGTTGCCTGGCAAGGTAATGCTTTGGCAATTGCTCACAGCGAAGTCGGATGCCAAGGCTGACTGGGCACCAAACCATCTTGCACCAACTGCACAGCAAGCCATGCAGATTAGCTCTGCAGCTTACAGTATTGCAGGTCCAGGGGTCCCGTCTAAGTGCTAAAACCTCCTTGTGCTCACTGCGCCGCTGAAGATGGCACACACCTGTTGTCTGTTGCAGCTCTGTTTGATCGAGGGAGCTGCCTGTGACGACAAAGGACTTTTCTAGAGAGCAGCTAGTGTACTCAACGCTCGTGGTTCCGCCTGTAACGTTGGCAGAGGTGAATAGCAAGGACGAGCTTGTTGTCTGAGCCTCAGCGGCCTGCAAAAGAGAAAACGCTTTAAACTAGGCCCAAAAGAGGCCGTCACGTATAACGCCGACAGCTGGATCGCGCGGTCAAACACTGCAGCTTGTGATCGTCTCACTTTGCTGGCAAGATACAGGGTCGCTATGACTGTGAGCCACGCTAAACTGGCTCTGCTGCAGCTCATGCTGACAGCGCAGATGCGCGCCTCTTAAATTTACGCTCGACAGAAGGAGCCCGCGCATGCACAGCAAGATCTGTCAGGACTGTCGTTCAAGGGTGTACAGCCCACAAGCAGCAAACAAGTGAGGCCAGTTCAAGTTGTGCTATGACCGAAGCACAGTAGAAAACGTGCAATGTGACGAGAAGTACCATCAAGCGGGAATTGCGCTTGACCAAGTCAAGCTTGAAACCAAACCTAAAACCTATATTGTAGGAAAGGGTTGATCGGAGCTGGCATTTGCCGCTGCGGCGAGCAAGCAGGTAACTGACAAATCGAATAAGCACCTTCGCGTTGCCGGTCCGTCATCGACTCGAATGGCAGGACGGGCTGTGCACCCTCTTCCAGCTTGCGATCAAACATCGAAATAATGCAGGTGCCTGTTCACTTGCGCGCTGACCCATTGCTGTTATCTCTGCAACCCCGTGTGACTGACAAACTGCGTGCAAATCTTGTTTTGCAACTGTCGGTGCTTTCCTGCCTTGCATTGCCGCTTCAGATTGCACTGCCATCCATCTCAGCGGTACTTTCTTGGCTACGAACAGAATTGCACAAGTTGATAGCTACCACTGCTTAAGGGTATTGATAATGCTCTGACCTGCATGCTTTGTCCAGATGTTGGACAAAACATCTACATATTGACTGTTTGGCCCATCATTTTACTGCTGGTATTCACAGCATTTTTCCCATGCACAAAATTGCTGTTTAAACTTGCTGGGAGATCATATGTCATCATCACTCTGTTCCAGCAGATGTGATAGCCGCAGTGGTGGCCTGGGAGCTAGCATTCCAGACCGCGTCCTGCAAGAGCATGGCCTGTACTTCCGGAAACTCACCCCAAGGGATGCAAGCCTGCACATCCCACAAGTATGCCTTGATGTTATACCGTTGAGCATTCTGCCAGGGTCATCACATTGCCTCATCATCAATTGTGATGCTGGTAGACGCAATGTCCATTAGTCAATGAGGCTTGCTCCACTGCAAGCATGCATAGATTCAAGCTTGCGTAATGGGACATTGGTGCCGCAATCTTTGCAGTTTGAGGGCAGGTCAATTGAACTCAAGGTGCTTTGGATGTTGCCCTAGCATGGCAGTGACCTTGTCAAGCTGACTTTGAAGTCCAAAAAAATGGCGACAACTTTGCTCACCTTTCTGTGGCTGGAGAGTCATATTGGTCCTCCTGTGACAGGCCGCGTGAACTGTGCTGTGTCACTCGCTTTCTGCCATCCTGTATAGTTAAGCGGGCAGGCTTCCACCATTCCTGAGGTCGATCTGTACAGACAGACAATTGTCAGCATTGCTATTCATGCAAAAGAAAAGCCTGTGAAGACTTGCCTGCACATAAACGATCCTCCAAACTTGAACACACACACTCTGTCACATGCACACTGTGATACAGTACTCATGCCATATCCCATTACCCGTTTGCAAACAGATGATTGGTAGCCCCAGCCCTGCCTGCTATTGTGAAGATGTGCTGATGATGGGCAACGTGCACAGAACAGCGTAAGTTCAAGCAGCAGAGGTGTAACATGTCATTGAGGCAGGTCGCAACTGGACCCTGTTGTACGTCCTGAGACAAATTGCACCAAGCAGTCATAAATGGGATACATCTGTGAATGCAACAACATTACCATCAAGGCCACCATGTGTGCTGTTCACAATTCAATGTCTCACCAGAGTCTGGAAGCAAAGCAGGTCAACAGTGAACTTTGTACTCAGCACCCTCCTACAAGCTATAACAGAAGACATGTGCACAACAAAGACATGTACACAACAGAAGACATGTACACAACAGAAGACATGCCATTTGACCCAGACAATTTTGGAATTGCTTAAACAAAGCAACACTTCCTCCAATGCTACAGTTGGCATGGACATTGTTGCCCACTCCAGCTTCATGACGTGTGCAAGGCCACTTACCTGCTGCTTTATTCATATACTTCTGCACTGCCAAAGGAATCTTTCTCTCCTGCACAGGGCTTGAAACCAGGTAGTTCAAGCGCCTGCGCATTGGTTGAACAGCCGTCCAAGACTCTGACACTCCTGCACTGCCGGCTTCTGCACTGGTATACTGGATTTTGTCATCATTGTCATAGCATGCACAAGCAGCATGTGCCAGTCTGTGATCTGGAGATGAGTAAGCAGCCCTGCAGGCAATTAAGCGTTGACATCATGCTCTGCAGCTATTGAGAGCCTTGGTGAGCACGCACTCACACGTGTTCTTGAGTGTCAACATGTATTGCTCAAAGCCCAGCCTTTCATGTGCAGATAGAAAAAGCAACAGGGCGCTACAAACCAGAACTTTGCAAATTGCATTGGAGTCTGCAAGACTCATGATGTCACAGACACAGGACTGGGGACGGCTGCAAAGACTGTGCACTTGTACAGCAAGACTGATGATAGCTGCCTTGTGTAGAATCCTAGGGCTGTTTGATACCTTTGGCTGACAGGAAGGGCATGAAGGTGGCAATCTGGGGAAGAAGGGGCAGGAACTGAGTCCACCTGCTCCAATATCCCCAATAGAGATTCTGCTTTGGCTCTGATTGCCTGCAGCAAGCAGGACAGAGTTGGTGTGCAACAAGCCATGGCCTATCACATCACTAAGAATCTTACACTAAGATAGTGATAAAGCAGTCCATCGCTACACTTGAGCATGCTCAGCGTAGCCTTTATGACTGTGCATCATGAAGTTTGTGCTGGGCAAGACACTGCAGCCTTTGCCTGGCTCATATCAGTCAATGGCTTGCTCATGTTGGCATGCACAAGAGCCAACACAAAGTAAGCTTCATAACTACATGCGGAGGATCTGCAAGGCATCTGGGCACAAGGCTGACTGCTCACAAGATAGTTTAGTCTGTCTGCCTTGTTGCCATACAGCCAGATGCGCAACCGTTGTGTCAATATAGCTCCTCATGTTCAGCAACCTCAATGTGGTTGGGACCAAAACAAAAGAATGCACACACACATGTGCCTCTAGAAGGCAGGAAAAGTTCTCCCAGATTCCAGGCAGCTTTGATATAGATGTGTCACGTACCATTTCACAGTCTGCTTTCTGATCTGCAATGCGCGCCAGCATTTGCTGCTTGCATTCATCCACCTGAAAACACCAAGACATGACTCAAACACTTGCTATTTCTGAGGAGGTGTCCACAATTGGCACAGGCTGAACAGCATCAGGATCTCAGACGCCACTCCCTTCTGCAGTAGCAGGAGCTTCCACTGTGGCAGCAACCTCTCAAAAGCAGCGCTTGTCAGTGCAAGCTACAGTTACAGAAGTTTATCACTGCAAAAAACGTGCATTGTGGTTGACCCAGCACCAGATCCTATTAGACACGCCACTAAACTGTCCAACATTGACATGCTTTTCACCTTTAGATGAAAGCTCCGCTCCAACTCAGCTATTTGGTCCTCAAGCTCTTGATGGCACAGGTCCACGCGCCTCTTGAGCAGGTCATTTTCTTGCTGCCTAACAGCTGTCAGATCTTGCAGAGCATCCTGCAGATGCTCTGTGAGCCTCTGTGCACCTGTAACCGAGAAAGCTCTTGCTTCTAGCAGCAATCGCCACTGTATGGCAAGCTTGTTGCGAACTAAGAAGTTAGGGCACAATGGCTGGTGCACATCCATAACCAGGACAACCACTGTGTAAGAAGGTGTGTCTCCTGGTGGTGGAGACACTCATGACATCCATTTGTCAGAGCACAAGATAGTCAACACAGGCTGATAGCACCCATTTGAAGACTGCAAAGTCTTTCCGGGCGTACCTTTTTCCCACTGGCCAGCCAAGCGATACACTTGTTCTCTCAATGCTGTCTCCAGTGCAGAACACTCCAAATCGTCCACCGGCACACGACCTGTTCGCCGGGGCTGGGCCTTAGGTTGCACAAAACAGATAAGTCAACCGCTACAGTACAGCTGAAGTCAAACCTTCTTGCTGAAAGCCGTCACGACGGATTGTCCTACACATGCCGTTCACAATGACGTACCTGTGATTGACGCTCATCCTGCTCTATAGTGCTTGGTTGAGCCTCTGCAGTTATCGTTGATGCCCCCTCGGCACTGCTGTTGAAACCCCGGGACAGGCGACGGTCACTTTGGAGCTCGTTCGGCTGACTGGAAAGGCGAGCAGGCCTCTGGAGGATTTGTTCCTGTCGGTACACCTCGGCATCGGCAGAAGCTTGCCGGCCGACCTCTGAGGTGGTGTCCGACATGCTTGCAGCGCAAGGCTCGAGGCACGCCGCTCTACAGTCTGCAGAAACAAGCTAAATAGGTCAGAGACTCGACTAGTTGCTTTAGGGCTTCGCCTAGGGTTCTGCCAAACCTTCGTCAAAGTCAAACCTGAGCAAAAGTTTCAGCGAAGGCTTTCATCAAGTTGCATTCAAATTTGCGCTGTCAATGCACAACTGTCATCTCGTTCACACTGCTTCCACAGCGCCATTGAGCATTGGGATGATCGCAACAGTGATCAGTCGCACCTCTGCCGTGCGACCTAGTCTTACAGGGCCTTAGTAGCATGCCTTCAAACAGACCAGCTCCTCGTATCCCAGACTGGTTGGACCCTATCGACAGGCAGCAGCCTGTGGAGCACTCACATGACAAGCTCTTCGATGGCATATGGGGTTCGAACATCTCTCCAACCAGCAGAGTTCGTGGTGAGTGCCTGTGACGCGTTCTTTAGTACTGTCGTCTTATCTTGTAGCATCAACACTCAGTGCTGACAGCAACAGGTCGTCAAGGCTCGCACAGCCCCGTGCTGGCCACCAAAAGATTGCAGCCAAACATGGCCAGCACCACTGCCAGGTGAAACGTGTGTGTTGCAGTGTGCACAAAGTTCATCCACGAGTATTTGTTGATTGCCTATGAGTGCAATGCAGCAAAGCACAATAGAGACAAAACATTGCAAAAATTGTGGGGCATGTGTCTACAGGGTGCTAGATTTTCAAAGCTGTCACAAAGAGCGCCTCTTTCGAGATTCTGCCAGTTCTCCAAGGCTTCACTCCAGACTGCTTAGCCAGAAGGAAGTGGATGGTCATGACAAACTGAGGACAGTCAGTAGTTTGCATCTGCCAATGGCCAGCTGGTCACCGAACAGCAGCCTGAGAGCTCAGCCAGCCAGCAGGCTCCAGGTTGCAGGTAACAGATCTGTTGCGCAAGATGCTTTGTTGTTGCCGTGTGCAGCATGTGGCCATGCATGGAGCTTCTGCTCCTTTGGCGTTGCCCAATCTGTGCATATTAACAGTTCGAATTGCTACAAAGTGTTCACAAGTCAGCCAGATTGCCTCGTTGTTGCTTGCAGATACACCAAGCCCTGCTATTGGCACCTCTATGGTGTTTGATCATCAGTCTACTGTACCCACTCCTGATCACCAGCAGATTACTGTCTACAGACCAAGTACAGATGTTGCCCCCTTTGTCAGCAATGCAGCTATGTTGTCCTCAGCCAACACCTCTCCCATCAGTAGTGACGCAGGCAGCGACAGCACTGCTAGCAGCAGGCTGTTTGAGTGGCAGGTTTGGCCCTGACTTTTGCTACTTACTGTTCACTGTACACACTAGTGATAGCGTTTAGAGTAAAGTCCCTGCAACGACAATGCCTGCTTCACGAGGCTTTTGTCACCATTTCAGGCATGCACATCTGACAGTTTGTAGCTTCTCAGCTCGACGCTTCCACTGGTATGCTCATGTCGTCTTGCATACTGAGCAACTGCCTAACATCTGATCTGATGTGTCTTGCAAATTTGCAACCGTGAATAGCTAAAATGCTGTATACTACTGTTGCTTCACGTGTGTGCAATTGCTTGCCATATTGTAGATCAGATTGAGTGCACATTACTTGACCATTTTGTTCGTAGCATATGGCATGCAGGCTTGACAGCTAGCCTGCTTTGTGCTGGCTTAGTCGTCTAGCTAATCTGCCGCAAGTCACAACATAGTCGAGATTCACAATCTGGTGCACATACAATGTGATTGCAACATTGAACGCAGGTGCTGCTACAAGGTGTTCAAGATGCTGGGAATGTCATCCAGTCTGGGCAGCTTGCTTTCAAGGTAAGCACTCAAGGTGTTGTGATATTTTGCTGGTGTAACTGGCTGCTGGAACTTCTGCATGTGTGACAAATGCACAATGAACAAGGCTGCAGTCAAATTTGATAAGCTGCTGCAGTCATGCGATGTCACCACACATGCAATGCAATGCAGTGAGTTGCATTGCATGGAATGCTGGCATGCCTGTACCAGACTCTACAAGAGGTACAGGGCACTCACCTCAGCTTTGTGCTCAAGCCACCATGAGATGCTTAGCATGACTTCATGGTCAATGACCTTGGCGGCTGATGAATATGCTTCTTACATATCCTTTTGGCTTATATGCTGCTTCTATGCTGCTTGAGTGCTTCCGCAACTTCATCTTTGAAACGCATAATAGGCCTGCCGCCAACCGGTAGCATAATGGCCGGCTCTCCTGACTCAGCAAATGATGTTGACCTCAGGCAGGACTTTGATGGCACAAACCTTGAATGCCTCTTACTGCAGGCAGGGAGCGATTCATCAGTCTCTCCTATGACTCAACCACTGACAGCAACATCAATGCTGGCCACTATAGCGCCTCACAGCACATTGGCTTGTACAACATCTGCTGAGCAGCTGCAGCAACTGCCACCGAGCAGCCTGATCAACAGCCAGAGCAGAGCAGCATCAGGTGACAGCAGCCTTCAGGTGCATTTGTTGCCCTCAGCAACCACTTCTCTTGACAAGAGACACGCCTCAACACCAGACCGTGCTGAGCTGCAGAATGACCCTGAGGTCATTGCTGCTGTTGCAAATGGAGCTCTTGCAGCTCCGGCAGACCCGGCCACATCTCTTGTACAAGAAAACCCTGCAGCTCAGGCAGACCTGGCCACAACTATTGTACAAGGAAACCCCGCAGCTCAGGCAGACCTAGGCACAGCTGCTCCCACCTCGCCTCGACAGACAGTGGCATCACTCAATGGACGCAGCTTTTGTGAATCTGCCACTCATGAAGACAAGTCATCTGTCTGGTCCAAAGGTGATGAGCTGCAAGTGGATGAGGCGTCCAGCGAGCAGAGGCATGCCGCTGCTAAGGATGGACATTTGCAGCAGAGCATTGAAACAGCAGACAATGCAGCATTGGATGCAGCTGGCTTACAGTCTTTGATGCAGGAAGAACAGGAGGACCATGTTGCAGGCATGCCTGTAGCTGTTGTTTTGCTGAGGCAACACAGCTACATTCAGCAAGCTGCAAACATGGCACCAGTAGCCACAGCGACCATGTCACCTACTGCTGAAGAAAAGTGTGATGCAGTTGTGGGCAGTCATTTGTGTGCTGACAGCCTACATGAAGAGCACAATGATGAGGCGCCTTTGCATGGTCACCTAGAGCTGCAACAGTCACACGCTTTCAGTAAAGCTGTTTCAGAGGGAGGTGACATGGCTGATGGGCAAATCAGCCAGCTGCCTGAATCAGTCTCTCAGCCAAGTGCGCCTGCTCATCAGCCATGTGTGCATGCTCATCAGTCGGGTGTGTCTGCCAATCAGCCCAGTGTGTATGCCCGTCAAGTCAGCATGTCAGCCTGTGAGGCTACGCTTGCCGATGAGCAGACCGTGCCTGCCCATCGACTCGGCTCTTCAGCTTGCCAGCTGAGCATGCTTACCAATCAGCAGGACGCAGCAGCCCACATGCAATCAGTTGCTGATCAAGCTCAAGCTAATGACAGTGCTGCTGAGGATCAGCAAGGTCAGCAGCAGCAGAAGCAAAACATGGGTCTTCTGAGGGTGTCCAGTGCACATGTTGACCATGCAAAAGGTCAGTCATGTCTTGCATTGTATGGTGAACAACAAACACGCCCTTGACTTGTGTGCATAGCGGCAAACCAGAGCACACAGTCTGGGCAATACAAGAGCTGATGCCCCCTCATGGGGTAGGGCCTTAGCCTTGCCAGAAATGCATAATAATGACGGCAACCATTGGGGTATGCCTTGTACACTAGGCCGATCACAAAAAAACAAAATGCAGTCTGGGCAATGCAGAGTCATTTTGCTGTGATCTGCAGGCGTTGTTACTGTTGGTCTTGTGTTGTGTTGTTTGTGTGGTGTCATCAGACAGTGCAGTGTCATTTGGATGTGACCTGTATGCAAGACCTTGCATTTGAGACAAGCACCAATGATCACTGGATCTGCATAAAAGTTGCCATCTGCAACGGCATCCGTTTATTTTCTGCCCGTCTACACAGAAGTAAGGCAGCAGCAGAACTATCAACATCACGGTGCATGACGCAGGGGCATTTCAACTTTCTTCCAGTGAGGTGCTTGTGCAGCCTCAGTCCATGCGGAAGCAAGCTGTCAACGCAGCTCTGATGGACATCTTGGTGGTTGATATAGCTGGGCAGGAGCAGCACAATGTTGTGCAGCTGTTGGACAGCCAACATGGCATTGCAAGCTGTGTCATCCAGCCAGGCACACCCATTCAACAAGCACATCCAGAGTGTATGCTGTCTCCTGAGCATAGCCTGACCCCTCAGCACAAGCCTGGCCAACATCAGCACAGCAGAACAAGCAGTGAAGATAGTGCAGAGGTACAAGCAGTCCAAGATGCCACAGTAGTATCAGAAGCAGACAGAAGCACACAAATGCTCAGTTGTTACCGGCTGATGTCAAGTCAACCCTCTGCTGGTTGTGAGGTCAGTGCATGGGTCCAAGTTGATGGAGCACACACCTGCCAGCTTGCTCAGAGCTTGGCGTCTCAGGCTGTAGATACCCCATCCTTGCCAGATGGCCACACTGTTGCACTGTCATCAGCTGGAGAAAGCATGCTGATGCTGAAAGGCCTGAGCATAGGCCTGGCCCCAGGTGATCCTGCAGTTCTTGTTTCCTGAGGCATATGCATCACAAAGCAATTATATCTGTATGTCGTTTCCAGCTATCACTGCTGCATGTGTTGCCACCTGGCGCTGGCCTTCTTTGCACATGCATGTGCTACGTGCTGGGAAGTCTTGCTTGCAACCCTGAAGGTTGAGACAATTGCTCTGCAACAGGGATCAGGAAGGAGTCAGCAGATGCATGCCTGCTCTCAGCTCAGCAGTCCTTGCAACAAGATCAACTACCTAGTCTGCATCACCCCACATCTGAGTCATTACAAACCAACCCTGAGTTTGACGAGGCGCAGCAGCAGGCAGCAGCTGGGGCTGCTGAAACATTGCAACCCCTGGCAAGCAAGCTTCTGCAGCAGAGTCTTGCTTCTACTGAGGACAGTCAGACAGCACAAGCAGAGGAGTGTCAGGCAGCAGCATATGCGCAGGATAGCAATGCAGCATCTTCAGAAGACGTTGCACCAGCGGCTGAAGCAGGACATATTCAAAAGGCACAAGCAGATCAAGACCAGCCAGCTTTGCAAAGCAGCTTCAGTTTAGGTCAATTGCAGACAAACTCGACAAGGGGACACAGAGAACCTGAACCTGCCCTCGTTGACCTGAGCACAAGTCAGCAGCCTTCTCCTGATGCAACAGCAGCAGGTGCAATCATGCCAGTGCAGCAGTCGCTGGAAGCCAGGATGACAATGGATGAGGCTGATGCAGAAGCTTTGGACATTGGCTCAGTAAACGGGGCCTGTGCAGAGGCACATCACGCTGAAGTAGGAGAGCGTTTCATGGCTTGTGCTATCCTCGACTCAGACGAGGCCTCTGAGCTGAAAGCCAGTCTTGGTCAGCAAGTGTTCAGCAATGTGCAACCAGGTCCTGGCACTGGGCAGCTAGATTCTGACAAGGGGGAGCCAGGTTTTGCTGATGGGCAGCTGGGTCTTGACAAGGGGCAGCCAGAGGTTGATGATGGGCAGCCGGACGTCAGCAACCAGTCAGGGCTGCCTACACTGCAGCCACATGTCAGCGATGGGCCGCCAGGCCTCCACAGTGAGCAGCCAGCTCTCAGCGTTGAGCAGCTGCAAAGCAGGCCTGAACAGCCATTGCTTTGCATTGCACAGGCAGATGCTGCAGGAAGGCAGCCAGATGCTGACAATCTTTGGTCAACTCAATCTGAGCCCCAGTCAGGGTCATTGCCGCCACAGATTCCAGCCAACCTGCAGATGCTGGATTGTGTCCATGACCATCAGCATCAGCCGATGCAAAGTCAACAGCACCTTCCTGCTGTCTCTGTTATCAGCAGCAGTCTGGACTCACATGCTGACGCCCAGCAAGCTTGCATGTCTCCCTTGCAGCTCCCTCAAAGGCTCCCAACGCATGAGCCAGCAGCTTTGCAGTCACAACTGAGTGAAGCCGTGGCCAGCAATTTGGAGTCAGATGTTAGCGCCCAACAATCCAATGTTTCTCCCTTTCAGCTCAGTCAAGGATCTGCAACACATGAATCAGCTGCTTTGCATTCACAATTGAGTGAAGCCCTGGCCAGCAGCACTTCAGAGCTGCTTCTGCTGGACCCTAAATTTGAGCGGTGTAATGGAGAGGGCCTCTCACCTCAGAGGCTGTGCTCTCAGCTTCTCTCACGCCTGAGTGTGCAGTACCCAGGTCTGCAGCAACCAGACAGCTTCCAGCTTCAGTCTGCTGAAGCAATTCCAAGGTCTGTGTCAGCTCTGCTGCAGCTGTATCCTGGACTGGAGCAGCTTAACTCAGACGTCACCCAGGAGCCCAGACAACTACGCCAGTCTCTGTCATGCTTGAGTCGACAGCAGCCAGGTTTGGAGCGGCCAAGCAGCTTTCCGTGTCAGCCAGTTGCAAGCCTTTTGAGGTCTGTGTCCTCCCTGCTGCAGCTCTACCCTGGTCTAGAGCAGCCAGACAGCTCTCAGTGTCAGTCATTTTCAAGCCTTTCGAGGTCTGTGTCCTCCCTGCTGCAGCTCTACCCTGGTCTAAAGCAGCCAGACAGCTCTCAGTGTCAGTCAGTTTCAAGCCTTTTGAGGTCTGTGTCCTCCCTGCTGCAGCTCTACCCTGGTCTTGAGCAGCCAGA
>JAABUL010007427.1_pt1 | contig 11843 bp, 9 predicted proteins | sample 5559151 | NCBI WGS metagenome assembly JAABUL01 (sample SAMN10711876, study PRJNA513368) | rock metagenome | isolation source: Antarctica rocks | place: Antarctica: Victoria Land, Pudding Butte sud | reverse complement strand
CGCCTCCAAGGCAATCTTCGCCTTGAACTCCGCCGAATACCGCTTCCGTTTGCCCATCATCGGGTCCGTCCTTCATAAAGGCGAACCAAGCTTAACCACCTGTCCGAAAAACGGGGACCACCTCAGTTCAGTGCCACCGTTCGGCGGTCATGGGGTGCCAAGCTTCGCACGACGAGACCTGCGTTCGCCAAGCGATCCACCAGCCGCACCGTGCCGGGATGAGAGAGCCGGAGCACCCGGCCCAACCGATCAATCGACAGCCCCGGCGCATGGCCCACCACGACCAGTGCAGCCGCAGTTTCGCCGCCGAATGTCGTCTCATCCAGTGCCGCCCATCGCACCCGGTCGGCGACACCCATCGCGAGCGCTCCAAAAAGGTTGATCAGTCGGTCTGACGGTTCGCTCACGCTGCCTATTGCTCCCTAAGCCAAGCTACTATATGCATGATGCATACATTGTAGATCAGGAAGTTGTGCGTTCGATATGAAGCAGCTTGCCATGCTCAAGGTCCTCGACGCCAATGCGCCCGATGTGATGGAAGCGTTTTGGGCTTTCGACAAGGCTGTGTTTGCCAAGGGTGCGCTAACCTCCCGCGAGAAGCAGGTAACGGCCGTCGCGGTCGCGCTCACGACCCAATGCCCTTACTGCATCGAGCTTCACATCAAGGCGGCGCGTGAGGCCGGTGCCAATGATGCGCAGTTGACCGAAGCCGCCCTGGTCGCCGCCGCAATTCGCGCCGGCGGCGCAGTCACCCACGCCTCGCACCTCTTCGAGGGCTGAGGTGGACATGTTCACGTCCCTGAGTGTCGCGGAGAAGTCTGTCGGTTCTCGTGGATCGCTGGCCCTGCTCCGCTGGGCCCTCGTTATCGTCTTTCTCTGGTTCGGCGCGATGAAGTTTACCAGCTACGAAGCAAACGGCATCGCACCGTTCATCGCTCACAGCCCAGTCATGAGCTGGCTACATTTTCTATTCGGCGTGCAGGGAGCAAGCTACGTCATCGGGCTTATAGAGCTTTCTACGGCGGCCGCGCTCATTGTCGGCGCGTTCAATCCCTTCGTCTCGGCACTTGGGGCAGCAATGTCCTGTTTGACCTATTTCATCACACTGACATTCTTTCTGAGCACGCCTGGCGTAGCCGAACCGATGGCGGGCGGATTTCCAGCAATCTCGGCTCCGATCGGACAGTTTCTCCTCAAAGACTTGGTGCTTCTCGCAGCCTCTCTTTGCCTACTGCTGACGTCTTGGCGGCCGGATCTCAGCCAGCAGGCATTGCGCAACTCATGACCCGGCCTTCCCGCACCAGGCTTGATGTCGCCGGGATTACGCCTGCTCTGCAACCACCAAGCCTGCTACCGGCCAAGCACGTTGATCGCCCATCGACTTGATAACGCCGCCGGCCTCGTCCTCCCGCTCTCAATCGAATAAGCAAAGGAAAAACCCATGCCCTTCAATATCAAGAGCCTCGCTGCAGGCGCCCTCATCGTGTTGGCCGTCACCGCGCCTGCGACGAGCGGTTACGCTCAATATACAGGTGCTCCAGGCGCGGTGTTCGCCATGACCAACAGGGCCCGCAACAACGAGGTGATCGCCTTCTCGCGTGCCGCCGACGGCAGGCTGGAGGCCGCCGGACGCTACTCTACGCGCGGCAGCGGCATCGGGGTGGACTTCGATACCCAGAACGGCCTCATGCTCAGCGCCGATCATCGCTACCTGTATGCCGCAAATCCAGGGAGCGACGACGTCAGCGTTTTCCGCGTGGAGGGGGCCGAGCTTGACCTCATCCAGAAGGTGTATGCGGGTGACGAGCCTCTGAGCATCGCCCGTTTTGGCAATCTGCTTTATGTGCTCGACGGTTCGGTTGCCGGCAATCAGATCACCGGCTTCACGGTCGCCGCCAATGGCACGCTCACGCCGCTGCCGAATTCCACCAAGGCGCTGAGCTCGCCGATCGCCGTTCCTGGCGACATCGTGTTCAGCCCCGACGGCAGCCAACTGATCGTCACGCAGAAGGTCGCGAGCACGATCGGGTTCACCATTGACGTCTTCCGGATCGGAGCGGATGGACTGCCTAGTGATCCCGTGCCGAACCAATCATTCGGGCCGCGACCCTTTGCTGCTGCCTTCGATACGCTCGGCCGGTTGTTCGTCATAGAGTCCGGGCTGCCGGTGCCCAACAACGCAGCGGTATCTTCCTATACACTCAATCCCGTCGCAAGCACGCTGTCCACGATCACGGGATCGGCCAAAAACGGGCAGACCGATGGATGCTGGATCGTCATCACGGAAAACCAGCAATACCTCTACACGGCCAATTTTGTCAGCGGCACGATCTCAAGCTACAGGATTCTTTCGAACGGGCAGGTCGTCCTGACCGACCGGGTTGCCGCGTCTGAGGGCGACAAGAGCAACCCAGTGGACTTGGCCTTCAGCACCGGCAGCCAGTACCTCTATAACCTTCTCCGGGGTACTGGAGGCGTGGCCGCATTCCGCGTAGACGGCAATGGAAGCCTTGCCGCCCTGGGAGTCTTCGGCGTCGGCGTCGGCCTTCCGATCAATAACGGCGCTTCCGGTCTTGCGGCCTATTGAGGAACTGCCGAGCTACACCTACGACCCAATGGTCGCACACGGCCCGCTGGCTGAGGGCGGCCGCTTGACGGCCGGACTGCGGCGCCGGAGCGCGCGCGATGCGACCGGGCGTCATGTGCTTGTCACCCCCGAGCCCGATCGGCCGGGCAGGCCCGTTTCCTTCATTACGTCCACCTTGTTCCAGCAACAGGCGAAGGTCTTTAAGCGTGCGATCCCATGTCATTACCCTGAAAGCGCTGAATAACAACCGCGACTCGCTCGCAGAAAGGAACCGCGCACTTTACGAACGGCCCTGGGTGACGTCGGCCTTTGCCAACGCAGCGGAAGTCTACCCGCCCGAACACGTCATTCTGAGGCGGTATCGAGACGCATACGCCGGACGAGATGTGCTCGATCTCGGCGTCGGCGGCGGTCGTACCGCGCCGCTGCTTGCGCCACAGGCTGCGTCGTATGTCGGCATCGACTACAGCACCGAGATGGTGAAGGCGGCGCGTACGCGCTTCCCGGCATGGGAATTTCGCCAGGACGACGCGCGCGTGCTGGCCGGCTTCGACCGGATGAGTGTCGATTTCGTGCTGTTCTCGTTGAACGGCATCGACTCCGTCGATCACGACGATCGAATGCGCATTCTCCGACGCGTCGCGGAGGTGCTGCGGCCGGGCGGGGTATTCGCGTTCAGCAGTCACAACCTGGACATGCCGACGGCGCCGGCGTCGCTTCGGATCACCCGCCCGATCAGACCAGTCCGGCTGGCCAAGGACGTCGCCCGCATCGGCCTGTCGCTCCCCAACTATGTCCGCAACACGGGAAAGCAGGTCTGGACCGACGGCTATGCGCTGCTGATCGATCCGGCCTTCTTTTGCCGGTTCCTGACCTACTATGTCGGCGCCGACGCCCAGCGGCGCCAGCTTGCGGCCGCGGGATTCACCGGACCGATCGAGGTGTTCGGTGCGGACGGCTCGACGGTCCTGTCAGATGCGAAGTCGCACTTTCTCCACTACGTCACCCGCAAGCCTTGACGCTGCCTTATTGATCCAGGCGGCGAAGCCGCCGAACGCGGCTTCGCCGTGGCTGTCGCACGAATCGGCTATGATCCATGCTCTGCGACCGCGATTTGCAGGAGCCGCCGGAATGTTGGATGACCCAGAACCGCAGGCCGATACGACCGCAGCATGCTGCGCTATCCGAGCGACCTGACCGACGACGAGTAGGGCGTCATCAAGCAGTTGATTCCGCCTGCCAAGCGAGGCGGCAACAGGCGGACCGTTGATGAGGGCATAGCGTCGACTGTCATGCAGACAACGCCAGGGGTGAACGGGCCGGGAACGCCATTCATGCAGCCATCCTGCCCCGGCCCAGGTTGAGCGGCCGGCGCCGGTCCGCGGTCGCGGCGGCGCGATCCCACAGGAAGTCACCGGAGAAGCCGATGTGCTCCCAGGTGAGCGGCGACGTGTGGGCCAACAGCGCATCCAGCACGGGCTTTCCCTGATCCCTCAAGTGCTGGACGGCATCGGCCAGGTAGGTCGAGTTCCAGTACACGATGGCGGCGATCACCAAGTTCAGCCCTGACGCCCGGAACTGCTGCGCCTCCTGGCCGCGGTCGGCGATGCGGCCCTGCTTGAACGTGCAGATTACCTGGGCCAGCGCGTGCCGTTGCTCGCTCTTGTTCAGGCCCGCCTGGCAGCGCTGGCGCAGGCCGGGCGACTCAAGCCAGTCCAGCATGAATAGGGTGCGCTCAACGCGTCCCAACTCCTGCAACGCCAGGTCGAGCTGGTTCTGCCGCTGGTAGGCGGCCAGGCGCTTCAGCATGGCCGACGGCAGCACGGTGCCGGCCTGCAAGGAGGCAACCAGGCGAAGGATCTCGCCCCAGTGCTCGCGGATGATGTCGGCCTTGACCCGGCGCCCGATCAGCGGGGCCAGGTCCTTATAGGCCGTGGCCGGCTCGATTGTGGCCAGCTTGCGTTCGGGCAGGTCGCGCAGCCGCGGGCAGAACCGGAACCCCAACATGGCGCAAAGAATGAACACGTGGTCTGAAGCGCCGCCTGTGTCTGTGTAGTGCGTTCCGATCCGCAGGCTGGTCCCATGGTGCATCAGCCCGTCCAGCACGTAGGGCGCCTCGTGGCTGGTCGCCGACATGACGCGCACGCTGTACGGCCCGTGCTGGTCGGATACGTGGGTGTAGAAGCCCAGGCCGGGATCGTGGCCGTAGCGTGCGTTCACCTCGCCAGCGGCGTCGCCGCGCTTGGCCGAGCGGAAGAACTGCCGGTCGGAGGACGAGGTGGTGCCGTCGCCCCAGGCGGACGCGATGGGCAGCGCATGGTGCGCGCCAATGATCCGGGCCAGCGCCGCCTTGTAGGTCTCTGGGCGGATGTAGGCGTCGGCGGTCCAGATCAGCTTGTCGCGGGTCACGCCGTGACTGGCCGCAGCCATGCGGCCGAGGCCGAGGTTGGTGGCGTCGGCCAGGATGGCGGCGAGCAGGGCGTTCACGTCGTCGCAGCGCTCGCCGGTTCGGAGGTTGGTGAACGCGGACGCGAAGCCCGTCACGCGGTTCACCTCGTGCAGCAGCTCGGTGATGCGCGCAGGCGGCATCATGGCCTCGATCCCGTCGGCAAAGGCCCGGGTCTCCGGGGTGGCTGTTGCCTTGACCGGGGTGACGTGCAGGCGGCCGTCGCGCAGCTCCACCCCCTCCAGCTCGCCCCGCAGCAGCCTTCGGGAAAATTGCTTCAACCGCCGGTCAAGTTCGCCAGCCCGGCCAGCCAGCCACTCGTCAGCAGTTGCGGGCAGCTTCAGCCCCGCCGCAACCTCCGGGACGGCGTCTTGCGGCAGCAGGTAGCTGTCGAACCGGCGGTAGCTGGCCGAGCACTCGACCCAGACGTCGCCCGAGCGCAGCATGTCACGCAGCATTGCCAGCACCGCCGTTTCGTACAGGCGCCGGTTCGGCCCGCCCTCCTCCATCACCAGGCGCCGCCACTCCTTGCGGAACGGCATGGGCGCGTCTACCGGTACGTCGCGCTTGCCCGACTGGTTGAGGTCGGAGAGCAGCTTGAGCGCGGCCAGCATGGGGTCGCCGGCGCGGGCGGACCGGAACTGCAGCGCCTCGATCAGGGCGGGCGCGAACTTCCGCAGGGTCTTCCAGCGGTCGGCGGCGCGCACCAGCGGGTCCTCCCCGGCAAGGTTAGCTAGTTCCTGGACCTGATCGCGCACTCTCAGCAGCTTGGGCCAGCCCACGGCGTCGTCCACCGCTTTGAATGCGTCGGCGTCGCCCTCCTTGGCGGCGGCGAGCGCCTCGATGGTGCCGTGGAACAGCCGCATGTGGCGTCCCACGTCGCTGGCGCTGGCGGCATAACGACGTCGGGCGGCGTTGCGCGCCTTGGCAAACAGGCCGCCGATCAGCTTGTCGGCCATGTCCAAGACCGCATCCGTCAGCCGGGTTTCGAGGTCGAGCACGGTAGCCACCAGGATCGCGCGCCTCCGGTGTTCGAAGTAGCGCTCAAGCTGGTGGGCGTCGGATGCGTGTCCCTCGCGCACGAACTGCTGCAACCGGTCCTCATGGACGCGGCCGGCGCTCTCGGCCGGCACGCCGATGCTCCGGACCAGCTGCAGGCGGTCCAGCAGCTCGCGGATGTGGTCCGCCTTGGGCGCGATGGGCATGGCCTTAAGCCAAGCGAAGAGCGTCATGGCCACGGACGGGTCAACGACGAGCAGCTTATCCAGTTTGGTCAGGTTTTCCGCGGACAGCCCGGTCACAAGGGCGTCGGCCGCCCGCTTGCGGGCACGCGCCCGACCAGCGATGGCGACGCGCTCGATCACGGCCGCGCCGGGCAGGATGATGCGGGCGGCGCGCAGGGCAGCGATGACTGCCATCGCGATGGGCTGGCCGCGGTCGGTGCCGTGGGCCGCCTTCGCCGCAGCCTCGATCATTGGCAGCAAGTCGGCCATGGTCGGTGTGCGCAGGCCCAAGGTGGCGGCGAGCTGGCGCGCGTGGTCCGTCATGGTTTGCGGACGGCGGGCATACTCGGCGAAGGCGGCTGCCGGGATTTCAAGCTGGCCCGCCATCCAGGTCACGAGGGCGTCCGCCGACTGGTCGAGGTAGGCGAGCGCCGTGCCGGGATGCCGGAGCAGGGCGAGCTGCACCGCGTAGCCGAGGCAGTTGGCATCTCCGCGGCGCTCGGCCACGAGGTTCCAGTCGGCCCGGGACAAGGTGAACAGCCGCGCCAGGGAGTCGGCATCGGGCGGGATACCCAGGAGCGTCAGGCGCTCCTCGTCGGTCAGCAGTTGTCGGCGTGCCAAGGCGTTTCTCCCGTCCCGCAAACGCCCATGATGAACATGGACGGCCCGGCTTTGGGAGACGTAGTCTGTGGACGGCTTCGGGCCGTCCGGCGCCGCGGCCCGGCACTCGTCCAGGGAACGACCGTTTGGGGGACTCACCAGCGTGACACCGTGACCGGCATCCTGGGCTATGCCCGCGTGTCGACCGGCGACCAGGACGTCGCCGGCCAGAGCATTCGGCTGACCAGCGCCGGCGCCATTAAGGTGTTCACCGACGTGCGCTCTGGCCGCAACATGGACCGGCCAGGACTGCAGGACCTGCTCGCCTTTGCCCGTCATGGGGACACGCTCGCCGTGGTGCGCCTTGACCGCCTCGGAAGGTCGCTGACCGAGTTGCTGGCCACGGTGACGATGTTGCAGGAGCGTGGGATCGCGCTGCTCAGTCTGGAGGAAAAGATCGACACGGCGTCGGCCGCTGGCGAGCTGGTCTTTCATGTGTTCGGCGCCATCGCGCACTTCGAGCGGCGGTTAATCGCCGAGCGCACCAAGGACGGCATTGCTGCAGCCCGCGCCAAGGGCAAACGGCCAGGCCGCCAGCCGCTCGACGTGGATCGTACTGCCGCAGCCCTGAAGCTGGTGGCGGCAGGGCTTTCGCCGACAGCGGCCGCCCGTCAACTAGGTTTAGGCCGATCGACCGTGTATCGCGAGGTCGCCGCGGCGAGGCTGAGCCGTCCAGCGTGAGGCCTTCCCAGTCTGTAGCGCCCCCGCAAGCCCAAAGCGTCGTCAGGATGGCCCATTTGCGCCGTCCGAGCCAACGACATGGGCAAGTGCATCCGGGGGCATGTCGTGTGTCGCTGAAATGAGTGCCCCGGTGATGAGCCATGCCTGACCAACAAATACACACCGCTGTGACCCAGCCGCGGAGGCGCCGTTCTCGTATCTGGCTCCTGGTGGGCGCGCTTGTGGCCATCCTGCTGGCCGTTATTGCGGGTTTCGGCTGGAAGGCACTGCATCGGCCGACGCCGATCATCGTGGCATTTGCCAACTCGCTGAGCGGTCCCGTGGCCGGCTTTGGCGAGGAGGCCCGTGTCGCGACGCAGCTCTACCTCGACCAAGTGAACGCCGCTGGCGGCGTGGACGGCCACCCGGTCGAACTCAGGATGTTCGACGACCAGAGCAAGCCCGTGATTGCTGGGACCAATGTTCCCGCGATCCTGCGCAGCCCCGCGCTCGCCGTGCTGGGACACTCGATCAGTGCGACCTCGGCCGTCGCGGGGCCGCGGTACCGGGCGGCCCACATAGTGGCGGTCGCTGGCAACGCGAGTTCCGACGAGCTGACCCGGGCCAATCCCTACTACTTCCAGGCGATGTCCACGAACAGCGACCAGGCGGAGTTCCTGGCCAACTACATGCGTGTCGTCCTCAAGCCGTCAAATTCATCCGCGCTGTATTCCGGCGCCGTGGACCTAATCACGAACGACACCGCTTATGGCCGCAGCTTCCGTGCTGGTTTTGCGCGTGGCGCGGGCGGTGCCGAACCGAAGCCGTTCGTTGTTAGGCCGGGTCGCATGTTCGGGGAGTCGGTGAAGGCGGCCGTCGACATGCTCGCTGCCGAGCCCGAACCCCATACGATCATCATCGGCGTCGCGCCTGACATCGTGGCGCCCGTGCTGAAGGCGATCCGCCGGCGCGGGATTGATGCGCCGGTCATCGTGCCCTCGGGCGTGGCGGTCGACAGCTTCGCGGCCCAGTTCGCGTCCGAGCCGGAGGAGCACGCCAGGCCGGGCTTCTTCACAAACAACGTGTTCGCTGTTGCGCCGATGATCCTCGACAGCACGGGCGCGCTGGGCCAGACGCTGTCTACACAGTATGAGGCAGCGACCGGCAAGCGCGCCGGCTGGATCGCCGCCGCGGCGCAGGACTCAACCCGGCTGCTCGTCGAGGCGCTTCGCAGTGCCCATGTCAGCAACACCGAAGGGACCCGGCTCGACGACCGCGAAAAAATCCGTGCAGCACTCGCCGGCATCGACAGCCCGTTCTCGGCCGTGCCGGGCATCAACGGCGCGCTCTACTTCAACACCGACCGGAACATGCCGCGCCCGCTCCGCTATGGGCAGTTTCAGGCGGAACACTTCCTGAGCGCTCCGTTGCAACTGGTGCGAGGCGCGCGGTCCGAGGCGTCCGACGCCGGGCAGACCGCCAGTAGCGACCGCACCGTCCAAATCGGAGGGGCGCCCTACTCGATCCAGCGCGTGGTCTACACCGGCATCGATATCATCCACCTCAACCGGGTTGATGTGCGGGACAGCACGTTCAACGCGGAATTCTACCTTTGGATGCGCTACGGAGGTGACGACGACTCGCCGACGAAGATCGAGTTTAGCGGTTTTCTGGGATCGTTCGACCCCGCACGTCCCCTGCAATCCGAGCGGCTGGGCGGGCTCAACTACCGCCTCTACCGGTTGAGCGGCAACTTCAAAGGAAACTTCGACCTGCACGACTACCCGTTCGACACGCAAGGTCTGCTGATCCACCTGCAGAATCGCGACTACGCGCGCGACCAGGTCTTCTACGTCGTTGACACGGTAGGGCTGCGGTCAGGTCCTCAGGAGGGGGTTGCGTCCGGTGATGGCGACGCGTTCCGCGACCTGCAGCTTTGGCACGTCCTGGGGGTCCGGTCGTTCGTCGACTCCTTCTCGATCCGCTCGACGCTCGGCAAGCCCGCCCTGTTCTCGACTGCGGACCGCACCGAGTACGGGGGGTTCGCGACCGAGGTGCTGGTCCAGCGCAACGCCTTGGCCTTCATGATCAAGACGCTGATTGCGCCGATGCTCCTGCTGCTCGTCGTCTTCGCGACGCTGTTCTTCCCGCCCGGGCTGGCCAAGGAGCGGACCACCATCCCGGTGACCGGGATCCTGACGAGCGCGGTGCTGCTGATCTCGATCAGCAACCAGCTTCCCGTGCTCGGCTACACGGTCACGCTCGAGTACATCTTCTATGTTTTCTTTGCCCTGTGCCTAATGTCCATGGCCACCGGGGCGCTGTCCGAGATTTTTCGTCATCGTCAGCGTGCCGCTCATGTCGCTGCTGTTGATGTCGTGGGACGCCTAATCTACGTCCTGACGGTACTGATCACGGTCGGCATAATCTGGTGGAAGTACGCCGGGGGTTCGGAATGACCTGCCCTTGAACGGCCACCCCCTAGACGTCGGTGAACATGGCCCAGCCTACCCGGCGTCGCTGCCACGGATATTCCATCCCAATCCCAGCCTGGTGCATAGACCGATGTCCCTCCTGCCTCGTCAGCCACTCGGCCTGCGCCGGGTTCGAGCCTTCCTGTCGATCTTTGCGGGCCTCCTCGCCTGCGCCGCGCTGGGTGGTCAGGCATACGCGGCCGGCACCGTGGTGCTCTACACGCCCAGCGGCTTTGAGGACCTTTACAAGGACGTGCTGCCCGCGTTTGAGGCGAAAGAGGGCGTGAAGGTCGTCATCGTGTCCGGCGGGAGCGGTGAGCTGGTCGACCGCGTCAGGACGGAGAAGGACAGCCCAAAGGCCGACGTGGTCATGACGACGCCGCCGTTCATCCAGGCAGCGGCAGCCGGCCACCTGCTTCAGCCCATACGCCTCGACGTCGATGCACACATGGTGGCCGGGAACGTCGCCTCCGATGGCACCTGGCGCACGTTCATCGACGACTACGTGTGTTTTGGGGTCAACCCGGAAGAGGTCAGCATCCTGCCGACCACGTTCGAAGACCTGCTCCGGCCCGACCTGGTTGGCAAGATCGCCTATTCCAACCCTGCAACCGCCGGCGATGGAATGGCACTCGTCATCCTCGCCATCACCGCATTCGGGAGCGAGGACGCAGGTTTCAGCTACCTCAAGAAACTTGAGGGCAGCGTCCGGTTTCACACGCGCGGCACCGGCTATCTGGACGTGCTCCTCAACGATGGCGAGATCGCGGTTGCGAATGGGGATCTCGTGATGGACCTTGCGGATGCGGCCGGTGGCGGCTTGTCGATCGAGCCAATCTTCCTCTCGCTCAAGGAGGGAGACCCCCCGCTCACATTCTCGCTTCCAACCGCGATGGGACTTGTCGCGCACGGCCCGAATGGTGCCCTCGGACAGAAGCTGATCGAGTACCTGCTAACGAAGGAGGTTCAAGCCAAGCTCGCCATGATCTATGCCATCCCGGCGCGCGACGACATTCCGCCCGACAGCCCCAACGCCGGGGTGGTTCGCAACATCATCGACGGTGTGCGGGTGCTGCCAGTCGATTGGACAAACGTCGGCCTAAAGAAGGATGCCTGGCTTAAGCGCTTCAAGGACGAAGTCATAGGCGACTCAGGCAAGCAGGTGAGCGTCGTGCCACCGAAGTGACCGGCAACCGGGAGGCAAGCGTAACCGAGACCAGACCATTCAACGCGCCAATCAGATAGTTCCTTCTTCGTTCACGTATGGCGTTGTTTACATGACAGCCGACGCTATGCCCTCAGAACAGCTGCTCGGCCAGGAGCTCGTGCTGGACAACGCGACCTTCCGGCTGCTCGATGTGAGCCCGGCACGGACGCGCTACCTGGTGCTGGACTTTCGCGTCTCCGCCGTGTCGGACGACAAGCGGGACTTCATCTTGCGCCTGGGCATCAACCTGGCCACCGGCGCGCTGCCCGACGCGGTGCTGGCGGCATTGGCGCCCGCGCTCAACGCCCCTGCCCACGACGGGCCTGTCCTGGACGGGAGCGAGGCTGATCCGGTGCGGCCGGACGACGTCGGGCTGCCTGCGCCATGGGAGCGGGCGCGCCTTCTCGGCCTCGTCGCGCGGGCATTGCCGCCCCGGGTGGAGACGGACCTGGTCCCGTTCGTCAAAGGGCTGCGCCGGCGCCTCGCGCGCGACGGCGACCGGCTGCACGCCTACCACAACGACCTGCACCATGAAGCCATGCGCCGTGCCCTCACCTTGCCCGAGGACGATCCGAGGCGGCAGCGC
>JAABUL010007426.1_pt1 | contig 11844 bp, 1 predicted proteins | sample 5559151 | NCBI WGS metagenome assembly JAABUL01 (sample SAMN10711876, study PRJNA513368) | rock metagenome | isolation source: Antarctica rocks | place: Antarctica: Victoria Land, Pudding Butte sud | reverse complement strand
GTAAATAGTAGACAATAATACTAGTAAATATAATAAAAAAACGCAATTGCACAATAAAGATTCTAATAAAAATATTCTAACTATTAAATTACAAAAATTAAGTAAGTTTACAAAATTTAAATTAGATGTTTAGTTTAATAGATACTCTTTAAAGAATTTTAATAAAAAGATAACTAAATATACTTCTCTTTGTTAATAGTATTAATTTAATCGATTTTGTCAATTATAAATTGAGCAAAATCTTAATAGATAAACAATTAATAAACTCTTAAATAAGTTTTATATTTTTGTTGTTCTATTTTAAGATTTTAACCATAGATTTAAACAAACTTAGTAGACTTAATTTGTTTAAAAAATAAAATATTAATAGATAATTTCTAATTAAATTGTTGTTTTTGTTTAATTGTAAATAAAGTTTGTTAACTATCTAAAATTTAACTAAATTACTTGATTTCTTTAATCTTTTTCTTAATCTTAATAGTTATAAAGATAGCAATACTATTTTGCGTCTTTGCAATTGTTAAATCAATTTTTTTAATTTTCTTATTTTAGTAGAACTAAATGTTAGTTTTTTTAATTTAAATTTTTTGTGTTTTTGCAATAATTAAAAGCTTTTCAATTCTATTTAAACAAAGTTAATTGTTATTTAATCGAGAGTTGCGTCTAGACGCTATTTTCACAATAATTAATGAAACTATTTTAGTTTTCGAAATATATTTGCGATTTAATTTACTAATTTGTTTTGTATATTGTAGTAAGAGAAATTAACTAGTACTTGTTTTAATTATCGAGCTAACAAATTAACTTATTTAATTGTTAATAAAAGAATTTTGCAATAGATAGAAAATTAGAGATTAAAAAGACTAAATAACTTAGTTCTCTTATTAATATATCGAAGCAAAGTCTTGTTTCGCTTTGATAATATATCTTCGATTAATTATTAATTACTTAATTATCGATTCTTAGTTATATAACTGTTATATAGCTAATTATTCGATTTTTTTTAGAACTTATTATTGATAGATATCTATTAAAGATAATTAGCGTTCTTTAACAAAAGCAACAAATTGTAAATAAGATAAACTTAGTTGTTTTTACAACTTATATTAGCTCTCTTAGTAGAATATTTATGTCTAGAATCTTTAATTAGATATTAGTTATTTAATTGTTAATAGTTAAAGATTTTAGCTGTTCGAATAATTGAGAAATCGATTGTTTAATAAGTTTCGACAGTTTTAAACTATTGTTTCGACAATATTATAGTATTAATATTTCGATTCTTAAAGCAATACTAATCTAAATATTTAGATAATTAATTGTTAATTTCTATATATTAGAAATTTATAAAAACTTAGTTGATAATAGTAATTGTAAGACTATTATTAGTTCGATTTATTAACTATACTTTAGATATTCTAATTAACAAATAGATAAGTTTCTTGTTTTGTTTCGAACTTATAATTTGTCAAAATAATAGGTAGTAGAACGCTTAGTTGCTATATAGAAGCTAGAGCTTTGTCTATCTATATATATTGATCGAAGCTATTCGAATTAATTATATAATATCGAGTCGAGTAGTATTGAATCAAATAGTATTAATACTAGATTAAATCGATTATAGTTGTAAGATGCGAATGCGCTTGCTCTTTGCTGGCGCACTAAGATATAAAAGACGTAAGATATAATAGGCTTGTATTACTATGTCTTAACTATATAGAGTAGATAGTAGTAGAACTAATTGTTAAAGAACAACAAGAAACAAACTTTCTTTCTCTCTAATACTTGTTATAATGTACGAGTCTATTTTTTGCTATCTAATTAGAAAGAAATATTGTGCTATTTGAAACTTTTGTAGATATTCGAAATTACGTGCTTTGCTATATTTTGAAATACTAGCGTATTAAAGACGCTATAGTATTATAGTTATTTTCTCTTTTAGAGTATTAATTTTCAATAATGTAAGAAACTATATTAATCTTATTAAGATAAAGACGTCTACTAAATATTAATATTGCAAAAGCTTGTTAAAAATCTTTTTAAATCTTTTTGAAAATTAAGAGAAAAAAAGTCTTTTGTTTGATAGAAATAAATTTATACTTTAATTTAATACAATTTGTAGAACAATATAATAGCAACAATAATAGTCTATAATATATTATTGTTTTGTTGTTTGTTGTTGTTAAAATTCTAAATAGAATTTAAAGTAGAGTTAGCGTTGCGCAAATACTAGATAAATTATAAATATAAATATTGTTATTTTTTTTTTTCTTTCTTTCTTTATTTTTTTTAATTGTAGTTGCTTTATTATTGTAAGTAAATTGTTGCAAAGATAGCAATATATAAAACTTATATATATAGTACAAATCTCAAATTAATATATTTTTTGCTTCTTTTTTTTTGTTTTTTCAATTATATTTTTTAAGAAATTAAGAGACTAAAAGAGTAAACAATTTCGATATTTTATTGTTTGCAATATTAATATATTATAGTTTGTAATAATTTTTTGTACATAACTTGCGTAAACAAGTATATATATATTTGCGAAAAAAAAAAAATTGTATTTGTTGCAAATTTTTTTATCGCAAACTAAATTGTTGTATTGCAATAAATTTTGTTTATATTTACAATACAATAGTTGCTAATATTTATTAGTTTGTTAAATATTTTCGAGATTATATAAAAAAACTTGTTATTAATTATTGCAAGAGACTTAAGATAGAAAATATAATTTTCAAAATAATAGAATACGTGCAAAAGAGTATAGTTTGCAAAATAAAAAGTTAACAATACAATAAAAAATTTATTTTATTAATAACAAATTAAACTTAATTTTGTATTTAACAATTTAAACAAAATTTAACTCTTATATAAAAATATTAAATCAAACTTAAATAAAAGTTTGCAAAAACAAAAATAGTTTAAAATAAAGTTCTTGCTAAAATACAACAACTAATTAATTTATTTTTTGAGAAAATATTAGAGATAAGTATTTTTGTTTGCTTTTCGATATCTTACTAATATATATTTAGAATTTAAAGCAAAATAGAAACAAAAACAAGAACAAATTGTCGATAAAAACAAAAAAAACAAAATTAAAATAAATTATGTCTAAATCTATTATTAATCTAAATAGAATAAATTTAGAAAATTCTTTTGCAAAATTTTATAATTTTGCAACAAAATCTCTTAGCAACTTTAAGTTGTTAACAAAATTGTTAAATAAAAATATAATAAGTTTTTTATTTCAATTTTGTTTGCGTTTTGCTTGCTTATATATTTTTAAAAAAATATAAAATACAAAAATATATATAGATAGCAAAAGCAAATTTATAACAAAAACAAAAAAAAAATGTACAAAATAGATTTTTTGTAGTTTGTTTTTCTCGAAATAATATAAGTATTTCAAACAATTTCGAAAATTTGTCTATAGTTAATTCTAAGAAATTTAACAACTTATTTTTAAATAAATTCGAGAATTATCTTTAGTTGTTCTAAAATAAGTTTAATAGAATATTAAAAACTTATTAAGTTGTTACAATATATTGTCAACTAATTAACAATAATAAAGTAACTTTGTTTTTAAATTATATTTTAAGTATTTATATTAAAAGAAACAATTCTATTATTTCTAATATTTTGTATAACAAAATAAAGAGATCTTTCTATATAATTTAATTATACAACAACAATGCAATAACAATTGCGCAATATTTTATTAAGTAAATTATTGTTAATATAATTGTTGTTGTTGCAATATATATTATACTATCTTTTTTGCTTTTATTTGTTATATATTTGTTTTTTAAAATTCTTTTGCAACTTATTAATATTATTTAGAATTTTTTTTCTTAGCTATTAATTATACTTTTTGTTTTAATTTATCTATTTAATTTTATATTATATTTGCTTTTTTAACTTAATTTTATCTAGAATTTCTTTAATCTTTTATTGAATTTTGTTGTTAATGAGTTTTGAAGCTTGCAATGTTTATTTTGTTTGCTAATTATTAGCGCAATACAAATATAACTTCAAAAATAAAATATAAAAAATATTATAAATTTGATAGATATTAAATAGAATAAAATAGTAAATCTATATTTTAATCTTGTTTTTAATTCTAAACAATTCAATATATTTGTGCAATATCTTTTTACTAAATCTCTTTTGTTTTAGATTTCTAATTAAAAGTATAATTAATTTTTCTATAGCAAAACTCTTTAATTTATATTTTTTATTATAGTATTTTGTTTGTTGCGCAACAACATTTTTAAAACAATTTGCTAAAATTTTTCTTAAATTATAAAACTATTTTACGCGTTCTTGTATTAACAATTTTTTTTTTAATAAAGTTGTTTTTAATTTTATAGTAGATCTTCGAATAATAATTGTATATTAAATAGAACAACAAAATTTCGACTAAAATATAATAGCTATTGTTGTAAACAAATTTTGCTATTAGCAATAAATTTATTTATTTTATCTATTTAGTATTAGTATAAATATAAAGATAGTATTTAAAAATTTAATTTTGTTGCTCGATTAAATTATTTATCTAAGAATAGAAAACAATACTTAATTGTTTTTTAATTTATATATAGAAATATACAACAAATTAGAAGATACTAGTAAAGACAAATTTTCTATTATTTACTATATTAGTTAACGTTTCGAAGTATAAAACAATTTTATTAAAAAATATTTTTCCTAGTTTTGCAATATTGATTCTAATAATTATAGATATATATTTAATTATTTTTGTACAACAATTAACTATTATAAAAATTAAATTATATATAATTTTATAATACTTGTTTAACAACAAATTTGTTACAAAGTTTATAATAATTTTCTTTTATAATTTTTTTGCTATAGATAAGAATCGAAGCTTATTATACAATTTATAACAAGAAATTTTAATATATTAATAAATATTATATATTTTGATATATATTTTTATTTGCTTTGCGCAAACAAATTAGAAATACTTTTGCTAAAATAAATTTAAAGTTTTCTTAATTTTAAAATATTTTATTAAAGAATTGTTATACTTTTTGCGAATTAATTTCTCTCTAATAGTTGTATTTTCTAAAATATAAAGCAATTTATTATATTTAACAAAAATTTTTTGATTTAGAGTTTATATTTTTTGTTTGCAATAAAATAATATTTCGATTTTAACTCAAAATTTTTTAATTTAAATATTTTTAATTTGAAGATTTTTTATTAAGAATTTTATTAATTTTTGAGATTTCTTATATAGTTTTTTTAATATATTTTTAATTTTTCTTTAAGATAACAATCTAAATATTAGCTAACTAGAATAGAGATACTAGTTTTTTAAAAACTTTTTTTCTACTTTATAATTGCAAAATCTTTGCGTTACTAGTAAATATTTCTACTAGTTATAATATAGAGATTAGATTATCTAATATCTTTTGTTTGTTTTATATTAGCAACTTTTTGTCAAATAACAATACTAGCTTATTTTAAAATATAAAAATTAGATTATTTGATATCTTTTGTTTGCTTTGCGTTAGCAAATTTTTGTTAAACAACAATATTAGTTTGTTTTGCAATATTAATAGCAATCTTGTATTTAACAATAAGATTTTTTTATAATTAAAATATCTTAACAATTTATTAATCGAATTTTTCTTATTTAAACAATAAAAGATTTCAAAATTATAAATAAATAATTTAAGCGCTTAGCAAACTTGTTTTAAGTTTAGCTTTTTTTAATTCATAAATTTTCTAATATTATTGTAATTCGATTATATCTTAATAGAATAAGTACTACTTTTTAAATAGTATCTCTATTGTTTAAAAATAACTACAATAGTCAGCAATTTCTAATTATATATCTTATAATTTTGCTTTATCGAAATTATTTTTTGCAATTAAAATGCTATTAAATGTTAATTTCTATTGTTATTTTGTTAATTTAGAATACTTGCAATTGCAAAGTTAGATGTATTAGTTTTTACTTTAATTTTCTTGTTTAAATTATAGTAACAAAATAGTAGAGTCGATATAAAGATATTGCAAAGCTAACAAAATATTTGCTCTACTTTATTTAATTAAACAAAAGAATTAAATTTTTTGTTATTTTTACTTTCTTTTAATAGATTAGTAAAAAAAGCAACTTTTTTCGAATAGCAATATATAAAGTATCTATAAAAGTTTACAAAACTTAGAAATATTTAAAGCTTGCAATAAGTTTTTAATTTAAATTATTTTTTAATTGTTTTAATTTTTTTCGAATTTATTTATATATTTTCTAAAAATACAATAAAGTTTAGAAATTTAATTTTTGTAGTATTAAACTTACACTTCTTTAGATTAATATATAGCAAATACTTGTAAAAATATTTTAGTATTTATCTAATATAGCATTAATACTTTATCGAATTATTGCTATATATAAATATATTATTTATATAGATTATGCAAGTTATATCGATTAGCTCTTGCAATATTTTATTAATATAAATCTAAAAAGTTGCGAATATGTTTGCTAGTTTAAATAATATAATCTAGTACTCGAAATATCTATAATATATACAAAATATTGTTTTTTACTTATTATTGCGTTTAATACAAATACAATAATAGATATTCTTTAGATTTAAGACAATAAAGCGTTTTGCTTTGTATAGACAATCTAGTATTTTTATAATTAAAGACAATAAATAACAATTTTTAATAGTAATTATATTTAGATTTCTATAGTTAATATATAAATATAATCTATTGTTCAATTTTAATATAAATAGAATAGAAATATCTATAAACAAAACTAAATATTTAATTTAATTTTTGACTAATATATTATTAAGATATTGTCGAAGTATTGTTAACTTATTTTGTAAAAAATTATAAAGAGATATAAACAATAGCTTTTTATTGTTCTAAAACTTAATAGTATAATTTTCTCTTCTTAATTTTAATAGAATTTTAGTTAATTTATTATTATAGATATCTTTTAGATCTTTTAATTTTTTAGAAATTTTAAATTTTGCTAATTCTTTGTCAAATATCTTTGTAATATTAGCGCAAACAATTGTATAAACTATGCTATGCTTAATAAAATCTAAAACAAACTACTTAAAATTAACTGTTTTTAATTTTTTATTTGCAATTTTGAATTGCTAGCTTTGTGTTTTCGAATTAATCAATGTATTTTGTTTGAACAATATTAATATATCTAATATAAAATTAGAACTTATATATTCTATTAAGTAGAATAAAATTGTGTATTCTTGATATTGATTTTATAAGTTAATTAAATAATAGATTAACTTATAGATACTATAACAAAAACAATTATTGCTATTAAGAAAATCTAATATTGATAAGATAGCAAATATAGATTGCAATTTCTATTATACTATATAAATATAATTAATAAGATTTATCTTAGCTTTTAAATTAACTAAATTTGTACTTTAATATTTGTTATTAAGAAGTCAAATTCAATCTTTTACTAAAATCGAATTTATTGTCTTTATTTATCTTTTTTGCTTTGTTTGTAAGATGTTAACAAAGTTTAATTTTTTTTGTATTTATTGTAGTAATAGCAACAACAATAGACTTGTTCTATTTATATTTATTAAAACAATCTATTTTATAATATCTCTTTTTATAGTATTTAAAGTATTTGATATTTCTTAAATAGTTTGCATTATTAATCTTGTAGATTTGCTTATATAATATTGACAAGTTCTTAAAAATATATAATTTTCTATTCTTAATAAACTTGTTAATATTGTTTAAGCAACAATTTTGATAAAATCTATCTAAAAAGATATTAAAGTTTTTTGTAATTTATTAATTTTCGAAGTTGCTTGTATCTATTTTGCAAGTACAATTTAATATTTGTTTTTATATAATAGTTATAGTTAAAAATTTATTGCAAGTATTTAATATTGTATTGATATCTAGAATTTTTACTTTTAAGTCTAATTTAAGTTTAGTTAAAAATATATAGATTCTAATTTTTTTTAAAAGCAACAATAAATAAATCTTTAATTTATTTAAATATCTTTTAAAAACAATTATTTTTTAATTTAATTTTTGTTTAGCAATCTTTTATTTTTTGTAGACAAAAAAGCAACAATTAATAGAATTAACTATTAAATTTAATAAAAAATTTCTAAATTTTTTAAAAATCTTGTTTTTTAGTTTAGCGCTATTGCTTGTTCTTAAATACTATTGCGTAGCAATATTGTTTTTCAAAAATAATATATAATAGAGAATTTTGTTCTTATTTGTAATAAAATATATCAAGAATTGTATTATATTAATATCGATCTCTTAAAATTAAATAATATACTTATTTATATTTTAATTTTTGTACAATTTTAGCTTTTTAAACTTTTTAAACTTAAATATTATTAATAGCAATACAATAATAAATTAAGAAACTTAAAAGTTTGTTTGTTTAACTATTATAACTTAAGTTTGCTAAGTATTTTGCAAATCTTAAATCTTTGTTATTAAAATTTCTATTTGCTAATATAAAGTCGAAGTTCTAATTATAACTAAACTATCTTTTTTACTATTATTATATTAATAAGAATTATTTTTGTTAATATTTTGTAAACAATTGTTGTTTTAAAAAATATTAAAATCTTTAAATTTTAATTTAGTAATTAAATAGTTATTGTAATTTAAACTACTATAGTTCGATATAATACTATTATATTTCGAGTCTTTTTCTTCGAAAAATAAAACAATTAGAATTGTAAAATGCAAGTATATTTGCTTCTTATTAATACACTAAAATATAAAAGACGTAAAATATAATAGACTTGTATTACTATATTCTAATTATATAGAATAGATAGTAGTAGAACTAATTGTTAAAGAACAACAAAAAACAAGTTTTTTTTCTATCTAATACTTGCTATAACGTGCGAGTCTATTTCTTGCTATTTAATTAGAAAGAGATGCTATGCTATTTGGAGCTTCTATAGACATTCGAGATTATGTGCTCTGCTATATTCTGAGACGCTAGCGCGTCGGGGGCGCTATAACATTACAATAGTATTCCGAAAATTACAAGAGTAAAAACTCTTAAAACTTTATATTTTTCCATTAACTTAATTGCGTAAATACAATTAAAAAATATAGAAGTTAAAACAATATTTAATAGTAATACGAAAATTAATTATATTAGTAAAGATTTTGCGAAAAAAATTAGTCTAATTATTTAATAAGATATTTTTATCTTACTAGTAAAAGTAAAAGAATATATATTTGTTTCGAAAAAATAATAAAAGATACAAAGATATTAATTAAAAAAGTAATAATTTATATCTTTATCTTTGTTATTTTTTAATTTAATTATAAAATCTTATTAGATTGATCTTTTTAGCAAAGTATTTATATAAATTTTGTAAATATAAACAATAACTTTTTAAAATTAACAATTTATTTTAAAGACAAAACAAAGTATATTAATATTTTAAGAATATTTACTAATTACTTAAATAATAAGAGTAAAAATATTATATTCTTAGAGAAATTTTTAAATCTCTAAATAATTGTTTAATTAATATAATTGCTCGATTTCGCAAGTCTAATTGCAAAATATCTCTATAAAAAAAAGATAAAAATTATTAGAATAACAATATTGCAAAATAAGATTAAAAAAAGAAGTAATAAAATTTTAACTAATTAAAGCAAACAAGTAATATTATATCGACATTTTTTTTGAAGCTCTAAGTTGCTTTGAGCAAACTAGCAAAGCTAAGCAAAATCGAGCACTTAAGAGCTACTATGTTCTAATCTTTTTGCAAATACAACTTGTAAAGCTTTAAATATAGTCAAGTATTACAATTATAAATTAAAAAATATTAATAACAAATGATTAAATAAGTTTTTGCAAATATCTCTTAATAAAACGTTAAACTTTTGAGAGATAATTAGAATCTCTTTTGTTTTGTCTAACAATATTGTACTTATTTATTGGAAAATACTATTGTTGTTCTTAATCTATATATAGAATATCTAGATTATTAAGATTTGTTTTTAAGATAAGCTTTATTCGAATTGATCAAATATATAATTTATACAATTTTAATATTAATATTAACGCAAATATTTAATTATTAAACACATATTATAGATTGCAAATATTAAAACTTTTAAAACTAAATCTAATTAAGATTGTTTTTAAATTGTTAAATTTAGAAAAAAAAATCTATTTTTTTTGTATGTTTAGATCGATTTAGTTGATTACGTAATTTAATTCTAATTCTAGACTTTTTTAAAAAGCTTAACAAGCTCAAAGAGCTCTAGAAAATCTGCATTAAGTTGAGTAAAAAAATTAAATATCAATATAGTATTTATTTATTAATTAATTTAGTTAATTAGAAGCAAACAAGTATTCGAGTTAGATTGATCGCATCGGATCAATTAATCGAGTTCGAGTCAATTAATCGAATCAAATTGAATCGAATTAATTTCAAAAGTTGAAATCGAAAAGTCGAATCGATTTCTAAAGTTGAAATCGAAAATCGACTCTAGTTAAGTTAAGATTTAGAAATAAAATCAAAATTCGATTCGAAAAACCGACTCGAATTATTATTTTTAATAAATTCTATTATTTTTAGTAATAGTTTAATAGAAATAGTTAATTTATTGCATTTAATTAATAATTATATTAGAAATATCTATCTATAATAGCATTACTATAATGCATTACTATAATATATTATCTATAATAATAATAAATCTAAATTTAAACTTATTTTATACTATTTTTAGTAATTCTTGATATAATAACGTTATTTTCGATTTCTTAACAATTCGATTCAATTTTAAATATTGAAATCGAATATTAACTCGAATCGAGTTAAATCAATTTTAAAATAGTGGTAACTCAATCGAATTTTAGATCGATTTCTAATATTGGAATTGTTAGATTAAGTTAATTTCAATAGTTGAAACCGAAACCTAATTCGACGATTAATCTAATTCGAGTTAATACTATATTTCGAACGTTTTTAAAATTATTAATAAATCGAACTTTCAATTAATATATTATAAAAGAGACTTTTATTATTTAATTGTTTAAAAAATCTAATATTCCCTATTAATTTTTTTTTGTATTGTCTTCTTTTGTTTAAGTAAATACAATATATAAGCAAAAGATTTAAAAAACAAATTTAATAAATACAAGCAATTTAAATAAATATATCTTAGACAAATATTTAAACTAGAAAGAAATATTAAATTTATTAACTATTAAAAATTTCTAGAAGAAGCTTAACAAAAATATAAGCTTTTTTTAATATCTAAGTTTTTAAGTATTAAATATAATTCGTATTTTATTAAGAAATCTATTTAAAAACTAATTATAAAGTTAAAACTCTTTTCGCAAAATCGAAAACTCTTAATTATAATACTTTTTAATTGTAAAATTGTCTTAATCTAAAGCTTTGCTAAAAAAAAATAAGAAAAAATTAAAGATTACACTTAATTAAGAAATTCGCAATATAAAGTACAAAATATAACAAATTCTAGAATTTTTAATTTCTTGTATATTAAATTTTATTGTAATTAAAATATTAAAAACGTCTTTAAGTAAACTTGCTAAAATACTATTATAAGTTCTATCGAAATTTTTATTTCTAATAGATAAAAAGAAGAAAAACAAATATTGTATAATTAATATAATTTCTAATATTAAAGAGTTTACAAAAGAATTTGTCAAAATAATAATTATATTATTGATTAATTTCTTTTTAGAATATAATTAAATAAGTCTTATATTAAAGAGTTATAATATTATTGTCTTTATAATATCTTTTAAACTACTTAGAATAACTTGTTTATTGC
>JAABUL010007425.1_pt1 | contig 11844 bp, 11 predicted proteins | sample 5559151 | NCBI WGS metagenome assembly JAABUL01 (sample SAMN10711876, study PRJNA513368) | rock metagenome | isolation source: Antarctica rocks | place: Antarctica: Victoria Land, Pudding Butte sud | reverse complement strand
TTGAGTTCAACCGCCGAAAGTGAGTCGATGCCCAGCTCTGAAAGAGTAGCTTTGCCTTCAATGGATTCGACTGGGGCACCAGAGGTATCCGAAAGTAGCTTCAGAGCAATTTGGAGACCCTGCGTGTTTTTCGAGCCACCACTGCCGTTTGACGGAGGCGATGCCAAGAACGAAGGGGAAGTAACATCAGCTTGAGGCCTTGACTTAGTGGATTTGGATGCCTTCCCTTTCTTGGCCGAAGGAACGGGCATGAGCACTTTTGCGAGAGCTCCGTAGCTGCTATCGAGGAGGTCGTCGGCTGCAATCTCTTTACCAAACTGTGTCAGAAGCTCTTCCGCCAGTTCAACGGCGGCCAGAGAGTCCACGCCTAGGTCGCCGATATTGGAGTCCTGCCGGATCTCGTTGGGAGAAATACCGGTGTAACTTGCAATAATGTTCCGCAGGCTCGTTTCGGCGCTATCACCGATGTTTCCTGTGGTCTCGGGTTCGTCATCGCTGTCGATTGTTGTCGCACTACTACTGTCGATGCCGGGCGGGGTCTCCGTACCTTCGTCGGACGTTGCTGTGGATGTAGTCTCAGAGGACTTGGCCGGCACCTGTGGAAGACCTTTGTTTGTCGCTCCTGTTCCCTGGGACGGTTTCGCGTTGGCGGAATCCAGGAACCTCTCGAGCTTCGTAATCAAGAGCTTGGTGAACCGGGCCCCTGTGATTATCATTGCCAACTGTCTTTCGCGTGTTAAGACAAATACATCGCCCGCCGCTTGACAATCGCCCGTGGTTGTGAATTTGGTATAAACAGTCCAAGACCTCCGCTTGTGGAAATCGCACGTTGAGGACATCGAAATGTGGTCGACTCCGGTAGCAACGTAGACGTCTTCGCTAGTGACCAGGGTGCTGCTGTTGATGAGAAGTCCTACGACTTGAATGAAGGTGTCTATAGAAATGGTATCGCAGTACTGGAACATTGTGCTCTCTTCGAGACCTATCTTGGCTTCGTCAGAAAGCTCAATATTAGCCACAGCCTCGGTTTTATTCAGGGTAATGTCTTGAATCCCGTGGAGGAAGTCGGCATAGTGGACGACTTGAGCGAACAACCCGTAGGCTCTGTTGGACATTAGCTTCTCTGTATCTGACTTAGTCTCTAACCTCTCGATGCTGCATGCGATCAGTCTCTCGTATGTCCTGAAGTCAGGCTGCGCAGTGAGTACAATCTTGCCTATCGCATGCGTTGAGAATCTCGGCTTCGAGTCCGCCTTGGAACAGCTTTTGATCACAAAGCTCCACGACTGTGAGTTGTCTATCCGTTCGACTGTCAAGGACACTGCTCGATTCAAGTCAACACCCAAGGCTGCTTGGAAGGACAGATCGAGGAAGCCAAGAGTGCCGGCTTCTATGTTACCTTGAAGCAGTTGCACCCCCATTGCTGCGCACTCCATGTACATTGACGCCGGGCAGAGTGGCCTTTGCCGAACTGCATGGCCAGAAACGATCTTGGTGAATCGTTGTGTTCCTTGGGAGATGTCGAACACATTGGATCGGTCATTCGTGCTTGTATCCTTTCCGAAGATGACTAGTTTCAACGGGGTTTGCGGTTCCTGATCCCTTTCTACAACCACGATTGCGGCGCTCTTCTGTGCTTCCATGACGCGATCGATGTTCTGGAGCCAGTGTCCTGTTGGCTGGAAATGGTAAGGCGGGAGCCAGATCTGCTTGAATGCATGCTTCTTTGGTGGGAGGAAGCTCCAACATGTTACTGGTATCCCTTCGCGCCAGAATGCTGCGATCGCGCCAGACAATACATTTGTAGGTCCTCGAGCATCTGACAATTTGACGGCTTGAAGAATATGAACGTCCGGTGCAACCAGGGCTCTCTTGACCATGGGAATGATCGGGGAATCCATACCAGCTTCCAGCCAGATGCAAGGACCAAGACGGGCTTCGAGGCGCCGAACAGCGTCTGCAAAGTGCACAGGTTCTCGCGCGTGCTGGGACGGCCTTGCTGCTGAAATTAGGTCGCTTGTTCCAGCAGTACACAATTCGAGATGAATTTCTGGCTTGGAGTAGGTCAGTCCTTCGGAGACCTGATCAAGATCTTGGAGGATCGCTTGGGTGAACTTAGAGTGAAAACCATGGGTCACGTCGAGCCGCTGGCTACGTACGCCGGAGAAGCGAGGGTCTCCGGCCAAAAGGCTTTCTGTTCGATCAATCCCGAGCGAACAGCCTACTACCACCTGGCTTGACGGAGCATTGTAGCACGCCACCTCAATTTGTGGTTGGGTTGAGGAGCCCTCGTTAATGCTGGCGATGATGCTTTGCACGGTGTCGCGGCCGGCATGGATCACGAGCATGGTCCCGCTTTCTGTGCCCCATTTGGTGGCCATTAAAGACGCCCGGGAGGTGATCAGCTTGAGGCCATCACGCAGCGAGAGCACTCCTGCCGCTACCATTGCCGTCAATTCGCCAAAGCTGTGACCGATTATCGCCGCTACTTCAAGACCAGCATCTATCCAGCATTTCGCACACGCATATTGCATAGCAAAAGTGCCGCACTGCAGCGTTACCACGTCTGTGAGTGGCTCCGATTGGAAAACGGCGGGTATAATTGCGGAGAAACCAAGGCTTTGGACTATAACGTCGCATTCGTCGATGTAGCTCTTCAGAGACGGGATGGTTTCGTACAAGCTTCGGTCCATGTTTACGGTTCTCTTCGTTTGCCCCCCGAAAGCGAGGACAATTGGCTTTTGCGCTTGCGGCATCTCAAAGACATGTGAGGCCTCGCTTTTGAGACATTGGACCAAGTCATCGAGGTCAGAGGTGCATGTTACGAAGGCTCGGCGGTGAAGTTTACGCCGTCTGCTCAGTGTGAAAGCTACGTCGCCCAAATGGGGCTTCGGCCTTATCTGTTGAAGGTATCGACTCAGATCCTGTGCAGCTGCGTGGAGACTCTTGAGATGCTGCGCTCATCAGTATCGGGTATGTTGGTTCGGCGTGAGCTGTCGAAGCTTGCTTGGGAATCGTTCGTTTTTGCCGAGGCCTCTCGCAGCAAATTAAAGCGCAATTACTTCCTCCTGCTCCGTAACTGTTAACACAGGCCGCCAGCAAAGGAGCCTCCCAAGGGACAAATTCCGTAGCTATCCCCATGTTGTCCACTCCTAGTGCAGGGATCTTAGGATTCAAAGATTGGTGACTGGCCTGAGGCGGAATGCCAGCATTGTTAAGCATGGCGAGGACCTTGAGCAGACCTGCTACACCAGCTGCAGTCTCCGCATGGCCGATGTTCCCTTTGACCGACCCAATATTCAACAGACCTCTGTCTGGTCCCCCAAACACTTCGCGAATACTGGCAATCTCCAATGGATCCCCGGCTTGAGTACCTGTCCCGTGAGCCTCGACATAGGATACCTGGTCTGGCTTCATGTTTGCTTGATGCAGGACGGTTTGATAGAGTTTCTTCTGCGCGGGCGAAGAGGGAATTGTAAGCGAGGGGGAGAGACCACCTTGGTTAGTCGCTATGCCGGGAATGACACCGAGGATTTGATCACCGTCCACCAATGCTTGGCTCAGGAGCTTTAGGACGACCAATCCTCCACCTTCGGAACGACAGTAACCGTCTGCGGCTTGATCAAAGGGTTTGCATTGGCCTGTCGGACTCAAGAAGCCGGCTTTGGCCAAGTCGAGGAAGTTGTTTATTCCACTTATGATATTGATACCTCCAGTAAGAGCCATGGTACATTCGCCACTCTGAACAGCTTTGCAGGCTCTATTTATGGCTACCAGAGACGATGAACACGCCGTATCCAAGACTTCGGAAGGGCCGCTCCAGCCAAAATAGTAGCTGATTTTCCCACATAGGAAAGCTCTAATTGTTCCCGTCGAGGTGTATGCTGTTGGTGGATGGGCGTTCGTGTTGTCCAGATATTCCGCGAAGCTGGCGCCGATAAAACATCCAACGCAGTCTCCCGAATCACGTTGATGTGAACTCATGTAACCGCTTGACTCCATTGCTTGAAAAGCCAATTCGAGGAGCACGCGTTGCTGGGGATCCATGTTGAGGGCTTCTTTGGGATTCGTGCGAAAGAATGCGTGGTCGAATCTGTCCACTTGATCTACGAAATTGCCGTAGAATTTTCTCTTTTCCGTGAACTTGCGATCCTGAGATGCGCGGAAGCTCTCATGTAGATCGAATCTGTCTGTAGGAACTTCCTTATGCTGGGAAGTACCACTGCAAATGAGTTTCCACAGCTCCTCAAGGCTGTTAGCCCCAGGCAGGCAGGCGACACGAAGCGCCGATTATGGCGACTGCGTCTCTTGGATAAGAGTAATCATCCTCCGCTCTGTTGGTCCGGTCCTTGTGAAGACTTTTTGTTGTCAGGGCTTGCACATCTACTTTCGTCACCTGGAGTCGAAGCCTATGAAATGGAGATAACGGAACACAGTCACCAATCCCAAATGTCGCAAGCGTATGGGTTCGGCGCCCGGATCTGTCGAGGTCTTCGGCCAGTTTCGTGAGAAGCGTATACCACTCGCACCTGGACGCAAGGATTACATTGACCGTTTCCGTCAAAAGCGTTCCTTGTGTGATAAGATCGCCGGTTATGTTGGATCTCACGGGTACCTGCAAATTGCTGGCGTCCGGAAGGTGCAGGAGCTCGGACCGTTCACACAGCCGGCACAGCTCCTGAGCGAGTTCACGGTTCTCTGGATTGTGCACTTTGCCGCGGATGTGCATCTCATTGACGAGTAGACCTTGCTCCCGTGCGTAGGTCTGAAGCTTAAGGAGGACTGGCACAGGCCCCACAATACTGATTGTCTTTGGGTCTGTAACCGCGGAAATATATGCCTATGCGCGGTGGTCAGAATTCTGTTTTCTTGGGCGAGAATTACGCAGATCAACGCGTAATGAAAAGACGATAGCTTGAAAGCTCAAAAGCATGTATAGCCACCAGGGCTTCAAAGAGTATAATTACTTACTCCAGGAAATCTATCGATTAACTCATCTCCCTGTCCAGACCGTCTTGTTCGGACAACAATGGTCGTCGCACCCGGCACAGATTCGTCGTCACCGAGTTCACCATAAGCTCCAATTGCAAGCGCAATCCGTGCAGCCTTTGCTGCGTTCTCCACGACCTCAGCTTCATCATGGGAGGAAGCTATTGCAATTGCTGGCAGTAGGCCACCGCAATATCCCTGGATACCGCCCCCTGCTCGGAGCTGTGCCATGAGTTCGGAATGTGACAGTCCATGGAGCTCCAGATACTGAAAGTATTGGCATGTCTGGATTATGACGAGGAGCGGAAGTGATAGGATCCCGGACATGCGATTGGCGATTTTGGATGATTTTCCCGTGGTCAACCATTCTTCTAGATCTTGCACGTATCTGGGGCCTTGGCCCAAATCGGCAATGTCTTCTCGTTCATTTGCGAGCACAGTCCAAACATTTCGGATGTCGAGCAGCTTTTGCAATAAGGATCTTAGTTGCCCGTTTTGCTGGGCATAGGAGTGTAATTGATTGAGATAACTCTCCCCAGGAGCTTTGCTTTGGGGGCAAAATACCGCCACTGAGGCCACCGGTGGGCCAGTTGGGTTGACCGACATTACCGATGTAGGTATGTTGTTGAAACCAAAAGGTTGAGAGTTACTGGGCTACCAATATAGGGATGTAAGATTAAGCTGATAGGTTTAAGTGAAGTTCCACAACGACTGCATTATTGAGGGCTACTATAAGATGGCATCAAAACTTTATAATACTACTCCCGAAGCCGAATTCCCAACCAGAATCATTCGTACCGGCGCCGATGGTTTGTTTCGCTTCGCACATGCACCTGGCAAGATCCGCAGCAATAGAATTATTTTACGGGGTCTTCGGATTCGCAATGACCATGGTAGGTTCGGCTATTACTTCGTTTCACATTATTATCTGATCTCTCGCATCATTGTTCGGCAGGATTAGTACACCGCCTGTCTCCTTTCGGTGCTTTGCTCGGTCCATGGCTATCGTCCGATCCCAACTCTCTGCTGGGAACAGCGTCCGTTCCGAGAGTCTTTTGATTTTCTGTGAATCGCCAATCTCGGTGTTCACTTGGATTGCGAAAACTTATCATACTGGTTACTCGTCAGCTGTCGGTAGCCGCGAAACATAATATACCGAACCATATCGGAGTTGCTCTGGTGAGCCCTTCAGAGAAGAAGCTATTGGGCAACCTGATTTGACAGCTGTGACTTTCTTTTGCGAAGCATCAACAGTGGGCTCTTGTGATCTGCTCCAGAATGGCTTCTACACGACGGTTTGTTTTCTGTCTTCATCACTCGCTGATGATGATGCTGAATAATACCTAGATATGATGATATTTTCATGCTTTCCAAGGTGGCTTCTTCGCCGTATTTTCCGACCGGCCAAGTCCTGAGTACTGCAAGTGTCATTTTGATACTGGTGGGCATCCATGAACAGGGTTAAGTGGTGCAGAAAAAGCTCATCTGGAGATCTAGTACTTTGTCACGTCCAGCATCTACTTCATCTACTTCCACCCCTTATCCAAATACCCTGGACCCAAAATCACAGCTGTTTCGCGCTTACCATTAATCTGGTCAACTCTTAAAGGAGAAACATGGCAATTCACTGGCAAACTACACCAGCAATACGGGCCAATGGTTCGTATCGCCCCAGACGAGCTGGCTACCACATCGCCTGGTGCGTGGGAAGACATATATCTTGCGAAGCCACTTGCGCCCAAGGATCCGTTCAGCCAGACACCACCCATGAACGGAGCCGAGTCGCTTTTCACTGCGGTACGTTAGTCATTGATAATTGTCTTCGCACGTTCCTTAACCTCCCGCAACGCATAAGTTAATATCACTGACACGGGCTCAGGCTGGCGAAACGCACCACAGGATCCGGAAAACTTTCATCAACGCCTTTTCTGACAGAGCGTTAAAGGAGCAATCCCCGATCATCGAGTCTTACTCTAGCCAACTAATAAGTCGGCTCCGCAGAGAAATCGGAAAAAGTCCGAAGGGAACAGTCGACATGGCAAAGTTCTATGGATACGCGACATTGGACATCATAGCAGATTTGACATTCGGAGAGTCATTCTATGGCTTAGAGGGCGACAACGAGCACTCCTGGATCCTAGGCTTCTTCCTTGGCGCAAAGTTCGGCTCCGTGAGAAATAGCCTCAGTCGCTATCATCCTATTGACAAGATTTTCGGGTGGATCTTCTTGCGGTTGACGGCGAAAAATAGAGCCACAAGTTGGCGTGTCGCCACGGACAAGATCTCACGACGATTGGAGATGGGAGACCTAGGCCCCTCGAGGTCGGACTTCATTACGCCGGTTGTGGGGAGGCTTGACGAAACGCAAACAAAAGGTGTCACAAGGAAGGAATTGAACACCAATGGACTCGCGGTCGTGATTGCTGGATGTCAACTAACGACTGTGGCATTAGCCACTTCCACTTATCTACTCCTGCGCTACCCCGAGACCTTGAAGCGGCTTTCGAAAGAGATCAGAGAGAGCTTCGAGTCAGAGGCCGAAATTACTATTTCTTCCACTATGAAACTGCCGTACCTTGAGGCGGTCATCAACGAAACTCTACGCATCCATCATCCTACACCTATCAATCTACCGAGAGTCCTCCCACCGCAAGGTCAAAAGTTGGACGGCGACTGGATTCCTGGAGGAGTAAGCACTCTGCGTTTCCATGCCTTGATCATCCACACCTATTCTAGAACAATTGGACAGTTTGCTGACTTGTAGCCAGAACATCATCGGCGTGAATTTGCAGAACATCCAGAATGACCCTGACCACTGGGTCGAGCCTCGTATTTTTCACCCGGAACGATTTCTGCCCCAAACCGACTCGAGATACGACAAGCGCTTCGATAGAGAGAACAAGATGGCCTTCAAGCCGTTCTCCGTGGGCGGACGTAACTGCATGGGTGGAAAGTGAGTCTACCAGGTTACGCTCTACAATGCATTTCCCTGTGCAAATCCTCCGCCTGCATCCATGGACTAACTTGCGATGGCAGGGTCTTCCTCGCAGAAGCGCGAATGATTCTCAGCAAAATGATATGGAACTTCGAGCTCGAATTGGCGGATCCCAATGATTGTAATTGGATGGATCAGAAGGCTTATCTGGTCTTTGAACCCAAGGCCTTGATGGTCAAGCTCAAGGAGAAGGCTTCGGCATAGGTTCAGAAGGTGCAGCGCTGATATTCAACATGTTGGCTACGCCCGCCGTGTCCCGTGCTCTACTTTCCTCGTGAGATATATACGCGATAGACGGTCCTGAGATGCTTCTCATTGTAAAAGCTACACTGCATGTATCATGGGCCATATGAGTGCGCTTGAGATAACCAACCACATACTCAATGTCGGGCACAAGCCAGCGACAGGAAGTGCACTCTGCACACTAAACATTGGATCCATTACATCGACATCAGGCTCTTCTTTGCGCCTGAGTAACGACGCAAGACTTCCGACCAAACAGTGATCTCCCTCGGCTCACTTCCCTCCGCCGATACCGGGCGTACTCTCATTCCCCAGGGCTCAACCCACGATATCTCGGTCCGATCCCCGATTTTCTTGCAGTACCGGCCTTTCTCAACATCGGTCCTGCGAACGTGCAATGTCCGCCTCCTTTCGGTCGGCATGGAAAACCCACAGCATGCACGAGGAGAACGTTGAAATCCAAGGTTCATGTACGAGTGACGGGGTTTATAGGCGCAATGGTTTGGAGAGGCCAGATAGGTTATGCGAGGTGGATGTAGGGATCGCATCTCATAGGGCGCGCAAGGAGACATGAGAGGCGAGATGCATATTGCATCCATATGCATCTTGTAGTAGGCTAAAGGCGGGTGATGGTCTCGACATACATGATGCATGATGCAAGATCTGCGTTACCCGCTTGTTGAGAAGTCGGCTTCGTTCCGAAGTCGGAGGTTTCGTCTATGCACCGAGATGTATCATTCCTTGTCTTGGCCGAATGGGAGCCGAACGCCGAATTCGCACTGTGGTGAGTCGAAACATCACCAGTCCAAGCGTTCTTCTATCTCTATATCGACAAAGCATTCCTGTCCTGTGGCTCTGTCGCCCTTCCAAGCGAGGAAGACGGGACTTCAAGCCTTACCCATCAGCTGTGGTTCCACCGGTACCAGCAACATCATGCCTGCCTTCGAGCCTGTCCTCGAAATCCTCAAGACATGGCCCTTAACGGCCATCTCTGCCACCTTTGCTCTGTATATCATCCTCCTCTACACCTACCGCCTCACGCTCCATCCACTGGCCGGCTACCCGGGGCCCCGTCTGGCGGCCATGACCTTGTGGTATGAATTCTACCACGACTTCTTCCGCCGCGGCCAGTACCTCTTCGAAATCCGCGACATGCACGCCAAATACGGCCACATTGTGCGGGTGACTCCTGACGAACTACACGTCAACGACCCTTCCTTCCTGCCCGAACTGATGCCCTCCGGCGGCCGTCGTCGCGACAAGTACTCGCGCATGATCCAGGTGTTTGGCTTCTCGCAAGCGGCTGGCGCGACGGCGGACCATGATCTGCATCGCACGCGGCGGGCGGCCATGTCGAAGATGTTCTCCAAGGACTCGGTGAGGAGGCTGGAGCCCGTGATGCGGCGGAACTTGGATAAGCTGCTGGTTCGGTTGAGAGAATTCCAGGATGACGGCCGGGAGATTAGTCTCTTGCCCATGTTTGGCGCTTTTACCAATGATTTGATTTCCGAGTATGCGTATGGCTTCAGCTTGAACTGGATTGAGGCACCGGAGTTCAATCAGGTCTTCTTTGATATGGTATCTTGGTTCTTTCGGTCTTGGTAATCTTGGCTGAAGAAGTAAACAGATCGATGGATTCCATGACCTCGGCCCTCTTGCTCTTCATTTCAAATGGTTCATGGGGTTCTTCGCGAGTCTCCCTCGATGGCTGGTGTTGAAAATCAATCCGGGATTCGGGACCTTTATCAAATTCAAATTGGTAAAACCTCGTGCAACGTTGTTCCCCAACGGTGATAAAGCTAAATCTCTCCCAGCAATTGCTCAGCAACATTGAACGAGTAAGAAAGGCTCATGGCGAAGGAAAAGACAGCAAAACGGTGTTCGATGAGATCTTCGACAGCAAACTATCCGAGGAAGACAAACAGCCGCTCCGTCTGCTCCAGGAGGCTCAGAATTTCTCAATCGCAGGCACGGAGACCTCATCATGGATTTTAAGCGTGCGTCATGCGCATTTCGAGGCCTCCTTGGCCTGGGGAAAAGCTGACGCGGATCCTAGATAATGACCGTTCATCTCCTTACCAATCCGAAGGTACTTGCAAAGTTAAGAGCCGAGCTTAATACTGCCCTCCCCGACCTCTCTGCGCCTCTTTCGATCAACAAAATCGAACAGCTACCGTACCTTACTGCAGTCATCCTCGAGGGCTTCCGCCTCGCCCTAGGTACCAGCCAGCGCCAGACTCGTATTGCTCATGAGGTGATGACCTTCAACGACGGCAAGAAACAGTGGCGGATACCTCCCGGTGTGAGTAGACTCGCCTTGGCGTATGATTCTCAATTGACAAAATTGCCTGACTGTGTACCCCAGACACCCGTCGGCATGGCGGCACCCCTAATCCACCACAATCCAGATGTCTTCGACAATCCGATGGAATTCCGCCCCGAGCGCTTCATCGAAAACCCAGGACTCAAGCGCTACCTGATGACGTTCTCGCAGGGCTCCCGGCAGTGTCTGGGGATGCAGCTGGCCTACACCGAAATTTATCTGTTGCTTTCGGAACTTTGGCGCAGGTTTGGCAGCAAAGATGATCACGGGGAGGATGGTTATTGGGAACTGTTTGAGACGGATCGGAGTGACGTGGACATGGCCTCTGATCGATTTGTGCCGTATCCCAAGGCGGATAGCAAGGGGATCCGCATAAAGGTACGAAGGTAAAGAGGATTTCCAAGCTTTCCGAGGCAGAACCTGCTTTATCTTTCTTTGCCTTGGACGGGGAGCTACTAGATTAAAGCTTCTGTGTCGTCCATAAATGGTGGGTTCGAGCTTGAGTGTATCTGAAGCTTCATTGAGGAACTACCTCCTCGATCTTGCTTCCAGCGACTGATCCGGTCCCTCATAGACGATGAAATCCAAACGAAATCTTAGACCTACACTGTGACCCGAGTGAGTGATGCTCGAGGAAAACGCGTCACATTTATTCTGCGACTCGCGTTTAAGAAACGACCTGACGCCAAGATGATGGAAAGATCGACCCTAGAATCTTGACAAAAAACCCAATGCGTGCGTAGTCCCGCCAACCAAAACAACATCCACGGTGTGCCATATAACCCCACTACCAAACCTATAATCTGGAACAAGAAAATATTGTAGGGTGAACTGACGACGTGAGCCACCTAATGATGTTCATGCTTATTCCAAGCCATCCAGTCACTTACGTGACTGCTTCCGCAGAGTCTTATTAGAGTGATTACAGCAATGTCGCCTTTGAGCCTATGAACTGCACTAAGATTGGTGTAAGCTCTTCGTTTTCTTGACCTCGTTCTACTAACCTCGTTAGTCTTTACAGATCAGGCTTCATCCCGTGCAAATCAATAGGGAGCTCGCTGCCGATCTTCCAGGCATTTAGAAGCACGGAGAGGAACTTATCCGTGATCGAGGCATTCGACGTCGTGGTAAGTTGTGCAGCCGCTCTTCTTGCGATCAGTTGCACGTGACCACGGCCATGTAGTCTTTGCTCGATATGCGTCTTGTGAGGAAGGGGAGACGGTCGTGAGACGGATCAAAGATGACGCTTCGCTGAAGTCGTGCTGTGGGCATGAAATCCTTGATCCCGATGGTG
>JAABUL010007423.1_pt1 | contig 11845 bp, 8 predicted proteins | sample 5559151 | NCBI WGS metagenome assembly JAABUL01 (sample SAMN10711876, study PRJNA513368) | rock metagenome | isolation source: Antarctica rocks | place: Antarctica: Victoria Land, Pudding Butte sud | reverse complement strand
CCCACCAGCAACGACTCCCTCTCAACAACCCCCTCACCAAACCTAATCAAAAAAACCGTCTTCCCGGGCCACATCTCCCCCCCTTCGCCATTGTGCGCCGTCACACCTGCGCTCAACCCACATCCCTCGCACACGCCTTCAATCACGCCCGCTACAAACGCCGCACAGTTCAGCTGGCTCATCTCTTTTGGCACACTGATGTACTGGTTAACGAGTGGCTCGTTGTCGCTGATCATGTATTCGTTGTTATTGGTAGAGGAGTGCTCGATGGCATCGGCGGGGCGGCCGAAGAGGTGTCGCCAGAGGGGGGTATGGATAAATTGGAGGAGGGGGAGGATGCGGGTAGGGCGCGGGGGAGGGGGGGTGGTGCGGTGGAGGATGAGGGGGAGGATACGGAGGCCGAGGGGGATGCCGATTGCGGAGAGTCTGAGAAGAGTGAGTGGTTTATTTCTTGGAGCTGTGGTAGGTTGCCATGGACATACCGCCGTTCTAGATCCTGAATCCCCGTAACTCTCTTCTGAGCATATGTGACCATCTCCGAAAAGAGATAAGCAAAGCTGGCGCGGCTGAGCTCAGCTGTTCGTGTGCGGTTGAGGTTACGGTCGTAGATGGTTTTACGATTGGAGGGGACGCGAAGACCAGCGATGGGGGAGGGGTGGGGAGCGGATTGCGAAGCTGGGATTGGGAACGTTGATTGAGACTGTGGAGGGAGAAATGCGGTAGTAGGAGGCTGGGCTCTGGGGGCTGTAGAGGTAGACATGGTGGTTGGAGTAGGGAGATTCGATGTTACGGTTTAGTTTTGGAGGTTATTGGCAAGCGAACGCTTTACGGAGTTCACGAAACCTTGAGATGTCGATAAATTTTATGTAGGTAAGATGAAAAATCTACCGTTGATCCTCCCATTCCTTGAGACTCTTCTGCCGCTGCCTTGAGTTCCAATTCAACGTTCTTGAAATGCTGCTGACCCAATTTTCACTTCTCCTACCGTGCGGCATCACATTAGCAAATGGATATCTAGACGCCGAAACGGTCACGTAGTCGCCTGGACACAGCTCAACCCTGGGTCAAGTCATTAGGATGTCATTTAGGATACGTGGGAAGACTACAAACCTTTCCCTACCATCAAAGCTTGCCCATGAGGAAGTACGAGCGTCGTAGGGAACCCCAACACGTAGCACAATTGTATCAGGAAGGATTATGGGTCTGAAAGAGAGCGTATGAGCGCAAATTGCAGTCACGAGTATTACTGGATTCTCCGGATGACAGAGAGAACCTCCAGCTGCAAGATTGTAGGCGGTTGACCCTGTAGGCGTTGCAACACACACTCCATCGGCTTGCACGGTTGTGAAGTGCTCGTCATCTCCAAATATCTCGATAGAAGACATTGCTAAGTCCAAGTCAGCAAAGCAGACCGCAAAGCAGATCGCAAAATTCGTGGTGAGCTTACTAGGATTTGGGCCTCTATCAACAACAATATCGTTTAGAATTTCATAGGAACCATCGGGCTTATGCGTATATTCATTTTCCGACTCTTCGCCAATGAGTTCGTCCACTAAGTCTTTGCCTCCTCGTTCTCTGTTCTGTGATCGCATGACCGTGCCCTCGAACCTCAGACGTAGGCTTACTGTGACTCCTTCGGTAAAAGCTTTCGTAAGGGTATTCTCAAAGTCCTTATAATCAAATTTCGTAAGGAAGCCTAGAGAGCCCAAGGCAAATGACAGAACCGGAGGTACAATTCTTTGGAAAAGCCAGCTGGCATATAGAAGGGTCCCATCGCCTCCTAGCTATGACCAAGTCAACCAGGCTCACAAGACGAATATTGGAAAAAATACTGTCACCACGAAGTCAAATGTTTGGGGACGCTTTTCGCATAGTTCATTGGTCCAGTACTTCAAGCGACCTTCGCGAGACATGTCTTGTGAGATAAGGCCTTTGGCATGGAATTTGTGGTTGTGCTCCAGCGTATTTTCAACATATCTGACTACAGTTAAGCTTGTCCGTGTTCCTCCAGTAGCACTGGAAAACGAACACAATGTATGGTGTTGTCCTATCCTTTGAGAGGAGCCACTCGACAACCTCCCTGGTATACCCAATCAAATTCTCGTCGTGCGCCTTGGTTAAGAGGAACACAGTCTTGACCTTCAGTCTCAGCCGGATGCTGCCCAATGTCTTCGATAGCTCTCGAACGCCCCATGCCATATCCACCAGTTGCTTTTTCGTAAGTAGTCTGGAGTGGGTGACGGAGTCGTTGTTGTCCACTGCTTTGTCCTGCTTGGCATTTTCATTGATGTCTTTCAATACATTGGAGTTTCCCAACTTCCTCTGCTTGTCAAGAAGAGAGTGAACGAAGCAGGCTGTATCCTGACGGCGGTCTGAGACGAGTGACGACTTGCGACGATGTTGATTCTCCCCGTCGAAGACTACCTAAGCCTACACCTTCAGCTCAAGCATCCCGGCAGGATGATGGGCACTGAGACCTCAAGAGCATGCTGATACTCGGACTCGCTGGCGCTCGAATCTGCATTGCCCTTCGGACGATCAGCGTCCCTGGAATTCCGGGGCCAGATGCGGGACATTCCAGCAGCGAGGCTCACCTGGTCTCTAGAGCGTGTGGAAGCAAGGTCCGTAGTCGCTCCAGAGTCAAACTGTTCTTGAGTAGGGTCTGTAATGGCGTGATCCATATTTCGGTATCTGTTGACAAATACTTGGATAGTAGTCATCCACGGTAGTACTGTAGTACCTCCATTAACCAAGAGTCAAGACATCGAGCTTTCCATGTTTCAAAGTGACTCTCATGGCCTAATCGCCCTGGATAGTCACCTCGGATTCGGTTACTGTGTATCCTTGAGCCGCAACCTAGAATAAGCGAAAATAATAAATATATCGGGCGAACCGGAGATTGGCTGAACTGTGACTGCGGAAAGCCCCTGATGGAACCTGATACGGGTTGTGCCCTAAAGACTGAAGCTCCGAGTACTCGCAGCTCTATTCCGTACTCCGTGAGTAACTTTCCAGCTGTTGCATGGTGCCATGCTCCAGCTTTCGTCACTCAACATCATACGATCGGAAAAGGCAATTCGTTTTGTTGAGATCCTATCAGCATCCAAGACTCAAGTGGCCAATACGCCTGCTCGGCTCCATGCCGCACACCACTACCACAGCGCACGGATCAAAGTCTGGCAAGGCTAGATGGAAAATACAACATGCCTACGTGGTATTACTACTGCATACTTCATAGGTACAACAAGCAATACACCTTACAGTAGTACCAATGGCATGATGGGTTTGCTGCGGTCTACGAGTGGAAATTCAGTGTCATTGACAGAACCGCCGCGTCGGATTGCTAGAAGAGGAAGCGTGAAAATTCGTTGGCTTGAAGCATGGTGTATTAACTAGAAGTGCGGAGTAAGATTGATAAGTACAGATTCGGATGTTGTTGCCCATTTTTGATGCGCAAAGTTTGGTACGGATGTCGGACAATCCAACTTCGTAACTTCAGGTCTTTCGGCCAGATGTCGCTTACCGTGTGACGGTGTGAGCGGACTTTTACTAGCCTGACAAGCCTGAGTCCATGTCAGCCACCCCGAAACGTTTGAGAGCGAAAGAGAGATGGTCCTAGGCGTTGTTGTCCGCGAGTCTTTTGTACCAGAAGGCAGCGACTTGACCTGGTCCGGACCTTTGCAGATCACACATATGCGCCATTATTGAGGGTCAATCATAGCAATCGTGCATTGTGAGAATATCCGATGGGCGCCGGCTGAGTCCTTGACGTGCATTCTGCAGCGTGGGATGGATCAAGAGGGTGTGACTGTCGAATGCAAGCTGCAGCTTGGGTTGTTAAGATGTCATTTATCTAAAGTAAGGTAAGCATGCGTAGTATATGGTGGAGCCAATCCGTAGCGCGCCACGCGTTCTTCACGGTTTTGGAGTGTGAGACTTCTCCTTTGTGGCTGCGACTGGGTTGGTTGTGAGGGAAGACCTTGCGAGCAGCATTGCACTACTTATTTGGTCTGGCAATGGTATGCGCCTCCGTAGGTGCAGTTACAAAAACTTGGTCTTGTTACCATACAGTACTCGTCCCTAATTATTGGAAAAAGCCAGCGCTTGCTGATCTCCCACGAGTTGACCTGACTCACGAGATGATTTTTAGATTGATACCCATGTAGAGGCGCACCATCGCCAAAAGCAGGCTCCGACCCTGGCAAACCGTTGAGGTTGGGATGCAATTATTACCTTTGAGTCAAGTTGGTGTATGGGTAGGCGCAAGAAGTGTAATAATATTATCGTTTTTTGGTTTTCATGTTCTGTGCGTCGACACGACAAAGGGAGCCTGGCTGGACGACGAACCTAAATTGACTCAACGACTGCCCCATAAAGGCAAGCGTAAGACTCCTTCTAGGCGGTGGGTCAAACTTCATACGGAGGTACATGTATCACACTTCCACGGCGTCCTCAAGGCGCCGATCGACGGGAACCATGAAGTTGAGGCGGTTAATAGAAATCCGAGATGCGGTGTTGAAAGTTTAGTAGTAAGACACCTGCCTGCTTGTGCCTGCTCGGTCGTGTAACGAACCTGCTCGACAAACCAGTGGGTAGCAGCATGCAGGCAGCCTTGTCGATGTCTAGTACATACTAAGTGTGTGGGAGCCCTTCCTGGAGCGGCTTCTAACGCATGCGATTTGGCGGCGGGGGTATTCTTGCATTACGACGTAAGAAGCCCATCAACCCGAGAGGGCCATAGTTCTTAAGCCTCTAAAGCATTCGCGTCGCCATCTCATTGTGCTAATTTGGAAAGCCCGCCTTGCTAGGATGTTTATTCGCCGACCCATGAAAACGATGGAGACGAGAGATGGCATCGGAACTAGCGATAGATGAATTGGTAGCCAATCATGACGAGGGGATTCGGGATCGTCTGCACATCTGTATGTTTCCAGTCGCGATCTAACTCGAACAATAATGTGGCATGTTGTATGTAGTTGAACCTCCAGGCTCCCGGCTGCATGCCGAGGGACGAAGACAGCATGTTAATGTAGGTAATTGTCGATAAAAGTACTGAATGGAGTTACGGCATTACCGGCCCCTAGGTTGCTTTTGATGGTCACTTTGTACCTCCGTACAGAGGTAATATCGCACGAGTCTCTCCCAAGTCCCAACAGTCAAAGGGCCGATGTCTAATTCTTCAAGATTAAATCACCACCGATTCCCTGCGTCATAAGCTTGTGGCCTCAAAGGTTGTGTTTGGTTCGGAGAATACGATAGAAGGATTTTCAGTGCGTCACACTAAGCTTCATGGCCTTATGCCCGAGTGTTGCGCAGTCATGATTGGTAAACGCCTATGTAAGTTAGTAGCAGCTGTTTCGTGATTGCTTTTTTCGTCGGCTGGTTTCGAGGCCCCTTCAGGCCGCGATCCAACGAAAGATTAGGTAGAGTGCCCATTGTTGAACCCCAAGCAGCGGCGCATTTGCCGTGTCAGACCAGCGTGACCAGGTCTTTTGACCGCTTCTTCCAAGCAAGGCCGATCAAATTACGGGCGCGGAAAGCCCATGATGACTATTTATTTGGTGCCACCCAAACGGCACAATTATAGTTGCCTCCTTCAGGACCATGTTGTTTTATCGTCCCATCCATCCTGGGCAAAACCCAATTTGCGTAGCAATATAATCGCGGGTCTAAAACTCGCATGGTCCATGGAACCTTGCGGGGCCCAGTGGTCTTGTCTCAAACCTCTCGTTGGTGTTCCCAGAGTCCCAACTTGAACTACTTCATGCATGCTTGTATTCCCGCCAACGCCAATCCATCCCTGATGGCCTAGCCGTGGGGTCTAAGAATGCAGAGGCGTGGAGGATGAAGTAAGTCTCTCCAACTCCGTGCGTGATGCGCTTCTGTCTCATCATTACTCATCCCTTTGGATATATCGATCCCCTCTTAACTTGTGAACGTCCACTACCTCTACCTACTTGAGAATGCCCTTTCCAAAATCCGAACCCAACTTTTGTTTCTAGTCGAACATGCAGATATCTCGTTAAATTGACATCATAACTCTCGTTCTCAATCGGTACTCGCACTCCAAGAAGATATAATCATGTTTCAACCCCATCAGAAAGGCCCGACATCCTACGCTATGCCTTCAACAGAACTCGATGCCATGCTTGCCAATGTGTCAAATCAAATGGCACATGCCCAATTGTTGCGGCGCCTCTCAGGAAACTCCAATAGCAATTCCATGACCGGTAGAAGGAGATCAGCAAAAATTCTGAAAGCGAATAGCGTTGGAAACAGCCCTCACAACTGCAATGTTCAGCGTCGAAAAACCACTACGTCACAACCAACGGGACCAAACCATTCCGTCGCGCAAGAGAGATACCAAGCGCGAGGACAGAGGCTGGGGAACAGTTATACTTCATGGCGTCAGGCAGCGCAAGGAAGGCCAGTGAGCTGGCATCCTGGCTCGAGAGAACATGAGATGGCCGCAATGAATGTTTTTACCGGCGAGCCAACTATGAGGAATACTATAGCAGGACTTGAGACCCTGGCGGTCGCCGAAGACCCAGTCCCTCTAAGCCACCCATTCGCAGAAGGTAACATGACAACTCATGCAAACCAGCCATTCCAGGAGAACGATGTGAAGTTACATTCTCAGTATTGCGTCAACGGGGGCCCGGAAATGTTCGACCAGCCTCTGGCGAATGCGGAAGGCTATCAACAACTAATGACCGGGAACGACATGGTATTCCCATCATATCCATCATACGGTGTGCCTGACATAGCTCAAACCGCAAATCCGTTACTTCCTTATGGGTACACATATGATCAGTATGCGTTGTCAGGGTTGCAGGCCTCGGACTGGGCTCATCTCTCTTCAAACATTGACGATTATCCCATTCCACAGACACCAGACTTTCTTCCAATACAATATCCGGCAAACGATTTGGACGGCACCCACCTCGTACAGATAACGAAAAAAAAGAGTAAAGAGCTGGTGGGCATGGGGCTCTATGACAATACAGATAGAGACGTGCTATCATCGCTCAACGTTGGCCATGGCCAGGGTCCAAATCATTCCGCAAATTTGCAGCGAGAGTCAATGGGCAAAGGTTTGAAATTAGAAGAAACGTGGCAACCTCCGAAAGAAGATGAAGGAGATGATGAAGACGAGGAGGAAGCTTCTTCAGCAGATGAGGCCGAGGAATACGTTCCCGTCAGCTTTGCTCAGGATGACACTCAGCCATCGTTCTATCCTACGTACAACGACTTGTCTAACCAGACCTTTTTCTTCGACAACGACGATCAATACACCAATTGTATAGCCTTCGATCAGACGATGCCATTGTGTCAGCCGAAAGCGCCAGACCCGGTTTTAGAGAATTCATTATGGTTTTGAAGGACTCTTGCACGGTGGTTTAGGGAGGGATGGGTGGATCTGGATTCGGTATTACATAGCGAAAGCAAGGTGTTCAAGTGTCTGGCAAGGAATCCTTTCCAACGAAGCTTTGAGTTTTGAAGCGCTGGAAGCTCGAATCTGTGAGCTGCTGGAGGAGCCTTTCTGTCCTTAGATACCCCATGCATGAGTAGCGTCCCTCTATGGCAGTGACAAGCGATTTCTCGCTCGAGGAGAATCGCCATGTCAATCATCTGAGTGAATCACCAAAATGATTTATGATTTTTCTTAGTGACGAAGGTCGCCAAGAGGAGTTGGTGCCACTTGGTGGAGCGCAAGTAAAACCCTGCGAAACCCAGGCCGAAGTAGGAAGTGATCAGCGTTTGCTCGCTTACTTGTAGGTACCTTATGGTCCATGGAGTATGGGACAGTGACTGCGGAATGCAGTCTGCAACCTGGCTGCAGAAGCTTTCCCACCTGCAGCATTATTGATCACTGCATCATTATTGCCTTGATGTATGAGGGTTCCATTTTCCACTTTGCTTTCTATGCAGCATCCGCCACTTGTTGCTGCGACAGGCGCATTTGTTCGGCTTCAGCCATTAGGTCAGATTCGTACAAAACCGAAATGGACGAGGTGCCAAAAATGTTTCAAGTTGATTAAAAACAAACCCGGTTTGGTAAACGAGAGAGGCGGAGACCTATCACCGTCTGCAATTGGGGCGCTCTGTATTGAGGTCAGGTTGCAGGGACTTTTGTCGCAAGGATTCTCCGTCAGTCTTGCACGATGTTGCTTTCCTCAAAGTGCCTTGCCGGGCAAGGCAATCGTGCATCACCTAAAGCCAGGAGTTGTCGTTTACCTTGCGGGTCATGTTTTGTCATGTGCAACCCTTTCTTCAAGGTAGAGGAATGGCGACCATGCGCGCCTCACGGATGATCCAATTGATCATATTCTCCCCCGATGGGAAGCTGCCATTCCATAAGCCATTTGTGTTTTTGAAACCTCTCACTTCGTAATTCGTAGCGCTGAGCCTTCGGACTTCTAGATTCCCCAGAATTCAAGTTCCGACATGCGACTGGATCTTCGCCATTCTCAAAATATCTTGCCAAAGCCCCACAGATTTTGACAAGCAATCGCCTCACCAGAGACTCTCTCTCCGAGAACCTCTTTACTCGAGAGATGCAAGCTTCGATAGTTCGGCATGGTCATTCCACACTACCATCGTAGCCCTTTCGTCCCTGGGTGTGTTTCCAGCGAGACTTTGCCATACCTTACTGTCCCTGAAGAGCTGTGGAAATGCTAGTGCGGCTTAAAACAAGCTCCAACGGCCCGGAATCCACCCGTTTCTGCTGCGCCACAACATACTCTCAAACCTCTACCATAGCGTGCGTACTGTGGTAGTTCTCGAAATCGTCTTCCAAACCATTCACGATACTTGAAGAAAGGTAGCTACCTAAAGTATGAATATGGATCATCTTGTATTCATACCATGGCGAGATAACGACGAGATACTTACCGCGAGACGCTGGCTTTATCCAGCCAAGGGTTGTAAAGATCCAGACCTGAGGAGAAAAGCTTGCAATCGAGTGAGTCCAGATGTAGATATGTTTTGCTAGCGGCATTGATGTAGATCTTCATATGAGCTCATGGACAGTCTTCATACGCTTGTGAATACCTTCGACCGAGATTCTCATATTTTTCCCATTGGCATCATTGTTTCCTTTTAACGCGGCCGTTGGCTGCCTTAGCTACTTCTCCACATGCTACTGTCTACACAATTCTTGGAGGCACTTTGGTAAACATAGCTCATGAAACGAATCCCCTGACAGTATCTGCACTTGTCTCATGCAACCGAACCTCCTTTCCAGGAACAATGATCTTGCTTCCTTCATTCGTTATAGGTGCATGATGTGCATCCGGCTCCAGGGGAATGCTGACACGTTCCTTCAGATCTCGGCTTGGAAGCTGCGTGGAAACCTTCCACATGCCGTGGAGTCTACATGGTTCCTCACAGATGCGATTCTAAGCGATGACACCAAAAGCAACCAACTATCTCCCTTCGCTATCCGCGCCTGTTATAGCACGGCGTTTTGTCGGTCAGTTGTTGGTTAACTTCGTACCCATCAAGCTTTCAGGTCTCTGTTCTTCTGACCAAAACAGATTCGTGACTGGGCTTCTCGACTCGGAACAAGATGCAAAGTACAAGGTATCCATGTACGCAAAGGCGAAGCAAATTGGCCTACCCGCTTCCTTTGTTGAACTGCGCCACGAAGCGACCCATGGAGATTTACCGTCTCTTGTCGTTTTTCGTCGAGCTGCAGAGAGATCTCTAGACTGGCTATGGAACGACTACTGGAGATACCTAGATGTCCGGAGTGGAAATCTGGACGAAGATGAACTTGACGCTTTCAAGGAGGGTCGGGAGAAGCTGAAGGAAAACCTTAGAATCATCCTCCGCCAGTACAACGAAGCTTGTATAGATGACGTGAAGACGATTGGTCGCAGGGACGTTGCGATGCCGACCCATTCGGCCGACAAGGCATGCCTTGAAATTGTAAAAATTTGCAAGAACGAGAAATTGGTCATCGCAGAACTTGTCAAAGTACTCCTGGAGCACGGAACCATGATTCCTAGCTCAAGAACGTGAGTACTAATGTCATATCTGCCCTGGCACTTGACTAAGAAGCACAGACTTGGTCGTCACATGGATGAAGTCTTCCCATTATGGGAAAGCCTTTTGAAGAAGCTAACATCACACCAGTCCCACTTCCTGATCATGCTCACCGATGAGATGTTGGTTCGTTTGATTTCACCCTCGATGCTCGATGTCACCATTGATTCGTTCCGCGAAGCTATCGCTATGTGGCTCGAACGGATATGCACTACCAAAGGATGGGTACCGGCAACTAAGCGGGGAAAGCTCGATGATAGTGTCATTATGGAGACCTGCTTGCAGAACCCGAATCACTGGACCGTTCGCCTCGCAGTCACGATGATTGAGAGCTCAGATCACAAGATCGCAAAAGAGGTTTATGTAGACCGCGTTTCCAAAGCAGCTGACGACTTGAACACAAAACCAAAAGTTCCGATTGTCCGATCCATTTCGATCGAGAATCTTGATCGCCTGCTACCGTCCCAACGTAAGTGGTTGGAGTCGGAAGAAGGGCTGGCAGAGAAGGCACGATACCTGAAACGTACTCAGCCCCTTGGGGAACAGTCAGAGCAACCAAATCAAACGGGAGAGCCACAACATCAAGCAGCGAAGCCAACATCGGATGGTAGTTCACCCCAGCAGGGTGTGCAGTCGAAGGATATGGGCATGGCAATACAGCAAGATCCAGGGGATGAGTCAGACGAACACTCGGAGGAAGATCAGGATGTGGGGGGCTGGACTAAGTGGAAGGGGGTATGGATTGCAAAGCCCATCGGCATGGTCTAATGTCATGCTCATGATATGAGTGATTCATGCAGGAGCGTGGAGGCACTCGGTATTTGCAAGGGAAGGAGTTTCTACAGCGCAATGATACCCAACATTCCAGCGACAAAGGCGTTTAATGGGAGTGCAACATGACACTGTTCTTCTCTTCTTTGTAGATGCTAGGTTTGAGCTTTAGGGAAGAGACTGCAAGCACCACCGTCGGCGAGTCTCAAGTATGAAGGTATAAATAGTCTCAAGGGTAGCAACCATAGTGAACATATCGATAATCGTTGTTGGATGAATATCCTACTCGCATGGAATTATGGACTTCACCTAACCTTACTTAGGTCGACTCTGCCGGTTCGTACTAAGTAGAATATATCTCATCTGCACTTGTCCCAATCTGGGCATGTCTATCCGAAGCATTTTAGACATTGGAGTGAAGTGAATAGAATCTGTAGATGCTCGAGGTTTGTGACAGGCCTCCATCGCCTGTTGGTAAACCACTTTGAAGGCCATCCCAAACAGAACCTCGGACGTAAGGTATGTAAGTCACCTCAGGATCTGCAGAGTAAAGCCACAGGGCGGACCGCTTGCGCTGATAGGTCAGTGAAGCGAATTTACCTTATCAGAGATAAGATCCATCCCCCCTTTCACATGCCACAATCTGCTTTCGGTTTGAGTGTTGGAAAATTGAATTGTCGCATCAATCAAAGAGATACGACAGCATCGTCAGTGGCAAGAAGCAGTCAGCTTGCCAGATACCTTCCCATCGATCCTGAAAGAAGAAGCCAGAGATGTTCACGTCGAGATAGAGACCGAACAAAAAACAACACTAAGAAGACAGCGCCTTTTGGCGCAGGCTTGCAGAGCGCCCCCGTCGTAATACGGATGGATGTACGGAAGTAATGGCTAGCCTTTCCGCCAATCCAGGTCACGACGGATTTGTGACACCAGCATCTTATTTACGTCGTCCTCGAGCGTATTCCAAACCGATGGCTCCGGCTGAGCCAGAGAGCGCAGTCGAGAGGGATCAACGTCTCGGCTT
>JAABUL010007422.1_pt1 | contig 11846 bp, 2 predicted proteins | sample 5559151 | NCBI WGS metagenome assembly JAABUL01 (sample SAMN10711876, study PRJNA513368) | rock metagenome | isolation source: Antarctica rocks | place: Antarctica: Victoria Land, Pudding Butte sud | reverse complement strand
CCAAAATCGCCACGCCCAAACCAAAGAGGGCGGCAGCCAGGCGGTTAGACTGGATGAGGCGCATATTGAATGATGGATCGCGAAGAGTGTCTGGATTACTGGATGACGATTTGATGGAGCCAGCAGCTAAGACAGAAGATTCGGCTCTAGTTATGTGCTGTCTCGGCAGTACTGGTGTCAAGACGGCATCGGCGGAGGCAACGGTGGCGATAATGGTGTTGTGGTACGGCGCAAGGCGTCTCCGGAATACGTCCACCACTCCCATTTAGAGCCTGTTCGCTAGGAAATTCAGCGTCAGATTACAGGAGGGTAGCAAAAAGACTGGTATCCCTGCTAGCTCCAAATCGTGTTTCAAGTATCGAGCCTGCAGCTTAATTAGCTCGAGTACTGATAAGTTATGACGTGTATCGTGTGATCGGCTAGTACCTAAGTGAATTGTAACGTGCTATCTACTTGTTCTAATTATAGTAGCTAAAAAGGAGGTTAATATACTAAGGAACTAGTACCTAAGGCTCTAATTTTTAATACACCCTTTTTCCTTAAAGTCTAATTATTTCGTACTTATTACGTAAAGTTAACTTTATATAACTTACTTATATTTAACTCTATTACTACTAAGTTAATTAATATTACTCTCTCTTTACCCTTAATTAACTAATTAGAGAAGGGTAAAAAGAGAGTAAAATTATATCTAGTTTATTAACTATTAGATACGCTTTATCGTTAACCTCTTAGTAGTAAAGTAATATAACTCGTAATAAGCTTTAAAGGGAAATACGTAAGACTATTAGGTTAAACTCTTTTAAGAGGTAACTTAGAATTAAACCGAGGACCTTTAAATTATAATTAAAGGGAGCTATTTATAACTTCCTAAACTCGTAGTAAAGCGGAAAGAAAGAGTTAAGTATTTAGGGCGATAAGGACCTATATAATTAATAGAATCTTAATTAAAAGACCTATTAATCTTCGCTTAATAAAGTGTTTTCGTCTTTAGTATTTAGGTAACTAAGCTTACTAACTAAAGAATTAATATAAGCTACTAAACTAATAGTTAGTTAATCTAGTATTTATACTATAGTATTTACGGTACTATCTATAGTACGAGTTATAGTATATAATACTAGTAAAGTAGAAGCCGAAGATAGCCGAGCTTAAAGTATATAGTAAGGTTACTAGTATCGTAAATAACTAAGCTTAGTAAGCTACTAGCCCTCTATAGCGACCGTAAGGTTAAATAACGTCGGACGCTTTAGTTATTATTTATAGTAAATAAGTATATAAAGGAGATAAAGTATAGTTAGTATAACGTTAGTTAAATAAATATTATAGTTATTATATCTATAGAAGGATATATAATACTAAAGGTAAGGTTAAGATCTTATCTTATCTTAATCTATATTAATAAAATAGAAGTTAAATTTAGTATTTTATAGTACTACTACGGTAATAACGTCGATAGTACTAATAGGTATAGTTACTTAATAAACTTAGCGTACTTTAAAGGTAGTAGTATCTTAGTAAGGCTATCTACTAGTATCTAGCTAGTCTATAGCTATTTAAAGTAAATACGTCCTTTTAAGTATTCTTATTTAAGCTAGTAGTTATAGATATCTATATATATAAGCTTAGTCTTAAGTTTAGCTATAGGTTATATAATAAGACGAGTATCTACTAATTATTATAGTATAATACCGGCTTTTAATCTAGCTTTAGATTAATAGCCTTTATAAATCTTATCTACTAAATAAGCTCTAATTTAGCGTATAATAGAGTAAGTAGCTCTACGTTAGTACTTAATTTAGTAACTATATATTACTTAGTAGCCTTCTAATTAATAGAACTAAATAGTAAGAATAGGTATCCCTTTAAGCTCTATCTTATAAGTATATTATTACTAAATAAGGCGTTTAAAGTACCGTAGAACTCCTTAGACGGTATTATAAACTATATATTAATTATCTAATTATTACTAAAGATAAGTACTAGCCCCTTAAACTATATAAGATATCTAATATAGTAATTAGCTACTTTTAGATATACTAATATAGGGTTCTTAAGGTAGCTAGCTAGTACTAATACTACTTTAGCTACGTTTAGTCTAGTCTATATTATAGCCTAATTAATTAATCTAACTCGCTCTTAATAGTAGTAATATCCTTCTAAATAGCTTAATATCTATTAGGGACTAAGAAGTTAATAGATAACGGAAGTAGTATTAAGTAAGCCTTTATAGCTTTAATAATACTAAAGTAATTAACTACCTTATTAATATAGGCTTCCTATAATAGCTATATTTATTAGTTAGCTCGATCCCTAATAATCTTATACTAATAAACTAGTTAATATCCCTAAGCTCGTATATCTCGTAGAATTTATATAATCGTAACTTAATCTTATTTATATAGGGTTTATTCTTACGGTAGTAGATTAGCGTAAAGTTATCGACGTAGAAGAAGATAAGTATAATACTATTAGTTTAGAGGTAGTATATACCTAGTATAGGTATAAAGCTAAGTAATTCTAAGGTAGAGGTAAATTTACTTATCTATAGTATAAGGGACTCCTTAAGTCTATATAGTACTCGTAGTAGCTTAAGGACCTTCCCTCGCTACTTAAATCTATTTAAAGCCTATAAATATATAACGTAGGGTAGTAATACGTTAAGAAACGCGTTAACTATATTAAATTACTTAGCTTTAAGGTTAAAGTAAGTAATTAGTACTATAAGGATCCTAAATACTTTAGTAGCTAGTATAGTAGTATATATATTATACTTAGTAGCTTAGAGGTCTCTACGAGTATAGATACGAGCCTTATATTTATATAAGTTTCTCTCTAAATTAAGCTTATATTTAAATACCTAAGTAAGTAGTAGTAGCTTAGTATTCTTAGGGATAGAGGACTTATTAACCTACTTAAACGTACTAGTAGATAGTCCTTTATCTATCTTAAGCTTAGCTACTTATATCTATTAGTCCTTATAAGGGTATTTTATAGCTCTATACTAGTACTTAAGTTTAGGTAGAAGCTTACTTTAGTACTAAGGATACTCCTATTATAGCTTATCTTATTATATTACTAATAACGTAACTAGCTTAGTTACGAATATAGGTTTACTATTAGAGATATCTAAGTTAGCCTATATAATATAAGCTCTATATATAAAGACCTAATACTATACGTTATTATTTTATTATCTATAGAGTATAAGATAGACTCTCTATCTCTTACTATTATTTAAGTAGTTATATTCTTATTCTATATTAGCGTTATTACGCTAAGTAACCTTATACTAAGGTTTAGGCTATAGAGAATATAGTAGTTAATACTAACTAATATAGGTATCTAGTAATTATTATATAGGGAACTACTAGTATAGTCCTTAGTAAAGTAGTTACTAAAGCTAGTCTAATATTATTAAAGGGGATAGTAGAGTAGGTCTACTATTACTCCGTTACTATTACTTCTTTTAATATAACTCTACCCTTTTATTTAGAGTCTACTATATAGTAAAGATAGCGTTATAAAGCTCTTAATAGTAAGATAGAGGAGTAGGGTCGAAGACTAGTACTAAATTAACTACCTTAGTACTAAGGATATAACTAAGATTAACCTCTACTAAGTAATAGAAGGTTACTTTATTAAAGACGACGTTACGAGTACGGATAACCTTATTCTATAATAGTACCTATATCTAAAAGATACTTATTAAGTCCTAGTTAACGAGGTATCTAATATAAGCTTACTCTATAAGCTTTTTCTTCCTTACTAGCGCCTTATTCCCCTTTTTATAGAGAAGTAAGCTTAATAGCTATAGACTCCAAGGCATATAATTAATAGTTTCCGTTTAGTAGCTAGTTTAAAGGGCGTCTTCTACCCTTTTAGTATAATTAGTACTCTATTAAGGAGATATACTATAGCTATAACGATCTTAAGCTAAAGGTTATATAGTAACTAAGCGTATATCCTTATAGCTCTAGCTATTAAAGTAATAAGAGCTCTAAGTCGTTTAGCTAGGTTTTATACTAGCGTATATAGAGCCGTCTAGTATAATATAATATCCTCCTTTCTAATAAAGGAGCGATAAGCGAGTCTAATTATACTATTTATATTAGCTTAAAGTATCTTAATATCTCGTCTAATTAATCGAACGAATATATTTAGCTCCTTAATAAATTAAAGCTAATTATTCTAAGTCTTACTTACGTATAACCTTTTAAAGTAAAGGTAAGTCTTAAGATTATATTTATAGACTATATATTAATCTCCGTTATAAGCTTAATTAAATTTAGTAACGTCGATAGCGAATTTAGTAAGAGGGATATTTAGTATTACTCTTTAACGCCGAGACGGAATCGATTATAACTTAGCTATAGCGTAGACGCTATACTTATAGGTTTACATACCTTATAGTTACTATTAGCTAGTATATAACCTTCGGTATTATCTTAAAGGTAAGTAATACGCTTATAACTAATATAGCTATAAACCTAGTACTACTAAGTTATAGTAAGTCGTTAAGGATTTAAAGGAGCTCTACTTAATTATACTACTATAACTATTAAGGTAATATTATCCTTTAGTAGCTATTAAATTACTATAGGGCTAGTATAATTCGCTCGAGTAATATAACTATTAACGCGTAATATCCCTTAAAGCTCGCTTTAGCTATATACGAGCTCTCTATTACCTATTAATAGTATAATAATATTTAAGTAGTAGATATCGTTATATAGCTAAATAAGCTTTAGTATTAGATATTATATACTATTAACCTTATTATTAAAGTAGACGGTCTTTTCTTATCTATAGAACTAAAGGCTAGCCTTCTTAAGTTAGTTAGTACTAATAAGGTTTATATAGAAGCTAGGTAAATAGATAACGTCTTTTAAGGTTAGCTTATAGTTATCTCTATTAATATCCTTAAGATATAAGGTATACTTACCGATAGCTACTACCGGTAAAGTACTATCTCTAGTTATAAGTATAAATCTAGCCTTTAGCTTACTAGTAGCTCTAAAGTTCGCTCTTAGTAGACTATTAATAACGTAAATACTTAAGTAGGTATCCTATCTCTATCGTTCTAAAGGTAGTATATCTAAACGCTCTACTTATATTCTAAATACTAAAGGGATTAATATAGTTACTACTATAACGTAAGTAGCTAAAACTAACGGCTTCTCTAAACTACTACTACTATTTAAAGCGTCTAATCTATTTAGTTCCTTCTATAAGTTAGTATCTATCTACTTCTTAATATATATCTTAGCTATACGAGAGTTATCTTATACCTACTTAATATAATTCCTTTAGTAGCTTTACTATTCCCTTAACTTCTTACCCTTTAGACGCCCCTCTAAACTAATTATATTATAAGTAGCCCTTAAGTTATAGTAGTTATTTTTAGGCTTACTAGTAATATTATAGTATAGCTTAAGTAGAATCTTTAGTAGATATAGGGAACTCTCTCCTAATAGTAATAGAGGTAAAGGACTACTTCTATCTTTAGCTTCTATAGTATTAGTAATTTTAAGAGACGTTACGTAAGCGTATTATCTAGTAGATCTTAAAAAGTCTACTATAAGATAACTAAACTCGTTAATAATAGCTATTAAAGGATACTCTAATTTAGGTTTATTATTTACCTTAAAGAGAAGTATTATCTCTATAGCTATATCCTTATAGTATACTACGTAGTAGAAATACCTTCTTAGTCGATATAGCTCGAAATAGTAGAATATCTCTATCCTTTATAATAAATTAATCTAGTTAGTAACCTATTAATCTACTTTAATACTAAAATTCCCCTTCTTAAGCTTATTAAGAGTATCGGTAAGCTTAATCTCTCGTTAATAGTCTATTAGTATAAAGCGAAGCTTAAGCTAGTAGAGCTTATCCTTTATAGTATTATACCTTATAGTAATAGATAGAGCGTTAATTAAGATAGTAATACGTAGCTCCTCTTCTACCTTAACTATATTAGCCTCGTACTTATTAAAGTTAGCCTTTAGTAATTAGTACTAGGCTATTAATATACTAAGGGTAGTCTAGTTATTAATACTTAGTATAGGAGCTCCTTCCTTTAGTAGTATTATAGCCTTAATAATATCTAGTATTACTAGCTTAGTTAGCTCCTTTACGATCTTACTATCTTTAAGGTATAGGTCTATATATTACTATACTTTATATATATAATATAGGGAGCTATATTAAATAATCTAGTTATCCTATTACTTATACCTTCTTAGGATCTTCTTATTACTAGCTATAGAGGCTTATAAGCTACTTATAGTATATAGAAGAGGTATATTATTATCGTTCTTAGTAATCTAGTAGTTTTATTTAGTCTCCTTTTAGTATTTTCTTCTAGTATTCTAGCTACTAAGAGCTTAACTATAGCTTATAACGTTACTATAGTAGACTAGCGTATACCGGGCTTATAACTATAATATATATCGTATAATTAGTTAGTACCTAAGTAAATTATAACGTACTATCTATTTATTCTAATTATAGTAGCTAAAAAGGAGGTTAATATACTAAGGATCTAGTACCTAAGGCTCTAGTTCTTAATATAAGTAGCTAAAGAATAACTTATAGAAAGCGTTTTAACTAGCTACTCTAAATAGGAATACTAGTCTTTTTACTACCCTTCTATAGATATTCTTATACGGACGAGCTCGGACGATAAGTAAATTAGACTAACGCTAATATAGCTTTAGTAGTACCGGCTCTATTCATTATTAGTAAATACTAATATTAGCTACTAACGTAGTAATTTACTAGTAGTAGTATAGCTAGAGGTAGTATTTTATCTATCTATATCTATTAGCTATAGCTCTATTACTAATATTACTACTAATATAAGTTATTTAGACCTATTATTAGCTTTATAACCTTTATAGTTACCTTATAATATATTATAATTATAATAGGTACTATAGTTACCGGAAGGCTTACTACTATACGGTTAGTAAGTAATACTAAGCTTATTAACGAGGCTAGGCTCTATTACTTTATCGATTAAGTAAATACTTAGTCCGCTTAGTAATAGTAATAGTAATAGAATACTAGCTCCGGCTAGTTAAAAGGAGCTAACGTAAGTAAAGTAGTCGGATAATATAACGAATACGTTAGTAAAGTTACTATTAAAGTCTATTAGCCTTAGATTATAAGTAAATAGTAGCTTTAAAGACGTAGCTTAGCTTATAGCTTAAGTTACTATCCTTTTATATATACTAGATAATATAAAGGGCCTCGTTAATAAGAATACTATTAGGCTTAAGTACGACTCGCTTAAAGCGTCGTAAAAGGACTTTATAACTATAGTTAAATAGTTTAATTAGGGTATTAATTTAGAGACTAACCTAGTATATAGACTATTAGAATTAATAGAGGCCTACTTTAAGGCTTATAAGGGTACTAAGTAGTAGAGCCTAAAGCTGTTACGTAATTAAAAGGAGCTTACTTTAATATTTAGTAGTAAAGTAGTAACTAGAAGCCGAGTATTAAGTCTTAAGTAGGCTAAGTGATTTACTACTTTATCTCTAAAGGATATAGAGCTATCGACGTCTACTTTAAAGTCTAATAATAAGGTTAATCTTTACCGTATAGCTACTTAGAACCTTACTATAGAATAGTAAAAGAGATAGAAGAAGTCGACTATAAATAAGAGTGTTAAGAGCCTTACTATAGCGCTTAATAAAACTAACGCTATTTAGTTAAAAGAGGCTCTACTACCGATTATTAAGTAGGCTAATAATATTATATAGAGAATAGACGAACTAACTAATTGCTAGTAGTCTAGGGTTATAATCGCTCTTAGCTATAGTAATAATAAGAATCTAGCTCTTTCTATTATTTTCGTACTTACGTATAGTTAGATACTACTAATTAAGGAGGTACTAAAGGAATTAGACGCTATATTATAAAAAGGTTAATATTATTATATAGGTATAGTAGTCTTAAGTTAAATTAAAGTAAATAAGGTATCGTCTTCGAGTATATCCACTAATAGATTTTACGTCTTAAGATAGATAGAGTTCCCCTTATAGCTTAGTTTAGAGATAGCCGCTACTACGGCTCTAATTTATTAATATTTACTACTAAAATTAGCTAAAATAAAGTTATTCTAGCCTATATCTCTAAATATATCTATAATAATAACTTCTTTAACCTCTTTTTTACCTATATAAGCTTAATTTTACGATATTAATTATTTTAAATAGGCTTAGCGTATTTCTTAACCTAACGATACTTTCTCTACTACCTTAAACCTCTATAATAATAATAGTAACCTTATTATATTCCGTAGCTCCTTTAATACGCCTAATACTACTCCTATATTACCTTAGTAATAGTATTACGCTTTATAGTTATTAGATTAACCCTCTTACCGTCTACTATCCTCGCCGTACTAATCTCCGGCTATAGACTACTAAGGTTAGTCTCTAGCTAATAATTTAGGTCTAGCTTCTTAAACGACGGTATACTAATACCTCTAGCTATAAGGAAGTTATAGAGGATAGTATAGGTATATACGAGCCTTACCTACGTATTATATAGATATTCCGGTACCCTCTTAAAGAGCCGGAAGCGCTACTTAAAGATACTAAATACTTACTTAACGATATTTTGTAGCCTTAAGTAGCGAAGGTTAAATAGCTCCTTTTTATTTATAGAACAGCCTTATAGATATAATATCTAGTCTTATTATATAGATATATTATTACTAGTAAGTTTAAGTAGCTAGTATCTATAAGATAATAATAACTAGTAGGTACCTCGAAGTCGTATAATCCTTAAGCGCTTAATAGTATTTATCTATTATAGGTAGAGCCTTCCTAACTTAGTAAGATATAAGTAAATAAACCTTACTAGTTAACTACGGCTAATATATTCTACGATAGGAAGCTCTTATAATTACGATATAGCGCTTATTTACTAGTAATATAAGTAGTAATATAAGAGCCGTTAAGCGTATCAATATAGCTATTAAAGTAAGGCTAGTATAACGGTCCGTCGCTCTTACTAACGCTCTACTTATTACTTCTTTACTATATAACGAGCTCTTAATAGAGTAATATAACGTTATTTAATACGTCGTTAAATATCTTAGATATTATTAATTTAGAGTAGTAATATTCCTCCGTAATATCGTTATACTAATAACTAGTAGTAACTATTTAAAGGAAGATTAATAACTTCTTATTCCGGCTAATATAACGGCCGTCTTTAAGGCCTAGTATTATACTTAATCACTTATTAAATTAAGCTAGTATAAAGCGTATCCGCCGCTATAAATAGACTTTACTTTATAGTATATCTTCCGTCTAATTATAACGTTTAAAGTAATTATAATATATCGACCGGTAAGCTCCCTTTATTACTTACTAATTAACGTAATCGCTAATAAGGGTTACTATAGCTATAATAATTACTCTTATATACTAGTTTACGGCCTAGTAGTATTTTAGTAAGTATAAGAAGACTCTAAAAGCTATAATAATACGTAACTTAAGGTAATCTAACGCTCTATAATCCTACTATCGACGAGGATTATAGAATTTAACTAATATAGCTCGTACCTTATACCTACTAGCCTATTATATAGGTTATAAGCGCTAATTAAACCTTATATTTACTTAGCGTTAGAATACGACCTTAGAATAACGCTAGTAGAAGTAGCTACCGAATACCCCTATTAGATTACGATATTTACCTATTAGCGTTATTTTAGCTACTAAGAGCCGTTAGATCTAACGAGGAATTTCCTAGCGAACAGACTCTTACCCAAGCTTGTGTGATTCCGGTATAGCATTCATGTGTATATATCTTTCGAGGAGGATTAGCCCCTTTTGCCATAGGCGGGGTCGTGGGGAGTTTCCCCATGGGCAACGCCATGTGGAAATGCAATGTACCATCTCCGCAGACTCTGCGTGCGCGAGATGCATGGTCCAATGCTACCGTTCCGAAGGCTGTTGTCCCTCCCTGGAGAGGACTCTCTGTCCGGTAGTCATGTTGGGGTAAAGTGCGATGACACATGGCGTCTTGCTGTTCTACGTACCTCAAAGGGTTCGGCCCGGAATATCCTCCAGGAAACTCATCTCATACACCTGACTGATCGCCATTCAGGTATTGAAGGAGTGCTACTGTCGTTTTCCAGTTAGGAATACGTTGGAGACTCAACATCCAGAGTTACGGTGGAAAGCAGAAAAATGAAGGTTGCGTGGGAAAGATTGATCCGGTTCGTGGCCACTGATGGCCGAATCCTTCGAGGCCAACCAATCTTACCTAGCCACGACTATGACCTTGGAAACCACCAGGAGAAGGATGATCTGAAGGCAAACGTTATAGTTGGAAAGGACATTTTCAGCACCGATGGCGGTACGAAAGTCACCGAGGAGGTTGTCACCGTGAGGCAAATCTTAGGCCCATTGACTGCCGAAGATGTTCCCATTCTGAGATGCATTGGCTTGAATTACGCCGGACACAGTAAGTGAGTGAGAAACGCGGACGGACTGTTCCTAACGGACTTGATGTAGTTCGTGAGACTGGCCGTGAGCCTCCTCCATTCCCATCGTTCTACTTCATCAAGCCCAACACTACCGTTTGGGACCATGAAGCCAATGTTCGAGTTCCCAAGATCGCGCAGGATGATCAGGCAGACTACGAAGGCGAATTAGTCAGTCAACACCCCCATGGTGAGTGATTTCAGAGTAGTTGACTTGGCCAACACGTCTAGTGTCTGGTACTTGGAAAAGATGCGAAGGATGTGTCCACGGAGGAAGCACTCGACTACGTCGGAGGCTGGACTGCAGGCAACGACATTTCCTCGCGCAAGTTGCAGTCGCAGCCTCATCTCACTGGCAAAATGCCGCAGTTCGGCTTTTCCAAGGGCTTCGACACGTATGCACCCATGGGACCCGTTCTGGTGGCCAATGATCTCATTGGTGATCCTGAGAAGCTTCATATCACCACCAAAGTGAACGGAGAGATCCGTCAAGATGAAGGTGTTCATGACCTGCTTTTCGACTGCAAGTACCTCATCTCGTACCTTTCTCAGGGCTCCACGCTGAAGAAGGGAACTGTCATCATGACCGGAACGCCAGGAGGTGAGTTGCCCGGAACATGTCCGGCGATCGGTGAGGTGAGGTGCTTTGCTAACCAAGACGTGACCAGGGGTGGGGCATGGGATGAAGCCGCCGCAGTATCTAAAGCCCGGCACCATCATGGAAGTCACCGTGTCCAAGATTGGAACACTGCGAAACGGAGTCGAGTTTGAGTGATGCATCGGCCAGTGCACGGAGGAGATTAGACCTGTTGGGAGTTGACAGAGAAATACTCATACGTATACTACTCATAATCTGACTAAACGCAGAGAGCAGCGTTCACCGAACCAGCTTCGATGGAGTCCAACTCCCTGACAAGAATATCCCAGACCTTTTGAGCTGTTTTCTGCCCCTCGACGTCTGTGAGCCAAGAGGGCATCTGGTCCCTGTTGATGCGTACACGTTAGTAATTGCGCGTTTCAAAGGCTGGGCCTGAAACATACTCGGCAATCTGGCATGAAGCAGTCAGCTTTCCATGGCTCTCAGGACCCGCAACAGCCCCGAAGAGTAGCGTCCGGCTGCCATGATCAGGAGATCGGCCGTACTCCTCCTTGTTCTTCGCCGATCGCTCCCGGATGGCGGGAGGGGCGTTCTTATTGAGATCTGTTGAGCAGAATCCAGGACACACGAGGTTGATGACGACGTTGGATTGCTCCACCGGGACCTTGCTGGCGAGAATTCGAGCGATTAGAGTCAAGATGAGCTTGGTATGGCGGTAGCTGGAAGGGAATATAC
>JAABUL010007420.1_pt1 | contig 11849 bp, 2 predicted proteins | sample 5559151 | NCBI WGS metagenome assembly JAABUL01 (sample SAMN10711876, study PRJNA513368) | rock metagenome | isolation source: Antarctica rocks | place: Antarctica: Victoria Land, Pudding Butte sud | reverse complement strand
TAATATTCTGTATGATGCCTGGTTTTAGCTTCCGGGCCGTCGCACCGTGTCAGAGCAAGGAGTGACTGACGATGTGATGACTTCCCAAGTTATCGTCAGAGTGGTTGTAAGGCTAATTGCTGAGATGGGGCCAAATCCTCTCTGGGATGCAGTTAGTAGAGGCTTTTTCACGTGAGCCTATAATCAAGAGAGCACCGACTCGCAACTGTTGCCGTTTGCCGAAGCGAGCAATGACGGATTTGTCCTTGCTAGTCCTTTGCCGATTGAAGAGACCGGGCCTTTTGTCGTTCTCAGGCGGCGAGCTGATCTCTGAAAAGGTAGGTCCTTTGTCATTAGGAGGCGACGAGTGACTTTCAGCAAGCTCCATCTCCATCTTGTAAGGGACGCGACAGATTTGGAAAAAGTAGGGATATACAGAGTCTAGTACAGCAACGTGAAATGGTTCGCAATGAAGTCCAAAAGCTGTCGGAGAACTCAAATTCGAAAGATTCAAGAAGTTCAATTGAGTCAATTTAAGCACGAGAGTTCCAGACCAGAAGTCGAAGCATGTTTGCAGTTGCTGTGCCTCAATAGCTTGGACAGAGCTAATGCACCGTGGGAACGTTAGCGATCCCAGGCGACTTGACACACCGCTGCTCCCACGCAACCCACCGCGCATGGCGACTCGCTTACGGGACTGTGTCGCGACTGATCAGATACCGGGCATATTCGACCAAATCGTGGCTGCAGTAGCAGCGTATGACCCCTCACTTGCAATGGACCCAACCGTTCTCAGTTCCAGACCGCCATTCAGGAAGCCGGAGCTGAGTGACGGCGTTACAAGTACCAAGTAAGTACTTAACGTCCCTTCGACTTGACTTCCATTTGCTTGATCCATGCTGTGACGTTGTCTGAGTTTGGGAACAGGTGATGATGGCAGGAAACATGGATGTCAATCCCACTCGCAATAGGTGATTTGTAATTTACCCCGTTATCTGTAGGCTCGATCCTTCGTTGCTGCACTGTGCAGTGCAAATTCTCTCCAATAGAGCCATAGTGTGAGGTTGATTGGCTCGATAAGGTGTGCAACGCAAAGATACCGTATTGGAGGAAGAAACTACAGAGAATGTGATGAAGAGCAACCTATCATGAATTTTAGCCACATCAGTGCATGACCGAGGCTGAGGTGGTTGATCATGTCTCCGCTTGTATGTGTCACGTAGCCACGCGGTACTGTCTGGGATCCTTTTCATAAGTACTTTTTGACTTTTGACAGAAAAGGAAGGGTGCGGGCCGGGAAGGAGGTCGGCCCGGTAACGCTATTGGACCATTTTTGGCGCTATGGTTATCTAGGCCAGTTAGAGATGGGCATTTAGTCCCATTCAGGCTAGCGTCTTGGCCGATCTCACATCGATAAATCAATGCGAATGGAACTCGCTTTCCAGATACTACGTCTCCGACGGATTAGTTTCAAGCGGGTATATGTTAGGATTCTCCTAATCCCTAGACCTCTTAGGGGTCTAGCTCTTAGTTAACCTAGTTAAGTCTTATATAGAGAAGTATTAAGGATAAAATAAAAGTAGGCTTCTTTAAGCTAAATTAATATTAATATTTATATACTTAAGAGATAATATAAGTTAAATATAAAGTTCTTATATATTATAAAAGTAATATTATTATATAAATAAAGGAATTTATATTAAGATTAATTAATTTAACTAGCTTAAGAGGCTTAACTCTTAAATTCCTTAAACTTCTTAAATAATAGCTTAACGACTTAGCTTTACTTAATATTTAAGCCTATTTACTTAGTTTAGTATACCTACTAAATTAATACTTATAATAGTATAGTATATTACTTTATTTATAAGAGATTATAGTTATATAAGGCTATATTACTACGAGTCTAGTATAATATAAAATAATCTAAGAAATACTTAAATAGCTATTAATATAATCTATGAGAAAAATCCTATAATTATAGAATAGTATCTATTATAACTCTATATACTAATTATTAAGATCTCTTTAATTAGTATATACCTCTTAGATTTACTATAGTATTGTAATCTACTACGTAAACTTAATTTTATTATATTTTTATTTAAGCTAGCGTAAATAACCTCTTTCTAGTAAGTTTAAAGAAAGCTATCTTATAAGCCTTATCTTTTCTTAGCTAATATTAGTAACTTTCTATATTACCTTTTAAAATAATTTCTATCCTCCTAAAGCTAAGTATTTATAATAGTAATAAATCCTACCTAGACTAACTATTTTCTTAATTCCTAGCTAAGTTTTTGATATTAACTTGAAAAACCTTACTACTAATAGTTAGTATATACCTTATAGTAGTTTAGCGTTATATAACTTTATGAATTTAATTCTAAATTTAATTCCTTATAGTTACTTTAATCCTATCTTAAGCCTAATCCTTATAATAGCCTACTAATAATTTTTTAGTATAGTTATAGATATTACTATATATAAGGCTAGGTACTACTAGCTCTAAGCTAGTAGCTTAGAAATATAAAAGATATAAAGTTAAGTAATAGGACTTAATATAGGCTATAATATACTAATATCTTAAGTAGTATATATATTAGAATTAATCTTTAAAGAACTTAGGAAAATATAGGAGAATATTTAAATAATATATATCTATTAAGATACAGCCTAATATTATATTAATATTACCTTATATTTATAAGAAAGATCTACTAAGTAGGTTATATAATAGTATATAAGGTATATATATACTATAGCTTAATAATTACCTCCCCTCTTAGACCTTAATCCCTAGAAATATAATAATATAAATACTTATTAAAAAACCTTAAAACCTAGTAGGAAAAATAAGGGAAAAGAGTTATTTAATATATTACTATTATAGTAGTATTAATAGTATATATAAGATATACATATATTAAAACCTTTATAAGATAATAATAATATTATTTAATAGGCGTATATTAAATATATTATTATATAAGTAAATAGTATATAAGTATTTATAATAATACTATCTTACTTATTTTATAATAATTACGCTTATAATATATATTAATAGTAGAATAAAACTATTATTACTTTACAAAGATATTATGATTATAATATATATTAATAATAGACTAAATCTTTATTTTATAAAGTACTTTATAATACTATACTTATAGCCTATATTAATAGTAGAATAATATTATAATAGTAGATATAATAGTAAATAATAGGTGTATATTAATAATATTATAATATATAACTCCTATTAAGTAGATATATCAAGATATAATAGTAGATATATTAATTTCTATTAATATATAATATAATATAAGATAGAAGGTTAGTATTTATTATTATTAATTAAATAACTTTAATTATATACGCGCTAATATAATAGTATATTAATAAAGTTCGTATCTTAAAATTTTATCTTCTTTATAATTCTTATAATCTCTTTTATAAGTACTTATACTAGCTATAAGATAATAGTAATAATAATACTAATATATAATACTAATAGCTTATTATTATATACTTATATTATAACTTTATAAGTATATTATTATATTATTATTATATTATTATTTATTAATATACTAACTTATAATAGACTTTTATAATTAAGTATATCTATACGCGTTTACTCTTAGATAGCGTATTAATATTAATAGTATATTAGATCTCCCTTATAAAACTTATTTTATATTAGGAAAGGATAATAAATATAATTATAATAACTCTCCTCCTTATTATTATTATCCTAATAGCTATTATAGTATAAATTATTATATAGAGGTATATTACTACTAGCTTAATAATAATATAATTATTAATATATATAAATTCTAGTCTTATTCTAGGATAAGATAAGAAGATTTATATAATAATATATTAAAGATTAATAAATATACTCCCTTAAAGAATAAGTAAAAGAGACTTAATAAGGAGATTACGTAATAATAGAAAGTACATAGGTAAATAATAATTATAAGTAGATAAGCCCCTTGAATTATATATTAGTAAGTTAAAGGATTAAATAAAAGTTATATAAATTAAATTTAATAGCTTATAATAATATAAGGAGGTAATAATATTATTGAAGCTTAAGCCTTAACTTAAGATAATATTATAATACTATTAATATTATTAATAGGAATATTATATCTTAATTATATTGAAACTTTAATAAGTAATTATACTTTAATATAAAAAGGTTATTAATATATCTTATTTACTATTAAACTTTATAAGGTATAAGGTACTTAGGCTTATTATTTAATAACATATTCCTAGTATCCTTATTAAGTTATATTAAGATTAATAGTATTCTTTTAAATATAATATATTATAATTATTATAATTATAAAAATAAGTATAATAAAAGTATATTCCTATCTAGATGACTTATATAAGTAAGTATAATTATATAAAGGAGTATAATTATAATATAAATTTATTAGATATATACCTAATTTACCTTATAACTTATTATATTACTACTATTTACTAGCTATATATATTATTAATTAAATATTTTTATTATACTTATATTTATTACCTACCTATTTATTATAAGATTAGATTAACTTATATACCTTATTAAGATCCTTATTAAGTATCTATTAATTATATTTATTATCCTAGCCTATTTATTTAATTTTATATTAAATACCTTATTTATTATCAATCTTAATAATAATTTATTTAACCTTTTATTACTCTTTATTATTAATAGGTTTAAGGGCTTATATAAAGATATCTATTAATTTATTATAATTATAAAGATAATAAGGTTCTAATAATAAGATATAAAATATATTATAAATTTAATAAGTCTTAGTTAATAATAAGTAATATACTTATACTTTAACTTTATTTATAATTTTAAAGGGCTTTATAAACTTATAAAATAACTTCTTATTTAAGTATCTTTATTTTAAGTTCTTTATAATTTATATTATTAATTAATTAATATTATATATTTATAACTTATAACTCTTATTATAATACTTAGCCTAAGATTCTTATATAATTTAAAGGTACTTAATAGCTTTATTCTTTATAATTTATAATAATTTAATCCTTTTATTTATATTAAATACCTCCCTCTTTAAGGACTTATCCTTAAGTTCCTAATAGATTTTAAGATAATATCTATATATAAGGTAGAATAGTATTATTCTAATAGAGGAATAATAACTATTTATATATATAAATTTAATTATAAATAACTATTTAACTTAATTAATTTAAATATTATTTATAAAAATATATAAATAATATTTAAGTACCTAAATTTAGTACTTAATTTATTTATTTATTTATAAATAAAAGGTAGTATTAAGGTATTTAATTAATTTTAAAGTAAAAATAAATAGCTAATTAAAAGATATTAATAAATATAAAGCCTTTATTATTAATAGTACTATGTAATATATTATATTAATATAATATTTCTTTATAAAATACTTCTACTAGCTATATAATATTAACTATTATATTAATAGAAATATACCTTATTATTTTAATAAACTAATTTATAATAATAAGGATTAAGTTATAAATTATATTTTTATACTTATTAAGAAATAAACTTATAATAAAGTTTATAGAAATTTCCTTTTAAGGCTTCTTTAAAATTAAAAGAGAGTTAAGTTTATTATAAGCTTAATAATAAGATAACTTAATTTATTAATAAATATTATAAATTTAATAATATTTAATAATCTAAGTCAAGCTTCTATTTTAATGATATTTATAAATAAGAAGATTATATATCTTCTTAATATTAAAACAACTTATTAAAGGATTATTATTATAATAAAAAATAAGCTTACTTTATAATACTTTATTCTTAAGAATATAAAAGTAATTATTTAATATTAATAATCCCTTAAAGTTTAAACTTTATATTTATAATTAATTATAATAATATATTATTAATACCTTTATAGAAGACTTTACTTAATTATTATACTTTTAAATAATTTTAATAAGAATCTTTATAAGCCTTTAAATATTATTATAAAGAGCTTCTTTTAATATAATTTTTACATCCTTCTTAAGTATAATAACTTATATACTTATAATATAAAATATAAATATTATAATTATAATAATTTCTTTAATTTCTTTAAGATCTTTATTCTTTTAAAGAGTAAGTTTATTTTATAATATTAATAATAATTTTATATTTAAGGGAGACTTTCCCTTATAATTAAGGTAATAAGATAGGATATTTATAAGATTTAACTTCTTTAAATTATAAAATATCTTAAAATTATAAGTAATAAGCTTTAATACTTATTATACTTATTTAAAATTAAGTTTCTTTTATTTTATAAACTTCTTAAGATTATTATAATTAATTTATATCTTAATAATAAATTTATTACCTTTTAAGTAATATTACTACTATTCTGTTATTATTATTATAATAATAAATAATTCCTAATTATAAGTCTTATAATTTTATTTTAAGTTAATTAATTTCTAAGATTAAAACATAATAATTTATTAATATTTATTCTTATCTTATTATAATAAAACTATTTTTATAATAAAGTTTAAAGTATTAATCTTTATATAAAGTACCTTTAAAAGATTAAAATAATAAAGAAATATATTAGCTATTAAAGTAACAAGTATATTAGTTATTATAAGGATTATTTAAGTAGATCTAAATACCCTAACATCCTTTTAGTATATACTAGTATATATAAGCCTTATAATTATATTTAGATCTACCCCCTAGCCTTAATCCTCTAGGGGTTAGTTACTAAATTAGGCTACGTGTAAGTTAGGATATAAGATTAAAAATTTCAATGCTATAAGTTTAAATCACGGTATAAGTATCCTAAAATTCCAGGCTATATACCCTAGAAAAGCTATATAATTGGCCGGCTATATAGTAAGTCCGCTCCTAAGCTATTTTCGTCGGTGTAATATTAGTTATATAGTACCTATTCCGCCCCTAAACTATTTCGGGTTTTAGCCCTTCCTAGGCCATACGGTATCTATTCCGCCCTTAAGCCTACTAGCTAGTATACGTTATATAACGCCTAGCTACGCCGCCTAATATACGTTATTTAATAACGCCTAGGTACTAGTTAGCTATACGTAGCGTCGCCCTTGAACTAATCCTAGATATATCTCTTTCTTAGCTTATAGTAGCTGTTAGGTACCCCGCTTAAGGGCCTGGTAACTCCGTTAGGTACCCTGCTTAGGAGCCTAGTAACTAGGCTTATAGCCTGAAACGTTCGCGCTTACTTAGGTATAATCCTTAGAGCTTAGGGCTACGGCCCCCTAGAACACGTCGTTTTACCCCTTAGACCGTAGGGACTATAGCCCTTAGAGGAGGGATAATTAATAGCTATTAAAGCGATAAGTATATTAGTTATTATAAGAGTTATTTAGGTAAATCTAAATATCCTAATATCCTTTTAGTATATACTAGTATATATAAGCCTTATAAAATAATATAAAGATAATAATATTATATAATACTTAAAATATCTCTTTAATAATAATTATTTAATTTAATAGCCTAGTCTTTTTATTATCTTTACTCTCTTTAAGTAGACTTATAAGTAGCTCTATTATATAAGAGTAATCAAAAATTAATTAAGAATAAAAGTTTATTTTACTTAAAAAGATTTATATATCTTAATAAATTTTAAGTTAAGGTTATTCTTTAATAATCTTTATATACTTAAGATCTATCTTAATATTAGAGGTTAAGATAATAAATCTTAAAAACTTAGTCCTTTTAATATTAAATTAATACTTTTAAAAATTATTAAATAATAAGAATTATTATAATTATTTTATTAATTATTAAATATATTATTAATAGTCTACTAGATTAAAGTTATAAATAAGGATATTATTTAAATCTATTATATATATTATATTAATAAATCTTATAAATACTTTATGAATATAAATTTGAAATATAATTAATATATTAATAAGCTTAAAAGATATAATTAACTATAATAAATAAATATAATAAATATAAAAAATAGTCTTTTATTTATTACCTTCCTTAATATAAATCTTATAATAAGTATCTTTAAGATTTAATTTTATAAAGATTTTAAAACTACTTAAATAATTTAATATCTTAATAATTAAAAGTAATAAATATTTATTTTTTAGAATTATTATATTTAAATCCTTATAATTTATATATAAATATAACCTATTATCCTTCTTTAATATAAAGAGAATAAGTATTTTAATTAAAGAGATAATAAATAAATAAGGCCTTTTTAAAGAGAATCTTTAAGATAGTATTATAATTTTATTAACTTAATTTAAAATAAGTTATAAAGAAGTTTATAAGATAGCTTCTTATCTTTTATAAGATTAATAATATAATTACCTTTTTTAAATATAAATAAGATATCTACTTTATTATTAGAAAAGATATTAATAAAGTATTAAAGCTCTTTAAAGATTTTAAAATTATTATTATATTAATTTATATTATAATAAATATATTTAACTCTTTCTTAATATTTTAAATAAATAATTAGGACTTATTAACTTATATTATATTAAGATTAACTTTAAAGTACTAATATTCTACCTTTAAATTTAATAAAATATATTTAAAATAATATTAAGACCTTATTAATTTATTATATAAAAAAGAATAATATATTCTATTTTATAACCTTAATTATTTATTAATTAATAATATAATTAATAGGCTTTATAAATATATATATTACTTCTACTTAATATTTATACTTATAATAAGATAGTATTATAAGGTTTTATATCTTATTAAATTATAAACTTTAATAAAATTAAATTTAAATAAGATTCAAAATTTAAAATTACTATTATTTAATATTAATTACTTAAAAGATTTATTTACTTCTTTATTATAATAGAGGATATTACCTCTATTAATTAAATTTCTTATTTTACTTTTAAGGTAATTATAAGGCCTAATCTTTTTTTATTAATATTATATTAATAAAATTTATTTAAATTTATAACTTATTATAATTAAAGTAATTAAGTTAAATATAGCCTTCTTTATTATAATAATACTATATTATTATATTATCTTTAATATCTTTAACCTTTTACTTTAATTTCTCCTCTTAGATTATAATTATTTATTATTATTAAAATTTAAATCTTTAAGTTTTAAGATATAATCTTTTAAAAGTTTTTTATTACCTTATAATTTTAATTTAAAATTATTCTAAGATTTTCCTTATAAGCTTAAGCTATTACTATAATAATTATAATAATTATTTTCTTAAGTATAATAACTTAAATAAAGATCTTTTTATATCTCTTAAAAATATTTAAAATATTTAAAATATTATTTTTAAACTTTATTTTAAACTTTATAAAGAAAAATTAGGTCTTATACTCTTTATTAAAAGGTAATAAATTAGAATTTAACTCCTTTAAATAAGATTTAAAATTTAAGACCTTTTAATTAAATTATTAATATATTACCTCTTATCTTTTATAGATAAGGAGATAGTATTTAATTAAATTTATAATTAAGTTTAAAAGGAATTATTTAAAAATTTAAAAATAATTTTATTAAAGTTATAAGCTTATTAATAAGAATATTATTAAGTCTTAAGATTACCTTTTAAGAAGTTTATATAATAAGTTATATAAGACTTTAATATAATAAAGTACTTAATAAATTTAATAAATTTAATATTAATATTTATAAAATTAATAAATATATTCCTTTTTAAAAATATCCTTATAAGTATATATCTTTTCTAGGTAAAGAATATATATATAATAATATTAATAAGATAATAATTATACTTATTATTAAGACTTTAATAATCTAAGAATTTTAAAATTAATTAATATAAGTTATTAAAATAATTAATTTATCCTCTTTTTTTTAAGTAATAACTTTCTCTTCTAATATTAATAAAGAGTCTTTAATATTTAATATTAATATTTAAGGTAATTATATTAAATTATAATATATTAACTTAATAATACTTATTAAGAATATTATCTTAAAGGACTTCTTTTATATTATTATTAAAGTTAATATATAAATTATAAAGAGAAGTTAATATTATAATAATTTTAAGTATTTTCCTTAAAAAAGATAAAGAGATTAAAATTATAAAGTTAAATATTACTAATTTTAAGTTAATAACTTAAAAATATAAAAGATATAAAGTTATATAATAAGATTTAATATAAGTTATAATATACTAATATCTTAAGTAATATATATATTAGACTTAATCTTCAAAGAACTTAAGAAAATATAGGAGATTATCTAGATAATATATCTTTACTAAGATATAGCCTAATATTATACTAATATTACCTTATATTTATAAGGAGGATTTACTAAGTAAGTTATATAGTAGTATATAAGGTATATATATACTATAGTCTAATTATCCTAGGCTAATCCTAATTAGTACTAGATAGCGTTTTAGGTTACTAATATACTTATAGATATTACTATATAGGATTAATAGGGAAGTTTATTATATATCTCTAGTCCTAATTAAACTAATATACAAAACATGATAATAGACTATATTATTCTTTCAGGGTTGATAGAACATCTCCTGCTAAGTACTTCGAGGGTAGGCTTTAGGCGACATATTCAACGCTTTTAATCAAGACTACCTTAATTCATCCACTTGATATTTGCTATCGTGCCTCGTCTTGAACGAGGATTAGAATATACTGATCCCGACCCTTCAAGTATACACTGTATATACCCACCTAGCTGGGGTAGATTATCCTCGCGCTACGTCGTAAGATTCTAGAATATTGTGGATATGCTGTTATTGTCTCTTCTAGATGAGTAGGCTACTTACTGTTCCTATTCGTCACTGGCTTGCGCTTTTTCGACTTGGAAGGATGTGAGGGACAAGTTTTATTAGGTAACAACTTGAAGATGGATTGGTGTTTGATTATGTAGGGGCTACGGAGGGGGGTGTGTAGTATCCGGTTTATCGCGAAATAGATAGCATGCATTTGGTAAGGCTGAAGAGGCGAGAAGATGTGTGTGAATACTGGGATGGCCTTGGGGGTCTCGGATCGGGAATGAAGACGAGTGTAAAGGGGGATTACAGGATAAAGTATCTTTTGATAGAGGAAGGCAACAGATGATCTATGATCACGAGGAGGTCGTTCATCAAAGCCCCTTCCCACAGATAAGACCTTCATACAGGCTTCCGCCCCACCGTCACAAAAAAGAGCTGATACTTCCCCTCCTCATCCCGCTTATCCACCCTCATCTCCTCCCTCAACCTCCCGATCCCCTCCTCCCCATACCCCATCCCCTCCAACATCCTCGGCAACATATGCCAATGAAGCCCCCACTTATCCCCAATCAAATTATCCGCCACCAGCCTCGCCTCAACCTGCTCCCCCCTATCCTCCGTAACCTTTTTCCAAAGCGGAACTCTATACTCCCACCTCTCGATATCCACAAACCCAGCCTCCTGCATATATCGCCGGACATTCGCCCCGCAATCAAGATCCAACCCCTTCCGGAGGCCGCCAAGGCGGATGGCACGCAGCCATTCCCAGTCCTCGCGCGGTTGACAGCGCGCGTCGGTGTAGAAGACGTCTTCGATGTAATCGCCAAAGTCGGCCCAGCCGCCGGGTTTGAGCATGGCGAACATGTCGCGCACGTACCCTGGCCAATCCGTCATGCCGCAGAGGAGCAGACGGCTGTAGACGAGGTCGAAGGTGTTGGGCTGGAGACGCGGGTCTTTGCCGGCGAGGGTGCGGAAGTTGCCTAGGATGAAGGTGAGATTGGGGAGGGAGGCGTCGGTGGGGGAGGAGGGGACGGGACAGAGATCGATGCCATAGACGTGTTTGGTGGGGGGGAAGTG
>JAABUL010007419.1_pt1 | contig 11849 bp, 9 predicted proteins | sample 5559151 | NCBI WGS metagenome assembly JAABUL01 (sample SAMN10711876, study PRJNA513368) | rock metagenome | isolation source: Antarctica rocks | place: Antarctica: Victoria Land, Pudding Butte sud | reverse complement strand
CTCCCCCCACCAAACTTTGGCGACTCGATTTCGTCATCTGGGCGTACGTGCTGAACACCTTTCTCCAAGCGGTGCTGAGCGGCTTCATGTGGGGCTACAACCGCTTCGAGCGACCGAGCTGGAGTACGGGGACTTTTGTTGCGTTAGCTTGCATCGTAGCTGGCTTAGGCGGCTTGATGGTGTTTGTGGAGGGCAAGAGGGTCAAGACGATCGAGGGCATACCGGTTGAGGATGGGGAGGTGCTAGCGGATGTGGAGAGGGGCGTGGAGGAGAAGAAGAAGCTGACAGGAAAGAAGAAAGGCACAGTAGACGAGAAGGCGTGAGTTGGCAAAGTGCGTAAGGGAAGAAGCTTTAAAGTTCTTGGGTATGTTTTAGCGGTTCGAGGACGTGCAGAATCGGCGCCGTCGTTCTCTGCATGAACGCCTCTGGGCACAGTCATTCCCTCAAAGACCACGAGGGTCGAAGAGATTTTCTAATATCCGAATTATACCCATATCATCATTGCTAAGGACATTTGAGCAGCAATTGCCGTGTACTTAATTTTCATGTCTGACCCTCTCTTCTCTGCTCGGACTCGAGTCACAACGCGCCGTTCGTGTTCCAGGGTCTTGCAGGCTTGGCGCGCTAGCAGTCCCAAACCTCGATGCTGAGCGCTTACTTTACAACGCTACTCACATCTCTTACTTACATGTACAGATTGTCAAAAGGTTGGGAATCTGCATTTTGTTGTTTCTATCAAGATTTTGACTTTTGGATTGTCATTCTTTTGCTTGTCACTCTGTGTTTCCTTACACACAAATCCCTTTAGTATTCGCGTTAGAGAGTCATCGATAACCAGCATCGCTCAGCATCCGGGTGACAAGTATGGTCTATTTTCTAATCAAGTATGCATTTCTATCAGCAGCTGCAATAGTGGGTCTGTACGCTAGTCTTCTTGGACTACTGACAACCGCTTCTTTCCAAGCTCATGTCGTCTATCTACACAAACTCCAGATGACCTGGTTCAAGGACCTCGACGTCCCTGAATCCTTTGGATTTCTTCGGAATCAGGTTACTCCGTTCTATATCCCATCATCCAGTGGCGGAACGTTATACGCTTGGCACATTCTGCCCATCGAATTATACCGCCAACACGAGTCGACCTTGATTGCGGAACCCTCTGGCTTCGTCTCCGATATCACATCTCGCACCGCCTTCATGCTTTTGCGTACCGATCCTGACGCTCGACTAATCATACATATGCATGGAGCAGCCGGCACTGTCGGATCAGGCTACAGAGTCCCCAATTATCGCGCGCTGGCGGCTGGGCAGCCTCAAAACATTCACGTTCTCACATTCGACTATCGTGGCTTTGGACGCAGCCGCGGTACCCCATCCGAGCGAGGACTAATCCTCGATACCATCTCCGTCGTCGACTGGGCCGTGAACGTTACCGGCATTCCACCGTCACGTATTCTGATCTTCGGCCAATCCCTTGGCACGGCGGTGAGCCTCGCTGTTTCGGAACATTTTGCGTTGCAGTCTCCGCCCATCATATTTGCAGGCGCTGTGCTGGTTGCGCCCTTCGCCGACGTAGCGACACTCATGGCCACGTATCGTGTTGCTGGGACCATACCGATTGTATCACCACTCGCTAGTTTTCCTTCACTTTTCACGTACCTCAGAAGTCTCATACATGATAAATGGTTGAGTATGGACCGCATTGCCAGCTACGTACGAACCAACGAAGCTAACGACCAAAAATATCGACTAACCCTCATTCACGCCGAGGATGACTACGACATTCCATGGCACCACACGGAAATCGTCTTTTGGCATGCGGTCAATGCTACTTCGCCGCAGCCAATCAGCTATGACGAACTCGAGCAGAGGAAAATCCAATTAAAGACGGATCTGGGCGCTGCAGGGTCAGTCATGGAGTGGCGTACAAAAAACGGGCTCATCAGGGAAGAAATTTTGAAGACTGGCCTACACGACGTTGTCATGGGGAATCCCGTTATCACCCTGGCTGTGATGCGAATCTTTTCAGCTGCGAACCCATCATTAGGGTGATAGTACTTGAGCCACCCTTCACCGTCCTGACGTACAATTTTCATGGACAAGTACGAGGTCGGGGCTATGTCTTGGCAAATTGCATGCGTGCCACGCAATATTGTTGTGGCAAGGCCAAACATTGCTCAGAGAGACACGTCACGAAAAGTCTCAATTACATCATGGATCGGTGATTGTTCCCATGGATGTGCCGCATACTGTGCCCTTTGTTCAAGGAGACCAATTGCACAAGACAGCCTCAAGATTACAGGCAGCTTGGAGCAAGGTGGGAGCCCAGGTTGGAAAGGCGGAAAGGACATTGAGAGCCGCAGGAGACGACAGTAGCTTTGCAACACCCAATCTTTGAAATTCACGATTTAAGAATCAGTGTCTCTTGGTCGAGGGGTTGTTCGATTCAGAACGAGCGAATCAGCTTGAAATAACTTGCAGTCCGAGCGGCCACACCTGCATCAACTGGTTTCAGTAACCGCTCGGTAACCGCCCCCAAAGTCTTTCGAAACCCTGGTTTGGCTGTATGATGCCTCTCTTGGACGACATCTCAATTACATGGTACCAGCGGCAGCAGTGCTCTGGTCGATAAGTACGCTAGAATAGTCGATCACTTCAGCCTTTGCTTTTTTTCTTGTCACCCAGCATCGTAGGGGCGTCTAAATACCCTTACCCGAACGCCACATATTCCTCGTTCTCCTTCCACGACAAGCATCATGTTTCAGCCGAATGAAACGGGCGGTAGCAAGTCGAGTGCAGTGTGTGTAGCAGAAATGGACAGCCTTCAGAAGCTACAAATAGGGCGGGAGAAGGCCATGAGATTCCCAGACGAGGGCGCGGGCGAGTGGTCGCATCCTCTTCTCAGCTGATACCTTGCGCTTCTTAGTCAAAGTTGGTTCCATCAATCCATCAGCGTTCGTTGTGTAGGCGGATATGCTAGCAGCGGAGGAGCTGCGATGACAACCACGACCTCCTTGGCAACCACTCAAACCTTATCTTCCACAGCAAAGACGTATGCTGGCTGGGTCGACGAGGCTCCCGGTCGTGGGACGCTGGGTCTCATCATAAGCTGCCTTTTCACCATCTTTCTGTGTACCTGGGTAGTGATACACCCTCGAGTCTGCAAGCGACCGCTACTCCGCGTGCTACACAAGTTTGCACTTTTTTCCAACGCCATCATCGCCCCAGAGTTCATAGCCGTCGAGGGGCTTCAGGAATGCGCCCAAGCGCAAAGACTTGTGAAGGATTGTGCAGGGTTGACAGGAGGAGGCCTGAAGTTCGTTCATGCCTTCTATATCGGTATGCTTGCTCTTAGATATCGCACGCCGCGTGGCGAAAAGGTAATCTGGCCGAATCAGTATACCTGGCTACTGCAACAAGGTCTGATTGACTGGAAAGATCATGAAGCATGGAGCCTATCGGAGGAGACGATTCGCGACAAGAGCAACGCGGACGGTACCGCGAAGTTACTCGCCCTGGGCCAAGTATGTTGGTTTGCAGCGCAAAGCATAATGCGACGGGCTCACACGCTCCCCCTCTCTCAACTTGAATCTATGACGCTTGGCTATATCCCGCTGTTCGCGATCACGTATCTCTTCTGGTGGGTAAAGCCAAAAGATGTGCTCACCCCGTCTATCGTCGATCTGCCGAATATGCTCGAAGAGCAGAAGGCGGTTTCGGAATCGATGGCCGTCAGCAGCGTATTCGACGAAGAAGGTCTAAGCAAGCAAGGTTCCCTCTGGTCGGTTTGGTATCTAACGCCTCGAGTATTCGAGAAAGAAGCCGAGGATAAGGCGTTGGAGGAAGCGCAAAGGCGACTGTCACCGCAAGCCGACCATACTACCACAAGAGGCATCGAAAGGGCTCTGAACTTAGAAGCTAAAGTCTCTTCTGGACTGCTGGCGGCCGAAAAGCCCCCCACAAAGGATATAGTGGTCGCGAACTGGGATCCTGAACTCTACCGTTCCAAGATCCTGTGGCCGATTACCTGCCTCTTCGGAGCTTCTTTCGGCGCCCTCCATCTAATCTCCTGGAACACGGAATTCCCAACGCTCGTTGAGCAGTGGCTTTGGCGTGCAGCAGCACTCGCATCGATAGCTTCCATGCTTATCTTCATGCAATTTGAAAAGGTCGTCTTGCGATGGGGCGGTCTACTGACTATGGTCAGTCTGGCGTCGCCGATTGTGTACCTTCTTAGTCGCCTGGTCATGATGGGTGGAGTGATTGCGGCTTTCAGAGCTTCGGATCCTGCGGTCTATGATACCTATGTCGTCTCTACCTATTGGGTTCACGTCGTCTGAATAGGAGCCCAGGGTTTGCATGTGCGGTATAACATATAGCCTTGTGCTTCACTGTCATCGCTGGCTCAAGAAGCTTCAAGTTCGTCCCGAGTCCTTCGAGCTCATGAGATCCAGTGAACAGTCAATTACTCGAATCAGGAGGGAAGAACCGTCCGAACCAGAGAATGATTGAATACGTTGGTGAAACACTTCTGGCAGCGCAAAATCCTGCCAGTGCATTTTGAACGCCGATGCGCATGCCGCCAAAGCATATAGTGACGGTCAATCATGACCATGTCCTGTTCTCGACACATAAATGGATCCCGAAAGCGGAATTGGCACGCATGCAGTGGCAAAAGATGGTGCAATTTTCGCTACCACGACCTGGAAAAGCGTCTTGCCGGCTCTAAGATGGACTCGACAACGAATGGGAATCCATAGTTGTAGCGGTAAACCATCACAGGACCTGCTTTGCTGCAAGGAGACCCCTGTAGCGCGCTCCCTTTCGTCTCTGGATGCGAAGCATACCAGTTGAATATTGCAGAACCAGATCCTGGCAACGAACCCTTGCCGATGATAGACAAGCTCCCACAATGCCTCTCGCATGCTAAGGATATCCTTGCAAAGACACACCTCAGCGAGACTTTCCACATTCTAGCTACAGAGGCAAGTCGCCCAAACATCTGCTTTACTCATTCGCGACGCCCAGCGAGAAGGACTGCAACGGATACTTTATTGGGAGCATATATTACGTAGAGTTGGTTGGGTCGGTCGGACCCCGTAGAGTGCAGCATGCCAGCGCTTGGGATGAAGAGCGACATCGGGGATGTCCGCAATGATTACGTATCCCCCATTCTTCCAGTATCCAAGGCGCCATTTGCTTCCTTGTATTTTTGATCTCGCACTTTGAATTCTTATCGCATCCTCAACATGGCACTGCTCGAATTGAACATCAGCATTCCGAGCTTAAGACCCAAGAACCGGCGATGTCTGGCGAACACCCACCAGGATAATCCATGGCTTCGGTGGAATGCTGACTGGGTATTGTCTGGGCGCTATATCTTGGGTCTCGTTCTTTGATAATGTCCTCCGGCGCTGCAAGCACGTCTGTTGTAGGCTTCGAAAGCGGAGAACTTGTGTGCGTGAACGATTCCCGACCCGCTGATCGTTTGTCCTCGCTCTGTTACCGAAGACGCTTGACATTCCTTGACCTAGGCTTCCTCTCCGTGAGCTGGGTATTGATTGCTGAAAGCCAATCGAATAAGATTTTGTTTCCTCATTTGGGTCCAAGTCTCTGATTGACTGTTAGGAAGTGGTAGACCATATTTTCACTCGCATTGCTATTGATTGTGAGAATGCCGAACTCCTGGTTCCACAGAGTAGGGTTTGATCGTATGCCGACTTCCAGTCTGCAGCTGATCATTGCTGTCTTCTGCTTCTGCAGTTGATGTGTAGACTGCGTGCCCTTGATTGCACCAAAACCCCTACGTCGGTGCTGAACCACCATCAAGTAAAGCACAGCGGCAATCACATCCTGGGACTGCACAGACATCATGCCCTCTGAACCACTCCGCAGCATGCGACTCATGGCTCATGTGCCAGCAGGCTCTGCAAACCGTGACAAAGTCCTTCATGACATCCTGCGCTGTTTCTTGACCAGCCTGCTTCACAGTGTCTTCGTGGCGCTTCACCCTGTTCGCTTTCGGATCCGGTGACTTCATGGCTTTACTAGCCGCTGGCTTCCTAGCGCTGCCCGGTGCAGCCGAAGCGCCCTTTCCATGAGCGTCTGGCATCCCGAGCCACATCATGCAGATGACGCATCTTGGCATATGTCGTCCGCATTTCGGGCAAACGGTACCAGACTTGACGTCGCCGAAGATGGAGGTGCGCTGCGAGCTTCCGAATGCAGTAGGGTCTGTACTTGTAATTGGCATGTTCCCCGGATTCCTGTCGAGAGCTTGGTCGCAGGTGCTACACCGGAGGGAGACCTGCCGCGGAGCTGGGGCCAGGAGCGGTTTTTTACCTTTGTCGTAGTGGGGAACTGAAAGTTTGGTGGCCTGGATATCGAATTGTATCCGCTGGATGAATAGACGGTAAGTATTCAATTGTGAGCGGTAGGCTTCCCGCCGAAGATCCACCAGGGGGTTTATGAAGTAACGCGGGCTGGTGAATGCAAGCGCTAGGACTGGCGTTTGCAGGTCTGAGAACTTAAGCATATAATTCTGGAATAGACGTACTGAGTCTTCAGTAAGACCTGTGAGGACGATGCCCTCGATATCGCCCCAACGGATGCATTCTTCTTGTGTGGCTGCAATGTATTCCGTCAATTCCTGGTCATTGAGGTGCATCAGGGCGACCACTATCCGGTCTTTGAGAGGGACTGAGGTCACTTCCAAAACATCGTGCCAGTCGCCGTTGCTTACTAGGGCCAGAGTTGCCCGTGCGTAAGGATCCTCCAGCTCTTTCGCAATTTCTTGGACAGTCTCGTCCCACAGGTCACCTGCGTTCCCTTTGACATAGCCGGCAAGTGCTAGGGCCAGTTCCCTATGCGCCGATGTAGGTTTTCCATCTCGAAGAGCGTTGGAAGCGAGCTTGTGTTGCCCATGATTCATGGCGAGCAGAGCGGCCCTTGTGCTCTGGCCTGAATTGACAAGATCCTTGATCGTCAATTCAAGTTGCTGGTCTGTCAAGGCCAGCCCGCAAGTATGCAGACATAGTTGCCTGTGAAAAGGTAAGGTTGTATCTGTGACATCAAATTCTGGCAATTGAAGGCTTTTTGTCAATAATTCGACAGTGCTCGCGATGCTTGCGCCAACTGGGGCTTTGTCATGGACTCTTCCAATCTCGTGAGAGCCTTGACATAGCTTCATTAGCCGAATCACCGTCGTTCACCTCGGAGCTCCTTACCAAATTCATTGTTCCATATACCAGAGACTCCGAGGAAGCTCAGATCTACCGAGTCTGCCCGCATGCCTCCGTCGGCAGCATTGCCCTTTGCTCCTAGAACAAATGGTAAGCCCTGAATTAGTGCACATGATCTTCACTCACGGCCAATCCAAACCCACATGTCCCGGAGCCAAGCATCGTCAGAAACTACTTCCGCATTGCGTTTGCAGCTGAAGAGGTAGCCCTCAGTGCATCGGCGGCGAGCAATGGTCGATAAGGTCAAAGCATCCTTCAGATTCATCGGCTCTTTAGCAACGAACAGCTTTTCGTGGGCCTCTCGGCTTGAGATATGGTTCGTGGACAATGGCTGGCTGCTGTCAAGCTGTGACCATTTGGAGCGTACACGCTGCAAAGACTGAGCGATACAATACTCATCAAAAGGCAACACTAAATTGATAGTGCTACTGAGCCTCGGATCATCGGTTAAAGACGCTCCATTGGAGGAGCGGGGAACGTCTTTGCTCGTGGCAAGTGCACCAAGAGAAGAGACGGAAAGGGCTGGGGCGGAGCCTTCCAGCTCCTGAATACTGATGCTATGGCCAGCACTCAGGGTGATCGCGCAAGCCCTGCCTTGAGGGCCTCCGAGGTTGCTAAAGTCAAACGACACAACACGACTACTTTCGTGGGGCCCAAATCTACTATTATCAGGCACGTGGCCCATGTGGAAAATACGTTTAGTAGAGATCAATTCAGCATAGGAGCCATAATTCTCCAATTCAAAGGAACTGTGTTGAATTTCAGACCGATGTTGCTTCTGAGTCTGGAAGACTCTGTAGTCTCCAGTACTTGCAAGAGCACCAAGGCATCCGCGTTGAGCTTTGCAGAACTTCAGGCTCCAAATAGATGCTTGGGATGAGCTATAAGGATCGTCGAATGCTTTGTTGAACTCTAAAGCTGGAACGTGCTGACTGTGCTGTCCAAGACCGGTGCCAATCATGGAAGCTGAGGAAGAGAATCCCGTGCGGCGGTCCCAGACTTGAATCGTTGAGTCCTTTGCGGGTGCTGCGGACGCGAAATAGTTATCATCAAGCACATCGATGGCGATGTTGTGCACACAGCCCGTATGCATCTGCTGCGATGGATTTCCAGTGTTCTCCCGAAGATCGTAGATTCTCAGGCAGGTTCCTTTGACTCCGGCAACAAGCGTCTGTGGCTGTGGAAAGAATTTGATGCTCGTAATCCCCTCTGAGCTTGCAAGCTTGCGAACAGGTTCGATGGTCTGTTTCCCGGTCCTTGGTCGTGGAGAAGATGGCGTAGTGCTCGATTGTGCGCTACGATCGATGTCCCATACATTCAAACAGAAATCATTACGCACTCTTTCCAGGCCTGTAGCCAGAAGGCCGCTCGAGCCGAAGGCGACAGCATTACACAGACGTTGATGCTTGATAGGCAAGGAGAGTGTTTGAGACTCATCTTCAAGTCGCAAGACCGTTGTTTCGCCAGACCACTGTCCAACGGCTACAAGATGCTCATCGCAAGACCAATCGAATGCTCGGAAGGGAGGCACCTTTCGGTGGGTCGATAAAACGTGATACTGTAGATCGGGCCCGTTATATGATTCTACATGACATCGCTTGAAAGTACGTCCATTTACATCGACTATCAAAAATGTCTGATCTGATATTGTTGAGCTGGAAGCCCAGCGGATAGCGGTTTCCATCAACGCTGCATCGCTGTGATTAACATTGGGTTTGAGAAATCGGTCTGATTCATAGCGACTGGTGAAGATGAGTCCACATATCTCGCTTGAGCGTATGGCAATAAAGTGTGAGAGTTGCTGGTCCTTTAAAAGAAGATTTGTGCCCAAAACATTTGAAAAGGTACATGGAGGTTCCGGAAGACGAGCGGGTTGTAATATTTATAGTGGTAATTTATTACGGGCCTTGGTCCACCAATCACCACAGACTTCCGGAGCCGTATGAGTATCGAGCTACTTTAGCTGTATTAGTCTACATCGCCGTCGCCATTCACCTTCGACTTCCACACTTATTCCCAAGGCACACATGAGCTGTGCTTATGGTCTTTGCGTTGTTCAGACCGATCCTAGATGAACATGGGTCGGAAACGCCCCCTAACGCAAGAGGAGGAAGGTGACGATACAATGTCTCAGCCTCGAAGTCGCCCTCCTAAGCGTCCACGCCGGGATGATGCACCGTCTTCAACATCCGTCAATCATATCAAAGGCAAGCTACGAGATGTGACACGAACTCTAGAGCGCTCCAAGAACTTACCCGCCGACATTCGTGTTGAGAAGGAACGAGCTTTGGCGGGCTACAAGCTGGACCTCGAAAGTGCCGAGAGGGAAAAGAGAACGCAACAAACGATCAAGAAATATCACATGGTACGCTTCTTCGGTCAGTCTTACCCAATTGCATTCCATGCCTTTAAGTGTTACAGTGATATGATATCTGGCTTCGCTAATCAAGACTGCGTGCATAGAGCGCCAGAAAGCCACACGAAAACTTAAGAGGTTGAAGAAATTGCTGTCAAAGGCAGATCACAAAAGCGAGGAATATCTCGAACTCAAAGAGAAGGTTCACAGAGGACAAGTCGATCTCAACTACACATTATACTGTCCTCTTGGCGAAAAATATACAAGTCTCTACAAGCGCACAGATACCCAGGACAACCTTGATACTACCATGGCGGACAGCAGCGCTATAAGTCAGGGGAGTGAGATTGACTCGCCGAAGCCGGCCCTGTGGCATGTTGTCGAGCAATGTATGGCGGACAATACATTGGGGGCTTTGAGAAAGGGCGAGCGAAAGAAGACCCTCTCCACCGACGTGGCTCAATCGTCTCCGTCTGTGACAGCCCACCATGCTCGACCTATGCATAAAGCCAAGTCCAAGGATGGCGCTGCAAAGCATTCGAAGAATGCGCTGTTGGAAGCTCAAGCCGCAGACAGCGATGAAGGATTCTTCGAAGAGTAAACATGATAGCGACAGATCCGAACAAGAATGTGTTGCAAGGGACAGCAGCACAAAAGAAGCCCAATAGCCACTACACAATAATCGGGACATGAGGATCACGCCTCTAGGAAGAAATCGATTTTCTGGGTTCACTGGGCAGGGTAAGGTACGCGCTTCGCCTCTTACGCCCTAAAGTTCGAATTGCTCATGACGATAGATCGTTGACATGACCTAGGGTTTGATCATACTTGCCTTGTGCGACATCATGCATCGGGTAGTACCATACTATTCACAAATACAGCGACAGATAACCCCTTTGACGACATCATCAGAGTGGAAGCTACATGCACTGGGTTACACTTTACACTTCCCTGTAGAAATTGCGAAAGATTATACCAGTTTCACCTGCAGATGCTCGCTTAAGCGCTTGTTCGATGTAAGGTGGGGGCCTTCGACCTAGGTCATCAGAGATTTCGTCCTCGCGAAAAGTTCTGCTCCCTGACTCACAATTAATAAGCAACAGTCACGGTTCCGCTGTTCGGATTCGTCCTATTCTCCTGTGCCGTAGGTTATTTACATGTACTTTCACGGTTACGTTTGTTTTCTGCCAGCTAAAGTATTTATTTGTCTATTCGATCATTGGCCACTGAACGATTACGAGATCTATCTCTGTATCTGTCAAACCCTGGCTCAGTCAATCTAACGTTAGAATGGCCCCCGACCCTAACCTCGTCCTCCGCGCTTGCACCACGACGGACATACCCGCCCTCGCCGCCGTGAAGCACGCTAGCTTTACCGCGCCACGCACGAAGATCATGTATAGAGATGTCACTACCGAAGATAAATACAAGCTTCTCGAAGAAAGCTTGCACCGCGAATTCGCCAGCCCCAGAAATTCTGCCCACCCGCAGTCCGTGAATTTTCTTTGCGTTGTTGACACAACCACCACCGACATCATCTCCTACGCAACTTGGATCTATCTACCTAATGGCTACCTCGCGTCTGAAGACGCTGATACGCAGCATCCGTGGCTACCGCCAGGGATTAACGCGAAGCTGGTCAGGGATTTCGATCGCATGACGGCAGAGTTGCGAAGTGCGGACCCTGGGCGGAAAGAGGCGCATTGGTTACTTTCGATGCTTGCGACGCATCCGAAGCACGAAGGACGTGGTGCGGGGAGTATGTTGATCAAGTGGGCTTTCCCCAAAGCTGACGACATGGGATTGAGGTGTTACGTGGATTCTAGTGTGGTGGGTTATCCAGTGTATAGGAGAAGGGGGTTTGGGGAAGATGTTGGAGTAATGGATTTGGATCTGGAGAAGTATGAAGGAGGCGAAGAATATGGAGTGCAGAGATGGGTGGCTATGATGAGAGAGCCAGAAAAAGTGCACGATGAGACGGGCTAGGGAAATGGTTAAGCGAGGAAAGGAATGATGGCTTTTTGACAAGCGAGGTAAGTAAGAAAACTACTTGCCTTGAAACCTTTTGACGATACATTCTGAGAAGACCTTCGTCGTCCATGTAGAGTGACCATACTGGAAGCGCTACCACTCAATACCTCGCTCGAGCTTGCTTCTTATGGCCGGCCAGTATGTGAGCCTCCTTGAAATCTAGCATATCTTTTGAAAAGATAAAACATATTCTTATATCCCCTGCCTATGTAAGTACTAGT
>JAABUL010007418.1_pt1 | contig 11851 bp, 9 predicted proteins | sample 5559151 | NCBI WGS metagenome assembly JAABUL01 (sample SAMN10711876, study PRJNA513368) | rock metagenome | isolation source: Antarctica rocks | place: Antarctica: Victoria Land, Pudding Butte sud | reverse complement strand
CTCTGCCTCAAACATCTTGGCCCAATCCTGCGCGGCGCGGCTCGGGGATTCGCGCAGCTTGCCCAAGATAGCCGCCACCGTTCGGGCCTGCGGCGGCGCGAAGGCGCGAAGCATGTCCCGCAACCCCCGGTAGCCCGTGGTTCCCAGAGCACGCCAGAACAATGCTGCACACCAAACCGCGCGTTGCGGCAGACTCCCGAAGCTTGTCGGCGCTTCGCCGGTTGAGCCGGGATCACCGTGGAACCGCCTTGCGGTGGCGGCCATCGCAGCGTCGGCGAACGACCCGACCAGGATTGTTTCCTCCACGGACGCGGCCCGCAACCCGGCCAGCAGCGTCCGCAGCCACGGTTTGCGGGTCACGCCTTCAACTCCTGCGCAGACCACGACCAGCCCCGGCTCATCTCCGCGTGCCACCCGCCCGATGCGCTGCACGAAGCCGGCCGGACTGTAGCCAGGCTGCATCAGCATCATGCCGGCTCGGAACGTCACGCCGACTTCGATCGAGCTGGTGGCCACCAGGATGGAAAACTTGGCGGGGTCGTGCTGGGCGCCCGCCGTGAAGTCTGGTCCGGCGAAGCCCGCCCTGTCGTCCACAGAGTTTATCGCGAGCCGGTCGGCCACACCGTTGCCGAGCCGGTCGCACAGCGCGGCCAAGCGCTCCTTCTCCGCCAATAATCGGGCGACGGAGTCGTACACCAGAACAACCTGCTGGTGCCGCTGCAGCACATCTGCGGCTGCAGCCAACTGTGCTTCCAGGGCGTCGGCGGGAGACACGGCCGTATCGATCTCGACTGCCACATCGCCATGAAGAGCGCGAGCGTTGCCTGTCGCCCCGGGCAAGCCGGTGATGACGTCCTCCTCGGCTTCCACGATGCACTCCGGCGGGACGCCCAACTGTTCGAGCACATGGCGCACACGGATTGGCGTCGCCGACAGCAGCGTCACACGAGCCGCGCTGGGCAGCCGCGCGGCGACCAGGGCACAGGCCGCAGCAAGGCCAAAGCCACGCGCCTCGATGGTGTGGAACTCATCGAACACCAAGTGGTCGAAACCGCTGAACAGGTCGGGAAACCCGGCATCGCCCAAGCCCGCTGGCCGCTGCGGACGCAGCAGGAAATAGGCAACGGACTCGGGTGTCGCGATGATCATGTCCCCTTGCTCGCGCGCCTCCAGGCCCAGGAACTGACGCACGCGCAGCCGACCAACGTTCAGGTCCGGCTGCTGCTCGCGCAGCCGGACCCGCTCGTCCGAGGTCCAAAGCACGATGCGTCGTGCCGCAGTCTCAAGGCTGGCGGCAGCACCGACTTCGTGCATCTCCTCCGCCAGGGCACGGGCCAAGTTTTGCGCCAGGCGCCGGGTAGGCACGATGAACAGCACCCGCGCTGCGTGGTCGGACACAGCGCGGCGGAACGCATAGCTCTTGCCAGCCCCGGTCGGAGCGGAGAACACGCGCACCGGCGCCGGGTCATCCAGGATGAGACGCTGCAGCGGCGACAGCCCATCCGGCCCACGCGGGACGCAGTGACGGGGAATGAGGAACCGTAGCACTCCAGTCACGGTGCGTTACCAAGTCCAGAGAAGCTGCGCCAACCCGCAACCAGTTCGGCTGCGCGGGTGACAGCGAGGGGAGCGGTGAGCTGCAAGTCATGTAGGACGTAGCGGTCCACCCGGCCGTCGGGCGCCGCGGCGGGCAGGTCCACCCCGAACAAGTGTGCCGTGGCGGCGTTCAGGCGTATCGTCTCTGGCATGGCAGGGGTCAGGAGCAGCAGCCCGGCACGGCGCAATCCGACTCGCACCACGATCTCCGTCACGGGCTTCCCCAGGATGTCCGCGGCCATGTCGAAGGGATTGGCCCCGAACACCGCACCCTGGAACACGGTGCCCGGCGCCGCTTCCTGAATGGTAAAGAAGGTTTTCAGGTTGCCTGATCCTGTCGCGTCGGCGATGCGCTTGGAGTAGCCGCCCTCCGTGTCCAGGTTAAGCCTGCAGACCAGGGGCCGTAGCAGCGCGGCTTCTTGCGCCTCGAACACCGAGGCCAGCCAGGGTAGCCGCGCCATGTGTCCGGCGTAATCGCGCCGCGGCATAACCGGCGACGCCCGTAGCAGCCCCAAGGCGGATGCCAGGGCAAAACCCATCGCGCGGTCCCCGACCAGCCCGGCTGCGGTGGCCGTGCCCGAGGGGACCGCAAGCGAATGGTAGGCAAATGGCGTCAGGGCCTCGGCTTGCATGCCGACCGCTTGGATGGAGGAGGCCATGCTTTGTCCTCCCAGTCCTAGTGCTTCTCGAACCAGGCGTCGAAGAAGGCGGCGACTTGGCGCGCTGTTTGGCCGTATTCCTCTGCAAGGGCTGGGTCACCAGCTTCGACCGCCTGAATGCGTGCGGACTGACGCGCCGCTACCTCCGTTGCATCGATGCGGATTGGGTAGGCTGCGGCGAACACACGGTCGAGCGCTTCGGCTGCCTGATCTGCGTTGTCCTGCCAGCCGGGTGCCGCGCCCGCGGCGGCCTGGTTCAGTGCAACGTAAGGACTGGCCACCGCTCGTTCCATGCGGCCGGCATAAACCCCAAGGATGCGATTGCGGACGTTGACACCGTAGATGGAGGTCTGTCCGCCATAGGCGCCGGCGAGGCCGATGGCGAGCAGCAGGTGGTCCAGCGCCTCGGGCGGTGCAGTGCGCCCGTTCAGCGTCAGTACCTGCAGCAACAGCGTTCCAGGACGAACGAAATGGCGGTCAAAGAGGTTGACGCTATTGCGCTTCTCCTGGGGGTTGAACAGCGATCCATCTTCCGCGGCGCGGTTGTGGAATGTCGCATCCACGCAGTCCTCGTAGGATGCCAGGCTGATAGCGTCGGAGTAGGAGACCCCTGCTTTGACCGGCAGGACGTTGCCTCCTTTCTCGGCGCTGTCGCCGAAAACGAGCGTGTTCAGATCGAACCCGTCCGACGCCTTGCCCCGGGCCGGGAACGCCGTGCGGTTTTGGGGCGAACGCCCGCCGGCGCCAAACAGCCGCAGCACCTGCAGCCCGCGCGCGCGCTCGCCGAACTTGAACTTGTTGGCAACGGCGCGGACACGCCGTACGCCATCTACCGCAATGTCGGTGATCTCCGGGTCGGCGTTGCGGAAGGCGGCCGGGGCGATGACTTCGCGTAGCACCGGGATAGCGATGGCACCCAGGTTGCGCAGTGCCGGCTGCACATAGGCGTCGTTGCCATCATGGGCCTCATGGGTCAGCGCGTCGAGCGCACCGAGGTAGGGCAGAAGAGCATTCATTGGGTCGCCTCCATGGGGGTCTGATTTTCACGTTCTTGGGTGGCAGGGCGCTGACGGAACAGCTCCAGCGCACGACGCTCGAAGGCGAAAGCGTAGATGGCGAAGGCAACCCGGCGGTTGCGACTGGCAGGAGCTTGTCCGGCAAAGGCGCCAAGCCAAACCTGGTCAACAAAGACCTCTGCTGCAGCGACCAGAGCTTCGGATAGCGGCTGCTTTTCACGAGCAACGGCAGCGGCAATCAGGTCGCGCCTAGCCAGGGTTCGCTCCAGCATGCCGGCAACCGCAGCCAGCAGGCTCGCGCGCGAGGTCTGGCCGAGGCTACGGGCCGCCCCTACGGCGTCCAGAGCCTCTCGCAGACAAGTCTCGGCAACCCCGGCGCCGTCGTCACGGCGGGGCACCTTTTGCACCCTGGCGCATGCCTCGGCGTAGGCGACCAGGGCAGCATCGGTTTCGGACATCTCTCTCGGCTCCTGTGCGAGTTGTTGAGCGAAGGCGCGGATGCGTGCGGCGTTGGGGTCATCGTCGTGCCGCGCTATGCGCGCCAGAGTGTCGCAGGCGGCGCCGAACCGGGTGCGGGGGTCAGCCATGGCCATGGCCAGCTCCGTTCCGAAGCCGGCCGCCTTTGCGACTGCGGCGAGATTGCCGAGCCGGATCGCCGTCGGGCGGAGCTGCTCTACCCGGAACGAGCGCCCGCCGAGGAACATCTCCAGCGCGGGCGGCAGGAAGTCGAAGTGAACAAAGGCCGGCTCCGGCCGTGGCAACCCTCGGAACACATGGATCGGCCGACCTAACCGAAGTGCGGCGCGCAGCACGATGTCGGCAAAGTCTATCTGACCGAACTCACGATCCGTCCCGACAAGGCGAATGGGAATAACCTCATACCGGGCGATGCGCAGCCGGACGCGCTGCAGCTCGGTCTCAACAAGCGCCGGCTTGTCACCGCCGTTCTTTTCCCGCAGCAGGTCGAGCAGCGATGCCGTGGCAAGCTCCTGGTCCCCGGCATGGACCAACGCGCCGAACAGCCCTGCTGTTGTTGGGGAGGAGATGAATGCTGGCACATCGCCGCCCTTGCCACGTCCGGACTGCTGGTGAACGGTCTGCCGCAGCAGGTGTTCCGCCTCGGCGACCGGTGAGACAAGGGTGCGCGACTGCACGCGATCGAAGGGCTCCGGCCTACCGGATCGGCCGGAGAAAGCGGACACCTTGACCCCATACAGGCCGGACCGCCCGCTGATTGCGGCTGAAATCGGTGTGGGCTGATCGGTGAAGTGGCAGCGACCCTCTGCCACCTCGTTGGCCGGGGCGACACGACGTCCCGCCAGCAGGGCGCGGTAATGATGCTGCAATGCTTCACTCAAGCGCAGGTTGCGGCGGTCAATCTTGGCTTCCAGCCCTGGCCGGTCCTCGGTGCCTTCCAACCACAGCACTGCTAGGCCACCTGGCCCCAACAGCGCCTCGTGTAGTTCGCCATCCTCCTGCGCCAGCGCCGCCGCGGTCACCGCCAGGATCATGCGGCGGCTTTGGGCCTGCCGCGCCGGAACTTCGTCCAGCCACGCCGGCAATCGGTCGCCCAGCGCTGCTCGCAGCTCTATCTCTCGCCGCTCTACGCTTGGGATGCCTAGTGTTTGAGGGGCATCCGCGCAGCACAGCAGAACCGCAAGCGTCTGGGCATCGAGCAGAAACGGTTTGAGCACATCATCGGTGTAGGATCGGGCTGTCCACATCGGGCGGAGCTGCCGAAGCATACCCCAGTCGGGCGCCAGGCCGAGCGGCGCAAGCAGCCCATCCAGGGGGGCTGCAAAGCTGCCCATCACATCCGCCTGGCAGAACAGGAAGGCGGTGCGCCGGGCCGGCGGCATCATCTCGAACGCTGCACGCAGCGTCACCAGGTTCCCGGGAGCGTCTAGCAGGTCAATCGTGCCGCGGGGATTGCAGTCGGGCCGGATGGTCGCACCCAGCCGCGCCGCGGCTGCGACCAGCGCATGGTCCACCAGGGTGTCTGCGTTCTCCTCCGGCACGACGGCGAGCAGTATGCCGTCATGATGCATCTCGACCAGCGGCGGGAAGCCCCAATGCTCCGTGCAGGCGACGGACAGCCCGGCCAGGATCTCGTCCAGCAGGAAGGGCGTGTGCGGGTCAGCGATGCGGATGGTGCGCCACCCGCGCGCCAACGTGTCGGTCCGCAAGCCGGCGAACCCGCCGATCTGCTCGACGGCAGCAGCAGCGCCGCGCGCCGTATCCAGAAAAAGACCATCCACCCTGTCGGCAAGCCGGACGGATTGACAGTCCAGCAGTCGTTCACGCGATGGTGGTGCATGGCCCGGCCGTAAGTGGCCGCCGCGCGTGACCTCGACTTTCTGAATGAGTGGCAGCATGTCAGCGCCGGTAAGCGTCACGCCTGCATCGGCCAGAAAACGGTCCACGCGGAAGCGGACCATTGCGTCATCCACGTCTGCCACGGTCAGGTCCGCAGCCCTTGGGCGTTCCAGGATCTTGTCGAGGTCGTGCAGGAACGCAACCGCCGCGATGACGGTCAATCTCTGCCGCAGCTGTTTCGGGTCCAGGGTAAGCAGCGCGGTCACAAGGTCGAGCGCCGCGAACACCAGGGCGCCGCGGGCCACCGACATCAGATGATCCAGCAGCGTGACGTTGGTGTAGGACGCCCGCTTGGCCTGCTCTGCTTGGTCTGGATGCCAGCCTCCCTTGCCTGAGATCGTGCAAAGGAACGGCGCACGGATGTCTGTCGTCCGCCCTGCCGTGATTTCGCGTCGCTTGCCCTCGGGCAGAATGCCCCCGCCTGCGTCGCGCTCTGCAGGCGCATAGACGCCGCCGTTGACCACCGTCCTAAGCAGGTCCTCATAGACGCTGCTTGCAAGCGCGACGCCGTCCCGGGTGGTCAGGGTCTGGCTCATGACCGATCCGTCCAGGGCAGCGCGACACAACCGAATCCGTATCGGCACTTCTCGCCAATCCCCGCATACCAGGCAGCGCGGAGGTCATCGTCCGATCCCTCCAGCGTCACCGGCACATCGAAGCCCGGCACGTAGATGTCGCGGCCCTTCGCTGCTCGGAGCCGGACCGGAACGGCCCTTCCGGCGCGTACCGCAAGCGACAGGCAATCTGCCCTGACTGCGAGATGGACCGGACGGCCAAGCCGGCGTGTCAATCCCGCGGAGATTGCCGCCGACAGGTCCACCCCGTCCAGAACCTCTATGAAACGGCCTCGATCCCTTGCGTCTCGTCGATTGCCGATCACGAACGGTGACAGCGGGCGCACCACAAGAATTCCTTGTCCGGGCGTGACCGGGTCGGGCATCGCGGACGTATGGCTGCCGGAAAGGTTCAGCCGGTCGCCGTTAGAGGACGCGACTTGAACTGCTGCCGGCTCCAGGCGGCGCAGCCCATCTGCGATGACCGGGTCGCTGGTGGCGACGACAATCGCCCGCAGAATCTTCGTGCCACCAGTTGCGAAGCCCTCCGTCGCAAAGGTCCAGGGTCGGGCTGTGAAGCCAACGAGGTCGGTGGTCTGCAACCCCGTTGCAGCTAACCCAGCGACAATCGCAGCGTGGACACTATCGGTGTAACGAAACCGAATGCGCGGCGACCCCGGCTGCGGAACGATGATGAGTCGATACATGGCCGATCCTGTGTCGGTTCTAATCGCATGATCGTGCTACTGGTGGTTCTGAACAGCAAGAGGGTAAGCTGTGCGATCATCGTACAGGTACAACCAGATGGATCAGCTTACACGCGAATGGCAGATCTTGGAGCTGCTCGCCTTCTGGGGAGGTGGAACAACCGCGGAGGAATACGCGCGAGTCTTGAACGTCCGGCGTGAGGCGGCACAGCACAAGGTCAAGGCATTCCGGATACGGCACCCTGACGCTCTGACCTATGACCGCTCAGCAAGACGGCTCCGGTTCACGGCCCATCCTGACGTGTTGCGTTACAGCCCGAACGAACCCGACAGTTTGCTGAACTGGCTGCTCGGAGAGCAGATCGCTGCTGCGGCACGTGGAGCGGCCAGCCCGCTTCCCTTGCCCTTGGTGGATGTGAGCGCGCTCGTTCCCCATCCGGCGTTGCCGGAGGCTTTGCGTGCAGTCATCACTTCCGTTGGGCGTCGCCGCACCATGCAGGTCCGCTACGTCTCCCGGCAAAGAGTGTCGTGGATCGAGTTCTCACCGCACACCGTCGTCTGGGCGGCAGGCCGTCATCATGTGCGGGGTTATGGGATCTCCAGCCCGTACACAGATGGCAGATGGATCGACTTGGTGCTCGCGCGCATGGCCATCGTGGAGGACGGCACCGACCTGGCTTACGTCAGCGGCGACCAAGATGCAGATTGGTACGTCGAGCAGGATGTTACCTTCCGGTTCGCGCCTGACCTTCCGGCGCGGGACCGTGACGCCCTGCGACGCGACTATGGGCTCAGCGGCAGCGATGACCTGCTCGTGGTTCATGGCGTCAGGCGCGCGCTGAAGCAGTACGTGATCCGTGAAGTCGAGGGCCGCCGCATCGAAGGGCGTGCTGACCCAGTATGGGAAGCATCCGTCCTACCCTGATGCACGCTTGCTTGTGTAACGGCTCTAGTAACTGAATGCGTTTTAACCAGGCCGATTTTCCTGGGTGTTCAGCCTTCTCTGGCGCGCGGCTCTCAAATCCTGCTTCTGTAGAGGCTTACCAGACATTGACTACTGTGGACTTGTCGTTGCTGCTTCTTCCCCGAATGCCCTTAAAGCCCACCCCTTTCAGGGTGTTTATTAATTGATGAGGCCAATTATAGATGCTGAGGGTATTGGTAAATCGGTCGTATCTGCTAATTTTTACTTTATTATTGCGAGTGGGTCGAGCAACCCAGTCCGCGGCCCTGGGACCATGCTCCCCAGGCAAGCCAGAAGGCAGCCACTCAGCGGCCGGCGCCTACTGAAACACCCTGAAAAGGGTGCCCTTAAAGCCCGTTTTGGAGGTCATGGTGTGGGCAGTCGCTTGCGGTTTGGCTGGACGGCGCGGTGGAGCATGAGGCGGATCATGGCCGGGGTAACCATGGCCTCGGACACTTCTGGCAGGTGCTCGTAGTCCCTGGACAGCCGGCGCCAGCGCCCAAGCCAGACAGGTGTGCGCTCAATGGCCTAATCGCAAATGACAAGTTCTGCCTGACGCGCACGGCCCGGCTGCGGTTGAGTTGGCCTCGGGGACGGGGCCGCCTGCGTGCGGATCGTCCCCAACCTTCTGGTGAGGTCACTCACCAGGGAGGGGAGCATGGGACGGCGGCAGCGCAGTTGGCGTGTCCGGCGGACGGGCGCGCCAGCGGCAACCGGCCAGCAGCGCTGGGACCGGGCCTACCAGCTTCTCCTGCAGTGGGCGGCGCCGCTGCCACCCGCGCCGGCCGAGGCGCCGGCACCCCCGATCCTGCCGGAGGCACCTCATGCGCATAGCGATCTACGGCCGCGTTTCGACCAGCCACCAAGTCGAGCACCAGACCATTGAGCAGCAGCTCGGACGCCTGACCGCCCACGTCGGCACGCAGGCCGCCGAGGGCTGGGCGCTTGATCCGGCCCATGTGTTCCGAGACGACGGCTACAGCGGCGCCGCGCTGGCGCGCCCGGGGCTTGACCGCCTGCGCGACGCCATCAAGGGCCGCGAGGTCGATCGGGTGCTGGTCACGGCACCTGACCGCCTGGCGCGCAACTACGTCCACCAGATGGTGCTGCTGGAGGAGTGGACGCGCGCCGGGTGCGCCGCCGAGTTCCTGGACCGGCCTATGAGCGACGACCCGCACGACCATCTGCTGCTGCAGATCCGCGGCGCCGTGGCCGAGTATGAGCGCACCCTGATCGCCGAGCGCATGCGCCGCGGGCGGCTGGCCAAGCTGCGCGCCGGCACGATGCTGCCATGGACGTATGCGCCCTATGGCTACCGCCTCAGCCCGGACCGGCCGCGCGATCCAGCAGGGGTGACAATCGACCAGGCCGAGGCCGCGGTGGTGGCAGAACTGTTCGCCATGTATCGCGAGCCCGGGACCTCGCTGATGCAGCTCGCCCTGCATCTCGATGCGCGCGGCGTGCCCACGGCCCGGGGCAGGCCGCGGTGGTCCGGCCCAACGATCCGGGGCATCCTGCGCAACCCGACCTACACGGGGCAGGTGCATGCCCAGCGCACGCAGTATCGCGCCGCCACGCACCGGCGCTCGGCAACGCACCCGATCGGCCGCCCCCATGGCTCGGCCGTGCCGCAGCCGCAAGACACCTGGCTGTTCGTGGGCCAGGTGCCTGCTGTGGTAAGCCAGGCGCACTTCGACGAGGTGCAGGCCAAGTTGGCGACCAACCAGTCTTTTGCCCGACGGAACAACACCGCACACCAGTATCTGCTGCGCGCCCTGGTGAGCTGCGGGCAGTGCGGCCTGGCCTGCACGGCGCGCGCGACCAACGGGCGGAACTTCTACTACCTGTGCCGCGGCAAGGGCCACAGCACCTTCTCGCATCGCGCCACGTGCTGCCCGGCGCGCCACACGCCCGCCGGCCAGCTCGACGAGTTGGTGTGGGACGACCTGTGCGCACTCCTAGCCGAGCCGGAACCGCTGGCCACGGCCGTGGCACGCGCCCATGGCGGCGCCTGGCTGCCGCAGGAACTGCTCGCACGCCGCGAAACGCTGCGCCGCGGCCAGGCGCACCTGCGCCAGCAGCTTGAACGGCTCACTGACGCTTACCTCAGGGCCGTCATCCCGCTCGACGAATACGAGCGGCGCCGGCGCGACCTCGAGCAGCGCGTGCAGGCGCTGGCCGGCCAAGAGGAGCAGCTGCGCAGCGACGCCGCACGCCAGCAGCAACTCGCCGGCATCGCGGCGTCGCTGGAGGCGTTCCGCGGGCGTGTGCAATCCGGACTGGCCCAGGCCAGCTTCGAGCAGCGCCGCCAACTCGTGCTGCTGCTCGTCGACCGCGTGGTCGTCACCGACGCCGACGTCGAGATCCGATACGTGCTGCCCACCAGCCCAGATAGCGAACACGTCCGGTTTTGTCATTTGCGTAAAGACTACTTCCGCCACCCACCGGCGCGGCAGAAGGACAAAGCCCTTTGTTCCCCGCGGACGGCTGACGATAAGCAGCGTGAGGCCGAGCAGGAAGCAGGCCAGGATTGCTGGCACGCGGTTGTAGCCGCCATCGGCGAACACGGCGCGCAGCCAGCAATACAGCGGCTTGATGCGCCCGAGCAGCCCGCCCGCGCCGTCCGCGTCCTGGATGGAGGCGGCATGGACGACGACGCCCAGCAGCAGCCCCTGCGTGTCCACGGCGATGTGCCGCTTGCGGCCCGTCACCTTCTTGGCAGCGTCGTAGGGCCTGACCCAACATCGCTGCTATGAGCCGCAAAGTAGCGGCGGGTTAGCTCGCCGGAACAGGTCATTACGCCGTCACCGTAAGAGGAATTGGGAGAAGAATCCGTCTCGATAAGCTCTGGACCTGCTCAGGCAAGCGTCTCGGAACGCTGTGAACAACCCATACTAAATAGGAAAATAGTCTTATGTTTATGTATCGCTTGGGTATACCCCAGCAAGGCATCCCGGCGAGACACCGAAGCACGTCTCACATGGGTCGTTCCCAGGCTTCCGAGACGATGACCTGAGCAGGTCTAGACCTCAGCAAGACGGATCACATCTCGCCCTTGTCCATCGACGGCCGTGTTCGCCTCGGCACCCTCGACCAGAGCCTTGCCATTCAGGTTGCCGCACAAGGCGGCCCGCTTCGGGGTATCCGTGTCGAGAGGAGAGGTCATGAAGCTTGCAAGGGGTTGACGAGAGGACATCCGGTGGACCGGAGACAGATTGGTGCGTAGCTGTCTGTGAGGCTTCAGGCCCGTTCAGGCGACTGTGACAAGCATACGAGGGATGGCCACAGGGTGTGCTGTTGGGGCGGCCGGTGTAGTCCTACCTTCTTTCCGTGGACGGGCAAGGGACGACGAACCTGGGGCAGTTGACCGGAGGAGGGACGGCAGCACCGGCCGAGACCTTGTCCGGCTTGGTCGAGCGCGTCACCTACCACAATCCCGAGAGCGGCTTCTGCGTGCTGCGGGTGAAGGCGCGCGGACAGCGCGACCTCGTGGCCGTGGTGGGGCACGCGGCAACCATCAGCGCCGGCGAGTTCGTCAGCGCCACGGGCTGGTGGACCACCGACCGCGACCACGGCCTGCAGTTCAAGGCAGCCAGCGTCACCACCACGCAGCCGACCACGCTGGAGGGGATCGAGAAGTACCTGGGGTCCGGCATGATCCGCGGCATCGGCCCGGTGTATGCCCGCGCTCTGGTCGGCGCGTTCGGGGACGCGGTGTTCGACCTGATCGAGCAGGAGCCTGCCCGCCTGCGCGAGGTGACCGGCATCGGCCAGAAGCGGGCGGCGCGCATCGTCGCCGGCTGGGCCGACCAGAAGGCGATCCGCGAGATCATGCTGTTCCTGCACGCCCACGGCGTCGGCACGTCGCGGGCGGTGCGCATCTACAAGACCTACGGCCAGGACGCCATCGCGCTCATCACCGAGAACCCCTACCGGCTGGCCCGCGACATCCGCGGCATCGGCTTCCGCACCGCCGACC
>JAABUL010007417.1_pt1 | contig 11851 bp, 14 predicted proteins | sample 5559151 | NCBI WGS metagenome assembly JAABUL01 (sample SAMN10711876, study PRJNA513368) | rock metagenome | isolation source: Antarctica rocks | place: Antarctica: Victoria Land, Pudding Butte sud | reverse complement strand
AGGTCGCCCATCACCAGACTGGTGATGCCCGTGCGCTTGAACGCGGCGTAGGACACGAGGGCGAAGGCCGGCCTGATGGGCACACCATGCACGGTCACGCGCAGGTCCGTGCGCGGCATGGTGATCCAATAGACGCCGCCGGGCATGAGCTGCCCGGCCTGGCCGAACGCGCGGCCGACGTCGTCCCAGGTTGCGCTCGCCGGCGGCCGCACGACGAGGGCGAGTGGCTGTACCACTGGGGCGACCCGCGTTGGGGCCGGGACGCCGTTCTTCTCGTTGTCGGAGCCCCCACAGGCGGTCAGGCCCAGGAGTAGTGGTAGGAGCGTCCCGCCGACAAGCAGCGCCCGTCGCGGCGCGCTGCGGATGATACGAGCCCTCAAGTCTATCCTCCTTTATCCTCATCGAAAACTCCCAGGATACCCCCGGCTTTAGCCGCAGGGAGGAATGGGATCGGCCACGCCGATGGGCTGCGTGAGCAGTGCATCAAGGGTCGCATCCGAGTTATACTACAGGTACGAAGCCGTACGCTATCAACGGCGACGTAGAATTGACCCATCTGCGCCAATTTGGCTTGACCCATCTTTTTCAAGTAGCTCGTTCCTGGCGTGTGCCCTCATCTCTGGTAGACGCTGATCGAGGCCTTTGCCATCTGGCCTAATAAGGGTCAAGCTAAATTGGCGATTGCGAGACTCCGTAATTGACGTTTGCGGCTGCATAGACCCCTGCGCCGCCAACCAATCAAGCACGCTTTGAGGGTCCGCCAAGCCTTCTGGCACCTCCATTGACTCCATTGACACGGCTCATGTGCAGACCTAATGGGTTCTGCAAACGTCAATGACGGAGTCTCCTAAATGATGGGTCAATTGAAGTAGAAGGACGTCTCAATAATACGGTGGCCGCTTTTCCATACCGCCTCCACCGATCTGATGCTGTTGGGGATGTAGGACCGGAGGACGAGGATCCAGTGGTTGTGCCAGATGGGGCTGTATGTGGGCTGGCCCGGCACCGAGTCGTAGATGACGTACTGGCCCCCTACTCTCGGTTGCTTCTCGGCCCCCTCCGCAGTCCGGGGGGCCTGAAACTCATCCTCGTAGACGAACGTGTACTGCTCCGCCGTCTTGAAGGGTGGACGCTCGGCCGTGATATTGAGGCCAGCGAGTTGGTGGACCACCGTCCCGTCGTACCACGCATTCCCGACCTTCTGATGGAACGGGTTGTCGTAGACGAGGTTTTCCTTGTTGCCGATGAATCCTCCCCCCGGCAGGGGAGGGCCTCCTGCGTCGGCCATCGGGCTGTGAGTGCCGGAGTTCAAGTGGCTCATGGGCGCTTTTGATGATGCTGTCCGAGAAGGACGTTGGCCCCATAGGGGTGAAAACCAGAACATTTGTCTCCACCTCTGACAATGATCACCCTTTAGACAGCCGAAACGGTCGAGCGGCCTTGCACTATCCCGACCATGGCAGTCGGCGACGAAGCCCGGCAACCAAACGAATGGTTGCGAACTGCGAGAACTGAACCGCTCTTATTCCTGATTGTCATGTGCCATGTCGATATGACGTAAGCCAACCACCACGCGCATAACTTCTCGTCGTCGCCACCGCACATCGACATGACATCGACAGCATCAAAAGCGCCCATGAGCCAGATCAAAAGATGCTGCTGGCGAACCCTTCGTTACGAGTTTCGGGCGCGTTAAACTGCGTGTCGTCACGCGTGCCGTCAACCTGCTGACGAGGCTCCATTGAGGTTCGCCAGCAGCAGCATCAAAAGTGGCGCTTACATCGGCGGCCGCACCTGGCCGCCAACCACGAGCGCGGCCGCCGAGACCACGCCGAGACCAAACGCCCGGCGCGATAGTTTTCGTTTCTGCATGAGTATCCTCCCTTTCTCCCTGTGCGCTTCTTGCTTGACTCCCCCGTGGTATGGTGGGTGTTGACGAGCGCCTTGACCGCCACAGACAGGGCATAGAGCCCGTTGTCCGTAACTATCATATACGTACGACGACGTTGCTCCCTTCCGCTCACGCCCACTCATCCGCTGTCGACGTCATGGCCCTGTCCGAGTCCCCACATGGGATCAGGCCCACCCACACGCATCAGGACGCGTGTCCCGCCGACGAGCAGGGACCTGCCCCGCGTCATTATCGACCTATCTCTTCGCTCCGCGGTGTGTCATCTTGTGATGCCATCCACGCCGGTCCACGCGCTGACTCCCACTAAGAGTATTGCCTACAAGTTAAGGTTCTGAGCCACATGTCAAGTACCCGCATGTCCGCCACTCGGGGCGGCAAAGGGAGCGTAGCGGCATAGACGCCGTGCGTCCACGAGCCCTTTGCTCCCGCACACGGCTGTCGCGTCGCTCTATGCCTCATGCGTTTGTGCAACGAGATAGGCGTTTGTTCGGCTCAAAAGCTGCAAAAAGGCCCTTGACAACGGCTTAAAATCCTTAACTTGTAGAAAAAGCACTAAGAGCAGCATGTGCCCGACCCAGGGTGTCGCTATGCCTCGTGCTGTGGGAGGACCGTGAGTATTCCGCTGCCGGCTGTTGGCGGCAGCAGGCACAACAAGCCGCGCCACAGGATGGGGTACACCGCCGGGTCATAGGGAAACGGCCGTCCCCCACGGGGTCTGCCGGTTGGCCACAGGCACCACCCCGTCAGATAGCCCGGCTGGCGGCGTGGCCTGTAGGCGTACACGGCGACGCAGTCGTGCGCTAGCAGCTCGTGATAATCTCTCAGGCCGGGTGGTGGCGCGCTCTGGTTGCCCGGCTCGTCACCGATCACATCCCATCGGCCGGCCTCCACGCGTTCGGCGGCAGCCGCGGCCTGATGGGCCGGGACATAGCGAAACGCCGCGTCGGCATCGACGATGTGGGTCACGAACCATGGAGCGGGCACACGCTCGGCGCTGGCATGCTCGTAGGTTTCTGGTGTCATTGCTGTCCCTCCGTGCCTACTGGCCGTGACAGCCGCGCGCCCCCTCTCCCTCAGATGTGAGGACGCGCGGCTGATGGTCTAGTTGCCGCTGTCGGAATCGCCCCGCGTGGTGGCGCCTTGCGTGAGCACCATGGCATTGCCCGCGTCCACGATCACCTCGTGTGTCTGATTATCCCTGCCGGCGACCACCACATCGTAGACGACGTAACCCTGCGCGGCCGTCAGCGCCGTCGCCGTAACGGTCCCTGGCACCATCCGGAGCGCTGACCGGTCAGCGGTGGCCGCGCTGATCCGGGCCGCCTGTCGCACCGTCCGGGCCTGCGCGGACGCGCTCCCCGTGGTCTGGGGCGCGGTGATGCTCCCCCTGAACGCGGGGGTGTTTTCCCTCGTCCGACCTCCGTCGCCACCGCCGGCCCCGGCCAGCGTCCCGACGAGCAGGAACGCGGTAATACCGCTGATCACAATAGCCAAAATAACCCGTGGACCTCTCATAATCCACACCTCTTTCTTTCGCACATCACGCTCCGGGCCATCTCACCTCACGGTGGGCCATCACCGTGGTGGGGTGCCCGCATTAGCGTCGCTCGGCGCGCCGGCCGCGCCAATACAGGTAGGCTGGGATTGCGACCGCGGCCACGATCACCAGGGGGACCAGAATCTCCATGCCGCTGCCGCCGTCGCTGCCGCCGTCGCCGTCAGCGACGGCCGGGCCGACCCAAGCCATCACCAGCAGCAGGACCGTGGTCACGCTCACGCCCAGCAGGGCCAAACGCTCTTTTATGGGGGCCATGATCGGAGCCATGTGCGCACCTCCTTGTCGGTTGTCCGCGGGAGCGGGTCCTGCCCATGCCTCCCACTTCTTCAGCATCCCATCCACGGGTAAGGCTGCGGTCACAGCACGGTAAGAGTATGGTCAGAAAGGGGGAGCAGAACCGTAAACGTGCTCCCCTGCCCCACGACGCTCTCGACCGCGATGCCACCCCCATGCGCCTCGGCGATCCAGCGCGCGATGGCCAGCCCGAGGCCGGCCCCGCCGCTCTGTCGCGTGCGCGCGTGATCCAGGCGGGTGAAGCGCGCGAAGATGCGCTCCCGGTCCTCTGGAGCGATGCCCGGCCCCGTATCGGAGATGGAAAGCCGCGCCGCGCCATCCGCTGCGGCAAGCGCAATCTCCACGCGTCCGCCCGGCGGCGTGTAGGCGATGGCATTGTCGACCAGGTTGAGCAGCAACTGCTTGAGCAGGTCGGCGTCCCCCCGCACCACCGCCTGGTCCTTGTGGACGATGGTGATGGCAACCCCCTTGGCGAGGAGGCGCGCCTGCCACGCGACCTCCCGCAGGACCACGTCCAGCGCGACAGGCCGCTGATCGATCGTCCGGGCCACGTCGCCCCGCGCGAGCAGCAACAGGTTCGCCACCAGGCGCCCCATGCGCCCGGCCTCGTCGCGCACCAGGGCTAGCCCCGCGCGCGTCTCGTCGGCGAGAGCAGGGTCGAGCAGCAGCACCTCGCTGCGCCCGTGGATGACGGCGATGGGCGTGCGCAGCTCATGGGAGGCGTCGGCCACGAAGCGGCGCTGGGCGGCGAAGGCCTCGTCCAGGCGGTCCAGCATAGCGTTGAAGGCGTCGGCGAGCCGGCCCACCTCCCGCGGCGGCCGGCGCAGCTCCAAACGCCGGTCGAGCCGGCTGGCGGTCATATCCTCGGCCACCGCGGTCATCCGGTCGAGCGGCCGCAGCCCCCCCCGCACCACGGCGCAGCCCCCTACGGTCGCCACCGCCACCACGGCGAGGCCCCCCGCCACGAGATCCCCGAGCACGCGGCGCATCGTCGCGTCGACTTCCAGGAGCGACGCCGCGACCACCACGCCGCCCACCACCATCGCGCCCCGCCGCACCGGCAGTCGATAGACGCGGAGATCAGAGCCCGGCCCCTCGTCAGTGGAGACGCGCGGCAGCGCGGGGACGGGCGTGACGCGCGGGAGAGGGCGACCCCTCGGCGTCGTGGACCGGGCGAGGACGCGCCCCTGGGCGTCGACCGCTTCGACGACGCCGCCGGCAGTGGCGAACTGCTCGACCCCGCTCCGGCCGAAGGTCTCCCCCGCCCGCACAGGGGCGCCGAAGGAATAGGCGGCCGCGACCTGCTGCGCCTGGATGCGCAGCGTCTGGTCCAGGTCGTCTAGGGCGACATCGGCGACGGACAGATAGACGAAGAGGGCGAAGAGCGCCGTGCAGAGGGTGATGAGCAGGGCCAGCCACAGGGTCAGGCGGCCGCGGATGCTGTCGAGCATACCGCTAGCCACGCAGCACGTAGCCGACCCCGCGCACGGCGTGGATCAGGTCGGGCTCCCCGTCGGCGTTGAGCTTCTGACGCAGATAGCCGATGTACACCTTGACGGCGTGAGACGTGTCCCCGATGTCGTAGCCCCAGACGCGCTTCAGCAGCGCGCCGTGCGTGAGCACCTGCCCGGCGTGCCGCAGCAGATCCTCCAGCAGGTCGAACTCGCGCGTGGTCAACGCGACCTCCCGCTCGCCACGCCAGACGCGCCGGCCGCGCGGATCGAGCGCGAGATCGGCCACGCGCAGCAGCCCCTCCGGGCGGCCCGCCCGCCGGCGCAGCAGGGCGCGCACACGCGCCGCCAACTCTTCCAGGATAAACGGCTTGGTCATGTAGTCGTCCGCGCCGCTGTCGAGGCCAGCGATCTTCTCGCTCGTCGCATCCCGCGCCGTGAGCATCATCACCGGCGGCCCACCCAGCGCGCCCAGGCGGCGACACACCTCCACCCCGTCGAGACCCGGCAGCCCCAGGTCGAGGATCACCAGGTCGGGTGGATGGTCGCGCGCGATGGTCAGGGCCGTAGGGCCGTCAGCGGCCAGGTCGACGACGTAGCCGTGGTGGGTCAGCCCGTCGCGGACGATGGCCGCCAGCCGCTCGTCGTCGTCCACAACCAGGACACGCTCGCCGCTCCGAGACACGTCGCTCCTTGCACCCTCCGATCCCGTGCGGTCCGCGGGCAGTTGCCCTGGGTTGTGTCGCATGTTCCGCTGCGTCGTCATTGTCCCCCCTGCCTCCTAATCACTCATCCTTGTGTGGGGCCGTGGCCCGCGCCGCTAGGCGCGCCCGCCGTCTGTCTCCTCCGCCGCCCGCACGCGCCGGAAGATGGCCCACAGCGCGAGATCATAGGCCGCCTTGAGCGCGCCGGCGGCCACGAAGGGCAGCCCGAGCGCGAGGAGCGGTCCTTGCAGCAGGAGTCCCGCGACGATCGGGCTGGTCGACGAGCCGGCGCTGCGCGCGAGCGACGTGACGCTCGCGGCCGCCGTGCGCTCCTCCGGGGCGACCAGGGCCATGGTGTACGCCTGGCGCGTCGGGACGTCCATCTGCGAGAGAAGTTGGCGCAGGAGCAGCACGGCGGCCGCGAGCGGGAAGGTGGGCATGAGCGCGACGAGGGCCAGCAGCGCGTTGGAGGGCAGGTGCGTGAAGACCATCGTGTTGAGCAGCCCAAAGCGCCGGGCCAGGGGCGCCGCGGCCAGGAATGAGAGCGCCGAGAGCGTGTTGGCCCCGAAGAACAGCGCGGCCAGGGGCGCCAGCGGCACGCCGAAGCGCAGGTGGAAGTAGAGGACCATGAGGCTCTGCACGACCAGGCCCCCGGCCAGCGCGTCCACACTGAAGAGGGCGGCCAGGCGCAGCACGATCCCGCGTGAGCGCCCGAGTGGCGGCGCCAACCGCCGCCAGCCCGACGGCACGGGACCGCACGTGGGGACGGAGGTGGCCGTCCGGGCTGGAACCTCGACGCGCGGCGAGAGGCGCGTCACCAGCAGCGCCACCAGGAGCGCCGCGAGCGCGTACACCCCGAACATGAGGCGCAACCCCGTGGCCTGCGGCAAGCCAGCCTGGGCCAGAAGAGCGGGGAGACCGGCCGTGAGCGCGCCGAGCGCGCCCGCGCCTGAGGCGACGAGATTGTAGCGGGCGAAGAGGGCGGTGCGGCGCGCGGGCGGCGTGGTCGCGGGCAGCATCGCCTGCTCGATGGGCAGGAAAGGCGCGGTTTCCGAGGCCGACGTGCCCAGCGTGCCGACGAAGGCGGCGACCAGGAGCACCGGATAGGCGCGCGTTAGGCCGAAGACGAGGCCGGTCGCCGCCATCAGCAGAGCCAGGACGGCGAGCGTGCGCCGGCGGCCCCAGCGGTCGGCGTAGACGCCGATAACGTAGGTGCTGCAGAAGTCGCCGACGAGCGACACCGTGATGAGGGCGCCGATGGCCACCGGCCGCAGGCCCGCCGTGCTCAGGGCCACGCCCAAGACCACGGCGAGCAGGCCGTAGCCGAACGAGCGCAGCCCGCGCGCCATGATAATCAGCCGGGCATCCGTGGCGCCGGAGCGAGCGGCCGCCGGTGTCGTCCGCTTGTCCGTCCTGGTCGTGGCCATACACCCCCTAGGCCGTGTGCTCCGCCGCCTGCTGCTGGCAGAAGGCGTAGAGCGCGTCGTACAGCGGGGTTTCCAGTTCAATCTTCTTGTGGTCGTCTTTGCCGTGGAGCTGGGCGAACCCGTAGGCGATGGCTTTGAGGCCACGGCCGTAGGGCGAGGTGTCGATGTCCGCGCTGACGTCAGCGGCATGCACGATTTTGGCCAGCTCGACCAGGCCCGCATCGTTCATCAGGTTGTGTGTGAGCATGATTGACTCGAAGGAGCAGCGCCCGTCCACATGGCCCAGCTCGACGTTGGGCACATCGTAGGGGGTCGCGCCCTCGCGTTCAGCCACGGCCATGACCTGATCGGCCGGGACGTAGAGGAACGCGGCGTCCTGATCGACGAAGCGCTTGATGAGCCAGGGACAGGCGACACGGTCGACGTTAGCATTCTCGCGCGTGATCCATTTCATGACGGTTCTCCTCGGATACAGGGTGATCAAGGGTAGACGGGGCGTGCGGGTGTGTTTGTCACGTGCGGATGGTGGCCGGTGCTACGCTCCTTTCTCTCTAACGAGTGTGGCGACCTCGCCCGCGAGTTGGGCATAGAGGGCATCGTAGAGCAGGGCGCCGCGCGTGAGGGCTACCAGGTCATCCGGGCTGATGGCGCGCAGGCCCCGGCAGAGCAGATCCAAACCGGGCGCGATCGGCTCGACGGCGACCTCTTGCACCACATCAGCCTCGTCCACGATGCGGGCGATGTGCCGCAAGACGGGATCGGTGAGCCCGTACTCCCGCAGCAGGGTGTGGAAGGTGCAGTGCCCGCGCCGGTGCGAGAGGCGGACGCCGGGGATGTCGAAGGGCTCGGCCCCCTCGGGGAGCGGCTTGTGGCCGGTGGGCACGAACAGGAACTCCGCCTCCGCGTCGATGGAGCGGCGGATGAGCCACGCGCAGGCCATGCGATCCACCGCGACATGCTCCCAGGTCACCCACCTCATACTTCGTGTTCTCCTCTCGCCGCCAACAAGGCCGTGCGGACGCGCTGGCCCACGTCGGAATGAAAGTAGTCCTGTCCCCGCGCCTGCTGGTAGCGCCGGGAGAGCGCCACCAGGTCGGCCTGCGGGCTCTCCAGGGCAACCAACAGCGCGTGATACGCCGTCTCGACCTGCGCCTGGAACTGCCGCACCAGGGCCTCGTCCTGTCCGGCCAGGGTGAGGTGGGCCTCCCACACGGACGCCTCGCCCCCCTGCTCGCCGATCTCCACGGCCAACCACTGGAACTCTTCCTGTGTGCGCGGCGTCGCCGGGAGCACCCACACCGCGTCCTGCACCAGCAGCGCGCCCAGGCGTTTGAGCTTGCGCCACACGTAGACGCGTGGAGCGCTCGGCTCGCGTGGGATCTTGTAGTGCAACAGGACCCACATCTGCACGCGCTGTCTCCTCTACGCCCGCCCTGCGGTTAGGGCATTATAACCACGGTTACATTATGCGCTATACTGAACGCGAAGGCAAGCTCGCCTTGCCGGTCAGAAGAGAGGAGAGAGACATGCCGCTCCAATTCCGCCACGCCATCGACCTGCCGCCGCACGAGACGGGCGGCTTTGACCACGCCGACGTCCACCGGCCGAGCGGACGGGTGTTCGTCGCCCACACGGCCCTCGGACAGGTGGAGATCATCGATGGTGTGCAGGGGACTCACGTGGGCACGGCGCCCAATTGCCCTGAGGCCAGTGGCGTCTTGTGTCCTTCGGACACTGACTTTGTCTTCGCGGCCGCGCGCGGGGCGGGCCGAGTACTCGTGCTGGAGGCCCCGTCGGGGACACTGCTGCGGACGCTGGATGCGGGCGCGCGGCCCAACGGCCTGGCGTGGGACCCCACACGTCGGCGCCTGCTCGTGGCCGACGTGCAGGACGACCAGGCGCGTCTCCTCGACCCAGAAACGGGACACCTCGTGGCGGCGGTGGATGTGCCGGGTCGGCCGCGGTGGTGCGTGTATGACCACCAGAGCGATCACTTCCTCGTCAATATCGCCGATCCGGCGCAGGTCGTCGTCCTGTCCGCGGACACGCTGACAGCCGCGCCGCCCCTGTCGGTGGCGCACAAGGGGCCGCACGGCCTGGCGCTCGACGACGTGATGGGTCATCTGTTCGTGGCCTGCGATAGCGGGGATCTGGCCGTGCTGGACCGCGTCTCCGGCGCGGTCCAGCACACCATCCCGATCGCGGGTCCGCCCGATGTGTTGTGGCTGAACGCGGCGCGCCAGCGCCTCTACATCGCGATAGGCTCACCCCGTGTCGTGCAGGTCCTGGATACCCGGACGATGACCCTGGGCGAAGAGATACGGACGGAAGACGGCACGCACACCCTCACCTTTGATGAGGACCGGCAGCGGCTCTATGTCTTTCTTCCGCGGAGCAATCGGGCCTCCGTGTACGACGAGGTGTAAGCGCAATGACGCCTCGGCACACGGGAGCGTCGCCCGGAGGAGCCCCGTTATGGATCAGCAAGCTATCTTAAGGAGTCCCGTTATGGATCAGCAAGCCATCTTTACGAACGCCGCGCGCCACGTCGCCGAGCTCTGCGCGGTCGCGGCGATGACGGCCCCCAAGAGCGGCGGCCAGCTCCTGGCCAAGGGGGCCAAGCCGTTCATCGAGACGGTGATCGTCGAGGACGCGGACACCCTGGCTCGCCTCGCCGCCTGGCTACGGGAGCGCGGGACCAGGCTTAAAAACCCGATCTGGTTCCGCGACGCCGCCGTGGCCGAGAAGCTGGACCTGGTCCTATTTATCGGCCTGGCCCACTGGTACCCGCCCGTCTACGACTGCGGCGCCTGTGGATATGCCACCTGCGCCCAGTTCCTCAAGGCCCTCTCGGTCCAACGCGCGCATGAGGAGCGGGACGACTGGGAGTTTCCCGGCCCGATCTGCCAAATCCGCTGCATCGACCTGGGGATCGCGGTCGGCTCGGCGGCCAAGATCGCCAGCCTGAACAACGTGGACGCGCGCTGCCAGACGCGCATCGCGGCGGCCGCGCGGCATCTCGGCGTCATCGAGGCCGACATCGCGGTAGGGCTCTCCATGAGCGTGAGCCACAAGAACATCTTCTTCGACCGTCAGATGCCGCAGGTCGCGTTCGAGGACGAGTCGACGGCCGATCCCGTCCCCGTGACGGAGTGATGTGAAAGGACTCGGAGGGGACCAATGAACGGAAGGGACCAATGAACAGATATCGCGCGCGCGCGACACAGGAACGCCGCCGGGGCGTCGCGCTCGTCGGCCTCATCGGCGGCGTGGCGGCGCTGCTCCTGGCCGCTGCCGTGCCCCGCGCCGCCACCGCGCCGCTGCCCCTGCGCACCATCGCCGACGTCCCGCTCGCCGGCGGATCCTCGCGCCTCGACTACGAGAGCCTGGACAGCCGGACCGGGTTGCTCTTCATCGCCCACCTGGGGGCGGGGATCGTCAGCGTCTTCGACGTCAAGACACAGCGGATCGTGGCGAACATCCCGCACGTCGCCGGCGTCCATGGCGTGCTGGCCGTGCCCGCGCTCGGCCGCGTCTACGCCTCGGCGACAGACGACAACCAGGTGGCCGTCATCGACGAGCGAACGCTGCGGGTCATTGCCCGCATACCGGGCGGCGACTATCCTGATGGCCTGGCCGACGATCCGGTCGCGCACACCATCTTCGTCTCCGATGAGACCGGCGGGACTGACACCGTGATTGACACGCGCACCAATCGGCGCGTCGCGACAATCCCGCTCGGCGGCGAGGCGGGCAACACGCAGTATGATCCCGTCTCGGGTCGCATGGTCGTTGACGTGCAGACCCGCGACGAACTTGTCGCGATCGATCCAAAGACGACGCGGATCGTCGCGCATTATGCCCTCCCCCCCAGCTGCCAGCACGACCATGGCCTGCTCATCGACGCGCCGCGTCGCCTGGCGTTCATCGCCTGCGACGGTAATGCCACGCTCCTCGTGTTCGACCTGCGCGCGGCCCGCGTGACAGCCGTCCAATCGGTCGGGGCCGATCCGGACGTGCTCGCGTTCGATACCGCCGTGCGCCGTCTGTATGTCGCGACCGAGAGCGGCAGTGTGTCGGTATTCGATGAACGTGGGCGCACGGTCCGCAAAGTCGCTGAGGGTTTCGTCGCGACCGAGGCCCACGTCATCGCCGTCGATCCCCGCACACACCGCCTGTATCTGCCCCTTCAAAATGTTGACGGCAGGCCGGTGTTGCGCGTTGCGGTGTTTGGGCCGTAACGGGAGAGTCACCTAATACTACAACGTTACCTCGCTAGAATCACCCCTAGCGACCGTCAGACAAAGGGCCATCTCGCTGCTAAACTGAGCGATTGCACGCCTGCTTCCAGGTCGTTAGCACGGCCTCAGGAGACAAGTAACGTTGTAGTACTAACGAGGCTCCGCCTCAGACCGACGAGGCATGGACGGATGGGGGCATGTGGGGCGGGGGAAAGCCTCTGGTTGCAGGCACATGCGGAGTACGGTATACCGTCTCCAGAGAGG
>JAABUL010007416.1_pt1 | contig 11853 bp, 10 predicted proteins | sample 5559151 | NCBI WGS metagenome assembly JAABUL01 (sample SAMN10711876, study PRJNA513368) | rock metagenome | isolation source: Antarctica rocks | place: Antarctica: Victoria Land, Pudding Butte sud | reverse complement strand
TGATCGAGATCCGGATATTGCCCCGAAGTGCGTACTTCCGTCGTTGATATAGTGGATTTGGAAGCTGATACATCAAATAGTACTGTCGACGACGCATTCGGCGGCTTGATCGAACGGGAGGGCAAATGCGCCAAACGCGTGGTCTACGCTGTTCACCGAATGTAAGCGTTTCTTCATCCCCTTCACTCTCACATCCTCCCCTTTGTTCGAAAGAGCATTATAGGCTTAGCGGATGACAGGTTCGGCATCGAGTTCGCTCCGGAAGTCGTGCAAGCGGACGGTAATGTACGCAACATGGCATGGCGAATATGCAACGCCAAAAAAGTTTTAGTAAGATCCACCTCATACCACGCCCTCTAATCAAGGGCATATACATAGACTGACGCCGAGGCCAGGCGCCCTACATGTCGCTTTCTGAGGGGAAAAATACCCCGTCGCAGCCGAAGTATTGAGGCCAAAAAGTGGGTTAACAAGGCGTTGAATGCGGGTGTAATTATCGTGGGATGAACGACGTATATATTGATGAATTCTGTGTTGTTCATACCAGTCGAAACAGTCCTCGTCCTCCGTGTATCCACTCTCAGGGGCTCATGGATGTCTGGTGAGATCTTGTTCTACTCATCGGAGCTCTCCGTGATGGAGAAGTACGAAGACTTTAACGGCTTGCCGTTTTGGCTGAGGGGTTATACTGGCTGTAGAGTCCACTACAATTACGTCAAATTGTTCTTTGATGATCTTTTGAGTGTTCTACATCAGGTAAGGTAGGACTGCCAGCAGTCTGTTCCACTCGTGAGGCTCATTATAGCCCTACTTTAACCCTAAAGCTTGATGCCAAGACACTCTCATCAAAGAGGATCAGCAGACGCTTTGACTTCTTCGCAGGCTTTATAAACCCACTTTACCCTGCAATAACATTGTGTGTCTTGGTGTGGTCATCGCTCTTCGCGAGACGGTGCTTGTACCATTGCATAGTTCTCTAGGATAACATTGTCTAGACATAAAAGTGGATCCCCCACCTAGGGCCGACGAGCACCCCTAGGTGGGCCACACCTCAATTTCTAGATTATCTCAATTACCTATAAAGCGACAATTTTCTAGTATCTAGTATAGTTTTATCGCACTACATCGAAATTATATAAATAGCGCGTCAAATAAAAGCGCTTATTAAGCTCTATAAATTATCTATTGAAAGTTAATTATTTAGAGAAGAAATAATAAATATTTAGATAGCAAAAAAGACAGTTTTCCAAATTAAAAAAACTATCTCTTTGAGAAAAAAATTATTACAAATTAGCAAAGCAAGCAAATGCGTATTTAGACAATTAATTCTAAATATCTATTATCGATGTTTAATTTTTTTGCTCGATTTTCTAACATTTTTCCAGAGCTCTCTGAGCTCCCTGAGAAAATCTAGGGTTAGGGTTAGGTCACGTGACTAACTAAAATGATCTAAATAGACGAAATTCGTATTTTTAGAAATTTTATATTTTTCAAAATTCGACAAATCAAAACAACCTCAATCGAGCTTAGCTTCAAAAAGTTTTAATGTTCAAAATCTATTATCGAGTTCGATAATAGCATAGTTGCGTCAACGTTAACGTCAAAATTTTATAAATTGCAAATTCGATCGATTCGAGCAAAGTTTACTCGGGGAAGAAATCTTGATAATTTGATTATCCCATGTGTGCGTTAAGGACGACGACGACGTCTCCAAGTAGACAAGCCTAGTAGTAATAGACAAAGCGAGAGAGATCCTAATTATCTCGCGAAAGTTTAACGTTTTGCCAAGAGACGCTTGCGAAAGCTAATTTAGTCTCTCGTTATTAGCGTTGCTCAAGAAATAATTGTAATTCTTAACTATGCTTAGAGCTTCTAGAGCCGTTTTTGCGCTCGATTTAAGGCACAGTAACTCTTAACTGCTAAGTCTTGCTAGCTTGCTCAGAGCAGCTTAGAGCCCCAAAAAAAAATGCCAATAATAAGAATCTTTAATTAATTGGAAATTGATCTAAGAATATATTTATTGCGAAATAGATATAGAGAACACGCACTTGTAGAACTATCTAGATGTTGCGTGCAAGAAATATCTTAGAATTATACTTAGGGTTGCGATTTATTGGTACAGGCAAATTAAGAGATTCGAGAAGATTCTATCTACAAGTGCGTGTTCTCTATATCTATTTCGCAAATACATTCTTCAATAGATTGATTTTTAGTTAATTAAAGATTCTTATAGACGTTTAGAATCAATTGTCTAAATACGTATTTGCTTGCTTTGCTAATTCGTAATAATTTTTTTCTCAAAGAGATAGTTTTTTTAATTTGGAAAACTATCTTTTTTGCTATCTAAATATCTATTATTTCTTCTCTAAATAATTAACTTTCAATAAATAATTTATAGAGCTTGATAAGCGCTTTTATTTAACGCGCTATTTATATAATTTCGATGTAATGCGATAAGACTATACTAGATACTAGAAAATCGTCGCTTTTTAAGTAATTGAGGTGGTATGGAAATTGAGGTGTGGCCCACCTACTGGTGCTCGCGGCAGGAGGTGGGGCATCCACTTTTAGGTATGATTTAGCGATGGAGAAGTGTTGAAGTCCCCTGTGTTTGCTGTGCATCGTCCGATCTTTCAGTACTTTGCCTGAACCCAAAGCGTCGTATCATCGCAGACCAATACCTTGATAGAGGAGGTGGGGCTTTGACCAGATCGTGCACCATGTAGGCGTCATGTATCACCTTGACAGATATCCTGGGTCGCAGTTTGTTCTTGGTTGTAGTTGTGTAGTCTACGCATGAAGGCTGCGTCGTATTGCTCTTGTTGTCACAGTCTTCTTGTTTGAGGGGGGTGAGGAGTTGTTTGCGGTATGAGGTGTGCTGAATGGTGTTTGTGGAGATGCCATAGCATCCGGTCTTGACAAGTGTTACTTTCGCTCAATATCGGTGTTCTCTGGGATAGGAGCAGACTTGCTGGGGAGAGAAAAGTCCACCACCGCTCCGGGTCAATCATTGGTCTTGCGCGTACAGTGCTGCATCAAGAATGGCCGGGATTGCATGCAGCAGTGATGCGTCAGCAGCCTATCGGAGGTCGAGATCAGCAGCAAACACCCTCAGGTTTCTGGCACCGGCCCTGCTGGTGTCGGCATACAAGGTGATTGTCTGATCTGCTCTTCGATAAGATAGAATGCTATTGCTCCAGCATCAAGTCAATAAGGCTTACTGTCGCGTCAGAACAGGCAAACTTTGAAGTTTGTCCAAAGATCATGATTAGCAAATGCGAGTCGTTATCGCGTTGGTCCTTTTGGTGATATATGCGTCAGCACATACGGTTACCAGCATGGTCATTAACCATGGCTAAAGAAAATGGTGTGTTCCACTGCATCCCAACATCCTATCAGCAGCAGCAATTGCTTTATACCCTGGACGTAGGGAGAATGTCGAGGCGGATGGATATGTTCCCAAGTCACAAGGCTTTGGCCCCTCTTCGACGGCCGTCTCATCTTCATTATTGTGCCTTTCTCAACCGACTAGAACATGAAACAAGTCCTAGGACTTCAATGAAGCTACCATCATGGCGGCAGCATCTCCACTACCTCCCCTGGCCGATGTGAAAGCCTGGCATTCGGCCATTCACAAGTATGAGCTGGAGTATGGATCCGAAATTTTCGACAAAATCAAGCAAAACAAAACCACCAGACCAGAGCATTTGCTGGACTTTGTCCACGAGAGGCGGAAAAAAGAGTCCAGGAGCAAGTTCAGCACGCTCATGAGTAACATCAGCACGCTTAAACAACGATTTGAAAGATTCCATGCGGCGTTAGATGTCCTAGCTCAAGGAATACCATTCGGATGTATACTATGGGGTTCGATTAGAGTAGTCCTTGAGGTTCGTGATATACCGTGCTTTATATCCCTTCGGTTGATTTCGAACCCATCATTTGCCTTGTTGAGGGGCGCAGGCACTGCAATTTGAGATGGATGCATGCCTGTGATGGCAAGGCTGTGCTGTGCTTGTTTGGTGATGTCATTTGCCATTGCTGTCCCAGTGGTGAACTATCTATGGCCACCTCGTGCACATACATGGAACAAGGATTGACTGTGAGGCACCCTAGATTGTTGGAGGCTATGCAAAAGCGTTTGAACAGCTTCTCAAGGCCCTGGAAATGACGGGCAAGCGCCTTCCTGTCATTGAACTCTACTCGGAAGCATATAGCGACTCGCCTCTCTTCCAGGGATGTCTCATCGACTACTACATATCTATGATCGGATTCTGGAGCAAAGCTGTCAAGTTCTATGAACGCAAAAGGTGTTTCGCTTTTTGGAGGTCGATATGGTCGAGCTACCAGATTGATTTCAATGATCTCGACGAGAACATGAAAGGAAACTACAGCCATATCGAACAGTGTACCAAGGCTCTTCATGAGTTGGAGACAAAGACGCAACACAAAGGGATTCAAGGTATGGCGTCTTCTGTATTCAACAACTTTTCTGATGAGGAGCAGCTCTTACTCGCCGCGCCGACGACGACAAGCTTAGGCGTGTCATTAAATGGCTTACGCCTCATGGTTACGATATCGACTACTTCGAACAAGACTTAGCAAGAGAACGCAACAAACGTCATCGCACGTCTTGTAAATGGATACTGGTCACTCGAGAGTTCAAGACTTGGGACTCTTGCTCTGCGGAATCCCCTGAGAGTCTCCTTTGGATAACGGCTGTACCTGGTGCGGGAAAAACAATACTCAGCACTTTTCTGATTGATCGTTTACGCTCTGTCTCTTCAGGGGGAACTACACCAGTGCTCTTCATAATGTTTCAAGCCGGGGATGTCGCAAAATCTACACCTCTGTCTGCTGCCCGTACTCTGACCTACCAACTACTTGACGGCCTCAATCCAAATGATGCCGCCTTGGTCGAGGCAGTCGCTCAACGCAGTAGCAGGAGTGGCAGCTCTGAAGCGAGGGATTTCCGGTCTCTGTGGGAACTGTTCTGTGAAAACGTTTGCAAATTGCAGACAGCTATCATAGTGGTGGATGCCATTGATGAATGTCAAGACGGGCCCGTTTTCATTGATAGTATTCTCAAGCTCTCCAAAGCTCCTCATATCAAGATTTTAATCACGGGTAGGCGAGAAGCGAACCTGTTGTCACACTTGGAGAGTCATCAATCGCTCAACTTCGGAGTGAGAGAAAACCATCAAGACATATTTTATTTCTTGAGCACCGAAATCTCGAACAGTCGGAAGCTATCAGACCCGGTCTTGTCCAAGCATTTCCTCGAACGTTTCAACATGTCCTTGTGTGATTACTTGCTGCAACGTGCGAACGGGCTCTTTATATGGGCTTCACTAGTGTTAAAAGAATTGGATTCTCAGATAACGGTTGAGGACATCTTGCGAACTGTGGATGAGCTCCCCCAAGAATTGGTGGACATCTATAACCTCATCCTGCGAAACATACCAGTCCCTGAAAGAAAACTCTGTACTTCGATATTACGATGGCTAGCATGTGCTGTTAGACCCCTGTCTGTTGCGGAGCTGTGGGAAGTACTGAGTATCGAGATGGCTGGCGGATATGAGGACTTCCTCGTTTCTGAGCGTGAGATTGAAATTTCTTGTGGCTCGCTCGTTGTTATGGAGAATGGTTTCATGCACTTGGTCCATCATTCACTGGCTGAATTTTTATGCAACCCTTCTCGAGAGCCACAGTCGAGTTCCCCTCCGGTGGGATTTACGATCGATGTCTCCAACGCTAATCTCACAATGTTGGCCAGCTGTCTTACTTACATAGACGCTTCGGTCACTGACCTCAATGTAGAACCAAAGACACAGCGAGAGAGACCCTGCAGCGACTACCTTAAAGGGTGCTACAGCTTTCTCGAATATGCCGTTTATAATTGGGCTCATCATCTTCAAAACATCGAAACACTTGGCGATGCGAACATTGACTCAAGAATTTTGTGGGGTGATAGATGGCTCTACTGGATCGAATTTTGGTTTGCTCTTGGGGCCCAAGATCTCTGGAGCCTTGAACGGTACGTTGAGGCGCTATCGAATCGGTGCCAGAGCTGGGATTCGGTTGGCCCTAATGGTCGTGCTTCGCTGAAGTCGACTTTCAACTGGACGCAACACGCTGCTCGGCTGCTCGAGCTATATGGGCAAGCGCTGCAAGAGGACCCCTCGTCAATTCACTTCATTGATACAGACCTTGGCGGCCAAAGACTATCTACCACGGCTTCTTGCAAAGCAGGTTCAGCCTCGACTCCCAGCCCTCGTACCCGAAATATTCGTCTACGTTCCACCTCATTCAGCGAAGAACTTCTCGGCGGAAGACTGAATGAGAGTTTGTCGCGAAGCAGATTGGAGCTACCACGCTATGGGCATCGCCTCCTTGGACTGTTCTACGCTGATGTATCTCGTGGGGTAATATTTATGGCCAGCTACGAGACGGTGGTCCCAGAGCTTTTGTGCCAGGATATGCAGACTGGGAGGACCATGAGGCCGATGAGGCAGGGACGAACATCAATAACAGGTACGAGGTACTCTTATGAGGGTTTTAGTATCAGCAAAGGAGGTAAATATATTGCCACGCTTCACCGAAGCTACCTAGACGAAACCTACTATCCAAGACACAGATACCAGCTCACTGTATGGGACATTTCAGAGCGGTTAGCTCTTTGTGGTTCCCAACAGGACGAATGGTGCTCTATTGCAGTTTCGATGTCTTTCGAAAGCAGATTCCTTGGCCAATGTTCGCAACCTCTGGCATTCGATGACGAAGATACGCTTTACTGTCTGTCTGGTCGCATAGATATAAGATCTGCTATCCTCGGCAACTCTACTTTCGACGAGAGTATTCTCCAACGAAGCGATTTTGGAAAACTACAGGATCTTAGAGGACTCGGTTATAGCGCTGACTGTCAATCCCTGGTCGTCTATCATGGCTTGAACAAGTGGCTGGCAAGGCTGAATATAAACGATATGTCTAGAATCTCATTGAAAACATTCTCGGCCTTAAATGCGATGGTCTATTCTATCAGCTATAGAGGTCGTTACGTGGTATGGCAAGACACTATGGCCAGCAGACACTACTGCGTTCACGATTTTTCCACGCAATTATCAAGATCGTTGCCAGGATCTCATCAGATTGCGTTTCCAGCTAACCTTAACCTTGTCTTCTCTCGCGATGAGGAGTGTTTGCTCGGCATCATGGCGTCCTCCCCTGCTTCTGGTACAAGCTATTTCTATGTTGCCATCTGGCGATCGATCTCGTCAGACATGTATCAAGTGTGTTCGCCAGGGATACCAGCAATTGTCGGCATCAGTTTTAGTACATTAAGGGAGCCAGCGTACCTCGCGACGAAAGATAGATGGCTAGAGTTCGATCCTTTGGATCTCGATTCGCTCAAAGTCGAAAACGAACAGCAAGGTGCCAAAGGTTCAAGTGTGATAAGTCAGGTTTCTTCTGATGGCACTTCTCTAATCTTGCTGTCTAGAATATCAGATACGCTGTAAGCTGACGTGGACGTTCCTGTCCAGGAGCGCTACCGTAATCGTTTCTCCTTGAAAAGTAAGGGGCTAATATTGCCATTGCATAGGAGTCAAGTGGAACTCTATCATCTACCAGATGAGCTTCCCTACAACACGATCAGTCTTGAGCTTCCACTACCAAGTACCCTGCCAGATCCTCGAGTCTGTTTTAGCCGAGACTTGAGTTTTCTTCTTGTCAATGACACGGTGTATGGCCCTATTGGCGGCACAGATAGTACGAAGTCCATAACCTTGCCAGTGCGAAGAGCAGACTTGGTTACCGACCCAAGCAGTCAACAACCTCCGACGAGTCCACGCTTGACCATGTTGCCCGAGTTTAGCGCCGATTGCGAATACGTCGTCTTTTCAGATTCCGGAAGGCTGCAAACGTCTGAGCCGTCACGACTCGAAGTCTATCATCTGAGAATCACAGACTGCGTTGCTTTCCATGTCACCCTGCCAGAGGAACTCGGACTTGATTTGCTCGCCCATGCGAACTTTGTCATGCATCCAAACTTGCCCATGTTGGGTGCCATATCCTGGGCTGTTTTACCAAGCAAAGCCGGATTACACGTGACTCTAGCATGCCATGTCCTTGAGCTTGCCTGTTCGCCAAACTGTATATATGTCGATCGTGTCACGAAGAGATTAGAAGGTAAGCTGACTTCATGGGCTACATCCTGGAGCAACCAACAGTCACCAGCCGTCAAAGCGTGGACTGACCATTGCGTTCTTAGGTTGTGTGCAACTCCAGAACGAAGTCGATCGAATTTGTACGGCTTGCTGGTCGGACTGCGGCACTTTTCTCTCAATCAGAGATCATCTCGGATTTCTAGTATATCCACCCTGGCGCTTGTCCCCCAAATGTCTGGGACATATCGCTGTGCAGCATTCGCTAAGGACACTCTACCCAGGACGGGTTCTCCACGTTACGAGCTTGGGCGCTGAAGCACTGTTCTTACGTGCTCACAACAGGGATGGACGCTTCTTTCTGGAAGTTGGCAATACAGAAACACGCACAAGAAAGATATTGTTGGAGCAGGTGTTGCCGTCTTATCTGGTTGACGTAAACCCGGTCGTGGTCTTTGACAATGTGGAGCGCCCGCAAATCTATTTAGTGTTTCTTTGCGGTGATCGTTGGCCGGAAGTGATGGTGATACCCAGCACTTGGACACAGTTAGTTGAGGAATGCATAGAAAAGGCATCGAGACATCTTCTAAAGGGCTCTAATGAGAAGATAGAGAGCCTTGGACAACTACTCGATTTGGAGAAGCAGTGGGTAAGGGAACATAGACCTCTGTTATCTTAGCTAATGCCTATCGAATGTAATCCGCTATGTGCATGCCGTGCTCGCCAAAATGCATGATGCTAGCCACCGACGCCCTGCTTAAAGATGTGCACGCTAACTGGACCCAACCGCGAACCTCGCCCAATCGAGCTTTCAATGCCATGTTATGGGCAAGGTACTCATCGCTGATTACGGCGCCGGCGTTGACGCTCCTCCTGTTCCTGTCTTAGACGACGCTTCTCCACACAAGTGGGGCATGTTCCGCAACGCGCAGGATAGAAATGCGCCTCGTTGTCCCCTGGACAGGGAGTACATCTGTGCCTCTGGTAGAATGGACATCCGTCTCTCCACACGCTATGTGTCTCTCTGCCACACCCATAGTGCTTATAGACGTGGTCACACATCACGATTGTGTGGCCGTCTAGAGACGTTGTGAGATTCTTGAACACCGTCTCTTGTCAGCAACCTGTTTATCTAGGCAAGACGTTCCGCTGCCGATATGTCAACACGTCTAATCACCGACTGGACCTCCCCGATATTGGGTATATTGTACGTTCACCACGTCGAAAAGCTCGCTATGAATTATGGCCGGTAATGCCAGAACGAGCTGTAGACGACCTAGAAATGAGCAAGCAAGCAGTCCTTGAGAGACTGCTTGAGGTTGGGGACGAGCTGTAGATGGCCACTCAGGGGTTCGAGCAGACGTGCCGGTTGGGTGTGTACGCAGAGCGTCAGGCGTCGAAAGACTGCTTGTCGCTTTGTGGGAAGGTCGTTGCTGGTGAACCGTATACGTAGACGCGGCGAAGCGTCTATTGACGTTGCCCGATGCGGCGGGATCGCGTAAAGGGAAACGGAGATGAGGAGGGATAAGGGGTAGGCTGAGCGATTAAAAGGGTGCGGAGAAGGGGGAGGACGAGGGCCGAGGAGGTAAACCAGGGACGTTACTGCCGTATATAGTAGCTCAGGGACGTAGCTTTGGAATGATATCGATAGTCTGTAGCTGACTTCGATGGTACGTAGAATATGTATGGGAAGCGAGGGAGGTTAAGGAGCCATGGCGAGCGAGAAATATACTTAGGGATCGAGTCATTGCCAAGGTCGATCTCAAGAGTGACTGGTGAGAGAGCAGTGAAGGCATTTGCGGGACAAAGAAACGCTTCACTTATCCACCGCGTGATGGACATGTGCTACGAAGTGACCGTGAAGTGGGAATAGAGCGCTTAAAGCAGTCCTCGAAGTATACCCTCGGTGTACGATGGGCTGAGAAAGATTCATACTTGATGTAGGTTCGGGGTCATCGAGGTCAAAGTGACGGCTGTCAGCGGAACGGCACAGTCTTGAGAAAGACTGATACCGTAAAGCTACGTTTAGCTTCATTATTCATGACTCTGTGCTGGATAGAACCTCGTGAACTTGCAGGAAGACATGGAACAAGAGGGTTGATCCGTTGGCGCAGCGTAACAGGGCTCTATTAGAACGAAAGACTCCGAGGCAGTCGACCGGGATCTGCTCGGCAGCATGAGGAATATATTCCTCGGTATGACATTGCGTGGGGTATACAGCGACCGTGAAGAGTGACGGCTTGGATCACTGAGCGTTGACGTCGCTGCCGCCATGAAAGCCTTAGAACCCGTTCTTGTTACACAATACTGGACCGCTAGCGCTATCTACCAATAATGAGCGAAAGGCATGCTACTTCATATGTGGGACCTTTGAGAAGGTGGCGAATAGCAGTGGGGACAAAAGAGAATATACCCGCCGTGTTCAGGCACATCAGCTATGTGGAGCTCAAGACTGAACAACTCCAGCGAACCCATCCCAGTAGCCTCACGGCCGTCTCTGTAGACTGGGCGGAGGCTCCATACAATCTGCGTGAAGCCACTCGAGAATATTCACTCTCAAGCGTAGCTTGGTGAACGCGTATACGAAAATTTCTCGAGCGTCAGCCACTGACAGGATCGATCATGAGCAAAGCGGCCTGATCTGACTGGCTTATTGAACTGTGAAAGAGGTTCAGACCAGTCTGAACACCGCAGGCAGACGACCGTTTCATGGACAAGCTGGACCCACGGCAGTTGGTGATCTTTACCTAATAAGCCTGACTAAGCCAGATCGCAGGTTTGTTGGCCCGTGCTTCGGGTTGACCCAGTATCGCATCTTTGGCCCTGCTTTGATGTGAGAGGCAGAGTCCCACATCGACCAACAAGAAAGCTTTGAGAGCGAGCCTGAGGCTGGGAAGATTCTTGCAACCAGCAGCGACGGCAGCTAAAATCAGTAAGCGCTCTCAGTAATCGAAACTAGGTGTTGCACTTCCGTCTGGAGTCCGGAACGGCAAGTCAAGTGTTCGGCGATGGAATTGCGAGCATCCGGACCGATACACTGTCGCACACTAACAAGAGATCCCACGGAACATCCGATTCAGCATCATTACGACATGTCCTGAAACCTCTGCTTTGCCGTAGGGTACAACAGGACATTGGACATATAAGAGAGACCTCACGCCATGGATCCAAACGCTATCAACCCTCCCACACTCACATCCAGCACCCACCCAAAGAGACCTCATCGAACAATGCTTCCACCATAATCGAACTCTCATACACGTTCATCGGTTGCCATAACCCTTACTCAGCAATGCCTGCCCCAAAAACGCTCCTCATCACCGGCGCAACTGGCAAGCAAGGTCGCGCCTTGATCGACACCCTCCTCTCCTCTCCAAATCCTACCACCTTTAACATCCTCGCCCTCACTCGCAAAGCCTCCTCCTCTTCCGCCCTCTCCCTCTGCAAGCTGGCCACCAACATCCAGATCGTCGAAGGCAACCTCTCCGACTCCCGTGCCATTTTCGCCTCTGCGCGCAACCTCACTACAGAGCCCATATGGGGCGTCTTCGGCGTTACAACACCCATGGGCGGCAAAGAGGAAGAGCAGGGCAAGGCCCTCATTGACGCCGCGGTTGAGGCAGGGGTGCAGAAGTTTGTGTTCACGGGCGTGGAGCGCGGCGGGGAGCAAGCGACTGAGGTGCCGCATTTTATT
>JAABUL010007414.1_pt1 | contig 11856 bp, 8 predicted proteins | sample 5559151 | NCBI WGS metagenome assembly JAABUL01 (sample SAMN10711876, study PRJNA513368) | rock metagenome | isolation source: Antarctica rocks | place: Antarctica: Victoria Land, Pudding Butte sud | reverse complement strand
CTCGTATGCGTCCCCGTCCCCATCTCCTCCAACTTCCGCTTCGCGCCTGCCTTCTCCCTCGTCACCCTGTCCGCTCGATCCCTGTCGTACCGCTCATTCCCCGCCAACCCATGCTTCACAAACCTCCCCGCCGCCTCCCTGTTCAGCGTCGTAGGTCTCGGCTCAGGTCCAAATTCCGCCAGTTTGATTTTCGCAAAATACTCCTTCACCCGCGCCAGCTCCTGGAAAACTGGGTGAGATTTCGCGTCGACGCCGTTGAGGCGGAGACTGGAGAATAATACGGATTCGATGGCGTAGGTTGCGAGGACGTAGAGTTTGGCTTTGTCGAGGAGGGGGAGTTTGCTTGTGCTTTGTGAGAGTGATGTCTTGAGCAGTGGTGCTAGTGAGGATTCGAGGTCGGAGATGTTGCCTGTTAGGTCCTCTATGAGAGGGTGCAAATCTGCTGTGTCCATGTTGTTGAGAGGATGTCCGAGGAAGTTGGAACTGCGACGGAGACTTCCAAATTTATTTGAACAGAGCCCATATTGAAACACCTCAGCCAATCACAAGCAAGCGTCCGAGCTTGCATGTGGAGCTGTGTCGATCAAACACTCTCCTCGCCTTCGTCTTCTGTTTCCATCACGAACAACAGCTACACCTTTCCCCAACACACTCAACCCCACACCACACTCGCCAGTATGCCTCGTTCCCGCGGCGGTGCCCCAGCACGTTCCGCGCCCTCGCGCCCCACCGCTGCATCCCGTCCAGCACCCGCCCCTCAACCGCCACAAGCCCGACAGGCCTCCTCCGTTGCCCGCCCTCCAGCGACCGCCCAACAGGGCCAGCAACAGCAGGGCAAGAGCCCAGGTCTGTTCGGCCAGATGGCTTCTACAGCTGCGTACGCTTCCTCCTCCCCCTTCCCTACCCAACCCCCATAACCCATCAACAACCACTAACTCCGCTTCCCTTGATGCTGTAGTGGTGTAGCAGTCGGCTCCTCAATCGGCCACATGGTCGGCGGCATGTTCGGCGGCGGCTCCTCCTCTGAAGCCCAAGCCGCGCCCGCCGACCAACCCCTCGCCCAGCAGGACAACGGCTACGCCTCGATGAACGACAACTACGCACCCCCAGCCGCCTGCGCCAACGACGTCAGCAACTTCCGCACGTGCATGGACCAGAACCAGGGGAGCTTGACGATCTGCGGGTGGTATTTGGATCAGCTTAAGGCTTGTCAGGCGGCGGCTGGGCGGTATTAGATGATAGAATCATGGTGAGGGACGGAGATCAGGTGACGAAAATAAAAAGAGAGCAAGTGGAGGACGTAAGGTGTACATAGAGATTGGAAGCTGATGCATTGCGGCGGTAGCATGGGAAACAAAAGGCATCTCTGCTCAAAAGCCCTGTGCAATACCACTGTTCTGTTCTAATCCTGTCATCGCCAGACAATCGGCCGTGCCGTTACACTTCTATGCCACCAACCATCATATCCAAAACGGACCGCTATGCCAATTCATCCCATCCCATATCGCCCATCGCTTGAACGCTGCACCAAGACCCCCGGATTCCCAAGTGAACGCCACGCTCATCAAAACCTCCCACGAATCCCTCGCCAAACGAAGTCATCCCTCTCATTCAACCAGTATCCAGCGTCCATTAGACCCGTCGGGCCCCAAACAACCCCAAACTCAAACTCCCATCATTCTCCCCAAGCACCGGCGTCGGATCCGGCATAATCTCCCACTGCCGCAGCGCAAAAGGCGTTAGCTTGACTTCTATCGGCACTCTTCCAGCAGCCTGCGGTGGGAAGCGCTGCTGCTGCGCGACGCCTTGCTGGACATGCTGTCCCGACGTCGATGTGGGAGGCTGCAGATGCACAGACGGCTGCCGCCCCATCACGCGAGGCGGCTGCAAACCCTGCGGACCCGGTGGGCCTTGCGGTGCTACGGGGGAAGCGAGCGCGAGCCACGACTGCGTTGAGCTGGCGCTGGTTCCGAGGATGAACGTTAGGCGCGGATCGTGTGGGAGTTTGGCCATGCCTGGCAGTTTCTGCGCGGAGGTGGGCTCATCGAAGAGGTTATCTGCGAGTGCGGAGGCGAGGTCAAAGAGGTACTCGACTAGATCTTGCTGTGTCTGTAGTGCTGGGTGCACGAGAAGGCCACAGACCACGGCGAGGAGGTTGAGTCGTGCCTGCTTCGAAGTGTCCACCTCGTCGGGTATGCCGTGTACGTGCATGACGCAGAGATGTAATAAGAGCTGGAGGCGATATTTGCATTGTTGCCGCGTTTCCACGCTGTCCGGACTGAATGTCTTCATATCAGAGACCTGCGTGGCCAGATCTCTGAGCTTAGCAGCGATAGTGTCCACGAAAACAGCGCCGTCGATCTTGCTAGCAGCCCTGTTGGTCACCGCGAGCAGATCGAGACAACGCTGCAGCCGCTCTCCTGTCTCTATGCTGTCCTCGTCAGCCATGGAGAGCACTTGACCCTGCGCCCACTCGTGCATGGCCAAGTTGACTTTATCACTGGTCACAGCAAGCAGTTGAGGCAAGACTTCCGACTGATTAGCGAACAGTTCCATCAAAGCAGCTTGAAGCGTGTCGTCGTCGTTGAAGGTCCATGTCGTGCTCGATCTCATCCAGCTCAGAGCTTCAACGCAATAGTGGATCGAAAGTGGCCCAGCTATGCTCATCAGCGAGCGGATGTCCATCTTGCCGGACGGTTGAGCGTCTAGTGTATTGAGCTGGAGGATAGTGGTGACTGCGCGGCCAGCGTTCGCCTTCGCCACGTCTGACAAGTTATCGTCGTCGAAGAAGGAGCGGATGGATCCTGGTTTAGCCGAACTGCGACTGATCAAGAAGCTCACCAAATTAGGGTCCTGGACGTCGAGCTTAGTCGAGTCCGCGGCAAGGCGGAAGAGTGAGCTGAGCGAGCTGCCGTGTTCCTGCTTGAAGCGTTCCTTCTGCAACCGAAGGCGGTATCGCTCGCACTCACTTAAGCCAAGGTTGGCTGCATCGCTCGAGAGTACGATACCAAGCACAGACGCTGCGATATCCGGTGTTGCACCGGCTTTGAACATGTCGACAACTGTAGCAGGATCCACACACCCGCTAGCCACAAGGCGGTCGACAGGACCCACAGGCAGTGCTTCGTCGCGTGCACCTTTGACCACGGCACGAAGGTAGCCATGTACGGCTTTGTCAAAGACTTCGTTCCCGTTGATCGATCGAAGCTGATCAAGCCACCCACAGACTCGGCTGACGGGCTCCAAGCTAGGTGTTTCGGGCTTAGAGGCGCGGTCCATGATTCGCACAAAGACCCGCTGCATGAGTCGCTCGTCCATAGTATTGCCGCTCGCGAAAACAGCGTCGATATCATTGTTGGACTCGAGGGTCGTGGCTTGCATACCGATCAAGCTATCAGAGGCAGGCGAGCAGACAGCAAGTGATGACTGCTGCTCGCAGATTATCAAATCGTCCCCGAGAAGTTTCAGTAAAATCGTCTTATCCGGAACTCGTTGCGCCATGGCAGTCAAACCAAGGATGAAGCTCCGATCAAGGGGTTGTTGAGACCTCAAAGTCATGTACTGCTCTACGAGAGCATCCAGTAGAGGTTGGAGGTTGCTTTGCGCCGCGAAAGTCTCGGCATGAAGGTTGATCGTGTCGACTGCTGTGGCCAGGAGGGCGGCATTGTCGCTTGCAGACACCCCGAAGATTAGTTCAGCGAGACTGGCCAGGTCGCCTATGCACTCAATAACCTGTCGAGCGAGAAGGAATGGACCGAGGGCTACGCTGCCTTCTTTTCCTCTTGCGCTGAGCTTCGTGGCAATCGCTTGCGCAACGGAGAATCTCCCAGACATAGACAGCTGATCCAGAGACAAAGCTGGTATGACGCCACCCGTTTCCATCTTGAGGACGGCATCCTCGAATTCACCAATCACCGCTTCTATGGCTGCATTCTCGTCCGCGTTGCGAGCAAGTCGAGCCAGCATTAATTTCCGCGTGTTCTGCAAATGAAGTGGCAGACCAGAGGGTGGCAAAGCATTAAGCAAATCGGTAGCCAAGGACTGGCCATCGCCAAAAGACAACGCGCCACTGCTGATCAGCCACTGGAAGTACCGGCCTATCGAGAAGCACTCCTGACGGACCAGATCCACGATGACTCTGTAGATGTTCTCCGTGGTCGTAACAGACAAGTTCCTTGCGTCGTTGAGGTATCGCAAGATTGCAGCGTCGGTGTCGTGTCCAGAAACGCTGAGCCGAGCGATAAGACTGGAGGCTATGTATATCCGAGCTGTGCCGGTCCTGTAGGATGTCGAGCTCCACTTCAGCAGCGCGACTACCAGGCTGCTTGTGTTCGGAAGGAGTTCCATGCACTTCGACATCAATTGATCGAGGTTTGTCAGCACATCGACACGGTCCAGTGCGAGGTACAAGCCCAGCGATGGACTACTACCCTCGCTCGATGAAGCGCTGAACGGCGATGCAAGGCGTTCGTTTCGTCTCGCAATGTCGCTTGCCAGTGATTTCGTCGAACCGTCAGCGCCGGACGAAGAGCTGAGGAGTGCCTTGTACTTCGACCAGACCCGTGGTATGATGAGACACCCACGATTGCTGACTGCCATCACCGCCACTAGCTTCTGCAGTCTACTCTTCAGCATAACGTTGGCGTCTGGTCCAGACTTCGTGACGTTGTGCAAGTGTTCCAGGATGCCTTCAACTAGTGCCTTGCCCCTTTTGCTGTAGGCTGTGATCGACTTCCAGTACAGCTGTATTATTAGGATCCACATTGGCAGACGTTCCAGCGTAGCCTCAGCCATCGAAGCGACGATCCAGTCCAGATAATGGTCCGAGTCCAGTAGTCTCTCCACGAAGAACGCCGTCACCAGCTTCATGGCATAGTTCATCTTCTGCTGCCAGTCTTTCTGTCCGCACATACCGATCACGGATTCCAAGAACTGCTCCACCTGTACGGTCCATTCGCGTACCCATTTCACCTCCCCTGCAGCTGCATTCGAGCCACTCACACCTTTTCGCCGAAACGCTCGAAGCTCGTTCGCGCCCACACATTTTGCCAACCAGACGGAACGTTGCAGTGGGATAGCCTTACTCATACACTGGTCCATCAGAAGCTTGCCGCGGATACCGTGAGGAATCGTCCGGCTTTGCTTTCTGAGCGGCACGTCTGGGTTCGCCAAATCGCGAAGCCATGCCTCCCGTTTGGTGTCGGTGACTGTAACTCGAGGCGGAGGCTTGAACGTAGATGGCGCAGTGCATCTGCCGATAGCTTGCCGCTTCTCCATGACAGCCGTGAACAGGACGCCGAGCATAGAAAGGCTTTGGTGGTTCTTCTGGCTGAGATTGGGCCATATCGATGCCTTCGCAGAATTGCTCTCGCTCTGGTTCGTGTTCTTAACGCCGTCGAAGTAGCCATTCTTTATCACGGCCTCGGTCAAGACGTCCTCTGGATGATTGCCCAGCCAGGGGGAGAAGTCAAGGACCTTCTTCGGCTGTGGAACACGAGTTGCGACTGCGGGTGCGGCCACTCCATGTGCTTTGCGAGAGGATGGATCGACGTGGCGGCGACGCTGTGCCATAGCTTTTCTCCCAGCACCTTTCGTCTTCGGTAGGCTGGGCAAAGGCGATCCTGGCATGACCTCGTCCGCAATATCTGCTTCTGATGGGACCATCTCCTCCTTGGTGCTGTGAAACCCATGACCGCCCGTCTTCGTTCTCTTCGCCGGCGGCTGCTCATCGTCATCTTCAATATTGATAACGTCCGGAGACGTGACCATCTTCTCCTGGTCCCCCATAAAATCCCTCAATTTGCTCTTTCCTCGTCCCTCATGTTCTGCCGTCAAGTCGACGACATTCACTGGCTGTGACGCCGAGCGGACGCTGCTGAGCCTTGAAGGCAGTGTGGGCCGCTTCGGCAGGAGGGAAGTGCCATAAGAGCCCCCACTCACCGCTCGCTGCGGTACGGAGGGCCTTCTAGTGGCATCATGTGGTGCTCGACGGTCCATCGCACACCGGAAGCGTTCGATGCAATCATTGTGGAACCACGTGGAACTGAAGGGCGTCCAGGATCAGTCTCTCATCTCGCCATGCTGACATGGATTTCTCGATTAAATCAGGGGAGCCCGCGGACCGGACGCGGAGTTGAGTGTTCCAAAGCTGCGGATCCAAAATTACAATACAGGAAGAGAGGAATGCTGGCGTGAGTAAGTGTACACTTCACGGATAGTCGTTGGCACACAAGCCCGAGGGCTTGCCGATGTCACCTGCAGCACAGCACGGAGCAAGGATGGTGCACAAAGCAAAGTCAGACTAGCGGATAGAGGCGCAACGTTCCGCCTCGCCGGTGTTCTAAGCAGGGCCGATTGCGCTCTGGGCTTGGATCCTGTGCCACCCTTTCTCACCTCTATCATCAGTCGTGAGACACGGTTTGCAATCCTGTGAGGGACGGGATATCCTTCAGGACGTCCATCCAGGTCTTGAATGATCCTTCCGGTGTTGTACTCCACGAAGGAAAGATATCCCCGATGCTGACGGACCATCACGAATTCGCCATCATCAGCCTTGCTTGGCCAATAGTAATCGCTAACAGTAATACGGCCGCCAGAATTAGACGAATCGCTCTCGGTGCTCACAATTACGGTCGGTAGGCGAGCGTATGTTTATCCAGTCCTCCCACAGTGCAGTACAGAATAGCCGGGAAAAAGTTCACCACGTCCCGCTACAGGCGCCGGAAGGGATGGAGACGGTTCGGTGGTATCTGACGGCTTTTCCTCGGAAGAGCAGTTTGTAGGTCCGGCAGCCTGCTATCTGTGAAACGTCGTTCGTTACACAGACCTAAGATAGCTCATGGAGATCAGATTAGAGTCTAGTGCCGTCAATCAGGACTGTTGTATGTGCTGGACATGTAATAGCTGGTAATGTCGGTTCGGAAGTGGTTGAAGTCAAGACGGGAACCTTTGCCATAGATCCCGAGCGCCAAGACCGTTCCTTCCCGTCCTCGAGACCTGGGCTTTGGCCTTCATCGGCTCATAAACAGAGCTTATCACGAAACCCCGATCACGAGACAATTCAAAACATAAATCTCGGCGTATTGCAACTGGAGTGCGGCTTACAACTCTCAATCCGATAACTCGTAGCACCGTGCGCCCGAAGCAACCCATATCAGGAGATGGCCAACCGGAAGGACATGCGGAGGGAGGACCTCAGTACGTCCGCAACCTAACGCGGAGCTCCACAGATCTCGATAGCTAATGGTGGCCGTAGTCGTGCCTTTCACGGAGCCCGAGCAGAAGCCAGAGAATGAGATGACGAGTAAGTGAATCCCTTCGGCCGCATACAAAGCACCGGAGATCATCATGGTGGCCGTGACTAACTGCGAGTCGCAGGCACGATGTCCAGCACGCTCCCAATGGCGGCCGTAAGTTGACAACCTCCTCCGTCTCGGAGCCTTTTTTTGATCCACGAAGAATGCCGAGCTAACGTGATTCCTCAGATCTTCACCCGCAATAAGATGATCGGCTGGACGAGCGTGATGCTCTCGCTGCAATCATGGCTCTCCGAAACCCCGGCACAAACGGAGAAAGCCAGCACACCTGGCTACTTCTCCGTGGGCATGGCGCTGATGGGGCTGGGTGTTGCATACATGCCTCTCTTCATGCCGCCAACACCTAATAGGGCAGGGCAAGGCAGCGGGACTGGAGCGCCTGCTCCGGTACCTCAGTGATGTGGCAGGATATCTTTGTGAGCATCTTGATGGAAGTTGCATCAAGGAAGTTGTGGGCGTCCCATTGGAAGTGTATGAGGGAGGCTCTTGGCTATGTCCAGAGAGTTGCAATCAAATAATGTACCATACAAGCTCGAACTAATTTCTGGCTATCCACCGAGCACACCCAGAGCCTTCTGCTCGTCAAAAACAACACACGTGACATTGCCACCAACCGGTATCCTCGCAATGGGCTCCCCGATCAACCCTGTGCTCGGATCTCGCTGCAGAATAGCCACGAGGGCGTCATTCTGTAAACCGACCGCCACTAGCGTGCCGGGAGCATTCATACTATAGTGCCTAGGGAAGGACCCACCAGCAGGCCAGAGCTGGTGCCAAACCAGAGACCCATCATCCTGCAGCGCGAACGTGGAAAGTGAGTCCGACTTCACGATCGTCCCATCAGGCTCCGCAAGTGTAAACGCAGTATCGTTTCTGTTCGAGATAGTGAGATACTTGTTATCCGGCGACACATGCACCTCCGCTGGCGCAGTGCCCGGAGGCAGGTTAAGTAATCCGTACGTCGTGCTTTTGTAGACTTGGTCGAAGGAGAGCCCGCCGCCATTAGGTTTGTAGCTCACAGCGTAGCTCGTAACAGTCGACGACAACTCGCCAACCACGTAGAGGTAGGTAGTGCAACCTTCACACGCCACGCTGTAGGGATTCCAGAACGCGGCATGGCGTGGTCCAGATGCTGGAGCTGGTTTGAGTGGTTCGAGTGCGGTGAGCTTGAGAGTGGCATCGTCCCACGAGAAGACTCGCACGAGGTCGGCACCGAGGTCTGGGACGAGGATGTACTGGCTGGTGGGATCGAGGATAGCTTGATGTTCGTGTGGAGCATCTTGTCGAGCGGGATCTGGGGCGGGGCCGTCAAGCGTGAAAGTGAGATCCTGGTTGTGCTTGAAGTTGCCATGCCCTGTGAGGAGCCACGAGCTGATCGCAGAGCCGGCGTAATGTGCTAGAGCTATCGCGCGTGGACCAGCTGGGTTGCCGTAGATGACTCCGCTGACCGGGCCACTGATGGTGGTTGCGTTCTTGACGGAGGTTAGGCGGCCATTGGTGCCGATGGTGAAGGAGCTGAGAGAGCCGTTTGGGCTTGTGAGACCTTCATTCAAGCAGAAGAGGAGGCCACGGTCAGCGTCTAGTGTGAGCCATGATGGATTCGGCGCGCAGTCTTTGTTGACGGATGTCTCGGTGACGGTGTAGTTGCCTTTCGACTCGGTTAACGCTAGAGTTGTGATTTGACCAGAGTAGTCGGCGACGAAGATGTTTGTTGCCACGGCGAGCGCGATGTTGATCGCCAGCGCAGCTTGGGAGAACATGTTGATGGCTGGTAGTTGGGTCACTGTGGTGAAGTTGTACCAGCTTGGGAGTGGGCTTTTGTGCTTGCCTTTTTGATGGTGAATCAGGTCAAGTATGACTCCATTCACAGAAGTGCTTGGAGATCACAAGATGCTGTCCGAATTATATAGCAAATCACTTGGTCTCACAAACAACCAGAAACGAGTCTGGTGACGCTTCTCGAGATTAAGGTTCGATGGATGCGATGCTACTGCTACCGCACCATTGCACGAAAGCGGACACGACTCGCATATTAGTGGGACCGCGAGCACCAGGACGTGCATGAAACGATGAAGTGAAAATAGATAGTCGAAGGAAGCGTTTTGATCGTTTATATCTCCTGAGTTATACAACCTCTACCTCTTGAGTACATGTATTGACCGGCTGTTCAAGAGCTACATTTCCATGTTGCCCGATATCTCGTGAGATGGCTCACCAGTATACCCCAAGACGTCTTTCTTCGCCTCTTTCTCTGCCCAGACATGCCTGGTATGTGCAACAGGTTTGAGCGTAGATCATCCTTATCTCCTCGATAGCGAGAAGTCCGAGCCATATGTGCTTCGATGGGCCAGTAAGTGCCTTTCTGGACAACCGAAGTAACCAAGTGACTGCACATATGAGCGCCGTTCGCTTTGCTTCGCCTTGCCCCGAATCCGCATCTCGGCCTATCCCCATCCCATAGATATCCTGTCCGAGCGGCCCTCTTGCCCGCTTCAGAGTCGTCGTGGTCTAAACCACGTGTACCAGGTCCAGTATGTACCAGCACTCAGTCCGCGATGCGAAACGGTTTCGATGACTCGGCTGACCGGTAGGGCCAACAGAGACAGCTTGCTACTATTTGAGCAGCAAGCAATCCCAGGATTCGGCGCGCGACCGCGTACCAAACACCGCGCTCGGCGGCTGAGCTACCCTTCCCGTTATATGTCGACCGCAAGCTCAAGCTGACTCGATTATCCTCGCCTCAAGCCCGTCCTAACTCTTCCAACTGGCACCTCAAAGGAATCCCTCATCTGTACACTGAGGCATACTATCCGCCACATTCCACATCCGATCCAGGATCCAGCCAGATCGAACACCGTCACCCTCCATGCCCATCTTCGGCCAGTAGCTCATCTTACAAATCTTCGTCTCTGGTCGGAAAGAGTACTGCAGACAAGATCCATCAGAGTGGCACTGTGTTCTGCAGTCTTCGAAATTATCAGTCTCCATCTTGTTTTGGTCGCTGGCGTTGTCCCAGTCCATCTTTGGGGCTCGCATGTGTGGAATGATGTATTCTTTGAACATATCGGAGTGGCGGAGGAACCCTGTGTCGTTCTGCAGATGAGGATGTTTGTCAGCATTTTCTATCGTGTTATGATTTCGATAGGGTATGACCTACAAGATGACGCTTCTCCAGCCACTTCTGTTCAAACTGCCACAAGTCCTCTACCCACTCCGCGTTGAGGTGGTGGTAAGATACCGCGGGAAAACACCATGGACGTTTCTTCGGATCGTCGGTTGTTTTGCCTTCGGGTGTGAGATATGGGATCATACCGGGATGATCGGTCTGCAGGACTGGGTAAGAGAAAGTGAAAGGGACACCAGACTCTCTGAACGCCTTGCCAAGTACACAATCTCCAGCCCAGTGGATATCGGTGAATTGTTCGATGGAGTCGTGGTACTCGTGAAAGTGGTCCACGACCATCCGCATAGCCTTATGCGAGACCACAAACCCAGAGCCGCCATGTGCGAACAAGTCTCCTGAGATAGCCATCTGGTTACCGTGGTAATGCGGCTCGTCCGAGTTCAGTGTATTGAGCCAGTGCAACAAAGTGCCCCAGAGAACGTAAGTGTCTGCCTCCACGAAGACATACCACTTCTTATCCGGGTACTCGTGCAGCGTGCGGTTGACCATAGGCAAGAACTTCCACTTGTCGAGCTTCCATCCCGGGTTGTCTGTATGTCCCGTCCACGCACTCGGGTCCCCAGGCACTTTGCTCAGCTCTTCCGCGGCCAGCGCAGCTCTGCCCATCTCCTTCAATCGGCGATGCAGAGCAAAGTCCATGTGCTCCTGCCGTATATTAGGGCTGACCGAATCAAGTGCATCGATAATTTGTTGCCCTCCATAGTCCTCCTCGTAGTCCGAGAAGATGAGATAGTTCGGGTAGCATCGTGTGGTCGTGTTAAGGTGCCGGGGAAGCTTGTCCACGAACTCGGTCGAGCCTGTCTTGATGACTACTACGGTGTCTTTGGCCCCGGGGATTTTGCTGCATGGGAGTGCTCCGTCTTCCTCCAGAGGCGATGGCACTGGCACTGGAGCTTCGGTGTATTCCTCATCGCCGTCCTCGAAGTCGCTGTCGCAGGCAGGATTGCTCCAGGTGTGCCAGAGTAGACCTAGGAGGATGCAGATGATGACAATGAAAGAACGCTGGTTTAGGGTTCTGCTGCGACGCGGAGTGTAGCCCATAATGCCGACGAAGGAAGGATAAAAGGAAACGAGACGTGTACAAAGAAGGAAATCGCTATACACTTCCTTCAGGAATCCATCTCGAACTTATTCTCGAACAGGAGACCTGGTGGTGGTGCCCAGACGGCGCCTCCCTATAGCTGACCTTCAAAGGAAATCTGCGACAGTGCTACAGGGGGGTCGCAAAAAGACTGACAATGGTCAGAGCGCACTTGGCAGAAGATCATTAAGCCTTAGGTGACGGGAACCCACTACAGGCCTAGTGTACCTTAAGTACGCTCTGACCATTGTCAGTCTTTTTGCGACCCCCCTGTA
>JAABUL010007413.1_pt1 | contig 11856 bp, 11 predicted proteins | sample 5559151 | NCBI WGS metagenome assembly JAABUL01 (sample SAMN10711876, study PRJNA513368) | rock metagenome | isolation source: Antarctica rocks | place: Antarctica: Victoria Land, Pudding Butte sud | reverse complement strand
AGATCAGGTGCGGACCCAGGCCTCAGCGCTGAATCTGAAACGGGTTGGTAGTAGTACTTGATGGCGAACCTGGAGGAACTAGTGAGCTGGGCAGGGGCGCAAGACGCGGGAGCGAATCCTGTGTGATTCCGTGTAGGTACGTCGTAAGGAAAGAAGTGTTCTTAGGAGCGAAGGTGGATGATAGATCAATGTTGTGGGTTGTGGTTGTAGACGGCTGTCAGGCGTTTCCTGTCATCCATTTCTCCTCGATTTCCGACTTGGTATTGCGGGACGGGAGCTGGGTTAAACTCGATTAAGTTAGGATGAACACCTCAGTTCGGGCATCAGTCTTGGTAAAAAGATTCCGAAAAAACAGGAATAACGTTACCCAGGTCGCAGTTATCATTAACGAGCTCCTCGATGACCATATTCCTCCACTGAGTCCAACCTCCCATGGTGTCTACTGAGTAAGCCCTTTGCTCGGATAGTTCTATAAGGTACTATATGTCAGCGGAGCTGTGCAGTGGCTTAGACACGTGGACCCCATACGTTAGTGCGGTAAGGCTGGCCTTGCGATGCTGCTCGTTCCTTCGTAGGATCATTCTCTAAACTCTCTTTGATCCTTAAGTATCTATCTTTCAAGCTCCTATGCTTAAGTGATAATCTATTGTAGTATCTGCGAACGTGAAATACCGAGCCATGCAAATTTGGTAAATGCCTGAGAGGAACCTCTTCGCTAATCCCACTTTCAAAGCCACCAACACCTTGCTGCAAGAAGACAACACTCAACTCATTTCCATTCCCTCATCATCTTGGGTCTCATTGTCGTCCATCTCGTCACCCACACGATCTTCTTGTGCCCTAACCCTTCTCGTAGCTGTCTCACCGCCCGAGCCGCCGACGCCCAATTTTCCACCTCCAAAACCTCCTACTACTTCCAGTTCCTCTCCACCAATGACTCTGCCATCCACGTCAATCACCTCGTGCAATTCAATCATGCTGCGGCGGCTCAAGCTTCGAAAGCCCTCTGTTCTTACCACTCGACCCCAGTGGGTGAGGCAGTAATTTGCCGCACGTCTCCGTAGCCATTCTTCATTAGCAATCCCGGCACGTTCCCAAACGACCGCTGCATGCTCGACATCTAGCTCTCGACTAAGACGGCGGACGCACTGTAGACGTAGCTCCGGCAAGTCGTAAACATCAGACATCACAAGAAGTCCGGCCACCTGCCCCAGACTTGGGCAGTATTCAGGGTGTCTATCGATACTGTTGGTGTATAGGTAGTATAGAAATGCTCTGACAACGCTATAAGGCTCATCAATATGAAGCTTTTTCGTATGAAATTCGGACATCTGAGAGTTGTATACTCGATTGAAGTGCGGCCAACGAGCTTGCAGGATCAATTTGTGGACATGGATAGGAACTGAGGTCCGGGCTGAGGCATCCAGGAAACCAGTCGCTGGTGCCGTGGCTGTTGTAGAAGAGGTTGCGGACAACCTATCTTCGTCCACAGCCTCCTCTCTGCTGGCAGTAATGATGAAATCGCTACCACTCCCTGCCTCTGACTGTCTATCGAACATAGTCGCGAGGTCTGCACCAAGCCTGTTTGGTTTTGAGACGGTATGCGTGTCAGATGCAGGTAACCTGGATTTCTCAATACCGGGTTCCCAGGTCAGTTCATTGCCCAGTAGACCAAATTCGCATAGTTCAAGTGCAATCACATCGCTGAGATACTCCTCAAAATTTGCAGCACCATTCTCTGAGGGCTCCAATGTACAGCCCAGAAGCCAGGCTTTGGTACCATCTTCGTTTACTGCGCAGTAGTGCCAGCGGTACAATGGATCGAAGATCTCAGGTCCATCGGCTAACTTCTGCCACTGTTGATCGCTGAGCTCCAAAGCGGAGAGACTGCACTCGGATGGGCGTGTGGAGCCTGCTGGTGTGACGAAGTCCAGAAGGGCCCCAGAAGAGTAGACGTAGAAATGAGTTCCCAAAGCCGGAGAAGGAACGTTGGGACCTGAAATGAATTTTGTGGATGATATTGCTCCAGGAGCGACAGATTTTGCGACTAGCGATGAATTTCGGACTTGCACACTGCTAGAATTTGCGGTATAGCCACTCGATCCTGCCGCAATATGCTGCTGTTGATTGTACTGTCCGAAATGTGACCTGGGGCTTGGTCCCACTCTTTCCGGCGTGGACTCTGACATGCCGTGCGCTGAGACTGATCTAAAAGCAGGACTGCTCTTGAGATCTAGCGACAACAATTCTCCCGTACGTTCCATGTCTGGACCAAGGCCACCAAACACCCATATGCGACCCCCCCAAATCCATGTCGAATGGTCAAAGCGTGCAACAAAACTCCAGGATCGAGACCATGTCCAAGTCTTGAGGTCAAGGTAGCATATTTCGTCCAAAGTATATGTGTCAGTTCCTGCGAGGCCCCCGACGACGAACAGCTTGTCATCATAAACCGCAGCGGCATGCCGTGCTCGCCCTTTGGGTATAGGGCCACGTATTTCAGGTTGCGTCCAGTGAGAAGTATTGATATCGTAGATTACAAGGTCTGAGAGATATTCTCGATGCTCGTTCTCTCCGCCGTAAACAAGAAGCTTAGAGCCCTGCCATAGACAAGCGGTGTGACCTGCAATTGCAATGAGCTAACCGCATCAGAGGCTGGGAATTATGACATTTACCCATTCGTACTCCGGGAATGTCCCCGTAGTTGTCCACGAGAGTCCATTGCAGGTTATCCAAATCCAGTCTCAGGACATGGTTGTAGACTGGACTTATTCAGCACGACCTCAGGATCACCCCTGTTGTACAGCAAGCCAGTGAACTTGTGAATTAGACGTACCTTCGTCGGTGTACTGATCGAAGCCTCCAAATGCATAGATCTGATTCCCGCCACAGTAGGTTACGGACGCATTTACCAGGCAAGCGGGCCTCTGTCCACAAGTTCGAGCGATCTTTGGCTTGTAGCTCTGTTGAGTCGTCCGCGCTCTTCTGGACGGACTGGTTGGCATAAGGTATGTGTTGTTGGACGAAGCCGAACCTGGAGTCCTTGCACTTTGGCCGAAGCCAATCCACGAGCCTGAGTGCGTCTGACCATGTGGAAGGTCGGGGCGTCGGCCATTCGGTTGCTGGTTCATGCTGACCGTAGAATCAGAGCATCTGACGAGACGTCTGTAAGTAGATACCTACAACATACACCCTAGCCTTCGATGAAGATACAAGGGCCGTACCGAGGTATCAGCTATGGCAGCTACCGAATTCCAGTACTGTTCATCATGCAGCAAGCAGCATGGTGATTTCTCAATGATTAAAGAAAAGAGCCGTCGGAAGGCTGATCTGCAGGCCGCCTTACTGGGCTTAGAATAGTCAGGGGTCGTCGTCGGTACGACGGCTTACTAACTTTCCTGTGTTTATATGTCAAAACCAGACCATCCACTGCTCTTCTCCATCTTACACCCAATACATCTACATCTCTCTACCTCTTTGCAGCAATTGCAAACATCTTTACCTCTTGCACGAGCATTATTCCAATCCATTAGATCATCAAGCACTTGATTGATCGACCCACCGATTGAAAGAGGATATCTGCAGAGGACCGATTAACAAAGACTCTACCGGCTATACCATCATCGACTACTAACAACAACCTTCCAGGATCCATTCAATTGAGACTCTTGGAACCTCACACTAGTCCGGAGATATACAGCGACCCTCGACAAGCACCTCGCTGGTTAATCGAACATTACTAACCTGAGGACAACCAGTCTTCTATCAGACACTGGTCGATACATTAAGTTGTCCATTCGACCATACATCAGATACCGCATAATGGCTACTGCCTCGGTATCAACACCTCTGAAGAGCCACCATGGCATCTTCTCTACACGCACTGCTGGTGGACGTATGCCTCTCACACCGTCGCCACGCACACGAACGACAAGTCTAGCTACCAATGCGTCAAGCCACTCCTCTCCATTCACGCCTCCTCGACAGACAACAGAGAACAATCGCATAGTCTCTCAATCTACATACGGCAATATGTCTTCTTACTTCTCGCGGTCGATATCGAAGACACTATGTCGAGACTCGCCGAAGTCAAATATCGCCAAGGCAAAGAAATCTCCCAAGCACCTTGAGCTTGGTGTCTCGGACTGGACTTTGACTGGGACTGGTACCACCGTTGGCCAAACACCATCGAAGAGCGTAAGCCGAAAGAAGGGTCCTCTGCGAACAAGATCAGGCAAGACAACCATTCGCGTCGGAGCTGGAGATCGATTCATTGCAGATCGAACAGCAAGCGAGGGTATTACGACAGCCGGCTCTGGCAAGCTTGATGCCGACAGCCAACGACCTAAGACCTGTAACGGAGAAGGCTCGACGGTCTTGGCGAATGCTGCCAGTGCGTTTGATCTCGGCGGATACAGTGCAGAGGACGATGCCACACTCGCTCTTGCCGGTCTGAACCTAGAAGACAGCGATGAAAACACTTCATACACAAAGCCTGCTCCAGATGCTCTGGCGTACGAATCATCTCTCGCCACTGCTTGCGGTGTCTCACTGAATACCCGCATCCTTGCCTTCAAGCCAGCACCACCAGAGTCGTCGAAGCCTATCGATCTCCGATCACAGTATAATCGTCCTCTAAAGCCCGCCAATGCAACTTCTGCTCAATTTCGCCGTAGGGTATTGACAGCCCCTGAGCGAGTCCTGGACGCACCTGGTCTTGTCGACGACTACTATCTCAATCTCCTAGATTGGAGCTCGGGCAATCAAGTCGCGATTGGTCTTGAGCGTAACGTGTACGTTTGGTCCGCAGAGTCCGGCACAGTCAGCAGCCTGCTTGAGACTTCCCCAGATACATATGTCAGTAGCGTCAAGTGGAGTGGAGACGGTGCATATGTAGGTGTTGGTCTTGGCACCGGTGAAGTCCAGATCTGGGATGTGGAAGAAGGCACCAAGCTTCGCAGCATGCACGGACATGACACTCGCGTTGGTGTCATGGGCTGGAACAAGCACATCCTCTCGACTGGAGCGCGAAGTGGCTTGGTTTACAATCACGACGTTAGGGTAGCAGAGCACAAGGTGGCCGAGCTAGTTTCCCATACATCTGAGGTCTGCGGCCTTGAGTGGCGATCTGACGGCTCCCAGCTCGCAACTGGCGGCAACGACAACCTCGTGTCAATCTGGGATGCCCGATCTCTGGGTGCACCAAAATTTCAAAAGACCAACCACCGTGCTGCGGTGAAGGCCTTGAGCTGGTGCCCATGGCAACCAAACCTCCTCGCCACAGGCGGAGGCTCATACGATAGACACATTCACTTCTGGAACACTACTACAGGTGCACGGACAAACAGCATTGACACTGGGTCCCAGGTGACGAGCCTTCGATGGAGCAACCACTACCGTGAGATCGTCAGCTCAAGTGGCTTTCCCGATAACTCTCTCAGCATCTGGAGCTATCCCACCCTGGTCCGAAATGTGGAGATACCGGCACACGAGACTAGAGTACTTCACAGCTGCCTGAGCCCGGACGGCCAGATGCTCGCCACAGCAGGTAAGTTCCAATGCATGCATCTGACACGAGACTCCACTAACGACAATATCAGCTGCCGATGAGAGTCTCAAGTTCTGGAAAATCTTTGAAAAGAAGCCTGGTTCTGCTTCAGGGGTATCAAGAGAGGGAGGCGTGACGGGCAAAGGTGGCGACATGGTCAAGCAGATGACAATCCGATAGGCTCAAGCCTTGTATCTTGGCTACAATGCTCATGTCTGTTATGATCTGTCACGCAGCAATGCCTTTTACGTTCATGGAGCTCGAATAGGGAATCTCCTAGCCAATGTCAACGGTGGTGGTGTGAAAGAGCTCATTGGATGAGTGCAACGGTCATTCGTTGAGAGGCTTGCACATTTGTACATTAGATGAAATACATTCCTTTACTCCAAAGTGGAACAAACATAGCCCGAGACAACGGCCGCTTAAGTAATCAAGACTTGGCAGAAGGCGGCCTTCAACAGTTTTTAGCAAAACCAAACTCAACCTTAGCACAGATGAATCGCGCAGAGTGGTGAAGTCAATACCGTTCCCTCCCGACTTCGGACAAAGCGCGGTTAACAGGGAAGGGGAAAGAGATAGAGCGCGAATGATAGTGAAGTGATCCGGGGTGTCTGCGAGACACAATCGCAGAAATCGAGAACCACCTTCCTTCCTCAATACCCGTCCAACTCTCGGCGACCGCCTCCACCACATCGTCTTCCGTAACCTCTTACATGCTCATCACAGCTTCTTCATCATCGCGCTCGATCTAGTCCCTTGCCGGGTACTGCTGTATCACCGCGAAGATGTCGAACCAGCTTGTGGTCAGTCTGCTCCAGACCCCTTTCGGCTCATGCACACCTGATCCTTTCCATGGCAAGCATCTGCTGAAAGTGATTGCGCATTATAGGGTGCCGTGTACCAGAAGGTCATGGACGATGTGATCGAGAACTGCGCAACCACGTTCGAAGAGGATGGTGTCAACCAGCAGACGCTTGATGACATTCGCAAGGTCCGCATCCCGTCTTCTTGTGTCCAGCACGTATCAATCACCGCATCGATATTTCATTTGTGTCACCATGCGCAAGCAGGGTTACTCTTCACATCAAGTGTCACTCTTTTCCATGTTGTTGTTGTTGTGCTTTGCGTGATGCCTTTGAGTCGATTTTGGCGGAGCGGCATGTCTTTGAAATATGGGGTAGGGAGGCGGGGCAGGAGGATTCTATCTGCTTTTGGGGGGAACGCCCAGCATTTGACTCTTTTTGTTGCTGCGCCCCACTCAATTTCTGCCTAGCCGCTCGATTTAGTACTCTGTCACAACTTTAACCGAGCATCTCCCATTGGATGCCGACATATATCAACACTTCTTGGCCCATCAACAGAAGGTGTCGATGCTGACCACTTTATTCCAACAGACATGGCAGACCAAGCTTACCGCCTTCAAGGTCGGGACCTTCCCATGGGAGCCTCCGCCAGTGCCTCAGCCCATGGCCAACCCAACTGTACCCTCGAATGTCCCTCGCCCGCAGCAAATGCCGTCCAGCGAGCCTTCGTCATCTTCCAACCCAGTGCCAAGCAATGGTCCCAATGGAGTTCGCATCAAAACTGAACCAGGCTTTGAATCTCAAGGCTATCAGAATGCGGGTATGCCGCCTTATTATGCCAACCCGACCGCACAACAACGTGCCGCACAAAACCTCCACCAGAAGTTTGGTGCCGGTGCTAGTCAACAGATCAGTCAGCTTCAAGCCCAAGCAGCCATGGGGGCTCAACAGCGAAACCCTATGAACATCCAGCTACCTCCACAAATGACAGATCAACAGAGGCAGGAACAAGCGGAGATCAAGAGACGTCAGCAAGCACAACAGTATCGGGACCTCCAACAAGCTCAACAGAGATCTGCTGTCAATAACACACAAACGGATGGTGCGGATGACTGGGACGCATTGGTTGCTCCGAGACGTCTCGATGCTTCGAAGTACTCCACGCAGGCGGATCTGACTATTAGAGAGCAAGTCGAGCAAATGAACCGTTCCATGGAAGGGGGGGGCTTGATGATGCCGCTTTCTGAACAGCCGAAGATGAATCTGGCCAAAATGCCCAAGGCCGTTGCGGGAACCAGCAACTCACACTCTGCTCTTGCAGCAGCTCAGACCTCGGACCGGACCTTCATGCCTAGGGTCCCACAATTCGATGGAGGTGATGACGAAGATGAGAATGACAATACCGCCATCAAGGACGAGCTGTTTGATGACGATGAGGACGAGGACGCCATTAACTCCGATCTTGATGACCCAGATGACAACATAATTGAGGAAGAGCAGGATGAAGGTCGGCCCAATCAGATTATGCTCTGCACCTACGACAAAGTGGCACGAGTTAAGAACAAGTGGAAGTGCACGCTGAAAGATGGCGTGCTCACGACTGGAGGCAAAGAGTAATTATGTGTCTCGCATTGTCGCATAAGTTCTCTCTTACTGATCGAAATTAGATATATTTTCCACCGGGCCCAGGGCGAGTTCGAATGGTAGAGATGCCAGTCTCGTCTGGTGATGCGCTTGGTACTACCATGGTGTCTTTGCGAATTCAATTGCAGTCTGCATGCTTCATGCTTGCCTCGTTCACCTTGCCTAAACCCGATAAGCAGATAGCTATCTGATAAGATCGTTGCGATGACTCGATGTCACGCGCAGTACCTGATCGATTACTAATATCAGTCCTGGATAGATAAGTCGAAGTTGGAGACTGGGACTGACTCGAAGGGAATGGGCATGAGGATACTTGTGATTCATGTGTGCTACTGCAAGGGCTATCACGGTCGCAGTGGCCGTTGATGCACGACTAGCCCCACTGAATGTGACTGGAGGCATGCATAACTTGCATCTTAGAGCTGTATGAAGTGATGATTCATGACCATTGAGTGGTGTCCTGGAGTGCGCCGTAGACTTGCCGATATCGTGCATTGCAGTAGCCGTCCAACATGTAGTACTATACTTTAGGCCCTCTATCGCATCCGAATATCAATCAACCCATTCATCTCCATCAATTCTCCAACATTCAACCATACAGCTGAGACCACGATCATGCCTACAAGACAAGCTGTCAAAACAGACAAAGCCCCACCTCCTCTTCCCGTCTACTCTCAAGCCATCATCTGCAATGGAATGGTCTACTGTTCAGGCCAAGTAGCGATAAACCCCCAGAGCAAGGCCATGGTCGAAGGTGGAATTGCTGACCGCACCGTGAGCTACTGCTCGGTTTACGTCTTGCACTGAAACATGGTTGGCTAATCGTTGTAGACCCAATGCCTCAAGAATCTGTCGGCCGTGCTTGAAGAAGCTGGATCGAGCCTTCAGAACGTGGTGAAAGCCGGCGTCTTTTTAACGACCATGGACAATTTTGCTGCCATGAACAGTACGTCCCATTGTGATTCTCATTCTCGATGCAAGTAACGTCTTGAGTTATGATACGTATCTTTGGATTCGTTATGCTATGTCTCTCCCATGCGGTCTCTGGACTCGTCATTCTGACTCCACAACGAACAGCTGTCTACGAGAAGGTTTTCCAAGATCCCAAGCCCGTAAGTGATACTCCACTTTACACTCAGAATGAGGTGAGGAAAGCTTATATCACCGGCCCAGTGTCGCACATGCGTAGCGGTTAAAGAGCTTCCAATGCGGACAGATGTCGAGATCGAATGCATCGCTCATCTGTAGGTAGGCACTACCGGTAGCTTTCCACCAATCCCAGATATTGATTTCGTGCCAGCACAGCTGATGAGGGCGTGATGACGCCGCAACAGGCCTCAGGATCGAGCCGCATCCCGTTTGTAGGGGATCTTTGAGGGGGTTGATTCACATTCCAAGCACTTTACGAAATAGAACATGACATTTTTGGTACACTGCTTATGTTCACATGGTATTGGCTGGGACGTGAATCAAGTCTCTGTTTCATAGTCTCTCCATCGTCATTAGGAAGGTCCAATGATGTCTTTTAAATCTTATACCTACATTACCAGCCTGTTACTTCTTCTGCGATGATGTTTTTGGCCATTTCTCGTTGTACTACATTCTGTCTGGATGCGGGTATCACAAAAGCAGCAAACAAAGAACCAATCTACACTCTGAACTGTTTTCATCATTGGGCGGACATGTCTTGCATATCTTAGAAAGCGCTCTGTTTCGCAATCGTTAAACGCTGCAAGTCATGATTCAACAGCCTCCATTCAGCATTGGTCCTCCAAAAGAACGCAGACGCACTTCGAGTGTATTTCCATGCCTCGTGTTAGAGCAAAGATGCATACCAGATCAGGCAAAACGTTTCCTCCTTCCGTGCCTCATCAAACATTGAAGGAAGTCCGCATCCCTTTCAAGAAACGCCATGCATCAGCCATAGACTTTCCACAGCTACAGGAAGATGCACCAGCATCTAAGAAGCAGAAGTCCCACAAGGCAGTACACTTCGAACACCACGCTGATTGTGCGCATGAAGTACCGCGTTACAAAGGCCATTTTCCACAAGAATCTTGGGGGTCAGAGAAGGAAAGAGGTCCATCGGAAGAAGTTTTCCGGCAAATTAGCATTGAAGTCGATGAGTCCTTTGCTGATTCGGAGGAAGAAGATCAAGGAGAGGTACTGAAGACGAATGAGGCAGAACAATGTGTGGTGAATACCACGGAGGACTCAATCAACAACGAGCTAATGGCGGAGTCCTGGGAGGAATTGGACGAGGAAAGAATAACTCCTCTCCCCGACGACTTCCACGACAAGGAAGAGAACGATGACAATGATCAGCAAGCCGATTTACCTGAAAATGGCAACCATCAGTCCAATTTAGAGGAACAAGAAGACCCCGTCGTTGACATCGCCTCCTCCAACTTATCGCCAACAAACCATACAGACAGGCACGGAGAATACAAACAACGCTATCTGGACCTCAAAGCCACCGCCTGGCACTGGTCATCCACCTACTTCCCTCCGCTCACTTCCATCCCACCACCCTCACTCAATCTCTCAGATCTATGCCTCACCTCCCCGCAATTAATGGAATATGCAAACTACATCTCCGTCTGCACCAATGACTCAACCTGGGAAGACGTTTTCAACGAACAAAGAACCTACCTCGTCTATAGCATCCTAGGCAAAATGATCGACGTACACATCTTCGGCCATGAAATGTTCGGCGCTACCGACGAGCAGCTGCACACTCTGAGAGCCGCCGACGAGGAATGTATGATGGACGACGGTAAATTCCTCCCCCCTCAAACATCCCATCCCCCCTCATCCATCTCCCCCTCACAACCTCGCGCTAAAACCCATCCCCCCAGGCTTCCACCGCCAAACCCAGCGCGCCCACACCATCTCCTCCTTCCTCAGCAGCCCACCGCACCAAACCCCCCCAAACTTCCTCCCCTCCCTCTCACACCTCCAAGCCTCCTTCCTACAAATGCTCTCCCCCCTCCTCCCCACCCTCTCACTACACGAAAGCATGAAACGCCACCTCTCGCCCACGCTCCTCTTAGCAGCCACCCTCTCCCTCTCCCTCCGCCGCGATCCTGCCACGATATACCACTGGCACATGCACCCAGCGCCGGGGAGTCTGTACAGCAGCAAAAGCATGCACATTCTCGACCGCGACGGCGCAAGGGAGGGGCGCGGGGCGGCAGGATTGCGCGTCGTGACAATGGCGGGCTGGCCGAGCTGCGTCGTTTATCGACCTACGGCTTCTGGAAAGGGGGCGAGGGTTGTGGGGCGAGCGGAGGTGCTGGTGAGGTGGGAGGCGCCGGTTGGATCGCTTGGGGTTCGGCCGGCGAATTGGCTGGGACCGAGGTTAAGGGTCGAGATGAGAGGGAGGCTGGAGCGGCGGGATAGGGAGGAGAGGATGGCGGTTGTGGGGTCCGGGTTGGCGGTCGGTGCGGGTTTGGCAATGGGGTGGGCGGTTCAGCAGCCGTGGGTCGTTGAGACAGTGAAGGGGCTTGTGGGTGTGTAAGTTGGTCTTGTAGACCAACGGTAGTATTAGAAGAGATCCGAAAGAAAATCTATAGCTTCCCCGTTTATGTCTAGAATTTGGTTCAAACACCACCTCTATTGATCGTCACACTCCTCTCCATTCTGATCTGGGCATCTTCCTCCTCCGCCGCAGCTAGATACTCGCCCGGTAGCAAGACAGCTCTGTCAATGGCAACGGGCAAGCCGCGATGCCTGCCTCGGATCATGACCGCGCAGAGGATAAGTTTGCTGAAAACGTGCCACCCACCGCAAAAGGAATACGCAACATTGGGCAATCCGACGCTGATGCCCACGCAGCCGTATGCGGAAACGACTTCGAAG
>JAABUL010007412.1_pt1 | contig 11856 bp, 17 predicted proteins | sample 5559151 | NCBI WGS metagenome assembly JAABUL01 (sample SAMN10711876, study PRJNA513368) | rock metagenome | isolation source: Antarctica rocks | place: Antarctica: Victoria Land, Pudding Butte sud | reverse complement strand
TGGGGATGTGGTGTCAGTGACGGTGGTGCTGTTGAGGACGGTAGGTAGAGCGGTGGCGCCGAGGGCGAGGAGGAGGAGAGAGATGACCTGCATCTTGGTTGGTGACTGGAGAAAGGTGGTACCGTAGGTCAGGTGCTGCAGTGTTAATTCGGTTACTGGATTTGGAGAACGTCTCAATCGGTTGGGAGCTTCGTTTTGACTGAAATTCATGCTTTGTTCTCGATAATTCAGTTGTTGGGTACCAGAAGCTTGTATTCTTTGTGCGCGAGAGACGAAATGACATTGTGAAATTTCTTTGTATGCAGGCCACTTCCCTCCATCAACATATTATGGCTTGAAATGAGGCGGCTAATAATAGCGAGCAGAAGATGGCTTCTTCGAGGTCATCGCATCTCAGAGCCGATTAGGGATTCTGCTATCCCCTGGATTCCACGAAGGAGATGATCACTTGAAGTCATTGACTCGGAGCTTATAGTGATTGCTTCTGGCTTCTGATTCTTCTTGGAACATAAGGATCAACACATGAGAGGAGAAGGTAGCAAACAACCTAGTTAACAGCTATTGTCTAGGTGGATACCAGATGGTGGAACTTGCCAGGGAGTGCAAGCCCCCAGCATTAGGGGTCGCATATTCACTATGTCATTTCCTCTCCACTCTTTGCGACAAAGATAAGTTGAAGATTGACTCAGCTTTCACGTTGTAGTGTTTGGAAGGGCCAATAAATTGACTGCTAGGCACACCGCGAGGAGGCATCAAGAGGTGGAGGACGGCGACGATGAGGTGCAATTAAGATATAAGACCTACGCCTAGACGGGCAATTGATGCAATTGAATCAGGAGGTGCGTCAATTGTATCACTGTTACAATTTCATCGCCAAGCCGCCAGATCTGCTTACCTCTTTAGGATGACGCTAACCCGATCGGGTAATGCTCAATTGTAACAGTTGTTACAGTTGGAGCTGCGCAACCTGTCTATTGCTGGATCGAAACCTGGTCCTTCTTGTCCTTCGAATCCGCAAGACATTTGCACAAACATTTACGCAGACTATCAGCTGCGACCAAAGTCTCGAAAGATAGCATTTCGTTGGCTTTCGCCCAACGACTGCCCTGAAATTTATGCGAAGCGTTGAGTAAGCTAAGCGTTATACCATTATTGTTTTCTTACAGATATCTTCTGTTCCTTCTATGTATTTCTTAACTAAGCTCTCAAAACTGTGTATAAATCGCATCTTCGAAGCATTGATGGTGACGTTTTTCTCTTTCAAAGTCTTTGCACAGTTAGTCGTGCGCTGTTCAGAGATCTACATAAGTATACGCATTGGCGACTTTATATGATTGTTCGCTACCCATCGTTACTGTCGAACAGCCAAACAGTCTGTTCATTGCTTACGTTGTAGTAATTCGGCGTGGTTACAGGCGCCATGCCCTTTGATTTGGACAGCAAAATGGAAGGCGTCTCCCATATCATGCCCAGGCCACCATCGGGTGTCACTGCGATGATCCTTCCGTTGAGCGCGAAAAACATGCAAAGTAAGGTAGGAAATCAGCAGGAGCTTTTCCTTTTCGCGCATTGCATATGCATGGCTGTCTGTTGGGAGCAGGGCCCCGAGACAGCCTGCAGTCTTACGGCTGAAGGGATGATGTGGGGCCAAATCTGCGTAAGAAGACGTGTAAAAGGCCTCGATCGCCTAGTCAATGAGCCACATGGGTATATTTAACTGTATCCGGCAAATTCTCCGGCGGAACTTCACACAGAACCTGCCCCATCAGCATGCTGGGCTTGTTGTGACGAGGACTTAGCGGGTCAAGCCCTACCTCGACGAGCTTGGGGGCCACGAAACCAAACAATCAATCACATGGGAGAGGCGATAATATGGAGCCTCGAATGTCCCTCTTGGAATTTCCCACGGAGGTCGTGCACCTGATTCTTGGAGAGATAGTCCATGACATGGCCACTCTAGCCCTTACCAAAAAGGCTGTCAAAGCGTACATGGAGCCACATCTCTACCACAAGGTTGACACACGTTTTGAGACGCCGCAGGATACCGCCGGCCTCGTCAAGCTTGGACGATGCCGACCTGACGTTATCCCACATCAACATCCTCGTTTTGGACGAGTATCACCCTCATCATGCGCAAGGGTCGCAACCGTTCAAACCGTGCGTTTTAGGCCTTAAACCAAACTGAACTGCCTGTCGTCGCCCTAAACCGTGCGTTTTAGGCCTTAAGTCAAACTGCACGGTTTAAATTGATAGTGTACGCTAGTTAAGACCTTTAGTAATGCAGTAGAGACTTGATTTCGTAAATGTATCAACTCTTTATCGCGCATCTTGAATAATGTTGTACGATGCAAAATGTTAGAGTAAAAAGATTCGTCGTCGGAAAAACACTGATTCGATTGTCGGTTGCCCTAGTAATAGCATTTTGAACCCGTCAATAAGGTTTTTAGGCTTATTTTGGGGTTGCATCGTCGAATATCAAGATATCTATAAACTATCGGTGCAAACCGTGGTGTAGACCTCCTAAACCAAACTGCACTGTTTGCGAGATGCCTTAAACTAAACTGCACTAAACGGTTAAAATTGATAGTGCACCAATAGTGTGAAACGGTTTGCAAACGCTTGCGAACCTTGATCATGCGCGAGAGTTGCTGGGGATCATGTTCCCCAATCTATGGTGTCTACTCATACAAGATGAGTCAGAAGTGCCTGGGGATGCGAGTGAGAGGGAGAAAAAGGCACTCAATCGAGGATTAGCTCACCAACCAAAAGTGAGCAACAGTGAGTCTTTAGGAGAGACGACAACCCGCCGCTTGGCTTTTCTCCCTTCCGCTCCGCTGACGCCACCGCAGTCGTCTTCAACGTCGAACTTGACTCTGGCCCAGTAGAGGTGGTTCAAAACATGTCGAAAGAAGACGCTTCTTTGATTGGGTACTCGGATATTACACGTTTCCGCTTGTCGTGCGTCCATGTTTTGTGTGCGAGAATTTGAGCGAAATTTATTGCATGCACAAGATACTCTGCATCGAGGTACATTTGTTCGCTATCAGTGCCCATGCAGCGGGTATTTCGTGCGCACATCCAGGGTACCCTCAACGAGTGGGCGGCTGCTTTCCCACGCGTGTAACAAGCAGAGCAGGACCATCCGAGACACCCTCAAGGTCATATTTGTTTATGCCTGAGTTGTAGAACTCTTTCCTCTCGCATGGTCTACCTCCGCATGCGTCTCAGCAACTGCCTTCGATTCCTTGCGAGGTGCCTTACCGCTCGCCTTACGTTCGCCGAAGATAGGCATATCGAGCAGGATTGCAGATCCATTCCAACATGCAAGTGCGCAGGATGCAGGATTTGGAACGTGAATACACTACGGGCCTGTTGTCGAGATTAATGCTTCGGATCATCTCGCTTGCTGCTGGATGACAATGCTCTACAGGATCTCTAGGGCATCTCCTTCATGATGGCGCGAATAAAATCTGAACACCGCGCGATTTCCTAGCATTTGATCTTTCTACAGACTGAAACAGAAGACACACGACTGCTTCGCATGCCAGATCTGTCCCAGATACGGGCTGGCCAGTATCTTAGTCGTGTTCTGCTGAGAACGAGCTGTAGATCATGACTCCCGTGTTCGGCTCCGAGACCTAACCTTTAGGATCAAGTGATGAGCTGCCTGCTGGAAATTCTATATTAACAGGATGTCACTATTACGTCGTGGAGTCTGTTGATATGCATTGACCTCGTACACCTTCGTGGTCAAGAAATATTGAGGATCGTATTGGTTCCAAGACTTCAATGATAACGCAAGACGGCGGCCAGCAGCAGGCGCATCGCCTTGTACAACTACAAAGTGTGCTCACTTGGGATAAAAACAGACACACAAACCCCATCTGTTTCCGTCCTTCGAAATGGCACCACAAGCAGACTAAGACGAGAGACCCGGCTTTAAGTCAACCCTTCCTACAAGTGTTCCTCTTGATCCCCTTAGAAGTCTTTCCGCGCCAGCAAATCAATCCTCCACCTTCCCGTACCTCCCGCAAATCATCCATGCCGCAAACCCGCATCTGCAGCTCCTGCTTTTTTTCTCAGCCCTAGCAAATCTGAGAGAACATCGGGTGTCGGGCGTTCTTCAACATCTGGATAATCACACTCCAACCAGATCAAGGATACCGATTTCAGACCCGCCAATCCTTCGCCTTGGGGCGCACAGTAAAGTCTCCGGAAAAGTAGGTTTCCGTACGAGAGTCCAGAAAAACATCGATGCTAAGCACCAAAATCGCCGGGCACGTAGTCTCCAACCCTCGTTTGATGCGATGCCCGTCAAAACCGCAGGGCAAGGACTTTCCAATCATCTTTGATGGAATGCTCTTCGTGCATGCACATCGCACTACCAAGCCGTCTTCTGAATCCATCCACAAGAGCTCCAATCCAATACCCTCCGCATCCGGAAAAGAATCCAAGACTATATCAAAAGCGCAACATCCCTGAGATTCCCGAATCAGCAGGCTGACTCGCTTGATCACAAGCTTCCACCCACCTGGATTGTGTGTTTAGCCACCATGGAGCCCATTCTTAACCCCCTCGCCGCCACCGTAGGAACGCAGCCTGCCTGGTATATCTAATCAGCAAGCTGCCTTTCAAGCTCATTCCACCCACAGATTCACCATCCGCCAGCTGTTCAAAAGCCATCCATTTCCTATGCGCCGGCACGATGTGCACTTCATAGGGGTTCCTGGTCTAACATATGGGTTCAAGTTCCCCTGCGAGCCCGTCGGTGTTTTGGATCGAGTACGAGGAATGCTTCAACGGTTTGCCTCTTCAGCCTTGGGTCTTCACTGGTGATTCAGTCCATCACCTTTCCATCCTCACGTTCTTTCATCAATCGATGCACCCACTTCATGCCAGCGCACGCAATCGACACAGCGGACCATCAATCAAAATCCGGTTCCTCCCCTCCACAAACATCCTCACCGCAACCCCCCTCCCTCTCCGCCAACCCCTCGATCTCCTCCCGCCCCTCACCCATCAACACAATCTCATAAACTCCCCGATACTCAGCCTCAAACCAGCGCAGGAACAGCCCTGCAAAACGCTCCTCTTTCGGCAGCAGCCACCCATCGATCCGCTTCCCATCCGTTGCAGCGCGGACCACGATTTCCGTCTTCCGTGCGGCCATGCTTCGTAGTGCTGTATTGGCCACATCGAGGTACATGCAGCACCAGTAACAGCTCGCTTTGGAGAGGCCGATCGCATAGGTCCCGCCTGAACTTTGGGATGTGTTGATGAGGAACAAGGCGAGTGTTAGTTCTGCGTGTTGGCATTGATCGACGAGCGTGGATTCTTGGGCATGTGGGTAGTGTGTTTGGATCTGGTTCTCGAAGCTCGTGATCTGAGGAAACCCGGGTTGGTGCGCGGCGTGTTTGTTTAGAGCGTGGAGGAATGGTCCCGAGATCTGTTCGCAGTGCGGTTGTTGCTGCGCGAAGATCTGGAACCCTGTTAGCGTTTATTGAACAACTTCCTCTTGGACCAGACCTGTTCGAATCTAATCTCCCGTATACCCTTCAACCTCAACCGCGCCATCTCCATTCGAAAACGCGAGATCACATCCAGATAATCCGCCAGCTTCCGAAACCTGTCACTCTGCTCCCTCACAACCAGACCCTCAAGCTTATATTCCTTGGTGCACAACTCAAACGCCTGCCCAATAATTCCTGCCAGATTCGTCGTCTTCGCCTGGTCATCCACACGGGCAATGCCTCTCAGCAAAGCATCCAAATAGTCGACCAAGCGCCGCTCAGACTTGATAACGCTTCGCCGCTTGAGCTGCTCTTCCAATCGCTGATACCCCACCGTTCTAGTGTCCACGTTCATAAGATTCTCCACACCCAGCTTCTGATTCTCTTGATTGAGCCCGTAGTGCCTTGCCAATTTCTGGCAGCGTGAGACGATCTTCCGCTTCGTATAATCAACAACATCGGGCAGAATGTCCATCGCGGGCGTAGTTCCCACTGCATGTTTCCGTAGCAAGTTCAGGTATTGCCGCTCAGCTTGCAGCGCTTGGTTATCGTTGCGCGCCCAATACAAGATGAAGCGCTCGGGAGTGAGCCGCATGGACGTCGCTACGACTTCGGAGGGGCGTGTGATGAGAAGTAGGGCTAGGCCGTCGAGGAGGGAGAGCTGCTGATGGATGGTGCTGGCGGGCCCGTGGGCGTTTGCGGCGTGGTTGATGCGGTGCGTTTGGATATCGGTGTGGAAGTCGAGGAGGGAGAGGGCGTGGATCTGGTTGGCGAAGGTTGAAGGATCGAAGATGGGGTGGGGGGTGGATGTTGCCATTGGGAGCGGGGCGGCTGGGAGGGTTGGTGGGGGAAGAATTTGGCGAGGTATTAGGTTTGAGTGTGCGGGAGATTGTTGGAGGAACGCGGATGCAGATATGTAGATGTAGATGTAGAAGAGATGGGAATTGCAGAGCGGAGAGAAGTCTTTGAGAAGGGGGGAACGAGATGGCTTGACGGTGAATGACCTAGAGAAGAGGATGTGAAATAAAATAGTGAGGGATAGGATGTGAGAAGGTGTAAGGGGAAATTCTTTACTGTAGGAAGTGAGAGAAAGAAAGCGCCAAAAAAAGGTAGATGCCAAGTCTTTGCCAAGAACCCCTGGGAAATAAACTTCGCAATGTGCAATTCATCTTTAGAGAGAGGAATCCTCGTGGATTTGCGAGAATGATACTCCAATCCGTTCCTCTGTAGCGGTGCAGGTCTGCTAACGATTCATGTCATGAGTGAGTAACACTCAGAGTAAGGCACTTGACCCGATTCCCACCCATGTATAAGGTTCGAGCATGTGCAGCCGAGTTGTAGAGTATCGAACAAGAAAGGAAGGGCGGCGTCAGAGATATGGTGTCTCGCGCGAACAAACGTCCATGCGGAGAACAAAGATGTGGGGGAGAATGGGGTACAATTGCCCTCTTTTGACTTTTTGATTTCGATTCGAATGGTGAGATAGTCGAGAAGACTTCGACCCGTGGTGATGGGATATGATCTTAGACCTATCATTGTCGACACTGTTCCTTGATATTCCTCTCACGAGCCATCGTTCAATGAATTAGGAGAGGGGTGGGGTCCCAAGTAGATGGGGAGATCAGATGAAAGATTCGTCAGCTCAGAGATAATTGGGAGTATAATGCAGCGCAGCAACGATATATCCAGAAGAGACCCAAAATCACCCTTTGTGTCCAACCACACATTCAACCCCCCAGCATATAGACCCCATAACTGAGGATACATGCTAGTTCCTAAAAATTGGTTAATTAGGGAGTGCGTGCACCAGAAGCGCCAATGCTCACAACAACCCGATTGTCAAATCGCCATGGATCTTCGCCTTCAACTGAATCTCGATGTCGAGGTTGATTTCCAATCGCAGGCGGAGCTGCTCGCCTTTGCCTCCGTCCTCTTCTTTGTCTTCACCACCTTTTTGAGCTGTCATATCGTCGTATCAGCGGTTTGTAGCTTCAGGGCAGGTGACTGTGGAAGAATGTATGGTAGGTGACTTACCGCCCTTCTTCCCACCGCCAGTCAGCCCACCCAACGTCTTCCCCACCTTGTCAGTTGCGCCTCCTACCGCCTGCCCCGCCTGGTCCGTGACCCCGTCCGCAACGCCCTTCACCATATCCCCCGCCCCATTGACCGTCTCACCCACCTCGTCGAGCTGGTCCAGCGGTCCCCCACCCTGCCCACCATTCGACTGCGGCGGCGCTTCCTGAGTAGGCTTTCCACGGCGGCGATTTCGATTCTTGCGCCCCTGCGCCGGCTGGCTAATATCACTCCTTGCAATCGACTCAGTATCACTATCCGGCTGCCTGCTGCGCCCGCGGCCCCTCGACTGCCTCCGCTTGCTGGGCGCACGGCTCTGTGGCTTGCTCTCGGGCTCCGCATTGGCAGCGCTCTCCTCAGCGGGCGCTTCGGAGTCGCCGCCGTTGGTCATTTGCTGCTGTTCTTTTTGGGGGGTGGCTTCTGGGGTTGGCTGCTGCGAGAGCTGTTTCTTGCCGAGTTTGGGGGGCGTGCGCTTGGTGGATTGGGAGGATTTCTGGGAGCCCTGGGCGTTGAGGCCACCGGCTGCGGAGCCGGAGCCGGCGGCGTTAGCACCGGCGCTGGCTTGGGTTTCGGAGGCTTGGTGGTTTTCTTCCTCAGCCATTGTGGATAGTTGAGACGAAAGAGAATGGAATGCGATTTATGATCAGAGACTGCAGCTGGAAAGATGTGGTGTAAGAGGAGTTGGGTGAGGAAATGCGAAAAGCTAGAGAGGTCGAGCAAGAAGCGATATGCGCACGACTGCGATGAAAGACAGAGTTCAAGAAAGCTGATCGCGTGAAGCAAGAAATAAGAGATGGCTGGGGCAGTCTTGAACTTGATCAGGGTATGACGCCAGCCCTCGACGAGTTTAGCCACGCCGCCACGCTGGCCTTCGATCAGGCTCTCGTCTCAACTTGCCGTTGTCTCGCCCCTGTGCATATGGAGGGCATTGAGTGGGTGGGTTCTCCGTGTTCTATTTCCAGACTGTTAGCTGGTCGGCATCTTGCTCGGCTTACGGGCGAGACTGCCGGTGGGGAACCAGCACGCCTTGTGAGGGAGGCAGCCGGAGACCTTTCCCCGGTCTTTGATATCTTTCATCTCCTACCTCGTGTGAGGAAAGATATCAATGATCTGATATAATGTTGCAAATAAAGTAAGTTCACGACGTTGTCCCAGCACCACGGAAAGGCACCGTTATCCACACGTTACTTCCCCTGGAAAAAGGGGAGCCGAGGTCAATCCCACGTGCAAATCCAGACGACAAGGGGCCATCCAAGGCGCTGGGTCAGGGCAAGTGCACGCGAACCAGCCATGCATGGGCCAAAGCTTGATTCTGACGATGCTCTTTTGCATGTTGTGCGCGTGTCACTTGATGTGGTCTTGAATTTCCCCGACGCTGTGCAGAGACAAATTTTCTTGCTTTCGAGACCTGGACTTCTCATTGAGTTGTTGCCATCAGACTTGCACCGCCTCTGCTTTTGCCTTACCAATTCGCTTGGTCGTTGCTTAGAACCTCTCCTCATCCCCAAATTCCCCGCAGCTTCTCCAAAGCAACACTCATCCCCACTCCCCACCCTCGCACCACCTCAAAGATCCCCCTTTCCCAAACCTCCCTCCCAACCAGCAACCATGTCCGACACCGAACCCCGCTCCCGCTCCCAATCGCGCCGCTCCCGCCGCCGCAAGCAGGCCTCTCAGAAAGAACAGCAGCAGCAGTCCATGCCCCCCGTGGCAGAACAATCCTCCGACGAAGACGACAAAGCCATGCAGCCCTTCGAGCGCATCGGCCCCCCCTCAACCTCCATGAACGGGCCCGTGACGAACGCGCGCGCGCAGCGTGGCGAGATCCCAATGCGCGACGGCAACGCCAAGCAAGCCCTCGCGACGGGCGAGGGCGAAAAGAGCGGGACGAGCAAGATGATGGAGCAGGATGGGTTGAAGCTAAGGTTGGAGCTGAATCTGGATATTGAGATTGAGTTGAAGGCGAGTATTCATGGGGATTTGACGCTGGCTTTGCTGTGAGTGTGCTTCCATGTTCTCTTTTTTATTTTCTTTTTGGGAATGGGAGAGGCGCAGGTGGTGGTGTTTGGGGGGGGGGGGGTGTGAAGGGAGGTTTGGCTTTGGAGCTAAGTGTTGATTCTTAGGGCGTAGGTCGTGAGATATACGTTGTCGATGATTGCGCTGTGGAGGGGATACGAAGACGATATTGGTCCGATGGAGATTTATTGGCAGCTGGCTCGTCAGGAGGCGTTGCTTCTTGGACCTTGGACTTTGAGCTGGGATGGAAGTCTTGAGGCCAGGTAGATATGTTGCAGAATTATGATCATGCCAAGGCATTGATAAAGCCTTGAAGCCACACTACACAATATCTTTATGGTGCCCCGGTGCCTGCCTCACCGCAAGTGATGAACATGAAGCGTTCAGAAATCCGAGCTCGGGCTTCAAACATCTCCTTACCTTCCGTTGAGCCGAGCCACGCGCTCACGGACCACTTCATGGTTCATTTCCCAGGAGCTTCGGCCTCCAAACACCGGATCCCAATCCTCAAACAGCGTGTGCCCTTGGCCGCCAATGTAGCTAATATCGATTGCGTTATCCATCGCAACCTTACCCAGAACGTGAATACTAAACATGGTACCATTGCTCTCCGGCAGATACGCTAGTGGTCGGTCCCGATAGCGGAAGGCTTCGAATATCTTAGACAGCTTTGTGGTCTCACCACACTCAAACCAAGTTCCCATCTCGTTCTCACTGTCGGTTAGTGCAGATTCGTTGCTAGCGATGGTAAGAAGGACTTTGAGGTTTTCGGCTGCTGTGAAAAGTTCGCGGAGGAGGACGGAGAAGAACCATGCGTTTTCGGTTTTGAATGACCACTCAAAAGCCGCGAGGATTGCGATGTGAAGGTCTTCGAAGGTCGAGCTACCGGGAACACGCAGAATCCGCGAGACATAAGGGTTTGATGTCTTCAGGAGTTGGACATTGAGCAGGTACACTGGCGATGTTGCGGCAGGGGAAGCCATCTGGAAGTAAGTTACCAAGGTGTGTCTGAGCAAGCGAGGAATACGCCATACGTTTGGCGGAACCAGATGTCTACCTTATAGATGTGATAATTGTTCAGACGGCATATATGGAGATCTGATCAGTGGTGTCCCTCGGCGCTTACCCACTGTTCTTCAAAACCAAACGGCGCAAAGAGTCGGAGAAGTAAGGTAGCATCAAGCTTGCAGGTGGTAAGGAGATTGGCTTTCAGAGCTGCTCGGTTGGTCATACCATGACTGTTAAGAATATTAGAGTTGCAAGCATTCGGATATGTCTAAGTTACGACTCAAGACTGTGCACGCGCCTTAACGCGCCGGGAATCTTTGATGGTCGTTAGTGGCGAATTCATTCCATTCATAAGGCGGCGCTAAAGGGTTGCAACGAGTGGGTCCACCAAGACTGGCCGTGGTAGATGAGCTCGCAAGTCATGGAGCCAGGCTTCGCTCCAGGTCCTGCCATCTCCCTTTCCGGAGTGGATCGAGGCTATGCAATTGGAGAAGCCAGCCTTCTACCTGATCTCTTCCACTCGGCCAATCATTGCTCAGACGTTGGCGTAAGATGCTGAGCTCGATAAGGGACTGATAAATCCATTTGCAATCTTCGGCGCACTCCTGCAAGTCCAGAAGGTCCTCAATCTGTAGATCAACATAAAGCAGCCTTTGTTTATTGCCCATATTCGGTATGATAGACTTGCTGGCATACGTTGGATCGAAAGTACACATAAGATTCTGGTGATAGAACCAAAGGGACTGATCACTGGGATCTGTGTACAGAGCTCGCTCGATGAGCTCTAGCTCTGATCAAGGTTTAGTCAGGAGTTGAGATTACGAACTTCACGACATACCACTGTCTAAGAAGTTCTCCCTCGTCACCTCGTCGGCCTTGCGTTCGTCCAATAATCGTGGTATCAGCTTAGATCGGGTGTGCCAGGCGGAGAAATTCGAGAGATTAGATTCGATCATCTTCGTCGTGTATTGGAACTCCTCTTCAGTCATACTAGTTGCTTCCCCCATCAGGCGGGGCCCAGCGTCTTCCAACGCCGTGATCACCTTTCCACGGTAGCCCCAACCATGGAAATTTCGGTTGTCAAGGCTGAGCATCTTGCCGACAAGACCTAATTCTCGTTGCCAAAAGCCTAGGGCATCCCATACGGGAAGTAAGCGAGTTGCCTCGTCCAGAAGCCATTGTCGGTACTTCCAAATCCAATAGCATTTCGGGAATTGGCGAAGTAGAGGAAGTAGAAAATCAAGATCAT
>JAABUL010007410.1_pt1 | contig 11862 bp, 13 predicted proteins | sample 5559151 | NCBI WGS metagenome assembly JAABUL01 (sample SAMN10711876, study PRJNA513368) | rock metagenome | isolation source: Antarctica rocks | place: Antarctica: Victoria Land, Pudding Butte sud | reverse complement strand
GCAGACATCTCTGCTTGACCGGTTCGTGCTGCATGCCGCGCCTTGCCATTGGCGTACTCGTTGTCGTCGAGCGGTTTGTCGTTGGTGTTGAACACGAGGTCATGGAGAATGACGCACGCAACTATGATGTCGTGGGTAAGCGCCTGGTCGTATGTGGTCCGCAGGCGTAGGGGCATGCCGTGAAGGATCGTCCAGCGCGACTTGAAAATACCAGTTGCCTGCTCGATCTGATAGCGCATCGTTGCAGCTACGGTATTGAAGTATGGAGGTCTGGTAGCTGGTACGCCCTGCTCTCCCTGCCCCTCCATGAGCCTGTCATGCCTCTCTTCCGCCTGCCTGATCAACATTTCATATGGAGAAGCGGTTGTGAAGCGAAGACGATCCATAGCTTCAGGGGCAGGAAGAGCATTCAGAGCTTCGCGGCGCCTGTCCGACCTCCGATCTTGATGCTTTCCCTCCTGGAGCTCCAGCTGACGCTTCTGCAGGCCCATGAACCCCTCATCCCGGTCCCCCATCGCTTCCGACACCACATCCAAACCTCCCGCTAAGGACAACGCATAATTCCCTCCACCCCTCTGCCTGCCTTTGATCGCGTCAGCTATACCTTTTCCTGGCGGATATGGCTGTCCTGCAGCCCGTGCCTGGACGTACCTGAGGTCCGTTCCCGCACAGAAGGCGTTCTAGCACCATCCTGCGAGTTGAGCGGTTGACGGATCAATCAGAGTCGGCGGCAACTCAGGAAGGGTCTCTTCGACGTCTTGGGAGGGCGTAGGGCACTGTTGGCGGGAGGCCTGCTGGGTCCATGTGGCATGGAGGGGTCTTCATGGCCGCGAGCAACGCCCTTGCCGTTGAGCAGAGCGCCGAGGGTGATGTCGGGGGTGTTACTGGTCCCTGTGCGTCATTCCTCGTCGCCGCCATCCTTCTCGGTGAAGATCACGTTCACTAGGTCCCACTCGGGGCACAAGTTGGTGGAGCTTGGCTACGGAGAATGAGTATAGGGCGTGCTAGAGACTTACCTATTATCGATGTAATGCTCGGCGTCCTTGATAACTTGCTTGTCTTCCTTGCTCTCTGCATCATCCATAATGGACTTCCCCTTGCCCTCCACGGTAGTATTACGCCAGTCACAAGCTGCTCGTCACCCGCGAAGCACTGCACGAACCTAGAGCGCATTATACACATCAATCCAATTGCAGGGGGAAGGGTATGATGGGATCGTGCGTACCTTGGCCACTATAGCATCCCCATCTCTATAAGTCAGACAGCCATCGTCCATCATCCATGTGAACGCCTGCTTGGCAGCTAGGCTCTTCTTTTGCCTTTGCCACCATACCGGAAGGTCTTGAAGTTGTTGCCAAGCTCGAGCCATCTGATTAAGACGTCGAGCGAGCAGGGACCGTCATTTATTATTGACTGCGTCTTGGGCTTGGGTTGAATAGACAGTGAAGGTAGACGGCGGAGCTGGGGAAGACGCTTCAACGCCAATCGCGGTTGCGTATAGGGGTCAATGAATCGCTATCCGCTGATTGGATTTTGGGCGGACATACCACTACAACGTAGCTCTAGGCCAGTGCTTTACAATGTCAGGACCTGAAGGGCGTAGCTGTACTGGTCGGCTAACTATGAGACCTATACAAAAGGCAAAATCTGAAAGGCAAAATCTGAAACGGTCGTCTTCCTTGGGTTCAGCTAAAGAGTTCCTTTCATCAACGAAACAGGCTCAAACGATACTTAACGCATCTTTCACATCATACAACCAGGACGATGGGCAACGCTTCTCCCATCTATGCGCGTCGTCTAGCAGCTGCGGTCACCGGCCAACCTGCGGACAACCCAAACGACTCGATCCGACGAAGAGGAATGGCTCAAACCGCCAGAAACCTATGCTTCGGGCTGCCAGTCCCCACGTCAGGGAATAGGCATGTTGGGCGACGTTGACGGCTGTGTCGAACAGGTTGGCGGAAGGATGGGAGGCGTAAAATCCCGTACTCGATCTATACCCGGGATGGGGGTCATGAACAATCTCCTCCGCGTGGATCCCGAAAAGAGGTTGAGTCCATCACCGACTGACCTACTCCAACAACAGACCATGACATTTCCACTCTTCCTGGGAGTTGCCAAATCGAAATTGTCAAGTACAGCTCAGGCTCTGACGTTGTATACCAGAAAATTTGTTGAATGTCGCGTCGGGAATGATTGGGGATTTTTGACACGTCATCTGTCTTGGTGGGAGAGCTTTTGGACACATCCCAGCTTTGTTTTTGTCGTCTTCCTCACCACCCGCGCGAGGTTCCCATCATCGTCCGTCGCTCTTCTTCATACTCGGATCCGACCACGAAATCATGGATTTCACTCCTTCCCCTTCGCTAAACCTAAACTCGACCACGCTCTCCTCCATCAAAGTTCTCGACGCCTTGGACAGTATCACAATACCTCGACTCCGGCTCGATTCCCGATCGAGTACGAGTCAACAATGTACTCGGATCCATCACGAAGTTTTCAAAGCTTCAGTCCGGGCGGCCAAGGCGGCTCGAGCGGAGAATGGGATAGGACCGGCGTTTGAGATCAAGCCTTCAGATGGAATGCTCGATCTCTTGGGCGGGATCTTGGTGCAAGGCATAAAGGGGGACGCAATGTTGGACGAGAAAACGATCTGCCTGATCCGTTCGATCCCTCCTCGGATGGAACTCGAGAAGGTCGGAGCGGAGAAGACGCACCATCCTCAGTGTCGATCGGTCCATGGCACCGTTTCTGGCTCGCTTTATGGGGCTGACATCTATCGTCCGGCCATCATCCTCAAAAAGAGAGAATGGAATATCGAGGAGTCTGGACCGGCACAAAATCACGGCAAGACGGATCTGCTGGGACAGGTCTCGAACATGTACGGGGTGATGGAGAAGTTAGTGATCTGGGAGTACAAGAGGGATTTGGTGCTGTCGTTGAGACACCTGATCACGATGTACTCGCTGGCGAATGAGGGCGATGGGGTGATCATCGATCTCAACGATATGGGGGAGGTAGTGATGCGATGTTCCGACGACGACAAGCTTGGTGATGTCAAAATGTTCCTGCAACAGGTGAGTTTGAACTCACCAAGGCGATACCACGCTTGAGGCTCGACGTTGACGATTCGGCTTTGAAATAGGTGGTTGTGGAGTTTGATGCCAACGACACGTCCTTGCTGCTCCTTACCAGCTGGTCACACGCCATCCTTTTCCACCGTGCCTCCCCGAACCTCATCTACCTATCTTCCATCATCCCAAACGACCCGCACGATCTCGACCTCCGTATCGGAAGCCGCCCCAATTCGGCATATTCAGTGGGCGTTCGACCTGATTGGCGATTGTTCAAGCTGGTGTATGCGAGCCTGCTGGGAGCGGATCAACCAGAGGTGAAGAGTAGGTGCTGGAGTCGGGGGTCCGCATTAGACCTGACCGAGGTCTTGCGGAAGATCGCGAAAGAGAAGGACAAGGGGAAGAAGCGGAAGAGGGACGAGGGGGTAGAGCCGGCGGAAGGGAGGTCGGGAGGGGATTTTGAAGGGGAGGCTGGCGTGGACGATCGAGGGGCAGCTGATGTTGCAGAGGCTATGGCGGATCCGCAGGTAAGTTTTGAATGGGGATTGGAGGACTAAGTTGACGGGTTTGCCAACAGGAGGTGGGAAGCACATCTTCGGGATCCGATGATCGTCAAGATGACTCGACCGAGACCACCTACAGCCCCGACACCTCCCTCGATTTCCCTTCATACAGTCTCGACCCGAGCGTGAGTGTCTCATCCTTCGAGTCATCCGATCCTGATTGTTGTCAAGGGTACCGCGGTACATCTTCGCCTTCTCCCCGAGGTGATGCGGCAAGCTCAGTGCAACGGTCGACACGCCCTCACTGACCGTGACTGGTCCTCGGTTCAGTGGCAACAACTGCGCCCATCCCACCCCGACGACTTCGACGACGACGTCGACTTTCACGATCCTGTAAATCCATTCATCCCTTCTCCCGCAGACATGGGCAAACCACGTGCAATCGAGGTCGGATCGATGACTCTCGTTCCAGCAAGGTATCTCACCCACGGTCGCCTCTACACGGTGTACCATGGACACCTCGTGATCTCCTGCACCACTTCCACCTCGACCTTGGATTCCAAGTCCAACTCCGAAGCCGACTCCAATACCAGTCCGACTGTTGTCCCCGTGATACTCAAGCTTGTCGATTGTGAATCCTTTTCTGAACACCCATGCCCAGCGGGAGAAGGATACACCCCGAAAGAAGCGCTAGCTGCGGTCGTCAACGAGGTGCGAATGTACACTGGGCGGTTGAGGAAACTGCAAGGTGTGCTGGTACCAAGGTTCTATGGAGCATGGATGGGTTGCTCGAACCCTTGGCGGATTGGTAGTGGGCCGATACTGATTGTGGCCTTGGAGGATGTAGGACTTGGGGTCGGTACGGAGGACTTGGCAGAGGAGGACCGGTGAGTGACCGATCCGGGCTGCCTTTCCTCCTGAGCTCCTACCTTTCCTCTCCCATCTACGCCTCACCACCCGAAGCTTCTCGCGATGCTTGCTCCAAACTTCGCACCCGTCGATTGTCCCCCCTCCCTCCCCTCTACCGTAAATCCCCTTCTCCCTCTCTCGCAGCGCCGTCCATCCCTACCTCCTGTACGGCGCTGACAAGTGGCTGAGTAGCAATGCCATCAAAGCTCTGTACACCTCCCTACACTCGGCCGGTGTCCTGCATGGGGATGTCGAGCCTAGACATGTCCTCAAGCACCATTGTCGCCCCCATCCCGATCTTCAGCATCCGAGCTCGAACCCATATCTAGACTCGAACGGTGCGGGAGAGGGATGGAGGTTGATCGATTTCGAAGCGGCACAAGAGATGGACATTGGTACTGGGTACGGCGAGGGAGCTAGGATGGTGAGGGAAGCCGAGTACGAGATGGACAGGGTTAGGATCATACTTGGTTCATAGGTCGGGCGTAGCTCAGAGAGGGTGGGCGGGATCGGCCGGAGGGCATTGGGCGGGACGGAGGGATCATCGACGACTGAAGTGCTGATACAGGCGAGTGTCGATACCAGGCGAGTTGATGTCGGGTCCGACACGTCGGTGGGGACAGGTTGGTTCGGCGGTTTACCGTCAACCGACAATTGTCCGCTTCGCAGAAACTACTGGTACAGGTCCATGTGAAGGCCATCCCTCAAGCTTTTTGAGCCGTGTATCGTGATATCCTTTATGCACGGACCTCATGCAGGAACCTGCATCACAACTATACAAGTGATGGAAGAGCTAGCTAAACTGCAATTCCTCTCCTCGCCGAGGGGATATCCACCATACCAATCTGCTATCGTCAAAGACTCTGTCGAAGAGATATGCGCGCGTCAGGTCGAAGGGGGAAGATACGTCGTCCTCTTCACGGGGTTTGGGAGATGAACGCTCTGCTACGTCAAAAGGACATTCGATGGAATGGAGTGGGATTTGCGAGATGAGTGATCGTCCATGGGGTCCTCCTCTTGGGTTTCGCATGCCATGTCCACTTGTTCATACTCGATGCTCTTCGCTCAAGGAGGCTTTCAAACTGTCTCTGCACTGGGATCCGGCTGCGCTGGCCGACACGACACAGACAGAGGATTACTCACGGCGTTCGCGCACATAATACGCTCCAGCAGCTTGAACCTTGTGCTGTCGTTCTCCCTCCAGAATCTCGAGCTCTTCCTTTCATCCTCATTTCTTCGGACCCAGAATGTTGTTCCTCTCCACCCGATCGAGCTTGGAGTTGAGATCGCTGATCTTTCTTGCGAACACCCTGTTCTCCTCCTTGATCGACTCGAGTCCGTTCGATCCTTCCGCATTGATGCCGTTCCTCTGTACCCGATTAGAGAACTATTATCTCTCCCTGTTGAATGAATATTCCTCTGTCAACCCCAGCCCATGCTCGCAAACCGTACTCCCGCAGTGTCTGCAAGGACCTGGTGGCTACTAGGATCTCTTCTCAGCCGGATCATGACATCTCCTGCTCTTGTATCCTGGCTTCTTGTTTGATGGTAGGAAGGACGCCGGACAGGCTGGGTTCCTGTAGCATTCATTCCTTTTCCGATGCGGATTGAAGTAGATGCAGCTGATGATGCTATGCAACCGATAGGGCAAGTCCTAGCTGTAATAATTATCCTGGATAATGCCGCATGGAACGAACCGTGGTCGTCCAGGTCGGTTTGTCTCGATGTTTCCACCATCCTAGCCTGAGATACCGACCAGTGGTTCCGCGTGTCGAGAAAGGGATAGCATGGACGAGGTATGGTACTTGTCTCACATACCGAAGACGTGCAATGTGGGATGGCAGGCCCGGAAATCCCATGATCTATCTCAATCTTCGGTAATGCACTGAACTCTCCTAACACGACGTTTACGGGATGCCACAGACTAAGACTGGAACACAGACTGTCTCTGACCTTGTCAACTGGAGGTATTGGGGACGGTGACCCAATGAGGTGGACTTTAGACTAGTGGTATCAAAAACCACCGTGTGTTTTCAGCCCTGAGATGGAGATCGGCTGTCTCTCGTGATTCTGTCGGGAAGCACTCTTGCAAACCGTTCCCTTCTTCGCAAAAGTACATGCGAGTTACTATGGCTTATGGCGTATCTTGCTGAGCCTGTCCTCGTGGTCAGTCCAGCTGCAGCACCAAGAGATGTCATCATCGATGCGGCATCGGGTCGAGTCCAGCTCGGTGCGCCCTCACCGATAGTCCACGGAGATGAAGGAAAGATTGATCGAATCGAGGCGGAGCGGCGGGAGCTGGAGGCGGAGAGAATAAAGGAGAGTGAGAGAGTGGTCACAGGTCTTGAGAATGAGGATTTGAATGCCCTGCTCCGCGTGTTCGACAAGGTGAGCGGGCAGCTGATCTCAGATTGGATCACACCGAGACGCTCATGTTTTGAACTCCTCTAGCAAGTCCACCATGTCCAAATTCGCGCACCTCCCAACGAGCGTCCTGAGCTCAAGCACCTCGACCTCGTTCCCTCTCCCGACGAGGAGTTTGACATCGACAAACTGCGAAGCAACCTCGAGCGGTTCTATGCTTCCGTCATCGTCGGACTGTTTCGATGTATTCGAGAACTCCAGAGAATCAGAGGATGGCAGGAAGGGGGTTCCCGAACAGCGATCACCCTCTTGGTCTGTCTCTATCAATCCACTTCTTCCCGAGACACTGAGGCTCGTGATACAGATATACTGCCTGGCATGGAATTACAATCTCATCATCACCTCCTTCCTTCTCTTCCTCTCGACACTCATCCTCGCCCCTGCTACCCGAGAGCTCTGCTTTCGAGCTCCCCAGCACAATAAAGAGAGCATTGATTCCTGCTCCAAGCTCACCGATCACGGCGACGAAGCGGGGGTCGGTCCCGCTGCGACGGAAGCCGCTGCGAATCAATGGGTGAAGTCGATGCAGGGCCTATTAAAGTCCATCGCCTCACCAACGGGAGGAGGAGAAGGTGCTGATAAGATCGGCAAGCTCGTCTCGGAAGAGGTCAACGGGGTCATGGTCCAAGACATGCGGAGGGAGCAGGCTTTGGACGGAGGGAATGAGGACGAGCCGGTCGATAAGAAGGCATTGACGATCGAACAGTATGGCAAACCAGCCATGAGAATCATCGGAGGATTGGCTGATAAGTGGGAGAGGATCGCCAAGTGGGCAGATGGCTAGGAGATTCATCCATATTAACTTGCTTTGCAGTAGCCTCAACCCGACCCCGCCCTTCCTCCTCGAACCTCATCGCGTCAAAGTGTTCTATCTTCTCGTAGCTCCCATCCTTGGTATGTCCTCCTGCTCAGCTCCCCTTGCTGTGCCAGCTTACAACCGATTTTTGCCGTTTGTCTCTGAATCCTACCTTACCCTGGATCTTCACAGTTCTGTCAACTATCATCTCCGAGCGAGTTTTCTCCCGGATGTTTGGCTTGCTCTTCGGCCTCTTCCTGTTTGGAAAGCCCATCACCGGTCGAGCGGTCGCCAAACTCGACATTATGATTCCCCACTGGAGGGAGAGGCTTATCCTCGAATAGTGAGTGGAGGGTGCATGAAATAGACCTGTCAATCAACTCGACTGACATGTCCAGCAACATCTTGTCTGACGTCCCTACCAACTCCCAGCTCATCATACGTCTCTTGCGAGATGCTGAACACAAACGGCGGCCATTGTCTCTACCCGATGATGATGATGATGACGACGACGATGAAGAGGAGGACGAGTCGGAGGAGGGAGACATTAAGAGCAAGATGGGGTATAAAATAAGAAGCATGAAGACGAAGGTCAACAGCGGTTTAAGATCGAAAGTGCGACAGGCGTGGGACAAGGCGGGTAGCGTGAAGGAGGAGGTAAGTCAGGAATGCGCAGCGGTATGCGAAACATGTCTGACGGTACACGTTCTGGCTAGGGCTTCGCGAGGATCACCGGACACAAAAAGGTGGACTACAAGAGCAAGGCAGAGGCGAGCACGATTGGCAGCGGTCACAGACTATTGCTGACTCGATGCGTTCATCGATCAGTCGACACTGGACAAGTTGAACGTCCCGGTGGAAGGCAAGAGAGCAAAAGCTTTGCTCGACCGTCTTCCGACCGCTCCTGACGAGTCATCCCCGGACAATCCTTCCCGTGAGTTACATGTCCGTGGACCGCCTCTCTTGTGACCTGAGTACGGTCTTTTTCAGGCTTCTACGTGTATCACGTCAATCACGGCCCCGGTCATCTCATCATTCATCCTCCAACAATCCCCGTTGAGGATACCGAATCTTTCACTTCAGCACGGATCACCTTGACAACGATACGACGTGTTCCGGCGTCCAGCAACGTCAGTCTCGAGACCGAGGTCGAGCCCTCCAAGGGACACCTAACTATCTCGATCAACGACATCATTTCGATCAAGAAGGAAGGTCTGCGTCTGCCTGGACGGATCCTGACATCATGGGCTTTGGATGCCGAAGGAGCGGGAGGGACCGGGATGGAGCTCAAGATTGTGAGGCGCGGAACGCCAGGCGAGGGGGTGGGCGTGATTAACAGCGATGGTCGTAAGACGACGCAAGGGAAGGTGGAGACGATCAGGCTCAAGGGGATCGTACGGAGGAATGAGCTCTTTGATCGTCTGCTGTCTCTTGGCGAGCAACAATGGGAAACGTTATAGTGGAATACACACGATCACTCATATCTACTCACGGCACATATATGCAGAGCCTTCAAAACCAGGGTCCTCAGATCCCATCACGGATTCGATAGATGTCGCACTCAGGATCTATTGTTCAACTCGGTCCAAGCAGACGGAGCATCTTTCCAAGCAATGTGGGTAGCATTCCTGGCTTCCTATCAGTCCGGCTGCGAGGAGGCATCGTACATAGCTTCGTTTACGAGGTCCCAACATATTTTGCATTGTGATAGCTTACGGAGCTCGTGACATGTCAAGTTTGGCTAAGGGATAAGGTTACGCCCATCGTCCTATGTGCCCGTGATGAAATCATCGAATCCCGACCACTCGGTCATGCCAACGTCCCAAGCCCCGTCGGACCGGTCGTAACTACTTGCTACGTCCGTGATTGACTCGCTCAACTCTCGACGCTCATCCGGAGTCCAAGCACACCGAGCGGTCGTTCTCGCATGCTCGTGAGAACATCAGTCTGGCCCGAACATTCCCATCCTCTGCGCGAAACACTTGCGTTCGTTCATCCGTATCCGGCGACCTCCGCGCCTCGACGATAGCCTCAGGAAATCCTCTTCCCGCCACGATCTGCTCGAGACGTTGGGCGGATGAAAGTCGACACGGACGTCCCATGCGACCGGCTCGCAAGTCTACTAGTATTGCAGAGATCCATCCTTCCGTTCCGTCCCATTCAGTTTCAGCATGGACGATTCCGATGCAAGCTCTGCAGCTAGATCGATATTTGAAGGATCTGTAGATCGCAGTCCCCCACGATGATGCCTGGGGAGCCATGAGTTGGGAGACTGGAGGATCTGTGAGTTGCGCAGATCAGGAAGGAGACGGGGACGCCGATGTAAGATCTTCTTCTGCCGGTAAGACTTTGGAGTTCAGATTTCTCCGTCATCCTGGATGTGACTGATCGAATTGGTCTGGATTGACTCGACCAGTGGAGCGTGGTTTCCCCAGCAAGTGGGAAATGTTGGTCGGACGAATCCACTTGTCCACGGAAAACATTCGTTACGTGAAAGGACATCAGAGTGAATGAATGCTACACCTTGTGATGGTGATACTTTCTTTTCATTAGCAGTATGCAGGCCGGAAAGCGTGAAGGCTCGGGGGATATCAGTACCGCGAATACCCATTTGACGTCGACATTCAAGACGAGTGGGTTTCAGATGATCTTGGACACCAGAACACGAGGCGCGGACTTACTCCAAACTCCGCTGCGCTATTTTACGCTCATCGCCTCATTTCATTTCTATTTACAATCCCAACAAACTGGCATTCCCCTTCACATTGTCGTCAACAGAACCACAAAGATAATCCATCGGTCAGCAGGCGAATTCGTGCGATATCCAGTGGAGATTGACTCCTTGCGATCATTGCTACTCCCCTCGACCATGGGATATTCATCGTCATTGGACGCGAAGGAGGCTCCGTCCGCGTCCGATAGGAAGGACCAGACTTGGATTGGGGATGAGAAGGTATCTTCTTGGCCACGAGATGGTGACAAGAGGGCCTTGGCGGACGAAGAGCTGGCTCGCAAGCTACAGGACGACTGGAACAATGGTGTTTCCACACCCAGCAGCTCCACTTTGAAGATGCCGCCGACAGGTGACGATGATCGACGTGCACCCTATGCGTCACCTCCTGGATTACCCTCTTCGAGCTCAGAACGACGTCAGCAGTCACCGGGGTACTCGGGCCGATCACCTCCTGATCACACCAATCCGGTGACAGAAGCTGGCAAAATGCGCGCGATCAACGAAGTAAGTGTCAATAAGACGACTGCATCGGGCTGACTTACTCGTGTCGTAGCAAGAAATGCAGAACTGGCTTCAGCGACTGCAATACCGGTATGGCATTTATAACTCCGAGATCGAGCCGGAGCACGAGACCGACACGTACTGCGGGTGCCCGATCCATCAGTTCCAGGCTGCAAAATGGGCTCGTAGCGGCGTGCAGGACATGTGGAGTGCGGCCGTCATCTATCCGGGTGCGCGTTTTCGTTTCTTTCGACTGTATGCTCAGCGTCTCGCTGACGTAACTTGCTCAAAGGGGAGAAAGCTTACAACAGTAACCAGCGGTACAACAGTTCGCTGTTCTCCGGAAATCCCTACCAATTTCGGATCCTCTCCCCGTATGGCCCCTTCTCCAGCAACTGGGGCCCCAAGGTGCCCAGCGCAAAGTATCACGCTATGTGGACCACTCAGACCATCGCTCTCAACAATTCGCTCAACCAAGAGGCCCAAGCCGCGATCGACACCAAGGAGCCGATGGTCAATATCTGGGACGGCGACTCATTGGACGACTCGATCTCACGCATGACTATCGGGGAACCGGGACGTCCAGTCGGACACGGGTCAGCCGAAAAGCAGTCCAATGAAGACCGACCAAGCTCGTCCGCACCCGTCTCGGGCGATACGAGAGACTCGGCCAAGGCGAACAAGCTGTCAAAGTTCCGAAAGTCCATTGGCATTATGACCAGCGATGAGAGACGGACTTCCAAGGTTGACAAGGCGGTCGACAGAGGTCGCCAATTGCGAGATGGAATCCTAAGGGAAGAGCAGGGCAGATGGACCGACAAGCAGTGGCGCGATATCGTGCAAATCTACCAGGAGAAGACGGGAATGGCCAAGAAGATTGCGGATCTGCGGGCCCGTCATCCAATTCAGTATTTCCACCTA
>JAABUL010007407.1_pt1 | contig 11866 bp, 9 predicted proteins | sample 5559151 | NCBI WGS metagenome assembly JAABUL01 (sample SAMN10711876, study PRJNA513368) | rock metagenome | isolation source: Antarctica rocks | place: Antarctica: Victoria Land, Pudding Butte sud | reverse complement strand
TGCGGACTTGCGTGGCTGACATGCTCAGGTGGTGCAGACTGTTAATAAAGGCCTCCCAGCAAAATAACTTTGACGGAGGGGACAGTCTCTCACGGGCCATTCACCCCGTCTCAATATATGATCCCGAAACTCTAACCAAGGAGAGGGTCTTGAAGGCTCTCTGGGCTATCCAACAGTCGGATACTCTTTTGGAGCATAATTCGGAACAACAGTATGCCACAGGCTTGTATGCCTTCATATTGCCCACCTCGAGGATCAACACTGTAACGAATGACCTGGACGTCACCCGTTCATATGTGATGGGAGCAAACTCTGCGCCCAGAAAAGTCATCGGCCATGCGGGCGATCTAGGCAGCTTTACGAGCGCATACTGGGTCTTTCCGCAAACGGAAAGCGCAGTAGTAGTCTTGACCAATGCGAATAGCGGCAATGGTGATCCCAGCAATATCGTGGCCCAAGTCTTAATTCAAGCACTCTTCGAACTGCAACCAGCAATCGACTACACAGAAGTAGCCGCCCAAGTTGCTCTCAACTCCAAATTACAGTGGGAGTCCACCTTCAGTGAGTGGAAGTCGCATCGAATACCCGGAACCAAGCCTAATCACGCTAACGCTTACATTGGCGACTACAAAAACGCAAACCTGCGAATGACTCTATGCGTAAAACACAACCCGCCCAGCCAGCCCCACCACCCGGAAGAAGGCCAGATGATGTTTCGCATCAACGGTATCAGAGAGCAGACGTTTGAGCTCTACCACTACCATCGCGACAGCTGGACCTTCATGCCTAGTTCCAGAGATGAGTGCTTGAGGCTGGGTTTGGGAATCTACATCCCCTGTTGGCAGAGCTTTATCTTGGAATTCGGACCCTATGACAGTGGTCAAAGCCGCTGGGTAAGATGGAGATTGGATCCGGACCCGAGGGTTACGCCTCATGTTTTCAGTCGAGTTGTTGAGAAAGCCCGTGCTCCACCATGAGGAGACGATGCTTAGGGGTTTTAGTCAATTTGGCACATATCTTTGCTTATGTGCAGCTGCGAGTGTGGGGCACGATCTCGAACATCTTCACATGGTTCGTTGATGGAAGCAAGCGATGGTTTCATGCTTTTGCCTCCTACGATTCAATTGGTTTCTCGGTGGTGGCTGCTTTGGTACTGATTTAACATGCATCAAGGGGAAAGGTGTTGATACGATGATCGAGAAGATCAATTTCTCATCCAACCTACCTGATGCCGCTAAATTACAATTGGTCTAATGTATCTCATAAACGTCCATGCTCTTCTCAATACTTCCCCAGAAATGCTCGATCTAGCTTAAATTGAACCCAGCCCCCGAATTGACGCTGTAAAGCAGCCTCTCCTTGAGGACCTTCTCATCGCGATACACAGGTAGCTTCAGCAAATTGACACACGTGCTTGTGCTCGGTAGCCGTGTCTGATCGCTGCCACTGTCCCGTATACTGAATCTCGGGTTCAAATTGCCGAAGCCCAACAATGGTGCCCTTGGCGTACTCGTAACGAACTTGAGCACTTTCTTCCTATCGGCATCGTCGAGGTCCTGCATGACCTTCCAGAACATGGCCACAGAAGGATGCTCCATCCCGTCATCGCCGATAGCGTAGAGACCACCGTACTGCGTGTTCGCTCTCAGATCGGAAACTGAAACCTCGGAGCTGGAGCCGCCAACGAGGGTCTGCAGCTCGGACTGGTTGAACATGCTCAGCCATGAAGTCGAGACGATCGAGCCAAGGCCGCGTAGGAAGGCAGACGTTTGCTGGTAGGGTTGGATTTGGAGGCGGTGTCGGGCGATGTAGGTGATGTAGACCAGGCGGTTCTCGTTCGTTACTGAGATGGAGGAACCACCGGGCCGCAACTCACGGGTGACGGATTTGGTTTCTGTTGGGGACGTTCGGATAGTATCTGTGACTGCGAAGTTGAGGAAGAAATCTTCGACGTCTCCGGGATAGTTCTTTAATTGGAGCTAGGGAAGCAGGTCAGTTGCATGTACTTTGGCCGTCTGGTCTCGACGAAGAGGGTTACTTACTAGACCTTGGTAGAGGCTTTCGTCAAGGTTTCGAAGGTCGTTCAGGTTAGCTCGATAGCCTGACTCCTTGGTTGCTGAACCACTTCCCCCAGTCAAGGCCCATTTCAAGAGGAAGAAAGGTGCGAAATGTATATCGACCAGAATACCTTCATAAAGACATTTGCCAATGATTCTGCCTAAAAACTCATATCGTCGTAGAAGATCTCGGATGTTTGCATTCCATTCGGGAGAGCCCTCTCTATAGAGTGCTTGTTGTAAGGTGGCTTTTCGCTCTTCCACAGCTGCGGGGTTGGGATAGAGGAGATGTTGGTCATTCTCGACAAAAAGAGCTTCCATGCCATTATCAGCGGCGAACGCTTCATTGGTCACACTCGTGAGGAACTCCTTCGTCACGCCGCCACCATCTATACCCTCCTCAATTGTATCGAACTCGTCCACGAACCTGATCTGTATTGGCTCCTTAAGGCCTTCGCCTAGCTCGTAGAATTGTGCATAAGCATCGTCAAAAATGTTCTTCCTTCGGACCTTCGCCCTATGTCTGCCTATTATATTGCCATTCATAGAATTCATCACTGCAAATCTCCATTCATCAGGGTCTGCAGTCCCTCTCCGCCGGATCTGATCCAACGCAACAAATTGACGGAATATTTGTACACGCGTAGAGAAGGGTATGAAGAAAGGCATATTCTGGAGGATTTCCAGTCGAGGCGTAACAGACTCCAGATATTTCCTTCTTGCGGCTTTTCGTTGCTGTCGTTGTAGGCGTTGTGCGTTCCGAATCTGCTGCGCGTGCTGAGTGCCAATAAGGTTGTGCTCATCTTCTTCGTCGTCATCAACGAGGTCAGCTGTACTGCCAGCTTCCTTGACCTCGCCGTCAGCCTCATAAGACTCCTCAATTTTATGTTTCTCCTCTTCTTCAGAGACAACGGCAGAGATAAATCGATCCATCTCGAAATACTTTGTCATCAGCCAGTGATCTCGAGGCATGAATTTTCGCCGCGAACTGATAGATGTTTAGCAATGGGCAACAATTGACAGCTATGAATGGACCTACTCGCGCTCGTATATCATTCGCAGTACGCCAGTTACCATGCCCTTCAGATAAGCCAGGCTCATGCCGCTCACGCCAGCGATTGATAGCTCTACATATTTGGCGGGAGGCTCATCTTGGCTTTTCTCGGTCAGTGGGGCCCGAATATTACCAAAATATTCAGCAAGGCTGGTCTTGGCTTCAGTTGCCTCAATTCCAGCTATCTCCGACGCATTCCAATACAAGGAGAAGGCTAGATTCTTGAGAAATATTGTCAAGTCTCTGACTTGATTAAGTGGCAAAGCACTCTTCCTCGTCCAGGACCATTGCTCATCGTACGCTGTGCTGGTGCCAGACAAAAACTCTTCATCATCCATGACTTTGAGCACAAAGGTGTACAATTCTAGGAAAAGCAGGATTACGCGCCATTGTTGATCTCTGGACTCGGTCGAGATAGAAAGTGACTGCTTTATCGTAGATTCAAGAGTTCTCTCAGGTCTAAGCATACTCACCGTTTCCCGTGGATCTTTGCTGATACGATTGAATATATGTGTTCTGCTCGCGGCATGGTAGAAGTACTTGATGGCTGGAAGAGGAGTCGGACGAGGTTCTCCAGAGAGCGACCTGTCGTCAGAAAATTCTCGAGATGTGAGAGATTGTCTCGATGTAGATCCTCGATAGAGCCACATGCGAATCTCATCCCCGCGGCGAGGAAAGGCTCTGAGAAGCGTCAGAGCATAGCTGGCGAGAGCAGCGGCGTCATTGGGAATCCCCGTAGCGGCATCTCCGGGCGTTGAGTCTATGTTGGCGAGAAGGTTGCTAACATTTTCTTGATTGATCAAGGTCAATATCTCAGACCTCACGAAGGCTGGCAATGGCTTGATGAAACGCACTGAAGATACGGGCCCATCACCATTGATTGGCGGCCCAGATATAGAAGGGTCTATTCGAGAACCAATATCATCCGCCAGGAAAGAAATAAGCCTTGAGACAATCTTGACGTACAGAGCGTTGGGTAAGTCTTTGTTTCGATGCTTGTCTGAGTAAATGCAACGGTGAAAGTAGATGAAGTATGCAAGCAACCAGAGAAGACTCTCTCGATCTGTAAGATGCAATATGTCTGTATTTGAAGATGGGGACAAGAGCTTGTCGATCGCTTCCGCGAGATATCCATACTGGATGCCTTGAGCAAAGACCTCGAGGCTGCCGAAAATCGTAGAAAGATCTGGGGTTGTGAGAAATGCGCTAGCGAAACCTTCGTAAACCAACGCGGTTCTTATTGTGATAGGTTGCAGGATTCCAATAGCAGTTGCTTGGAGTAGCTCGAAGTTCTCACTCTGGTGGCCAACGGCGACTTCGGCCAACGTCTTGAAATATTCTTGCGAGTAAGAGGCTAGCTGTTCCGGAATCGCGGTGGCAAGATTCTGGAGGAGATTCAATAGGCCATCAGAAACGTGAGAATGTAAAGAATGGGTCCGCTTCGCACTCAGTATACCCAAGGTGAGTTTCGCCAACCGTAGCAAAGGATACGTCCTTGCGTCGGCAAAAGACGAGGGCTGTATCGGCGGAGATTGAAGATATCTGGTAGCAAAGTAGTCCAGGCGCCGGACATCATGCTCATCCAATGGAGATGCAAATTGTACAAGTAGCCTGAGTGAGCTCAGACACTCCCCTTCTGAAGCGTACGGGCTCGGTGTCGGCGCACTCTGGGAAGAACCTTGTGCTGTGCCCCATCTTTCCTTCTGATCCCACTCTTTCCTCCATACTTTCTGGGCCTCATTACGAACCTTATGCCCGCGCCAAGTTTTCTGTATTCTTGTCGCCGCTGGTGGACGTTCCCTCTCTTGCTGCCTCAATATTCGCTCCTGTTGCGCCTGTGCAAGAGCGTTCTGGCCAGCCTGTGGGGACGACGACGCCCGGGACCCAGGTAAGGCAGCGAACGGATTATTATTGCGACCTGAGAGATTGACCTGACGCCGGGGCCGCGTGCTGCCCGTAAATGAAGGAAACATATCCACTCTGCTCTTCGAGCTTCAAGCTTCAAGCTTCAGTCTCCGCGTGCGTTGGTATGAATGGCTTGGCTTCGTGTCCCAGAACAGGCATAGTCAGAGATGTGCTCTAGGTATTGCCATCGTCGTCATCGTCTAGCTACAGCCAGCAAAAATGGGACACCAATTAATTCATGCTCAGCTTATCGATTGATCAATGGGCCTGGTTAAAGCCGACAGCTTATCTCCGTCTCCGTCGCCGCCGCCGCCCGCCGCGAACGTGTGAAAGGGACTAAGGCCACAGCATTTGGATGGCGAAGCTGGTGAAGATTTTACAAAGTGGCTCAGATTAAGGTGATCTCCGGCAGACTGAGAGAATGATTTCAAAGACGCGTCTGGGACGAAGGCATGGGTCTGAGTGAAGGACTATTTGCTAGCTTCAGATAAAGTAAGTCATCACCTTGGTACACGAGAAGTCCTTCAGGACCGCCAGCCATTCAGGTGCTGCGAACTTCGAGGCGTATAGGATGTAGGCACTCCCCAATGCTGTAATGAGAAAGGCAAGAGATGTAACAGCTCTCATGTTTAATGTTCGAATCCTCAAAGCTGTAAGACAGTGTACGACTTGTCCCCCTATGGTTCGCGACGTCGAGAGAAGGGCGCACGGAATTATTTTGGGCAATTTTCGACAAGAACCTATGTTTCAGAAGCGATGCCCTGACTGTCTCTATGCCTGTTTCCTAGTGCGAATGAATAGGAGAAGCGGATATCAAGTATTCCCCAAAGTGAACGGTACGACTTATCGCTCATCGCACCATCGAGAGCACATTGTTAATAGCATCAAAAGGCGTGCTCTGTGGTCAAAAATAACACTGGTTCCACACTCCCCCAGATCGGACCAGTCAACAGCTTCTCTGCCAACGATCAGAAAAACCTTTGATTTAACGGACAAAGCAGGACATACTCAGCCTCATGTTTTCTACAGAAGATAGAATCACTCGACTTGTATATCCGCATGAGGGTTTGCGAGGCGCCTGCGCAAACATCACGGATTAGGAAGGCAGATTGTACAAAGGACGACAAGGTATGGCACGTTTTGGGGAGCGCTAGAGCAAAAAGACAAAGGGCTGATACACGCAATATCTCCAGAAGGATGGCGGTGACGGTCTAACTAGTAGCATATGTTCATATGTTTTGTGTCCTTTGAAACGCAATACAAGAATTGAGTGTACAAAGCTGTGCATGAACGAAAAGTCGATGCTCCCGTAGATCAAAGTTTTGTTGGCCACAGGAGGCGCATCTTAGTACCTTCGCTCAGATTCTGTCTCACTCACACGTTTCGAAACTTGATGCCAAACCAGGACTCAATTTGACCGAGGCAAGAGCATCTTGTTCGTGACCATTGAGGGTGAACGAGGTGAGAAGAAGTCCGAATCTTCACACTTGCGGCAGGAAGGACCCTGCCGCGCTAGTCAAAGCGCGCTAGAGAATTTTGGATCTCACCATCTCTCTTTTTTCTACCGCCGTTCATCTTTCCAGCACACATCTCAACATCCGTCGGGAATACTCATCGCACCTGTTCCCCAGCACAGCACTTCCCCCACCAGAAAACCCTCGTGACAACAGAAAAAAACTTGAAAACAATCAGAAAACAACAACAAGCAAGTCTGTGTAAGTGTCACCTGACCACTGTGAGCCCTCTCCATGAGCTCCACCAATACAGCAGTCCTTCATGTCGCATACACTCAGCTCTATCGTTGTTTGTCAGTGGGATCTACTGACATCTACTGCAGCGTCCTTGCCTCCTCCGCATCTTATACCCTCCCACTCTCTTTCTACGAAAAAAGCTGTGTGTGCCCCTTCAGATCCTTTCTTCAGAGCCTTCTTGCATATACTATCGCCGTCAAGAGCCATTCTTACTCTGATAGCTTTAGTTGCGCAGTCTGCTGACCACTAATCAGAGTTAAGAGTATCATCATGTCTGCAGAAGCAGGAACTGAAGCCACGCCCCCTTCGCTCGAGAAGCTCTCGATCGACGACAAGACGAACGCTCCCACTAACGGTGGCCTCCCAAACGGCATTGATACCAGTGTTGGTAGAGAGCACTCCCCCAACAATGACCTGCAGACCCCGAGTTCCGCCGCCCCCGGTGGAAACCAGCCTCATTCTGCCTCGCTGTACGTTGGTGAGCTCGACCCGGCCGTGACCGAAGCTATGCTCTTCGAACTATTTTCCTCTATCGGTCAAGTCGCTTCTATCCGTGTGTGCCGTGATGCTGTCACTCGTCGCTCTCTGGGCTACGCCTATGTCAACTACAACAACACCGCGGATGGTGAGCGTGCTATGGAGGAGCTCAACTACACAGTCATCAAGGGACGTCCTTGCCGCATTATGTGGTCTCAACGTGACCCAGCTTTGCGTAAGACTGGTCAAGGCAATATCTTTATCAAGAATTTGGACAACGCCATTGACAACAAGGCTTTGCACGACACCTTTGCCTCTTTCGGCAACATTCTCAGCTGCAAGGTCGCTCAAGATGAATTTGGTAATTCCAAAGGCTACGGGTTCGTCCACTACGAGACAGCAGAGGGAGCAAACAGTGCCATCAACTCTGTCAACGGCATGTTACTGAATGAGAAGAAAGTATTCGTTGGACACCATATTCCAAGGAAGGACCGCGACAGCAAGTTCGACGAGATGAAGGCCAACTTCACCAATATCTATGTGAAGAATATCGAGCCTGAGGTGTCCGATGCAGACTTCCGTGCTCTTTTTGAGAAGTACGGCGATGTTACATCAGCTGCTATCACTAGAGAGGCTGAGACAGGAAAGAGCCGCGGCTTTGGCTTCGTCAACTACGTCAAGCACGAAAACGCTGCCACTGCAGTCGAGGAGCTGCACAACAAAGACTTCAAGGGCCAAGTCCTTTATGTTGGCCGTGCGCAGAAGAAGTCTGAGCGTGAGGAGGAGCTCCGTAAGCAGCATGAGGCAGCTCGCCAAGAGAAGGCATCCAAGTACCAGGGTGTGAACCTGTACGTTAAGAATCTAGACGACGACGTCGACGATGAGAAGCTGCGCGAGATTTTCGCGGGGGCTGGAACTGTCACCTCTGCAAAAGTCATGCGCGACGCTGGACCAGAGAGGACCGAATCGCCTGACAATGAGAAAGATAAGGAAAACAAGAAGGAGTCGGAGAAGCAGGGCAGTGAGGAATCTGACGAGAAGAAAGACGAGTCCAAAGACGATGATGAAAAGAGTAATACCAGATCCGCCAAGCGACCTCTCGGTAAGAGTAAAGGATTCGGGTTTGTCTGCTTCAGCAACGCAGACGAAGCTACGAAAGCTGTGAGTGATTACCATCAGAAAATGGTTAATGGCAAGCCTTTATATGTGGCTGTGGCCATGCGTAAGGAGGTGCGCAAGACTCAGCTGGAGCAGAGCATCCAAGCACGTAACGCACTCCGTATGCAGCAAGCTGCTGCCGCGGCAGGCATGCCTCAGCAACCATTTATGCAGCCTGCAATGTTCTACGGCCCTGGTCAACAGCCTGGAATGGTCGCACCAGGCGCAGGTGGTCGTGGAGGAATGCCATTCGGAACTCAGCAAGGTATGGTGCTTCCCGGTATGCAAGGGGGCCGAGCTGCCCAGTTTCCTGGTATGGCCCCTCAGCAAGGTGGCCGTGGGGCACAGCAGATGCCACCAAGCGCTTTCGGGATGCCTGGTCAGATGCCGTTCGGTGCTATGCCTCAAGGAGGTCCTGGTGGATTCCCCACAGGTATGGCATACCCGCAAGCCATAGCTCAAGTACAAGCTCAATTAGGGCGTGGAGCGCAAGGAGGTCGTGGCCAGATGCAGGGAATGCCAGCTATGCAAGGCATGCCGCAGCAAATGATGGGCCTTCAGGGCATGCGTGGTAGAGATGGTCGTCCTCAGCAATTCCCTAGCCAGTCTGGTCGTGGCGGCATGGGAATGACCATGGGCATGCAGCCGGGGCAGATGGGTGGCTTCCCTCAGCAAGGCCGCGGACCCATGGGATACGGAGCAGGCCAACAAGGCATACCACAAGGCCCAGGGGCCAACGGTTCATCTGCGCAGCTGGACCCACTGACCGGCGCTTCACCAAATCAACAAAAGCAATTGCTAGGTGAAGCCATTTATCCCAAGATTCAGGCCTTGCAGCCGGAACTCGCTGGCAAGATCACTGGTATGCTTTTGGAGATGGACAACCCAGAGTTGATGTCATTGTAAGTGCTTCCTCGTAACTTTGAAAGGCTTTCGTACTGACGAATCTAGAATTGATGACAACGATAAGTTGCGCGGGAAGGTCGACGAAGCACTCGCTGTCTTCCACGAATATCAAAAGACCCAAGGCACCGAGGGCCCCGCGGATGTTGACTCTTCAGAACAGCAAGCGAACGGAGAAGACGAGGAAACGAAAGCATAGACGATAAATTGGACATTGTCTTCCGGCTGACAGTATGTTTGTCAAACGTCGGCTCTCGATTCTCAATTACGGCTTGACCTACGCTTCACCATCCTTGTGCCCGTCAGCAAAAAGACGAATATGGCTACCTCATTCTCAGCTTTTGGCATTCCATTGACAGCTGGGCTGGATATGTGCTTTGTCACGGCCTTTACAGACATGCTGCTATGTTGTAGTATTAGTAATATTCTGTTCAGTCCGCTGATAGGGACAGGGTCATGTATAATAGAATTTCACTTTGCAGTTACACTGGCATTTGATACGAGCTTCGGCTCAACTGTGCGCTTGGTGGAATAGATGAGCACGGATTCTGCGAACAATATGCTAGATATGCCAGGAAGCATATTAATGAATAGATCTCCTGAAATGCAAAACGTTCCTTTTCGCGTTTAGTATTGGATCAGCAGCAATGACGCATGCAAATTCGAAACAGCACGGACTACAACCGACCGCTCGAAACATTCAGAAGTCAAGGCTCCTATCTACGAGTATGAGGCTACTACAAATCCGGCTCTATTCTTAGAGTACTTTATCCAACGCATTGTCTACAACATATGCCAAGCAACGGGAAGGGATGCGCCATTGCCGCTCCCTTGACTTTGGCCTTCACGAACGACGACGGGTGCAAAATTGATGTATGATAGCTACCTTTATGTAAGCGACAGGAACGCCTACTAAGGTCCATTCTCCCTTGCTCGCCCTATTTGGCTCACATCTACGTCGAGTAGTAGGACTCGCTTAAGTATAACACTCTGAATAAAGTACTTCGAGGTCCAAGTTATCATCATCCCGAGAATGGCGGTGCACTCGAATTTCACGGCTCCGGCGATTCACCTATTTCAAGTTGGCTCCAGTAATTTAGGAGGACCACAAGGGTCTGCTACTGTTGACATGCTCCTCCACATTGGCAAAGGTCGATTCGTCCGATCTTCCCACTTGTATCCATAACCGCTACTTGTGAACAATACAATGTATGACCCTTCGAATGGAGCCAGGCGTCATCTATGCCGTAGGGGACCCTTCAACCGTAAGACTCGCAGTCCCCACCACACCCGCATCGTCGTCTAGAATCGTAACATCGGTCGTGATCATCGCGACGCTGTACCCCCAATCCATAATGCCGTGCACCGCCTGCGCGAGCATCAGCCACGTGATATTATCGTCCAATTTGTGATTCATCCTTAGGAACGTCCCGTAATTTTTCCATGCGAAGTTTGGCTGGGCGACGGGTCCGTCGCCGTGGTTCGCGACGATGTTATTTAGAAACTCGTATTGAGCTCTGTAGCCTACGGCTAAGAGGTTCTCGGGGTGGATGATTAAGGGATCTTTCCGGAAGTTTGAGAATATTAGAGAGGTGGTGGTGCCTGGGACGCGCTTTTGGTAGGGGTCGGGAGGGAGTCGGTTCTTGAGGCTGGCAGTGTTGTTAGGATTGGTTTATGGATCGTCTGGGTGGGGAGGTGCGAATGTAGTAGGGGAGGTTCATTTTGAGCTTACTTGCTAACGGAGATAATTGGGCTACAGGATGAGTTGAAAAGGGGGAAGTCTCTAATTGATGCTGAGCTGCTGAGGACGAGCGGTGTTGCTGTTAGAGCGGTGCGACATAGCTGAAGCAGCGCTATTAAGGCTGGGATTTGGAAGAGTGATTTCATTTGTGCAAACAAGGAGAAACACAGAAAGCTGTTGATTGAGACGGAAGGCCGAACTGGTGGTTCAAAAGTCCATATACTAAGTGCTTCTTCCGCTAGCCACGTTGATTTTGCGTATAAGAATTTTGCAGATGCCATGTCCATTTATTCCAAGCGATGCTCATGTGAGGCGGTAAAAGAATAAACCCGCGAAGGAGTCCTCGCTGTTGCGACATCCGAGCATGACGCTCCTGAATCAAAAAGGACCAAGCGCCATTGCCCGAGGGTTATGCAGTATTCCAGCCCGGTGTGTCTGTACGGATGGATCCTCCTACCTTTTAGTAACAGACAAGACGCAGCGAAGCAGGTGTATCTGGGGATTGTTGCTGCAGACTGATTTAAGGCCAATATCCTCATGTGGGTCAATAATGCTGTGCAACGGGCCAGGGGGGAAGGGTCGATAGTACTGGAGCAGCAGCTACTTCTTTAAAACGCATTGGCGAAACAAGTACAAGTATAGCAATCATCACCGATGCTTTCAGGACACTGAAGTACTTGGAAGAGCCATGGTGGTTGCTTGCGAAACTCTCCTGCGACCTCAGAGGCCGCCTCGGCGTAACGTTAAGCGCCCATCCTGTCACATTCGCAGGGCTCTCTCCCATTCGCTAGCCTGAACCGGTGGTATCCCATACTAAGTC
>JAABUL010007404.1_pt1 | contig 11870 bp, 10 predicted proteins | sample 5559151 | NCBI WGS metagenome assembly JAABUL01 (sample SAMN10711876, study PRJNA513368) | rock metagenome | isolation source: Antarctica rocks | place: Antarctica: Victoria Land, Pudding Butte sud | reverse complement strand
GATTTTCTGGTGCGGATGCAGGCCACCGGCTGCCGTGACATCGTGGTGGTGGGCGGTAACCACGACTCCCCTACCCTGCTCAACGCCAGCCGCCGGCTGCTGCGGGCGCTGCGCGTCCACGTTATCGGGGGCGTGCCTACCAACCCGGCCGAGCAGGTTATTACGCTGGCCGGGCCCGATGGCCGCGCCGGCCTGGTAGTGTGCGCCGTACCCTTTCTGCGCGACCGCGACCTGCGCCGGGCCGTGGCCGGCGAAACGCCCGACGAGCGCCAGCTGCGCGTGCGCGACAGCATCGCGGGCCACTATAAACTACTGAGCGAGCACGACCTGGTGCGCGGCCTGCGCGAGCGGGACGTGCCGGTGCTGGCCACCGGCCACCTCTACGCGGCCGGCGGCGAGGCCCGCGAGGGCGCCGAGCGCGACGTGCACATCGGCGGGCTGGGCGTGATTGCCGCCGAGCACTTTCCAGCCGCGTTCGACTACGTGGCGCTGGGCCACCTGCACCGGCCGCAGGTGGTGGGCGGGCAGGCGCGCATCCGCTACTCGGGCTCGCCGGTGCCGCTCTCATTCACCGAGGCCGATGACAAGCAGCAGGTACTGCTGCTGGACTTCGCGGGCGCGGGGCCGCCCAGTATCACGCCAATGGCCGTGCCGGTGGCGCGCCGCTTGCAGCGCTTTCATGGCGAGCTGGAGGAAGTGGAAGCTACCCTGCTGGCCTTTGATAACGAAGCCTTTAGCCTGGTGGCCTGGGCCGACGTGCTGGTGCGCTCCGACGAGTCGCCCACCGAGGTGCAGCGCCGCGTGCAGGCCGTGCTGAAGGAGCGCCGCGACCACGTGCTGGCCCCGCGCGGCGTGCGCCACCAGCGCCTCACCAACGCCCCCGGCATGGTGGCCGAAGCCGCCGCGCCCACCGAGCATCTGCACGAATTGACGGTGGAGGAGGTATTTGGCCGCCGCGTGGCGGGCCTACCCCCCGAGCGGGCGGCGGCCCTCACGGCCACCTTCCAGGAGCTGCGCCAGCTGCTCGCCGAGGCCGACCCGCAGGCCTGGGGTGGGGAAGCAGAGTAGCACGTGCGCAATGAGCCGCTAGTAAGTGACTTACTTCTTATTCGGCTACGAGCTTGTTTTTTTGCGTAGCTGCTGCCTTTCTTTGCTTATCTATTCACAAATTTTTCATTAGTCAATTACTGAAACTGTGCTGAAAAAAATTCTACTCCCCTTTTTTGTATTCGTTGGCCTGAGCCAAGTCGCTAAAGCACAAGTCAATCTTATCCGCATGGGCGTTAATAGCGCCATACTGGCTAAACGCTTGAGCAAGGGTGGCGCACCAGCCCCGGAAAATTCCGCTAAGCCGGAAAAGCCCAGCAAGCCTGCCGAAGCGGCTGCTACCAGCAGCACGTATGAAAGCAAGGAATTTCCAATGCTGCGCACGCCAGCCGACCAACTGCCTAGAAAAGGTGCTGAGCAGGTAGTGGCGATGGAATCTGAGCTGGACCGCTGCCACACGGCGCTACTGGCCAGCCCCACGGGGGTTATCTGCACTCCCGAGCAGCGCGCTGCTCTCCAAACGGCCGTTATGAATCTGGCACGGGCAAATTCAAGCCGTAACCTGGCAGCTTATCAGCAGGAAGCCACTTTTTACCTGGCCGAAGACGCGCGCCGCCAGCAGTCCGCTACCCCCGCCGCGCCCGCCAAGTAGGGCCGCTGGTGTCCTTAAATAGTACGCCCCTACCGGCTATTTTGGCGGGGAGGGGCGTAATTTCAGGGTATGAAGATTATCAGCCTGCGCTTTGCCAACCTCAACTCGCTGCCGGGCCCCTACCTTATTCGCTTCGACGCGGCGCCGCTGGCCGACACGGGCTTATTTGCCATTACGGGGCCCACGGGCGCGGGCAAGAGTACGCTGCTCGACGCCATCGCGGTGGGCCTGTATGGCCGGGTGCCGCGCCACGACCGCCAGGTGGGCGAGATGGTGAGCCGCCACGCCGACGACGCTTTTTCGGAAGTTGAGTTTGAAGTGCACGAAACGAACCCCGATACCGGCCTGACTTGCCGGGTGCGCTACCGCTCGCGCTGGGAAATAAAGCGCAAGACGCGGGGCAAGGATAAAGGCGGCCTGAATCAGGACGCGATGACCCTGGCGCTGAGTGCTTCCGGCCAGACGTTTCTGAGTGGCAAGGTAGCGGTGCCCGACAAGGTAAGTGAGCTTTCGGGGCTGGATTTTGGGCAGTTTGAGCAGGCAGTTTTGCTGAGCCAGGGCAAATTCGCGCGCTTTCTGCACGCGCCGGAGCCCGAGCGCAGCGCCCTGCTCGAAAAGATGACCAACGTGGGCATCTACTCGCGGCTCTCGGTGGCGGCGTTTGAGAAAGCGAAGGCGGAAAAGCAGACGACCGAGCTGCTGGCCGCCCGCCTCGACGCTACCCGCCTGCTGCCCGACGAGGAGCGCGCGGCCCTCGAAACCCAGCTCGACGCCCTGCACCAGCAGGCCGAGTGGCACCACCTGGAGCAGCAGGAACTGACCGTGGGCCTGACCTGGCGCACCATCCTGGACCAGCTTGATAAGCAGCTGCGCGACACGGCCCGCGAGGTGGAAAATCTACGCCAGGCCGACGCCACCTCGCAGCCCGAGTTTGAGCGACTGGCCGGCCACCAGCGCGCCAATGCCAAAGAGCTTGCTACCCCCCTCGCCCTGGCCGAAGTGGCCCGGCAAGCCCTGGAGCACGGCACCGGGCAACTGGCCCAGCTGGCGCACGACCTGCCCCACCTGGTGGCCGCCACCGCCACCGCCGCCACGGTGTTAGAAGCTGACACTACCGCCCACCTCACCGCCCAAACCAGGGAAAACGACCTGCGCCCGGTTCTGGAAACTGCCCGTGACCAGGACGCGGCCCTGGCCACCACGCGCCAGCAGCTAGCAAAAAAACAGACGGCCCACACCCAAAACCTCGGCGCCCACCAGCAGGCCCAGGCGGCCTGGAACGACCAGGCGCGTACGCTGCAAGGGCTGGCCGACCAGCAAACCACGCTGGACAACTGGCTCATCGCCCACAGCCACGAGGCTGACTTGAAAAGCCAGCTCAACGAGCTGGGCCGCGAAATTATCGACCTGCAAGGGGCCCAGCGCGAAGTGGCGACCCGCGAGGCGAGGCGCGGCGAATTGCTCAAAAACCAGCAGGCCGCCGCCGCCGACCACCACCGCCAACAGCAGCTCGAAGCCGAAGCCGCCGCTCGCCAGCAAGCCATCAGGGACGAGGGCCAGCCCTGCCGCACCGAGCGCGACGCGCTGCTGCTCGACACTACCCCCGCCGCCCTGGCCCAGCGCGCCGACGACCTGACTGCCCACTTACAAGGGCTGCAACAGCTGCTACCCAGGGCCGAGGCCGCCCACGAGCAGCAGGCGCGGGCGACGAACTTAGCCGCTCAAATACAGCAGGAAACACCGGCCCTGGCTACGGCCGCCACGGCCGTGGGCCACCTCGAAACCAGAAGGGCCGATGGGCAGCAGCTACTGGATAGCTACCGGCGCGAGCTGCGCGCCCAGCAGGCCCTGGCCGACCTCAACGCCCACCGCCAGCACTTGCGGGCGGGCCAGCCATGCCCGCTGTGCGGCGCGCTGGAACACGCGTTCGGGGCCGATTTTGCCGCCGATGCCGACGCGCAGGAGTTGCGCGTGAGCCAGCAGCAGCAGGCCCTGGCCACCCTCGAAGAGGAGCTGCGCGCCGCGGCCCAGGACCTCACGCGCCGCCAGACCGAGCAGCAGCAGCACCAGCGCCAGCGGCAGGAAGCCCTCGACGACGCCGACGCGGCCCGCCGCCAGGCGCGGGAAGTGGCCGCCACCTTGACCCCTACCCCTCCCAACCCAGCCGACCCGGCCGCCGTGCGGGCGCTGCTCAGCGACACGGCCGCTGCCCAGGCTACGGCCGTGGCCAATCGCCGCCGGCTCGCCGTGCTGGATGAAAAGCTGGCCGTTCTGCGCGAAAAATACCTGACTGCCGGCAAGGAAGCCACCGATGCGCAGGGGGAAATTCGCCTGCTGACGCAGCGCCAGGAGGCTACCGCGCAGGAGCTGCGCCAGCTGGCCGCCGAGTTGGAGCACTGGCGCGAGCAGGCCGAAATCTACCAAAGCACCAGCCAGGACATCCTGCGGCCTCACCAGCTGGCGCTGCCCGCCCGGCCGCCCTACGACGCCGTGCTGGCCACGCTGGAAGAACGCGCGACTACCTATGATACGCGGCGCGCGGCGCTGGCCGAAGGGGATAATAAGCTACTTAAAAACAAAGCGCAGCACGAAGCGAAGGAGGAAGAATTACGAAACAGGCAACAGCAGCTGGCGACCGATACCGACTTGCTCGACGCCGAGCAGCTGGCCCTGGACCAGCAGCAGACCACCCGCCTGGCCCACTACGCCGGCCCCGACCCCGCCGCCGAAGCCGAGCAGCTGCGCCGCCACACCCAGCAGCTGGCCGAAGCCGAGCGGCGGGCCCAGGCGCACCACGCCCGGCAGCAGCAGCAGCTGGCCATCGGGCAGAGCGCCCACGCGGCGCTGCAAACCCAGCTGGCCGCCCACCGCACGGCGCACGGCGAGCGCCAGACCGAGCTAGCCGCCGCCCTGGCCGCAGCCGGCTTTGCCACCGCCGCCGAGGCCCAGGCGCTGCTGCTACCCCCCGCCGAGGCCGAGCGCCTGCACCAGCGCCGCCAGACCCAGCTCACCGCGACCGCCGCCGCCGCCCGTCGCCTCACCGACCTCACCGCCGAGCAGCAGCACCACGCCGAGGCCGGCCTTACCCCCCTCAGCGCGGCCGAGCTCACGGCCCAGCTCGCCACGCTCTCGAACGCCGACGATATTTTGCAGCAGAAGCTGGGGGCCGTCAGCAACCAGCTGGTGCAGGATGATACCGCCCGGCAGCAGCTGGCCGAGGGCCTGCGCGAGCTGCAAGTGCGCCAGCAGGAAGAGCAGCGCTGGCAAGACCTGGCCGAGCAAATCGGCTCGGCCAAGGGCGACAAGTTTAGTCGCTTTGCTCAGGGCCTGACGCTCAGCCACCTGGCGCGCCTGGCCAACCTGCGCCTGCGCCAGCTCACTAGCCGCTACTCCATTCTGAAAACCCCGAACCAGGACCTGGAGCTGCAAATCATTGACCACGACCAGGCCGACAGCAAGCGCCCGATGGCCTCGCTCTCGGGCGGCGAAAGCTTCCTGGTCAGCCTGGCCTTAGCCTTGGGCCTGAGTGAATTAGCGGGCTACAAGGCGCGTATCGAATCCTTGTTTATCGACGAAGGCTTCGGCACGCTCGACCCCGACTCACTCAATACGGCCCTCGACGCGCTGGAACGCCTTCAGCATTCCGGCAAAATGATTGGCATCATCTCGCACGTGGCCGACCTCAAGGAGCGCATTGGCACCCAGATTCGGGTGCAGCCCGGCGCCGGCGGCAACAGCACCGTGCGCGTGGTGGACGTAGTCGGCACCGAAACCAGCTGCGCGGTATAATGGGGGTAATAGGTAAGGGGTAATCCAGAACGTCATGCTGACGACAGGAAGCATCTCTACCGGGTAAGTAATTCCTGACGTTAGGAGTCAGTAACACGGTAGAGATGCTTCACTGCGTTCAGCCTGACGTTCTGGATTACCCATTGCTCACAGCCCGCACCTCGGCCCAGGTCCAGTATTTTTTCGGCTGAACGCCGGCGTAGCCTTTTGTCAGAAAGGCCACTACTTCCGCCTCTACTACCCCCGGTGCCAGGCTGGAGGCGTAGATGGGCCGGCCATCGGGGTCGGCGTAGCGCTCGGCTTTGGAGAGGCGGCGGCCGGCCAGGCGCAGCAGCGGGCCGGTATCGGTGAGGGGGTCGGCGGCCCAGCGGTAGTTACTCATTTCCAGCTCATTGAGGCGGGCGGCGAGCGGCGCGAGGGACAGGCGCGGCAGCGTGGGGCGGCTGGCCAGGTCAATCCAGGTGGTGTACTTGCATTCCAGCTCGTAGCGCTGGCCATCGTAGAAGCTCAGCACCCAGTCGAAGCCCGCCGTGGGGCCAAACAAGGCGTAATACGGCACTGGCTCGGGCGTGCGAACGACCGTCAGGCCAATAGCGGGGTAGTCGGTGCGCCGCGTCAGGGGCCCTTGCAGGGCCGCTACGGCCTGCCGCACCCGGTCGTATTCGGGCTGCCAGGCGGCGCGGCCGGCTTCTAGGTTCGTCAGGATTTCCGCGAAGCGCGGCAGAAACCAGCCAAATTTTTCGGCCGAAGCCTCGTCTTCGCGCTGCCGCCGGGCCGGCGCGCCAAAGGGCTCGTAGAAGCGCGCTTTCTCCTCCGCGTTCAGCCAGCACCCCAGCCGCAAGGCGTGGTCGGCCAGCGGGTGCTGCCAGTCGATTTCGCGAAAATCGCCTAGGGTGGCCACCATGCGCAGCAATTCTTCGTGGGCCAGCGCCAGCTCCGGGTTCAGCAGCGCCCATACGCCAATAAAGCCATCAATATCGAAGTGGTTGGCCGTGACGGCCCGCGCCGCCAGGCCCGGCGTGGCGGGCGCGCGCAGGGCCCGCAGGCACGAGCCGGCGCTGGTATCGTCGCGCAGGGCGAAGGGGGTAGCAGCCCCGCGCCAGTGCGCCAGCGTGAGGGCCGCGCCCAGCTCGGTGCTGTCCACCACGATGGTGGGCTGCCGCCGCACCTGCCCAAACGGCACGAAATACCGCCCCGGTTGGTTATTTAACATTTAACAGGCTTTTAATCATTGTTTTACAACCGTCGCCTACGCCCAAGCGGTTGTCATTAGTCATTAATTCCTAATCCCTCCGCCCCGCTGATTACGGATTTTTTCCACTTTGTTTTTGCGAATCCAGTTGAGGTAGTCTTGCAGGGCTTCGGCGGCGCGTAGGGCCTCCACGGTCGGGTACTGGCGCGCCAGCTCGCGGTTGCTCAAAAAACGGTGGACGCTGCTGTGGCACGGCTGGCACAGCTCGACGGTAGCGCCGTAGCGACCGCCCTCTTCGCGGGGTACCAGGTGGTGGCGGGTGGTGTGCCGCACCGCGCGCTGGCACAGGCCGCAGCTGGTAGTAGCGGCCCGCTGGGCGCGGGCAGTGGCTTCGGCGGCGGCCTGCTGGCGTTGTTGACGATGGCGCATTAGTTAGGACAAAACGAATGACGACTAAACCTATTTTTATCTGTTAAGAATTCTTAAAGTAAATTTTTATTGCTAAAAGTTGCGTGCTTGGAAGCCGCATCCTTATCTTGACCCCCGTTTACCAACATTTAACTAGCAGCAAATCAACTTCATCATTCATTTCCGTTAAACTATAATTTTTTTACGATGGCCTTGTTTTTTACTCCGTTATCTACCCCCACCTGGCTGCGGCCGCTAGCAGGCGGCGTGCTGCTGCTGGCGCTCTCGCTTGCGGCCCCCACTGCCAAGGCCCAAACCTGGATGGTATCGACTACCCCTTACATCAAGCTTGGGGTACTCGACAAGTATAATGCGCTGGGCGGCTACACGGCCGTATTCATCGTAACCAGCGAGCGCTCCGGGCAGGAGTTTATGCTCACCAAGCAAGTACCCAAAGGGGAAAGTGGTCTCGACATCCTGTTTCCGACCGAGCCCAGCGACCCCGATTATTTCAAAAATTTGCAGGGCCTGGCCGCGCAGCCCGCGCCGGGCCGATACACCTGGGAGTGCCGCGTAAACGGCAAGAAAGCCGTGAGCGGCCACTTCACCTTCCCCGAAGTGGGCAACGACGTGACGGTAATCGGCAAGAAGGAGTAGCGCTGCCTGGCCCACTACCCCCGCACGACGCGCATAAAGGGCACATCGTCGGGCAGGGGGCCCAGCAGGTCGGCCAGGGCTTGCAAAAAGCGCCCGGCGGTGTCGGGCCGGCCCGCGGGCGGGCCGGCCGCGTGGTGGCGGTGGTGCTCGCCGCGCAGCTCGCCAAGCATGGTGGGCGTGCCCGCCTCATCGGGGCTGCGGCCCAGGGCTGCTTCGAGCAAAAAATAGCGCGGCACCGCCTCGTCGGGCCCGGTGTCGAGGTCATCGTCGTCCTCCTCCTCGTCGGGAATGCGCGAGTGGTCGTCGGGGTCGGCTTCGGCCTGCTCGTACACGATGGCGGCCAGGTGCGCCTCGCCGGTGGCCTGCGGTGGCGGCAGCTGGAGCAGGGCGGTGGCCCGGCCGGCCACCCGGTGCCAGCTCAGGTGCAGGCCGCGCGGCGGCACGCGCTCGCGGGGGGGTAGGCTTTCGGCGGCTTTGTCCCAGATATACAGCAACAGCTCGCGGGCCAGCAGGGGGTCGTTTAGCTCGCGGCGCACGGCGGCCGGGCGGCGCCATACCAGTTGGGGCAGCATCGTGTAAGCAAAATGGTACGGGTGCGGACGAGCCATAATTTTTAATGACTATTGACTACTGACTAATCGCAGTTTGCCAGAATTGGGGTCGCAAATTATACTCGTTACGAGGTTAGGTGCGAAAAAGAACGTCATTTCACACTGAATATTAGCCATTAGTCACTGGTCATTAGAGTTGTTGCGAGGCGCAAGATAATGTAAATTTGCGAAAAATAAGCTTTCTATTTAGGTTATGCAGCTTTCAATTTCAGCCCTTACTACTGAACGTAAATGGCGAGCGGCAACCGGTATGACGCAAGCCCGATTCGAGAACTTGCTTTCTCATTTCAGGCAGGCGTATGCGCGCTTATTTGATTTGCAAATAGCTGAGCGTGATGCATTTGCCATTCATGAATCGGTTATCAAAACCGAAGAAGAACTGCTGTTTTTTACCTTATTCAGTTTTAAAGCCGGCTTAACCTATGATTTACTAGGTTTTGTGAGTGGGATGGATACGGCGAATGCTAAACGGTATCAAGACCGCGGAATTGCCGTACTTCAGGAAGCTTTAACTACTGCTGGTCATTTACCCAAACGAGAATTTGCCAGTGTAGGAGAGTTTGAAGCGTATTTTAAGCAGCACGAGACCTTAATGCTAGATGGAACCGAACAACGAGTGCAACGACCGCAGGACTAGGCGACTCAGAAAGAATGGTATAGTGGTAAAAAAAAGCGCATACGCTAAAAGGCTTGGTCATTTCTACCAAAACTAGATGAATTAGTTTCTTGAGTCATTTTCAGCCGGGAAAATACCATGATTATAGTTTGCTTAAAAAATTATTTCCACTTGATAAACAGTAGTTTAAGAAGTTTACTGTTCGGTTGGATTTAGGATTTATAGGATTTGGTAAAGATTACGTTTGCCAAAAGTATTTTTTACCAAATAAGAAACCAAAAGGAAAAGAATTAACTCCGGAGCAGCGTGCCGTAAATACAGAACAGGCAAGTGAACGTATTGTCGTAGAACATGCCATTGGTGGCTTGAAGCGTTATCGTATTTTGAGTGACCGTTTACGAATGCATGATTTAAAACGCTATGACGACGTGTTAGGAGTTTGTGCAGGCTTGTGGAATTTCTATTTATGTCTTTGATTTTCAAATCGCAACAAGTCTATTAAAAATGCTAACTGTGCGTTTGGTGCAATGCCCCTAGCTCTAAACAGCCTGACTTGCCGGGTAGCAAGACGAGCTTCTTGCCCAAGCAGGCGTTGAAGGCTAGCCAAAGCTGCTCGTTTCCTTCCTACCCCGCCGTCCCAATCCGGCCCAGCCAAACGCCGAGGGCAAACACGATGCCGCCCCCCACAATCACCTGGAAGACGGTGCTGGCCAGCGGCGTTTTCATGAAGCGGTAGCGGATGTAGGCAATCAGCAGCAGCTCGACGCCCACCACCACGTAGGCCACCTGCAAGGCCACGGCCAGGTTGGCGAGTAGAAAGGGCAGTGTATGCAGCATCCCGCCGAGCGTGGTGGCCCCGCCCGTGATGAGGCCCCGCGTCCAGGGGTTACCCCGCCCCGTCACGGCCCCGTCGTCGGAGAGGGCTTCGGCTAGTCCCATGCTGATGCCGGCCCCGACCGAGGCGGCCAGGCCCACAAAAAAAGCGGCGTGGGGCGAGTGCGTGAGCCCCGCCGCCGCGAAGAGCGGGGCCAGGGTCGAAACGGAGCCATCCATGAGCCCCAGCAGGGCGGGCTGCACTTTTTGCAGCACAAATTCTGCTTCGGAGGCGGGGGCCGGCGTGATTTCGGTCGTGGGAGTCATTGAAAAAATAAGGAAAAGGAAACCTGGGCATAAGCACGGCAGCTCGCTTCCGCCAAGCTCTTGCTGCTTGGCTGGCGAGCGGTAGAAAGATTAAAAAAGGTGACCGTGACAGCGCCCGGTGAAGCGGCGGGGCTGGTGCTTCTGCCTTTACGTAAAGGTTTAACGGGTGGCTGGCCCGCCCGTTCTTTGCGGTGTTTGGTAGTGACCGCACCAGTTCAGCGCAGCGGGGCAGTCCCCTGATTATAATCGTTTCTTGTATAGCCTGCACTGCTGCTAAAACACTACTCCACCCTGCCATGCCCGAGTCCCTTGTTGCTTTTTTCCGTCATCACGACGCCGGCCGCCGGCCGGAGCTGTTGCCCCTGCGCTACCACCGGATGCAGGCCGATGCGTTTGCTTTTTTTCGCGGCAGTGCCCCGTGGTACTACGAAACCATTGCCCCGTCGGGCCGGCTGCGCGATAGTCCCCTGGCCTGGCTGTGCGCCGATGCCCACGTCGAAAACTTTGGCTCGTAGCGCGGCGACAATGGCCTCGTGTACTTTGATGTCAATGACTTCGATGAGGCCCTGCGCGGGCCCCTGCTCTGGGATGTGGGGCGCCTGGCGGTGAGCGTCGTACTGGCGGGGGCTCACTTGGGGCTCTCGCCGGTCCAGTAGCAGGTAGCCGTCCGCGAGCTGCTGACCACCTACGCCCGCACGCTGGCCACTGGCAAACCCTTTCTGCTGGAACGAGACACGGCCACCGGCATCGTCCGGCAGCTGCTGCAGAGTGTGGCTAGCCGCCGGCGGCGCGAGCTGCTGGGCAAGTTGGCCAGCTCCCGCCACGGGTGGCACTTTCGGGCTTACCCTACCCTCTCCGCGCTAGCGGCCACGGAGCGAAAGGCCATCCGGGCCGGCTTCGAGGCGTGGCGCCGGGCGCAGGCTACCCCGCCCTGCGGCCCGGTGCTGGAGGTGGCCCAGCAGGTAGCCGGCGTGGGGAGCCTGGGCGTGCCGCGCTATGCCCTGCTGGCCCAGCACTATACGCCCCATAAATTGCCCGTCCTGCTGGACCTCAAGCTGGCCCTGCCAGCTGCTGGCCAGCGCGCCGGGCTAGCGCAGCCGCACTGGCTATCCGAGGCACACCGGGTGGTGCAGGCGCAGGTGTGGCTGCAAGCCGTGCCACCGGCGCTGCTGCAAACCGTGGAGCTGGGGGGCCACCCCTTTGTGCTCCGGGCCTTGCAGCCGGTGGCAGACAAGCTGGATTTCACCCACTACGCTCATAGCAAGGCCAGTTTTCGGGCGGCCCTCCCCGATTTTGCCCAGTTGCTGGCCTGGGCGCACCTGCGGGCGGCGGGCCGCCACGGGGCAGCCAGCCCCGACACGCTCCAAGCCTTTGGGGGTACCCCCGCGCCCTGGGTAGCGGAGTTAGTGGAGTTTGCGGAGCAAGCTGCCAAGCAGGTCAGCCAGGATTTTCGCGCCTTTCGGGCCGCCTGCCAGGAAAAGGTGCTCCCAACGGCCGCAAAGCCCCTAGCCAGAAACTAACGGCCGCGCAGGTTCTGGCAGGCAGCGGGGCTGCTTCTCCCCGGTAGGGCCGGCGCGGGGCAACTAGAGCGTGAGGACAATAAAGGGGGATAATATATCTTTGCAGTAAATCTACCTTCTTATGCGTCGCCACGAAGTTTCGGATACCACCTGGGTCGTTGTCGCCCCCCACCTATCGGGTAAAGTTACCGACTGCGGGGTAACAGCGAAAGATAACCGCCTGTTTTTCAACGCCGTG